>Ga0163217_1031572_pt1 | contig 13880 bp, 8 predicted proteins | sample SynspAceP_FD_185933 | JGI IMG/M metagenome (GOLD analysis project Ga0163217, IMG submission 185933) | Saline lake microbial communities from Ace Lake in Antarctica - Synechococcus sp. Ace-P (PacBio error correction) | ecosystem: Environmental > Aquatic > Non-marine Saline and Alkaline > Saline ... | reverse complement strand
TACACCACTTGGTGGCAAAAATTACTTGATCCAACTTGGAGGACATCTCTGAAGATGTTATGAAAAGATGGAAGACATTCATTCGAAAATGGTCTGTCCAGCCGATTGGTGATCCTTACCGGAAACAGACAATGAATGGGGAAGAATCACCAGAGAGCAATTCTTATTTACCAGCTTTTGATAATTCTGAAATCTCTCGAGTTCAACCCAAGATGTCGGTTTTGGACGGATTAAAAAATTGAAGCCGAGCCAAGCTTTCTTCAGAACCAGGTTTCCTCGATCGACTCCACGTCTCTGACCAAGCTAGAGTCATCGAGCAGGATGTGTCAGCAGAACCTTTTTCCAATCATATTTTGGATGAAAATTTTGATGCGAACAATGTCAAAATCCCTGAAGAGATTAAGAAATTCAATGCCAAGAGCGAAATACCCCCAGTAACCGCAAATCAAAACCTTCCCTATACTCCTTCGGGTCTAACTGCCAGAACAACGAAGATCTGAATACGATAACACAGTCAATGAACTGGAAAAACTACTACGAGTATGAATTAGACCCTTCGACCTGGGCAGTTTACAATGTTGGAAACGGAAACTACATCGTAATAAAGTCACTCACAACGAGGCCGGTGAAAATGGGATTGGTTCTCATACGAATTCCAGTTCGCCACCTGACCGCAGTACAGGAAGGCATCAACGGATCCCCCAAAATCCATTCGATTGGATCAGGACATACCTCACGGATTTTGAGCAGGCCTGTGTGATGCGTATGGCAAACATTCGTATGGTAGGTAGTCAGTGGCGAGTATTTCCAAGAATCACTTTTTGAGCGAGGTTTCTTGAGATTCCGGAACCTGATAATTCAATGTCACAGTTTGATGTTTCGTAGGAATTGAAAGAAAAAACAGCCAAGGAAGTTGCGACCCCAAAGTTCCTTATTGTTCTTTCCTCGGGAAATCATCGGGATCGAGATAATACCTCAACAGTGGAGCGACGATTGAATGAGCAGTCGCCTCAGAGTATGTGGAAGATCTGCAGGCCCAGAGATGCCAGAGCATTTTTCCAAGAATGTAAACTCTTGATTTGGTTCAGTTGAGCGAATCCAAAATGTTCTTCAACATGCAGATAGTGAAGATGCAATTGACGTGAGATACAGCCTTCTTAAGGCTAGGAAACCGACTTCACTGACAATTATTATGAGATCGAGGGTCCACTTACATTACCCCGAAAAGGAACTAGAAGGGAACCCCTAGCCTATTTGGCCACTTGAGAATTTGAAATTGATATTTGCTATTCAAGAGATTTGTTGGTGTTAAAGTGGAACCGAGGGATAATACAAGAGTTTCCGCTCAACTTCCATTTCTCAAAACTATTTCGACAGTACAAAGTTACTGTAGTGGGCCGACCAGAACTCTCCCAATCTCAGGCTACTATTGATTGGGGTACGTAATCCAGTCAATGGAGGGAGGAAGTAGAAGTATCTGTATTTGGGCAAATGAATTACGAGTTACTGGTTTACCAAGTCAAATGGCTGGGCGGCAAATTGCGTTGATTAATGCTAAAATTGCATGATGTTGCTGTTAGTTTCTGCGTCAATTAGACCACAATTCAACGATTTGGAGGCTTAGAAACTTCGACTTTCACAACGAAAGCTCGTACCAGCCACAACCTTCAATATGGATATTTCGACTATGTGGATATCCATAAAATCTACTTCAGAAGATTGGAGTCAGTATTCCATTTTATTTCAGTATTGAAAATTCATCCGACAACGCAATAGATTCCGTTAAATCCGGATGTTCCGTTTGAGAGTGGCACTACAGAAATTTTGAAAACGAATCAACAACGTGAAGCATATCGATGGGATCGCTTTAGGACCAATTGAAACGAAAAAATTTCAGCTTCCAACAATGTTCGCCGACAAATAAAGGCCAATCCTGAAGGCGAAAAAAACTAGATTTTATGATTCACTCAGTAATTTGTCTCTATCCTATTCTTTGGTTACTGTGACGCCATGACGAATGCTCAGATTCAGGCTCTACAATTTCAAAACCACAGAGGAAAAATATTTACGTTACAGCTTCGAACCAAAGGCCCACTCTGATCGAGCCTTTTAAAAATTCAGAAATTTTTGGAATTCTCCAAATCTCCGCTTAATCAAAGATTTCATTTAACCTTCTTCCTACTTTAGTCTTGGCAAATAGACGTTTGATCGAGATTCCTCGCTCTTCCACATATCGAACCCATGATCAATTGGGAACAGGTGGGTTGATCCACTTTTCCAAAGGAGCTTCTTCATGAATCGATTCTATACGGTGAATTGGGATTCTGACAAAGAATTCTTCGAGTAATTACAGCGGAAGCGTCCTGCCGTGCATAATGAGCCACCAGGAGCATTTGGGAATAGCAGGAAAAAAAGCTGATTCCGTTCGAACGAACTTCTGGCCGATCGCAGAAAACCAATTACAATCACAATGTCAATTGAACTATACATTCCCTTTTTTGATAAGTCCCCATTGACAGATTGGATTTTTAAAGCAGATTATCGATACGGTACGATTACACTTGTGTTGAGGAGCGTTGGTCAGGAGACACCTTAGGTAATACCATTTCAAAACACTCGAGATCAAAGTCTTCAAGGCAAGTTCGATTTAGGTCAAGCTCTACAACAAAAACAAAAAATTTAGCTGCTCTGAATGCACCAAAGCGGGACGCAGCACCCAGGCAGGAATTACCTTTGACAAGCAGAAGATTTACTATGGATCACCTTTTACCAATAAACTCCTCAAAACCTTGATGATGATTTAAGAATTCACCTTTACTGTGGGGGGGAAAGTAGAGGGCACATTCCTAACCTGGTTTTACAGCCAAATACTGGGCTTCTAGGGATGGTTCGACTTTTTGGAAATTCCAGCGTTTAGCATCTTATTTGGCAGTCAAGACCCTTAACCATAAGAAATGATTTTGCCATATGGTTTTTTCGGAAATCATGGCCCCGAGTCCAGAATTGGACGCAACTTTCTTTGCAAAACAAAGTGAAAACATTGAGATGGATATGGTCAGCCCTTTCAAGACTTTTCAAAATCACACTGAATGCACCAAGCGAGAATCTGGGGAATACCGTGAAATATTCAGAATTCATTCGATTAATCCAGGCGATTACCTTTCCATCAGGCCGCCTTAACAGAAATCGCTCTTACAGTATTACAACGATTATGTGGGGACAACTTTCAGTAGGATGAGTTTCGATAATATCTCCCACTTTTTTAAAGATTTAAAATAAACCGAGCAATAATAAGTCGAGGTTGGAAGGCAATCAGGTGGGGAATTTTCTGTAAATGGTCAAGATGTTTTTTGATCCCATCTTTTTTTAGCGGCTATCGGAAAAGATGCTAGCAGTTTCAACCTTATCCTTTCCCTCGAAACCCTTTACCTAATTGGAGATTAGATTATCGGGGACTTTCAGAGTAAAGGTCTGAGCGATATTTTTTACAAGTATCAATATCCACTGTATACCTCCACTTATGATGTAAGCAATTTCTCGAATTTCCTTGCAGTACCAAAATGGCTTAGAGCTTTTCAATACTTTGCAGACATCCTGCGCCCTCAGAATTAAACGAATCAGGCAGTTTATTCCAAGTCTACGTTTTAAATCAAGTGGTGCTTTCTGAGCGCTTTGCTCCTTTGATAGGATTGGACCTATTAACAAAAAAACAGATTGAATTTGCTGTGAACTTCACAAAGAGCGGAATTTGGGATTGAACTTTTCCCAATCTCAAGTAAACCGAGCAGCGAAGCAATGATTTTGAATTAAAATCGGCTTCATCAAAGCTGGAATGAAATACCAATTAAAATCCAAGGAAGAACCAAAACGTGTTGAAGAATGATTTGCAGTTTAGAATGGACCGAAAGTGGTAGATACCGAACTTATACAGCGAAAATTGGAAAGAACAAGTACAGTTTACAAATGGAAATCTAAAGTTATCCAAATCCGGCGACAGTAGTTATTTGATCAACAAATCTGAACTTTAACCTTTTCTATTTTGACAGAACTATCAATGATGCCTCGAATCACGACCGCCATTCAAAAAGAGCATCCACAGCATTTTGGTGGACAATTACGATTTAATTTATCCCAATAGATTTTAAACTTATCAATTCCTGCTATTTTTGGATCCTTATATAAACAGATAAAAATTGAATTTTCTCAAGAATTAAAGTACCCAAAGGACACGGAATGGTCTAAAATGATGGTGATGTTGCTACCCTATCGGAATTACAGAAATTTGCTGCTGGCGAATTCAGGTGACATCGTTTATGTAGCAAGTAGAGGACCATTGGTGGAATCTATAGAGACGGGTGAGGTTTTTTGGAACAGTTGAGGTCGTGGAAAACGGTATCTGATCTTTTCATGCCATTGACTGGTTGAAATTCTTGAGTTGAATTTCAGAATTAGAAGCAATCCAGGAATCTAGTCAATGAATCTCCTTACGGGCGAAGGTGGATGATTTAAAATAAGAAAATCTCGGGTGATTTGCCTCTCTGATCCTTACTTTACAGCTGAAAGAGTTACCGCGGAGATAGTAGGGAATTACAGCTAGGATGCCGCAGAAATATTCTAGCCTTAGCTGGCTGATAAATCATTTCGTCCTTCGCGATGCCTTACCCGGGCGATTAATTCCCAGATTATGCGAACTATTTTAATTTACAAAGACAAGTTTATTCACCTTATTTTGTTTGCAGCGGTGAGCTTTCTTGGTGTGAGTCGGAATCAAAAAATCTGAGGCCTAAATGGGAAAAATTAGATTGATTTTTGAATTTCATCTCCTTTGGCCTAGCTGCTGGTATTGTATTAGATGTATGCACAGCGATTCTATCACCCTTTCGGGACATTTCGATTTTTATGGGACATGCATTGTTCAATGAAATAGGTGGAATTTTAGGTTTATTAGGATATTTTAACGATTCCGATTACCCTTAATCCACTTGGATTAATCCGTTATAATTATTACAATTGTTAATCTGAACTAAAGAAAAATTTTAAACCAGTATAAAACCAAATTCCATCATGGAAGCAAAAAGACTCCCAGCGCTGATTCTAACCACGGAAAAACAGGAATTTGTTCCTGAATTTTGGGTTTAGCTGTAGCTGTAAGCGCTACTCTGCTCCCTTCGAGTTAGAAGTCATACCGAGATGGTTCGCCTTAAAGGACTAGGACAAGGACTTGATAATTCGAAGGAATTTTGCTTAGCATATCCTATACCCGAGCAGCCACCACCACCTCCTCCTCCTCCCGTGAGCACCCATCCATCGAGGAGATTCCTGAATGAAGTAGAATTGAAGATAAAATTGAGGGTGAAACTTTGACGTTGACGTTAAAGAAAACTTTACAGTAAATTAAAGAAATTGTGATCAAAAAAGCTCCAGTAGTGGAGAAAGCAGATCAAATTTTTGGACGTAGTAGAAAACTTCAGCTTAAAACCCTCCAGGAGGAATGTCTGGTTTGAACCGCTTACCTTTCCACAAAACTTAAATATTCCAACTCAAGCCCGGGAAGAATGGGTATCGACCAGGAACATTAATCGTGGTAATTTCGTAGTGAATACCGATGGCTCTTACAAGATGTTGAGTACTGAGAGGCATTGGAGGGGATGCGACGAGAAAAGCAGTTAAAGTTGTAAGTGTGCTCCTAAGTGGGAGCCTGGTAAACAACCGAGTCCAGACCAGTTCGGACTCGGAATGAGATTTACCAATTAGATCAAACTAAGCTAAAATATTAAACCCCGAAATTTTTCGGGTTTTTTTATGACTTGATTTTAAAACTTTTAAACTAGTTAAATTTAGTTTAGCAGATTTGTAAACTGATACCAAGTGATTAATTTCTGTGAGTATTTTTTGTTCAACCTAAATTTAAAATACTCATGGAATTAAAAGAAAACCCACGCTCTGACCTTAAAAAATGGTCTTCTACTTTCACAAATCTTGGTTTGGAGTTTAGTATTTCTGCCACTGTTTAGTGGCTTTCGAATGGAAGCTTACGATGACTTTCAACTGGGAAAGATTTCAGTTCTTCATCAGAGATTTTTGGGATATTGCGGAGATTCCAATTACCATCAAGCCCCCACCACCCCACCTGAACAAGCACAGGAAATCAATTCTAAAACCGATGATTGAAAAAATCGATAAGATTGAATGATCATTGTATTTGATGCGCCTATAAAATACACCACTTCCAGCGATTGAGTTAACAGAACCGCCTACTATAGATTAAGCCCGATGAAATAAAAGATTTTTTGTCGAAAAACAGGTCCATTCAAAAAGGAGGATGGAAGCTTGTATCGGTATTTAAGAAAATCTAACCTATCCTTAGTCCAAGCCAGAAAGGATAAGTATCGAAGGAACGGTGATAGTCCGCCTTTTGTAGTCAATACTGACGGGATTTCCATCCAGAATGTTGAGGTGCTTTAGAAGGTATTGGCGGCGGCTGTGATGAATTGCTAAAAATGCAATCGAAAAACTCCCAAAACTGGAATCCTGGGATAAGTTCATGGATCGACGGTGAGATCGCGGATGACGATGCCTTAATTCGATTTAGATTAGATTAAAACCACTCTTAAAATATTTCCATTGGAAGCTTTTACCTCTTAAGTAAAGCTTCCTTTTGTTTATGCTAAATGGATGTGGCCTCAAATCATAAATATCCATGTATAAATCCCATTTCTAGGCAATCCATCCCTCTTTCTTTTGATCCATGTACTTCAAAGAAAACCTGAATTTGATATTTTGATTATAATGGGACAAATTTTATGATGGAACGGGTTTCTGAACCTTTTCAAGGAGATTTAGATCAAAGCTGATTCGAATTATTTCAATTGGCGAATCTATCGAATTCAATCGCCAAAGAAACGATAGATGCTAAAGGTTTTTTGGTTTCCCCTGGGTTTATCGACATGCACACGCATTTAGAACCCATTTATGGAGATGCCTTTAGGCTGAAAGGTTCTCGTTGTCAAGGTTGTTACACTTGCTTTTAGGCGGTCCAGACGAGGTAGCCATGGCCACTCGGCAGCTATTTAGATTTACTCTTGACAATTTGGGTTGGGTGTAAATTGTCGCTTACCTTAATTGGCATATACCATTCGGAAAGAAGTGATGGGCTAGAAGGACAGGCAACCCAATCCTCAAGAAATTAGAATTGAATGAAAGAGCTATGTAAAGCAAGCAATGGATGAGGGGGCATTTCGGGAATTTTCAACTGGATTGACAATTATTACGGGGACTTTTGCCAAAATGATGAGGTAATTGCGGCTATAGCTATCGCTGCCCAAAGTGGATGGGACCATATTACCCTCGCATTTACGAGAGAAGGGTTTGGGACTTAATAGAAGAAGCTGTTCAGGAGGCTATTTCGATTTTCAAGGCAGCGCAGATCCGTAGTCCTGGACCCGCTTCATAAAAGCATCGGAATAAAAATGTGGGGAGCAAGTCCAGAAACTTTAGCTGGTAGAATTCTGCTAGAGCCATAGGGTTAGATTATTATGATGGATCATATCCCATTTACACTGCCAGTTCATACAGGATAGCCGTTTTGATTCCCAGGCTGGGCTCTGAAAATGGTGGAATTGCTACTCGGGTTTAGAAAACCCAGCATAAAAAGACAGTTATTAAAAAAGGAATAATTTTTAATATTCTAAATGACGTGGTTGGAAAGGGATCTCAATAGAATTTCAATTTTCTAGGTAAGAGTTAGGATCCAAGGTTTAGAAGGAAAAACGCTCATGATTGGGTTATCAGAGAAGGTAAGGAACCTACTATAGAAAACGGGCCGAACTAGTAATACAAGCTCAACTCAATGGAGGAAACAGGAACAATTATCATGCCATGGACGAGTTCTGATGGGAAGCGAATCATGAAGCATCCTATGACTATGATCGGCTCAGATGGAGACTTTCTTCAACCGGGAGGAGGGACACCCAAATCCAAGGAGCTTATGGTACTTTCCCGAGAGTACCTTGGATATTATGTCAGGACAAAAAATTACTAACGCTTAGCGAAGCTATCCATAAATGACTGGACTGTCCGCTAAAGCGATTGGGATTAATAAATCGAGTGGATTATTAGAAAGGAAGAGCTATTGCTGGACATTACTTTATTTCAGTGCGGACCAAGATTATCGGATCAATTCCACCTTCACAGATCCCACATTCAATATCCATTAGGGATCAAATTTGTGATTCATTATGGAGAAATGGTCGTGAGAATGGTGACTATCTAGCAGTACTGGCTGGAAAAAGTAACCCTTCGTAAGCACAAAGCTTGCACTAATTAAGCACATTTCAGGGCTTGCTCCTTTTTTTTTCCAAATTCGTCTTCATCAGAATTACATGCTTTTGCATTTTTCAGCATCGTTAGCTTTGGAACCATAGCTATTGATCTCTCGGACCAATCTCCTGGCTGATTGACAAAAACCCAATTTCTGTCCTTGCATAGTCTCCTCATTGAGCAGATTTTGAAAAAAAAAAAAGTCTTTTTCTTAAAAAACTTTTTCTTTTTTTTTTTTTTTTTTTCAAAAACCCAAAATGGGTGTTTCAAGCCTTACTAATTCTTCGGTGATGTCTAACTTTTCTCAAAATAATAAATCAAAACTCTTGCTCGAATCATTGGCATCAAAATGAAGTTTCGTCCAAGCCACTCATTGAAATGATTCCGATTTATTCTTTAAATCTTATCCTTCCTCTTTTCCTTCCTGTGATCTTTTTATCTCGGTCAATCCTGAAGTAATCGTATTGATATTGCCTATCAATTTTCAAATAGCGAATTCCCTCATCTTGCCTAAATGGAATCACATTTTCTTAGCGCTGTGTAATTTTCAAACCATTTTTCACTTCAATCCAATTCCTGTTTCTTCTCTTTGTCCTCTGAGGAATTTGTTGAAAATTACATTTTGGAGATTGGAAGGGCTAACTTAAGATATCTTCATTCGAATTCATTGACCGAGTCAGCAAGTTCTTTATTACTTTTGCGTAGAAAAAGCTGAATAGCGAATCATTGATTCGGAGACTGGATATCACTGGCTCCTGTAGGAAAAATCAACTGATTTAACTTTTCGCGATCTAGGATAGGACTGTGCTAGGGTTTTATCTCAAGTTCTTTGTCCGAAAACTGCCTTGACTTCGAATAGAAGAGTCTTAAAAATTTTTGAATTAGAGATCTGACTTCAACCTGAATTATCAGTTGGTCATTTTCAAAATCCGGCATTCGTAGCCGGTCATAGATTTGATTTCATAATTTTGATTTAGAAATTGAAGCCTAAAGTTACATAGAATTCAAAATCTTCTTGTCCATAATTTTCTCATTGGCTGGCAACGTCAAATTTCACGTAGTTAATCAACAAAACTGTCGCAACCCGCACCTAACTCTGAGCCATGGTCTATTGAAATTATTTAAAAACGATGGTAATGGAGATCTTCGGTGTTGATTACTTTCAAGTATTTTGATCATTTTGATCTTTTCCCAAGGCGCAAAAATTCCAAGCTGATCCTCACATCATAGAACCACCAATTGGAAGTTTCTGATTAAAATTAGAAGTAATATTTCCTCTGGTCAGGTAGAAAAATAATGGGATTCTAGTTCTTGAAGTAAAGGTAATCACATTTCCCTCCCTCTAATCTTCATCATAGTATTCCCTAAGATCTACGAAGTCTGCAAATAAGAATATTGGAATTTTTCAACTCCAGGTCGGTTCGAACCGGTGATGTTCAGGACGATTTGCCAGGCGGTCTATAAAAAATCATTTAATAGCCAATTATCCATACCACCCACCCAAATAGGTTTGTGGATTATTCCCCATAAGACCCAACATATAATCGAGATGCAAAAATTGATGTTTTTTATGAATTTCGTTTGGATAATTTCTAAAGATCTGCAATGAAGTGCTGAATGAATATAGAACCAGAAATTACCCAACGCGCGTTAATTAGCATTATTACAATTTTGCCCTTGAACCCTGCTTGTGTGTATAGTCCAGTTGCTCGGTGCGATCAAAAACTAATTCTGCTTTCCTCCAATGTAATTTCACATCCAGTCTATTTCTGTCGGGAAGGTTATTAGATTAAAGAATCAGGATTCAAATTAAAAATATTGGTTTTTCGCAAGAAAAGAGGCAATCGAAACTTTGGCATTTGGATTTTAGTGGATAGGAGAAACTGGCTTCAACTTTGTAAGTACATTATTTTTGCGAAATATCAGTTAATATCTGGTTCAATGACACGGAATTCTTTCTACGATTATCTTCCTTTGAAGTCAACACGACTTTTCAAATATTCATATTCGAAAGAATAAAATACCTCCAGATCTTAAAATCCGATGCACATCATCACTCCCCCATGAAAGGACCATGATTATCAAGTAATCTGTAATTTTCCCTTGTCAGGTTTAATTCCTAAAAACCTTCGAAGGATCTACAAACAAATCGAAGTATTGACATGATTGATGGAAAAAACTGCTCAATCCATTGGCCTAGGACCTGAAATTCTCTTTGCAGCTTTGCTTTCTAAAACGTCTCTAAGAGGTTTACTTTATTAGTATCCAATGCTACTATTCCACGTTGTTGTAAAGTTGGATTTAGGCAGCGAATCGAACGTGTAATTGTCAGTACTATTCCCTTTTTAGATTTCAAAAACTCAAACGTTTTAGATCAAATAGGAAGAGGAAAGTGTTTTTGGAAGTGGTTATTCTATGGCTTGCAATGGCTTTTCAAGTGCCGTAGGCATATGGCACGCTTCTTACTACCCTTTCTCTAGATTCCCCGTTCTTCTTATTATGTCTTCTTGCCGCTAGTCTTTCATTTAGACTTTTAGCCTGTGCCAGTTGTATCTCGGATATTGGTGTAATTGATTGAATTTGAAAATCCTTCTACGATTTAAAAAGCTTTCTCTTCCATCCCTTACTGCGTTACGCAATCTATTTTCATTTCGACTATTCACATCAAAAGCCTCAATATTTTGCTGAATGCAGATATTTTGTTGAAACCTGGTTCCCGATATTCATCGCATCAAATTATTTATTCCGCTTTAAATCGCTCATATAAACTATTATATTGGATTTACTTCGTCGAGCGCCAAGATTTTTATTGTTGGCATTAGTCAGCTGTTGAGTGATTATTGTGTCTGTTCCTTGCGACATATAGAGGTTGAATAACCCGGATAATCCTTCAGTCAACTTTTCTCGGCAAGGAGTCAGGGAAAGCTCTTTAAAATTGAGAATAAATGATGGTGGGAATCATTCAAAAACATAGTGGTGGAAAAATCATCAAACTGATCATTTGTCAACCGCTTACCTTGTCCTCTTATTGTTTCAATGTTGAAAATATCAAGATTTACCATCTTGAAAATGGCTGATAAATCGCCATATTCTCCCGTACTGTTTTAAAGTCCAAGCTTAGAATTGAGTGATATTTCTTAGAAAAAATTTTATCCTGGACTTGAAACCATCATGGACTAAGGCGGAAGTGTAGTTTCACGTGCCTCTTCGGAAAGATTGCGATCAATATTTGCCGAAGTCTTTCAAGCGATTAATTGGAGCTAAGAAGTTTGGATTCTGATCTTCTAATACTGTTCCTCCAGCGAAAATGTTCGTTCCATCTCCACTTGGAAACCTCCGACCTGTTACTTTATATTTCCCTCATTATTTAACCATAGGCACATTCAGTCCGTCAGGGCTGAATTTTACATTTCATTAATGGCTCCGTACCCGAGGTGAAGTCTCAGCTAACTGCCGCATTACGATCTATATCTTTAAATGGAATTTTTAACCTGAGCGTTGATTGCCAAATAATAATTCTTCCAATTCATTCGTGAAGGGATTTTATAATTTAAACCGCGGTTATTTGCGCAAATGCTGTTTTCTTCGTTTCGATTGATTCGGGAAAGATAAGAATACTTTGGAATATATCTTCTTCCATATTCTTCAAGCACATTAGTTTCCAAAAACAGATTGACGGGACTAAAGCGGCTCTCTTTCCTTCAATTTCAGGATTTTAGGGTTTTTCTTTCATCTTTGGAAAAAAATGACGGATGTAATCATCCATTTTCATACTCCAGGCTTTTGCAAGTAAAGTTTTGGCCTATTCCGTCCACATAACCATTCTGGAAAGGGAAATTCATCAAGTTAGACTGGAAAGCGTCTGCAAACCGATTGATCCATAGAGGGCATCTCTTCAATGATGACTTTAGAAGTAGCATAGATCCAAAATCATTTTGAATCGATCATTTGACCTTTGTAGGACACTTCCTCTATCAATCGATTAAAAGTTAGTTCTGTCCTTCCTCGTTGAAACTGTTCTTTATTTTAAGCCCAGATTGCTTTGAAGCAAACTCTTCAGGAGAATGTAAATGTATTTTTGGCTTGGTGTAGGCTACGTAGCCAAATCATCTGCGTCAATCGATCAATTTCTGACTCCAGATATTCGATAGCCAATTTCGCATTTGCCCCCACCCGATCATAATAATAGACTTCGAAGTTATTGAAGTGTTAGAAATACCATTCAAATTGCTTGTGTTGAAGTTCTAATTTTTACCATTTTACCGATCTTGGTCAAACTGCGCGTTTCGCTGAAAAAGAACTTAAACATAAGCGGTAAAAACAAATCAATCGAAACAGGTTGATATCGCTTTCGTTTACTAGAAGTGGCTTTAAATAATTAATTAAAATAACGTGCTATGTTCCACTTCACTTTCAATGGGGGTTATTCCCAAACAAATAAAACCCCGTCATTAAGTTTTACTAAAATATGGCACAGAGAAAACACCTTTAGCTCCAAAAACCATTAAAATATGTAAACGTTTCTTCTCCATTGGATGTTTAACCTAAGAAAGGCTTTCTTGTTCGCGGTTTGCTGGCCTTATCCCTGTCTTATTGACTTTTAATTACTTATAATTGCTCATTTTTACAAGGACTTTAAGTTCCGATTTTAAGTATTTCCTTCCTTTCGGCTTGATTCCGTTGGTCCTCATCCAAATTTATTTTGCTGTAAGCGACCCGGACTTTCGATTGAAGATTAGGCCCAAGTCCCTATCTGAAAACTCCTCGGTTTAAACGATGTAATCTGGATTAAATTTCTGTTCCACTTCTAAAATCTCCACTTGACTGGAGCAACGGCAAAATTTAAAGAAAGTTGAAATTCATTCGCACCAAACCATTGCAGTAAATTCAAAACAATCAGAATTCAAGTTTATTTATAAGGCGCCATTTGTTCGGCTTCCCTTTTGATAATTTATCTTCCCCAAAATGATAACGAAAAATCAAACCTCTTCTTCGAAGCAAGCTCACTCCATACAAAATCTAAGAATTTTGGGATTTGAAGCCCAACCTGAATTTCTTCAGCCATCCCACTCCCCCCAAAACTATCATAAAGGATGAAGACTGACTTTTTATTATTTAAATTCGTCCCAAAAATAAGGCGTAAAATGCGGGGTCAAGCCACTATGGAACCAATCCAACTCATTTTTGGCTTCTTCAAGAGATTTAAAAAAGGGGACGGTAAATTTCTGGGAATATTCAGGAAAATTCTTTGCCAGTGAGTTGGCTTCCAGTTCCTGATGAGGAAATGGGAGGGATTTTCTGGGAAAAAGCTTGATTCTGCTTTTTCCCAAGTTTTAAAACCCAATCTTTCCCGCCAGTAATGGATTAAATAAAACCTGCGGCAAAAAACTCGGCTTGATTGGTTTTTTCATTCCGGGGAGGATCAAAAAAATCCGGACGGTTTTTTTCCCCCGCTTTCTTAAAGGGGGGGGCCTATTTTTAAAACCCCAAAGGCGAAAGCCCGGGGCAATACCTTCCTTTCCCCTTAATTTTAGGGGGGAAATCTTTCTTCTTCCCCCCTT
>Ga0163217_1096836_pt1 | contig 13881 bp, 16 predicted proteins | sample SynspAceP_FD_185933 | JGI IMG/M metagenome (GOLD analysis project Ga0163217, IMG submission 185933) | Saline lake microbial communities from Ace Lake in Antarctica - Synechococcus sp. Ace-P (PacBio error correction) | ecosystem: Environmental > Aquatic > Non-marine Saline and Alkaline > Saline ... | reverse complement strand
TAGAAACTCGGCGTAGTGGTGTCGGGCTGGCTCTGGCGTCGTAGGCGAGCCGGTGACCAGCAGCCGGAACGCGGCCAGGATCGCTGCAAGCCGCTCACCTGAAGGGCTGGTCGTTTGCACCCAGGCACCCAGACGGGGGCCGCCCAGTAGCAACTGGCGCAGGGCCGGCGCCTCGAATGGCACAGCCAGCGGCAACCCCCGCAGTGAGGCCCACCGAGGTGGCGAAGAAGGGTTAGGAGTGGGCGTTAAAATTGTGGTGCCATCGGAGGGGATCGGACGCCACCATTCCAGCGCGGCCTCGCTGGGGTGGCGGCCGCTTCTCGGCCAGCCACACGAGCTCGGGCGTTTGGGCCGAAGGAGCACCCTCCAGCACCGCCGCCTCGGACAGCCAGATCTGCTTCGGGTGACCAGATCTCTCAGCGCGGCCTTTCTCGCGGGATCTGCTCAAGAGGCCATAGAACTGCTTGCAGTTACGGCAGCTCCGGCGGCGGCGCGGAACGGGCTACACCACTGAGTCGTTCGGATCTCAGTTGGAGCCAGCCCCGAGGCGGCCAAGGCCTGATGGACAAGGCCTGATGCCGCTGCCGCCCAAAGCGTCTGCCTGCTCATTCTTCTTCGATCGGTAGACCGGGCGGACCTTACCCCGCCCGAAAAAGCGACCGAACTGAAGCATCGTTAGACCTCGTCTCGTCCTGGGTTCCACCTGCAGCGGTTCGGTGGCCCTGGCGACGCATAACAAGCCATAAGCCCGGGCCCGCAGCTGGGGGAGAGGCCAAGAGAGTCACTTGGTCGGATGCGGCCTTCAATTCACCGCCACGGCGCAGGTGGTGCAGCACCCCATTCGGCAGTGAATGGCAGCGGTTCTCCCTGTTGCTCGAAGCTCGCGAGGATGTAGTCGCCCTCGGGCCCGTCCAATGCAATCACCCGTTCTGCTGGCGCCAGTAGACGTTGATCGGAATCAGTTTTCGCCTTAGCGGCGGCGGAGAACGCAGAAGGCTGGATGCTACATTGCCACGTTGGCTTGGTCTGCGGAATGGAGAGGTGGCCGAGTGCGTCGATGGCGCAGCCACGGAAATGCTTGTATAGGGGCAACTCTATCGAGGTTCGAATCCCTCCCTCTTCCGTAGTTCATTCCAAAAAGCCGCGCCATTAGGCCGGCTTTTTCTTGGCTCTAAAAAAGCAGAAGTCCCTACAGTGGATGGCAAGGAGTTTTGAAAATTGTGGCCATAGATTGCTGGACCAATAGATTGTGGCCAAGATTGTGACGCCATAGTGTGGCCAAGAATAAACACCCCAAGCAACACCGAGTTCAGGCGAAGATTGCCGCCGTGACGAGTCCTTGGGTGGCTGTTGGAGCGGTTGAATTGAAGATTCTGTTCGTTTCGTCAAACTCGACGAGATATCCCACTTTGCCCGTACCACCTTCGACGGCCTCGGCATTGAAGAAGAAAGCCGTTTTGATCAAGACACCCGCACCGCCTGCTGCATGTTGTGGGTCCGATCACGATCGGAGGAAGGTTTCTGGAGTTCGTTGCATCAATTCTTCGATCTTCAGTGTGGAGATCGGATTCAAAGGCGAAACACGGTTCATCATCAAATCACCTCGCGTTCGATCGCAATCGCCCGGCGATGCAAGCCGTTTGCCTTGCTGGGGCCGCCGGAGAGGGAGTTGCCGCGTTCCTTGAGTTTTCCTTGGCTTTCATCCAGGATGAAGCTGCGCAGCGAAACTCTCCACCAACTCATCCATGTCGCCCGTGAAGCCGTTGTGCGGGCACGAAGGCGATGTTTTGTAGATTCGATTTCGGGAAAAGGATTCGGCTGCGGAACACCATACCGACCGACCGCCTCACCTCAACGGATCCACCTCCGGGGCCGTAGATGTCCTGGCCACAAAAGATCACCCGGCCCTTGAGAGTGCAGCCCTCGATTCAGGTCTTCATTCCGGTTGAGCCCGCGCAGGCACGTTGGACTTGCCACAACCCGAAGGTCGATGAAGGCCGCACCTTTGCCGCGGGGAATTTCCAAGATAGACATCACGAACGGGCCCTCGAAAACTGCCGTAGCTGATCGTGACTTTCTCCAGGGACAGGCAGCTCTGGTTTCGTTGAATGGCTGGTTGCTTGCGGGCGCATCGTTCATGGTCATTGGTAAGAGGGCGTGGAAACGGCGGAGGAAGGATGGATGGAAAGAGATGACGCTGAGATTGGTGGGGCTCACATCTTGCAAAAACGGCGCAGCCCAGCGGCCAGGAAGGGTTGGCTCCCAGGATCAGAACCACCAAGCACGAACGAGGCTGCCAGGCGAGTTCGTTCTGGGCATCGAATGGCGATGATCGCAAAAATTATAAATTAATACCGACATCGTGGCGACGGATTGAAGACCCCTTCAGGCCAGAAGGGTGAAAAACAGTGCGGTGAAAATGAGGGGTCTGCTGTTTCACCGGCTTGCCACGCGCAATCCCCAGCACCACACCGGCTGGCAATCGGTGTGAAGGCGCTGGAAGGGTGATGCGCGTTGATCGTCACGAACTTTTGGAAGGCTCCCACTCCGATCGCCCCCCATGCTTGAGCGCTTTGGGCACCAGCCTTGAGGACCTCGTCTGTGTTTTGATCACGGTGGGCAAACATCAGCGATCGCCAAGGCATGCCCCCTGCGGCAGCCGTGTACGGACTGAACCAAAAGAACAACCCGGGTCGCACGATGCCCCATACCACAAAAGACGCCGCAGATTGATCGACGCACCCCGGCGGGATGTCGTTACCCAGGCGGATGAACTGGGCGAAAGGCCCGCTTTTGGAAATTCGGCCAGAAAAATGCGCAACACCAACCCAACTGGAATCGCAATCAGGGACCGCCACCCAAGGTGGAGCCCGAACGTGCCGATGAGGGCGTTGCCGATTCCCCCTCCATCAAGACCGGCGAGCCGGCCGGTAGTTGAGTGAACAGATTGATGCTGATCAGCCGCCCCCCCTGCAGAATCACGTAGATGAGGACAAGGAACAGTGCAGCACCGCGATCAAGGCTGAAAGCACCAGCAATCGTAGGTGAACAGTCGATCAAGCCGGTTGCGGTCCATGCGACGGGATTCAAGCACAGGATGAATGCTTGATGGCTGGGGTCAGGCGTCCGTTCATCGAGATTCAGATTCTGGCAGTTCGGGTTCTCGTGGTATTGGATTTCTTGAATAAGTATGATTCAGGAACCAATTGAAATAATTAATCGGAGCTGAAGGTTTGAACGACTAATAGCGGAGGCTGAGCTTTTTGACAAATCCACTGCGCCAGAATATCACCGTGAAGTGAGCAGCAGTGCAGAATCAAGGCTGCATAGGAGAAGGGCTGACACCTGAATGCCGCTGGATCGCCAAATTGGTTGGCAGCATGGCTGAGATCGTGTTGCCCGGTGCAAACAATGGACCAGCTGAAATTCGTTTGGAGTTGCCCGATGATCATGGTTCACGGCCATGGTTTCCCCCATGGGCACGGCCGAGGGCCAGCTGACCCCTCCAAATGATGGCTGAAATCGCGGCGGCAGGAATCACATTGAAGATGGGCCAACCAGCGGGTGCTTGCCAACGCCGTAAGCCCCTTAGCCGTAGGCGTTGCGGCACCTGGTTGAGGGGCCCTTCGCGGAAATGGCCGTGATGATCGCAGAATCATCACCACCAGCATCAGAATCGCTGGGGCCATACCCCGGACCCTTTTTGGTGTGGTGCTGAACAGTGGGAACAGCCGCAGGAGGCATGGAGAAAGTGAGAAAGCGGCCGAAGGATGGGCTCCATCACAAAAGATGGCCAAAGGCCAAGCACCACTGAGGGGATCGCAAGCAACAATCCCACCATCACCCCGATGATGTTCGCGCCAGCGGGTTGGGATCAGATTTCGGTTGATTGAAAAATTGCCGTGCCAACTACCCAGCGGAACCGCAATCAGCCAGCGCCAACAACGACGGACACCAAAAGTCCCGTTAGATCGGCTGAAGCCCCGTACTCACCGGTTGACCGGGTTCCAGCTGGAGGTGGTCAGAAATTGTCAGCCGAAGGCTTTGATCGCGTTTGGGCGCCTTGGAACACAACAAGAAAGATTCCCCACCAGAAACGATGGCGACGGTGGAGGCAAGCGAATGGTGAGACTGCGATAAGCCACTGTCATCAGCGTTCTGAGGCGGGCGACGCCTAATTTGGAAGCGATCCACAGGTGCCTCCGGTCTCACGCAGGGAGCAGGGAAAAAAGTAACGCGTCGTCAAAAAGTTCAACACCTGAACTAGCGGAAAATCTAGACTGACCCCCCGCTTCCATCACTAAGGAACGCGTTAATCCCCCAGTCGGTCCCTGATCCCCCTCGGCTCGGCCGGTGGAGGTCGCGGGCGGCTCTGGGCCGCTTCCCCTCGGCCACCAGGCCTGAAGAGCCGGTATTTGGGTCTTCGATTTGGGGGTCCATGGGGCGCATTAACGTTGCCATCGACTTGGGCACACCCAATCGGTGGTGGCTGTGCTGGAGGTGGCAGGCCTCAGGTCATCGCCAATGCTGAAAGGCAGCCGCACCACTCCTTCGCGTGGTCGGTTACAGGCCGGAGGCAGGAAGTGGCTGGTTGGGACAGCTGGCCCGGCGCCAGCGGTGCTGAACCCCGCAACAAAGCTTCGCCAATCTCAAAGCGGTTCCTTTGGTCGCAGCGTGGCGATGAGCTTGAGGAGAGCAGCCTCGCTGTTCCTTACACGAAATCCGGGCCAACGGACCAGGCAATGGCGCGTGATCTGCCCCGTCACGGAACTGGGAATTATGCCCCCGAAGAACTGCTGGCCAGCATTCCTGGCGCAAGCTTGGTTGACGATGCCCGCCACCTACCTCGCGCAGCCTGTGGAGGCGGCGGTGATCACCGTTCCCCGCCTATTTCAACGATTGCCCAGCGCCAGGCGACCAGGGATGCCGGTCGCCTGGCGGTGCTTTCCTGGAGCGCATCCTCAATGGACCCACCGCCGCGGCGCTGGCCTACGGCTGTCGATCGCAGTGCCGTGAAGCGGGTGGCTGTGTTTTCGATCTTGGCGGTGGCCAACCTCGAACGTTTCGGTGCTGCGTATCGCCAACGGGTGTGTTCGATGTCCCAAAGCCACAGCGGTGACCACCCAGCTGGAGGTAAACGGACTGGGATCGCCGCATGTCGATTGGCTCGCTGAAATTCGAGCAGAACCCATGCCATCGACCTTTCGCCCGCGTCGGTCAGGCCCTGCAACGCCTCAACGAAGCGGCTGAAAAAGCCAAACAGGAGGCTCTCCGGTGTTTTCAAGAGCACCCCGGTGTCGTTGCCTTTTCCATTGCCACCGGCCCTGAGGACCGCTTCACATCCGAAATGCAGCCTGGAGCGCCTGTTTCGCTTTGAGTCCCTTTGCCCCATCTGCTCGATCGCTTGCTCCAGCGCCGTGCCAGCCGCGCCGCTGCGGGATGCGGAACGACGCTGAAGAGATCGACTTATTGTGCGTGTGGGTGGGCGGCGGCACCCGCATGCCGATGTTCAGTGAGATGGTCCGGACGCGATCCCGAGGAGCCCTGCCAGTCGGTCAATCCCGATGAAGTGGTGGCGATGGTGCCGCGTTCAGGCCCGGCATCCTCACGGAGAGCTTCCGGGACCTGTATGCTCACGAGTGCGCCTTTGTCTTTGGGCCTCGAAACGATCGGCGGGGGGTGATGACAGTTCTGATGACCTCGCAAACACGCCGATTCCTTTCGTAAATTCTGAACGTGTTCAGCACCTCGGAGGCCGAAACCAGTCAGCGGTGAACTGCATTGTGCTTGCACGTGTGAGCGGCAGATGGCGCCGGACAACAAAGTCGCTGGGGACGGTTTCCGCCTCTCGGGGATTCCCACCGGCACCGCGGGGGTGCCGCAGAGTGCAGGTTCTCGTTCGACATCGATGCCAACGGCTTTGCTGCAGCGTCTCGGCCACGGTCGAACCACCGGCCGTCAGCAGAGCGTCTCGATTCAGGGCGGCTCCAACCCTCAGTGAGGAGAGATCAGCCGCTTGCTATGAGGAGGCCACCCTCCAAGGGGCGGAGGATGCCGCAAGCGCTCGAGGTGGATCGCATCAAACCGTGGCCCAGACCCCTGGTAGCCCAGGCCGAAGCGTCGGTTGCGGGGCGCGCGCCCTGAACTGGGGCCCCTATGGAGCGGAGCGCCAACAGCGGCGGTGGAGCTTTGCCCTGCGTGATGTGCAGGCCCTGCTCAGCGAAGACGCATCCGGTTGGGAATGTGGACCTGGCGGTCAAGCAGCTGGCAGGAGGCCCTCGTATGCTCAACCCGTCGCCTTGTGACGCGAGCGCAAATCCGAATCGGGGCTCTCAGGGGCTCAAGAACACCCTTGGTTCGCTCAAGGATGATCTCTTCTCCGAGACGGACTGGGGATGACTGCGGACCGGCCCGATTGGCCGCAGCGTTTAGTGGCCGTGACCCCTGGGAAGAGCCGGTGATGAGCGGGGTGGGGTACCAAACCACCCCGCTATAGCCGGGCGGTTGGCGCCAATCGGGATCCCTGGGCTGAGGACTGACCCTCCGTGACCCGGCAAGCGCATCCGCCCTCCGCTCGAAACCGGACTACTGGCAGGTTCTCTGCCCTGTCCCCCGGCGCTGATGCGGCCAGCTTGAAGCGTGCCTTCCGCCAGCAGGCCCGCCGCTGGCATCCGATCTCAATTGCAAACGATCCCGTGCCGAAGAAGCGCTTCAAGTTGGTCAATGAGGGCCTATGCGGTGCTGCGGTGCATCCGAAAGCGACGGGCACCTGGGAAGCCGGCCTCGATCCGCTGGCGCCCGCAACGCCGCCACTATTCCTTTGCGGCAGGCTCCCCGCTTTCGAGGACTACCTGGGATGCTCTGATTTGGCCGTCGCCGCCGGTCAGAAGAGACGGCTGACTCTGCAGCCCTTCGCCGGCGAGTCTGGACGACGGCTCCGGGAGGACGGCTCAGCAGACAGTTTTGGAGGCGGTTTTTGGAGGATGGTTTTAGGTGATGATGTTCGCGATATGATCCGCGGCGCTTCTGGCCCCACCAGCGATTTCGCAGTGGAGCCGGATCCGCCTTACAGAGGAAGAGTCACCCACGGCTCCACCGCGCCGCCGCCTGTAACCAGGCTGCAGCCGATCTGGAAACGATGGTTGAGCTCACGCCGGAGCAGCCCTGGAGGGAAACCCGACCTGGAATTGAGTTGCCCGTGGCACCGCGGTTGGAATGCCTGGACCCCGCCGATTTGGCCGGTGATGGGCTGGCGACTGCGCCTCGCCGGCGTAGCCTCAGGTGGCGGCTATCACTTTCTGCAGCTGCGGGTGCGCCACCGCAGACGGCCTGCGCGCGGAGGGCGTCTACGGGTGTTCCGTTTCCAGCTTGAAGTGTCTCCTCCGGAGGCGGCCTTGGCTGCCTTGTCGTGGTTTGCGGACCCTGCAGTGGGCGCGTCCAAGTTGCGGGCTTTACCGCCCGGGCTCGTTCGAGCGGGCCGATTGCCTGCGCTGCGTGGCCGTGCCTGGCGGCGTGGGGAGCAGCGGGTGACCGTTGGTGGAAGTGCGGATCATGGTTCCCGAGCAACCAATAAGCGGAAGAAGCCCTCTACGCCCGCTTGGAGCAGCTCGCAATGCAGAGCGGGAGGAACTGGGGAGGCGGCGAATCGCGATGAGGGACCACTGCGCGGCGGCAATGTTTCGGATCGATGGGCTGTTTTCATGTTCTGCTTTTTTTGATGCCGGTACCCCGAAAATGAAGGCATTCCACTCCCTTGAGCTGAACGGCCACACGTGGTGCTGCTAGTTCGAAGAGCTCGATGATGCGGAGCGCTATTGCCGCGTCTGCCGGAGGCCCAGGATTTTCCGCCGTGCCCAGCGTCGAGGCTCTTTGATCGCGAGGAGATGGAGCTGTTTTGTGTTCAGGCTGCTACGAGGCCCGCTTTTGTTCCCGCGGCTTCCTGCCCAGTCGCCGAGGAGCGCCTGTTGATTGCTCCCCCTGAGCGCAACATGCGGATGTGAGCAGCTGGAATGGAGGGCCACCCCCAGCGGTGACGGGCGGAGGGATGGGCGACGGCGATTGGGCCAGCGGAGAATGATTGCGGTCGAAGGGCGTTCCGCCGCCGTCTGGAGGGCGCTCTATGACCTGCGCCGATCCGCGGCAACCTGCTCACCGAGCAAGCGAATCGGCCAGTGCCAGCCGGGATCAACTCAGGCACGTGCTCCGGAAAGGGCGGCCTCCCCCCGTTCAAACTGTTTTGCGAGGAAGACCCCAACCCGCAGCAGCGGTGGCGCGGCCGCCCCTGAGCTGGCGCCGCCATCGCGGCCATTCCGGCGCCAGCCTTGAAGGGCGCGGCCGCTTCTCATCTCGCGCTGGGAAACTCAGGCCGGCTCGGCGTGCTGGATGCGCGGAGATGTCCGCCCACCTTCTGCACCCCCCCGCAGCTGGTTCCAAGGCGTTGCTCCGCCGGTGGAAGCTCCGGCCCTGCTGCGCAAGCTCCGAAGGCCTGGAAGACCGCCTTCGGAGGCCGGAGCAACGGACCTGATCGCACGCGGGTTCGGCCCCGCCGATTGCTCTCGTCGGTATTGCCGCCGGCGGCACCACCCCTACGTGCTGGGTGGTCTCCGCCCCCCCCTCTGCCAGGCAAGCAATCGCTGAGCGTTGGCGATCGCGATGAGTTGTGTGCCGCCGGCCCAGGCGCCCATGCCCTGCGCCATCGACATTCGGGGCTTGCTCACGGGGCCAGAGCGGCTGACTGGCCTCGAACCCGGCTGAAGGCCCGGCACCGCCACCCAAGATGGCCCTCAACATTTCTCTTCACCGGGGTTTGATGGTTCAGCTCGCAAGGCCTACGGGAACCGATTGGTGGAGTGGCGGTCACCAACACCAAGCTCGAAGACCGTGCCCTGCGCATTCCTCTCGGACCTCGCCGGAGTGGACAGGATGCAAGGCGCTGGCCTTACTGGCGCCGGCTGGAGGGTCAGTCAAGACGGCCCGCTGCATGGCCGCCATGGCGGGATCGGCCGATGACGCCCGCAAGGCTCTGGTGACAGCGAGCGGGCAGACTCCGCCCTGCCCTCGAGGCTGCAGGCGCCTCCCTTCCCACCCCGCCTAAGCCGGCCGATCGCTGACCCTTGCGGCCGATCCCTGATCAGTTTTGTGGGCGTTATGCCGTTGAACGGGCCCAGTAGGGGCTGGTTGAGCAGGTCGAGGCGGCTCACGGTGTGTGCCTGCACATGCCTCCTTGGGCGTCATCAGGGGCACTGCGCAGGGCCGATGTGGCTGCTGGCTCGACGCGCCTTTGAACAGCAATCCGCTCGGCAGCCATCGGCCACGATCTGTTGGGGCCAACGCGGGCTTTGCGCGCCGGAGATTATTCGAGCCACCAGGATCCACCGTTCACCGAGGGCGTGTTCGGCGTGCCAGCAGTCGTAGTCGGTGACCATGGCGGAGGGTGGCGTAGGCCATCTCGGCTTCCCGCGGCCAGGCGGGCCTCGCTGTGCGTGGTCATGCCTATCACGAGCAACCCCAGCTGCGGTATGAGTTGGATTCGGCCCGGGTCGAGAAGGCGGCCCCTCCATGCAGAGATAGTGCCGCTCGGTGCAGGCTTGGCGGCCCGGGTGCCATCAGGCTCTCGGCCACATCGCCCAGGCAGGCGGCAGAGTGTGCGGACAGAAGCGCAATCGGCGATGGCCGAACGTTGCGCCACGGCCCCCTGGCCGAAAAAGCTGATCGGGCGCTGATGGGTGCGATCGAAAATGAATGATCGCGGGCACCAGCATTTCGAGCGGGCGCAACGGCTCCTGCAGCGAACCCACGGCCGAAGCAGGATGAGAATCCAGCGCACCCGAGGGAGCGGCAGCGCCCAGAGGTTGGCCCGGTTAGGGCACTTCGCTGGGTGAATAGCTGTGGTTGGCGGCCGTTGGCGGGCCAGGAACACCACCCTCCAAGGTCGCCGATCCTGGCCAAGTCGCAAAGCGGTCGGAGGGCGCGCCGAAGGGGTCTTCGATTTCCAAGCTTCCTCGATCGCTTTCGAGCCCTTCCCATGGCGTAGGGCCGTGCCGCCGAGGCACCGCCGAGCGGGCCCTTTGGGCCAGATCCAGGCCGGCCTTGACCGGAAGTGGATGTGGAGCTGCTTCATCGCTGTGCGGAAGAAAAAAGAGGAGGGGCAGCGGGAAGACGCCGCAGATTCAAGGGCGCTGGCGGGGCGAGGCCCCAGGTTCCAAGAACCAGGTTCGTGGCCTGTTCTAAGCGAGGCTGGGAGGGTGGACGGGGGGTTCGATGGGGGGTCGCATACAGTCGGATTTTTGCTGAACCAGCGTGACCCGAGCCTTCATTGGAGACCGATGCCAGTCAACGCCCAAGGTCCTGTCACTGTGGAAATCGAGCTGTTCGAGGCCGATGCGCCCAAGACTGTGGCCAATTTGTGAAACTGGTTGATCCGGTTTCTACGACGGACTGGCTTTCCACCGGGGATCGACCGGTTTCATGGCCAGGGTGGTTGCCCCAACACCCGCGCGGTGCGGGCGGCGCCCCCGGAACGGTGGCCCCGGTTACAAGATGACTGCGAAATCAAACGAGCGCGCGAGAGCGAGCGCGAGGCCGGCAGCTTGTCGGATTGGCCCATGCCGGTAAAAAAACACCGGGCGGTAGCCAGTTCTTTCCTCTGTCATGACGCCCAGCCCCACCTCGATGGGGTTCCACACCGTTTCGGTCAGGTCCCGATGTGGCCGGGGTGCTGCGATCAAGAAGGGCACCAAGATCAACAAGGTGAGATTCAGCCTGACCTGTTGGCCCTGCCTGGGCTGTCAGGAGCGATCGCTTGTCACAGCCAGTGCAGAAACCCCCGGGGCCCGGGGCAACTGGGGGCGCGTTATGCCGCAGTTCCATCAGCGGGCGCCGCTCCGGCTACAAGGTTGGCCGCTGGGGTGACCGCTGCGCTGCGCTGTCGGGGGTGGAGCAGCAGGCTGACCCCCATTGGTGCCGGCCACGCGGCCATTCTTGGGCCAGCACGCGCCGTCAGGTCGGCTTCGGGCCAGCCCCATGGGCTGTGGTGGGCGAGAGCAGGATGGCGATCTCCGGTGCTGCAGCAGGGCCAGCAGCGGGGATTGCTCTCCAAGCTTGAGTCGAGGGATGTGCTCAGGGCCCACTGACGGCAGGCTCGGCCAGTGCTCCGCCATGGCCCGCTCCGGTTGCATCCCATTGCCCCCCAGGCCACAACGGCGCTTGGCCCTTTGGCTTCGTTGGCCGGGCGTCTGCAAAAATGGGCCGAGCTTCAGCCGCTTGGTGGCCAGATAGGCAGCGTTGTAACTGGCCGGGATCCATCATCAAAGGGCACCCGTGTCTTCGGGCACCTGGAAGGCCTATAGCCGCCCAGCCCGGCGATCTTGCGCGGGGTGTTGGTTGATCCAGCCGCAGTCGCCGCACCCCCAAGAATCGCTTGAGGATCTGGGCGCCGACGCCGTAAATTGCGCAGATCTGCCCGCAAAGCCGAGCCGCTCGTTGGCTTCCACCGTGTCGAGGCCGCCGTCCTGGAGCGTTAGGCCTGAGCTGTGATCAGGCGATGCCTTCGCCCTCCTGGCGGAATAGACCACACAACGCCCTCGCGGGCCGCTTCGATCATGCGCAGGGCCGCTTTCTGAGCTGGGGACGGCAGTCGCAGCGGAGCGAGCGCGAAGGCATCGCCGGTGCAGGCATTCGGAGTGCACCCGCACCAACCACCGGGGCCGGTGGCTGGCGGGTTTTCCTTCACAATCGCCACGTGCTCGCTGCCATCGAAGTTTCGTTGCGATAGCCGATCGCCTGGAAGGTGCGAAGGTGCTCGGCATCTGGCTTCGGACGCGTGGCGGACGGAACAAACGCTCGGTGTCCAGCGGTAGCTGATTCCAGATCAGCAATGCTCAGCAGCCGCAGGGCCGTGCCGCTTCGCGTAGCTGGGCCAGTTGGGGGAGGCGCGCCATACGATCCATCCACGTTCTGGATCTCGCAGATTCACCCCGGCTGGATAGAGCCCGAGAGCCGGGAAGAAGATCCACGGCGGCCTCCGTATGGCCGGCTCGTTTGAGGCACGCCGCCTTCCGGGCCCGCAGCGGGAAAGATGTGGCCCGGACGGCGCAGATCCTGGGGTGGCTGCGGGATGGGATTGCCACCTGGATCGTGCGGCCCGATCTTCAGCGGGAAGATGCCGGTGCTGACCCGTTATCTCAGGTCCGGCATCCACGCTGACGGTGATGAAAGGCGTTTCTGGGTTGCTGTCGGTGTTCGATCCACCATCAGTGGCAGCTCAAGCGCATCGAGCCGCTTCGGCCCTCCATTCGCCAGGCAGAATCAGGCCCCGGGCTTCGGTGGGCATGAAGTTGATCTGCTCGGGGGTGGGCGAACTTGGCCGGCGCAGATCAGGTTCTCCTTTCGTTTTCCCGGTTTTTCATCGTCGACCACCACCAACCATTCTCGCCATGCGGATGGCGGCGAGGCCGTCGGCCACGAACGAAGCGAATCCGCTGATCGGATTGCAAAAGCGCTGGAACTGGCGGGGCTGCGGCCTGCCGGAGAAGGGGGTTCAGAGGAGGAGGGGCCGGGGCTGGGCCTCAGCTTTGGATCGGGGGGGTTCAGGGCGGTTTCGGGCCAGGGGCTGCGCGGTGTTCTTTCCTTTATAGGGCCGTTGAGGATGGCCCCGGTACGATCTGCCCTCCGAGGCACCGGCATGTTCCAAGGATCCGTCGCGCAGCCCAGCGGGTGGGGTGATCGGTGCCAGCGGCTACGGGGCCTTGCAGACCCTGCCGCCTTCTTCAGGGTCATCCCCACCTGAGGTCACCTTTCTCGGCGGTGGAGCGCAGCGCGGCAAACGCTGGAGTTGAACTCGCACCTTTCTGCCGCTTCAGGCGGAACCCGCTGGTGTCAGCCCCCACCCCCGATGCGAATTCGCAAGCCGGCCGCCGATTGCGTTCGTGCTCAGCCTGCCGAGTGAGGTTGGGCCTCCACGCTCGGTGCCCGGGCCTCCTGGAAGCGGGGGGTCCGGGTGGTCGATTCTCTCCGCCGACTACCCGCTACGCGTTCCCTGGCGCTTATGGCAGGCGTCTTACAGCAGCGAGGCGTGCAATTTCCCGCGTGATGGAGCCCTCTGCGAGGGAAGCCGTCTATGCTTGCCGAATGGAGGAGGCGAGGCTTGCGTCAGGCCCGTTCTGGTGCTTGCGCCCGTTTGTTTCCCAACCGCTGGTTTGTTGCCGGCTGCTGGCCCTTCTTTGCAAGCAGGCGGTCTGGATGAAAACGAAAGGGCATCATTCATCGATGCCAAAAAAACGGTTTGCTTCCGGAGGAAGGCCGCGCCGCCAAGGAACATCTTACTGCTGCTTGAAGCAGTGAGGCGGTTTGGTGCCCTTTCGGCGTGGTGGGGGCACCGCCACACCAGTGAGATCGAGCAGGCCCGCCAGCCTGGCGGTTGGCCAGGGGCCGATCCCAGCTCCAGTTCACCCGCCCCAACCTTGATTGGGCCGATGGTTTAGCGCGGCCTGTTGCCCCACGGTCTATGGGGGCCGCCTGCGCCCGATCCCGGCCTGACCGCCGAGGATGCCACCAACCTTTGCTCAGGGCGGCCTATCGCAAACAAAGCCCCTGCGTGGAGGGTGTTTGCCGGTCGGGCAAACCTATCCCTCCCCCCACCCAAATTGGTTGCGGCCAAACCATTTCGGGGCGAACTTTTTTTTTTGCTTGTCGGTTGCAGGTGGGACCAAAAAAGCCGGCCACCGGTTTCAGGCTGATTTTCTGGGCTTTCTGTTGCCATTCGACAAAAAACCTGGGGTCAAGGGGGGCCAGGGCGGGGGGCCAGGGGTGCAAGTGCCTCAACCTGATGGGCGGGGCCTGGCCGGCGGAAACCGGCCTGCCGCTGCTGCCCTTTATCCTCTT
>Ga0163217_1019706_pt1 | contig 13881 bp, 12 predicted proteins | sample SynspAceP_FD_185933 | JGI IMG/M metagenome (GOLD analysis project Ga0163217, IMG submission 185933) | Saline lake microbial communities from Ace Lake in Antarctica - Synechococcus sp. Ace-P (PacBio error correction) | ecosystem: Environmental > Aquatic > Non-marine Saline and Alkaline > Saline ... | reverse complement strand
ACAGGGCAGGCCTGGCGCGTGGAGCAGGGGGCATCGCGGGCAGGCTCTGACAAAGCCCCAGCACCCGCCCACCATCACCAGCAAAAGCCCCGTGATCAGGGAGACGGCCGCTGGCAAGAGCGAGGTGCCCGGCTTTGGGACGATGCTGAGGACCCGCAGACCCAGCTTCCCCGGTGGTGAGCACCACCCCCGAAGAAACAGCACCCAACCGAGCACCAGGGACCACTGGAGCGACCTGCCTTCAGAAGCCCCTGGCCAGGAACCCTGAGCAGCTGCCTTGGCTCCACGGGGATAGTTCCTCCAGTGTTGTGTTCGGTGAGTGCAGGAACCCATCGCCAGCACCAGCAAGATCCCCGGGCACAGAAGTACCTTGAGGCGAAGGTAGTCGAGCAGTACGGCGACCAGCAGCACGGCGCCCGCCGAACCCCCACGGGCCAGCAATTGGCGCCAGGTTCAGTGGTCAAACAGGCACCCGGCAAGCGGAGTTCCCGACGGGCGCCGCGTTTCTAGAGCTGATGCACGAGGACGCAAAGTCTTTGAGACTTGGCCCCCCAAACACCGGCACCAGCCTTTCAAGAAGGGCTCTCTGGGTCGAGGATGAGTGCGAGCCGCCAGCGCCTATTGCGGCAGCTGGAGGCGTCCGCCCCAGTGATTCCCACCAACGCCACCGGTCTATCTGTTTGGAAAGGCCCGGCGAAGGTGCTCGCCCCTCCAAGGCCCAGGTGATCTAACGCCCAGCCTGCTGCACTCGACGTCTGCCCCCGAAATCCCCAGATGCTTGGTTTGCGCCACCGACCAGCTGTGAGCCACATATTCTGAGCTGACGGCCTTCCCCTCCCCCACCTACCCGCTCTAAGTGCTTGCGACTACCCTGCAGCAGACTGGACTCCTTACGCGTTGCCTACTCCTGGCTTTCGCGCAGCATTTCTCTGCCAGTCGTGCAGAGGGTAGTCTCGGTACCACGTACCCCAGCGTTGTAGCGCTCAAAATTTAACAGGCCAGCGGCATCCTGCAACTTAGGCATGAACACAGATGATAATAAGGACTGGAGCCCCACCATCAGCAACGGCAACGCCAGGGAACCGCAATGGAGCGATAGAAGCGCCACCCACCTTCTACGCCCAGTTCATCTGCTGGCTGGCTACGTCAGAACATCGCCGAACACCCAGAACGATCGCCATCAGGTCCAGTACGTAACGTACCGGGGAGGGAACACCCCTTCTCCGGGGGCCGACTGAAGAAGAGCGCGACGCAGCCCTGGGCTGGGAACAAACACGCGAACTGATCACCCATCTGACGCACCAGCAGCACGACACATCGAGATCGGCCCAACCCTACCACTTCCGCCCGCAAGCCCAGGCGCTGACCTCCGCTGTCCGCCCGCGGCCCTGCGCGCGAGCAGCGGCCGCGAACCCACCGCGCCCCCATGGCCAGCCGGACCCTGCCGCGTACGAGCGTCCCGCCCCTACGCGGCGACGCTCTCTCGTCCGATCCACCCAGCACGGCCCAGGCGGCGTTGAGGGCGAGGATCCGCTTCGGCTCGCACCACATCGGGGATGTTGCCGCTTGGCCAGGTCGATAGGCCGCCATTGAGCCTCAGCAAAGGCACAAAGGCTTGAGGAGAACGGCATTGCCGAGCACGGCATACAATCGCGTGCGGGAGCGAAGGCAATGCCACATCGGACAATGACGTCCAGTTCTCCATCATTCTCCACCTCTGCCCCAGGTCTGCGGCGCTGGCCAACAAAAAGCCCCGTTTCGGGGAGGGCCCAGGACGGATGTCGTGCTGCAGAGGAAAAGGTCCTGGAAGGAGTTCAGAGACCGGCATATCAGAATTTGAACCTTCGTACTGAATCAGGCCGCCGAAACGTTTTCGAATCGCCCACGAATTTACTACTGGTGAGACTGACCACGAGGGGGCGCCTGACGGTAGGAAGATCGCTTGGAGTCACGAGATGTTATCAGTGACTGGAACCACTGCTCACCTGTACAGCCCATTCACAACAGAACGAAGTCTGCCCCTCGCCTTGGGTGTCGGTGTTGTTTCTGGCCATCAATGGACCTTGAGACAACTGGTGCGAAGGTGGCTGGCCCACAGCCATGCCCCGGGCATCGTTTGCCCTTTGGCAAAACACATCCCTCCACTTGAGGCCGGCGAACCAGCTCTGCGACTGTGTCCACAAAGGGGATCTCCGAATTCCATTGACCGGGAGCTGTTGATGAGGAGTTTAAATCGGACAGAGAGTTTTTCAAGCCCCAGCCCACGGCTGATCGACAGGAATAGATTCCAGGATGTTCTTGGGGCTTGCCAGTAGGCGTCTGACAGCAAAGTTGTATGGACTCGCCGTATGGCAGAAAACCAACTGTCTAGCAGGAGACGAACCCAGTCGGTACCACGGCGCGAAGTTGGTGCCTTGCGTGGCCCGTAGCGATTAGGCCAGTGAAAACATTCCCACTGAGGTGCAGCTTGCTTAGTCAGCTGAGGCCGTGGATGCTTGCCACTCGAGCACAATCCCGGTAACCAATACCACCTTTCGCTTCTGAGCAGTTATTGGAATTGCCGTCAAAAGACCTGGCCAACATTGCCCTTTGCTGCGCACGTAGTTCGCCGACGAACGCTTGAGCGGACACTGACCAATCTCGATACATTCTGCCTCCAGATGAGCCCCAAGCAAACAACAGAATAGCCTACGGTGGGCTTTGTTATATAAACGCGAGGAACAAGCACCGCTTAAACAGAGACCAGTTAAGTCGAGCTATCCCGCAACACTGACCAATAAAAAACCGAAGTCGTGACAAAGCCACCAGGAATTCGGGCTGATTTACTAGAGCCCTGGGAAGCCCCACACAAACGGTCCAACTTACGAATTCACCAACGGGAACGATTAGGTAGAGCCTGTCAACCTCGGAACCACTGTATTTCCCTAAACCCCGATCCACTGACCTTGCTGTCGATCCCAAGAGCAGAAGTGTTCACACCATGCCAGACAAAAGCGGCATAATTTCGAAGTTGCCTGAAACGAAGACGGCCCAACGTGAACAGCAAGATTCCTCCTGCCGCGTCAGACCAGCTCGTCTCTCAGAGATTGAGCGAACGTTCATAGCTCGAAATTGGCACTGGATCCGCAAACTGACTGGTAATGTAGTTAATCGGCACAATTGCCAGGGGCCAAAGAGAACTCCCGGCATGAAGCTATTTCCACAACGGGCATCTTCACCGCACCAGCACAAGGTGGCTTCACCTTTGAGCACGCAAACCCGGTCTGGTGGTGGAGAACTGACTGGCTTCGAGTTCACCCCATCTTGCGCCTCAAGAGCCATCGACCCGGACCATTGAGGCACGGCAGAGTTACAACCTCGAACTCTTCATACAGCCGGACGCCAATTCCATCGGTCAACCCCCCAGGTTGATCCGACCTCAGAGCAGGCGCTTGAAGCAGGGCGGCGGCCCTTCAGCGGCTCAGCGCCGCGCCTTGCCGACGGAACCCCGCTGCCAAATCCGGCGAATAGCCAGCCACCGACAAGCCACGTACACGCCTCACCAGATCTGCGAGAGAGCCTGCATAGGCCCATTCCAGCATTTATATGGGGCAGAAAGCGCTTTTTTTTTTTTTTATTTTTTCGGCAAGGGGCCCGCGAACAAACAAAAAAACATCCGACGAACTGGTGATGCCTGTGACTTGATCCGGCTCTATTCGAACAAAAGAACCACGCGCGAAAGGCATTAGGCGATCTCAGAAATGGCCGTCAAGACCTGAGGGGCCATCACATTCAAATCAGAGCGGAGACGCGGCCAGCAACGAATCTGAAGCAGCAAGGGCAGCCATAACGGTGCCAGCCAGGAATTTCCGGAGAAAACAGTTTTCACTTGGTATCCTCACACCACTCTGAGGGGCGACCGTCTAGGCACAGCTTTGCGCCACAGATGCTATCCCGATATGCCAAAAAAATCTTGTCGCATCGCTGCATCACAACTTGGTGTGCTCAGCGATACCACGACACAAGCGGCAACTGCTCCCTGCTGCTTCAGCACAGTCAAAATCCGGCTCACCCCTCACCACCAACAGCAACAGCCACAAGGGCCTGCCCACACAACGAGAGATCCACATAAGGCCAAAAAAAAAAGCCCGCGACAGAAGCGCCCGGCCCACGAAGCCAAGGCCAGGATGGCTAGACTGTTCGTGACAAACCCCGGGCAGCCAGGTTCGATCACTGATCAAGAGATTGATCGCTGAGTCAGAACTTGAAAAAGAGTGGCCTGACGACGACCGCCAAGTTTTGAAGGTTTCGTCGCATATCAGACTTTATATGGACGTGAGCACGCTGGTGCACTTCAAGTAGAGATAGCAACCGGTGTCAAGCTGATATTGCGGTAACTGGAAACTCCCATCTATACACACCACTTACCAAAGGCCTAGTTGCGTCGTTAAGGGATCCGCATCAAGTCGTCACTCAAAACCCCAGCCTGGATAAGACGAAGGTGGCACTTGGCCGACAGCATAGCCGGGACCCGCGCTTGCCCTTGACGAAGACGTCTCAGGCTCCACCTGCACGCAACCCCACCATCCACCAAGACTGGCTCACGCGCCAATCAATCGACAGTCTCACAGGCACCGCAGAGCTGCTACTACGCCGTCCCTGTGGAAACTTAAGACCCCTAAACCCGTGCCTGATCGACAGGAACTTCCCAACTGCGAATCTCAGAAGGCGCCATAGCGCTGATGCACAGAATTCACGCTGTCAGACAGAGCAAGCCCAGATTGGTAACGGAGTTGCCAGTTAACCGCTTGTACCAGACAACGAGACCACCCTTTAGGTGATTGTGTAGGTTATAGGTCGCAGCAAGGCCAAAAGGTTCTCGTTGTTTCCAAGCGACCTTGGGCCCGAAGTACCCGTCATGAGATGAGGGGGACTCGTTACCGACCCATGGCCGCCAGGGTTATTCGACGACACGATAGTTTTAGAGGCCGACGCCTTGTTACCATTAGCGGCACTACATAGTTAGCCACCTGATTAGACTAAACCACCCAGCTACTGCCACCACCAGGGCCAGCAACCGAGCGACGCCAAAGAGCAAGGAATAAGCTACGGGAAGCACCGGCAGTAAGGTATGAGGACATCAAGAACTGTGTTCCAAGCCGGGTAGACGCCCTTACGGCCCATACGGCAAGCATTGTTCATTCCCTGACGAACTCTTGGCACCAAAAGGTGGCAGTAAAACTCTTGCCGACGGGGAAACTGGTAGAAAGGCGGACAATGCCAACGCTTGTTGCAACCAGAGCCTTCTTCAAAGTTTCGACTTCGAAGGTGTTCAGGCGACGGGCCAGTACCCCAAGGCTGGAGCCGCGAAGTTGCCGGCGCGAAGGCGAGGCCGGAGCATGATCCCTTACCGGGTGAAGCTTGGTGTCGAGGTCAAGCGCAGGTGCTTAGTTGAATGGCTGTAAGCTACTGCCCCTGCGGTCACGCCCGCACCAGCATCAGACGAATCTCCCTGACAGGACCACCACCGAGCCGCCTGACAAAGTACGGACTCAAGCAATGCTAAGCCCCTGGCTGAAGCCTAAAGGACGCTTAGGCAGGCCACACAATGGAAAAGGGCCCTCTCGGCCGCTGGAGACTTAGCGTCGGTGTCTGGTGAGAGAAAACTGTTGGCCTCCACCTCAGCCGAACATTTGGCCCGTCCCAAGGAGCCATCGACCCGGCCCAAAAATCTGAGCCACGGCCACGTTCGGATTTCCACACTCCCTTCATCAGGCCCGGCGGAGTTCATCGGTCACCTCCACGGTCGCGAAATCCGGTCCGCTAGGAAAAAACGCTTCGAGCAGGGGCAAGCGGCTTCCCAGCGGCTCAGCGGGCGCTTGCCACGGAAGGTTTTCTCCGGTGAGATAGCACACGCACGCGAGTTAACGCTCCCCAGGTTGGAGGAGAGCCTGGTAGAGGGCCACTCGGAGTGGGGGCACATCACTGAACTGGGTTATGCTTGGTGAGTGTGTGTGTACGGCGTACGCGGTTGACAGAGCCGTCAACTGTGAGCTCTCAGATGCCGTAGCGGATTCCGGTGCCAACAGGAACAAGGGCTGCAAGGCGCCACGCAGCATTTGCTGGAAAAGTTTTCATGAGGTCCTTTCAACAACGCAGCTTGGCCCGCACTGAGGCACAAGGCATACATCGTTCCGAAGGGGCCAGCTATGGCCGAGGGGAGCATGTGACAGAACGCCACAACGTCCTTGGGCAGGCCACGCCAGGTTCCAAACTGCCGGCCACTGACGGTCGGCAATGCCCTAGACCTTCCCCGATCGATCGGCCACCAACAGGCAAAAGCGTAGGTAAGGCTGGCACCCTGGCCGGGACGATTCTGGGTGCCTGGGCACCCTGGCCGACAGGCTCCTGGCTCGCAGGCTAACGAACTTCAGCGGCCGCCCGGGCCTGGGGGAACACAGGCCGATTACCCTCAACAGCGCCCCGCCCCCATTCGACCCCAGCCGCAGCCAACTGAGGGCTGCTGCATGCCGGAGGCTGGCCAGAGGGCCTGGGCAAACTGCCTGCTCGGATCTCTCCCCGAAATTCCGCGCTGGCAGCCCTGTCAACGCACACCGGTAGCATTGGCAGCGTCGCCTGCGAAAGCGAATGATAAGGCCAGCTGCACGGCAACTGCGCGCTCCTGGCAGGCGTTGTTGCTGCTGGCTGGTGGGCTCGCCCTTCGCGGGACGCAGTTTGCTGGCTTGCCCGGGCTCCGGCTATGCTCGCCCGACCCGCCTCACCACTCTCAGCCCGCCCCTGCGCGCGGCGTCTGAGGGGGATAATATCACCACAATGCCGATCTAGCCAGACCTGGCGCGGCCACACGGCGACGGCTTGGCCTGGGTTGCTCGGCAAACGCCTGGCAAAGCCCGCCGCTACCGAAACCGGTGGCGTTGGAGTCCAAGCGAATCGCCGCCCCGGCTAACCTGGCCAGGTGGCGGCGGCCGTGCTCGTCAAACAGCAGCGCCCTGATTGCGTGCTGCTGGGCCGTGCCTCTGGGAAATGCCTCCAGGGCTTGACACACCACGCGCAACGGGAGCGCGGCCTGCAGCGCTCGGCTTCGGTGGCCCTGGCCACCGTGCGTGGGCTCTGCACTGACCCTGGGCTACGCACAAACTGGCCATCGACCCACCCATCAGGCCCGGCACCAACCGAGGCCGTGCTCGGAACCAGCCCGGCACCGACGGAAGGCGACGCTCCCGAAATCCCCTTTCAGCCCTGGACGAGGCCTGCTTCTGCGTACCCGCGTCTTCTAGCACAGGCAACTAGAGGCTTGGCGTCAGCACTCAGCCTCTGGAGCTCAAAGTTGGGCCGGCAGCCTGCGCCGCTCTGCAGCGCTGGCGGGCAGCACCTCAAAGCCCAGGCAAAAGCCCAGGAGCAACAAGCCTGGTCACTGACCCAGCGGATGGGCAGGCCTGGATTGATCTACGGCCGAAATTTGCACGCCTCAAGCGGCTGAGCCCTGATCACGACTTGAAGACCAACAACCACAGGACCCGCAAGCTACCCTCCGGCCCCAGTGAATGCCCCTTTGCTGGTGTTGTTCTGGCGGGCGGCTGGTATGCAGCTGTTCCGTCCAATTGGCCCAGGCGGCACGCTGGGGCACCCCGCTGGGTGGCGGGCTGCTGGGAATCGGGCTGCTAGGCCGCCGGCGTGAGCAACCACCGCCTTAGGCCCAAAGCCAAGGCGATCCGAGAGCCACGAAGAGGACGCCACCCTAAATCCGGGCGCAATCACACGCGGCCATTTCGCCGAAAACAAAGCCTCCAGGATGCCCCGGCAACCGTTGTGGTGGTTTTCGGACCATCAAAGATCTCTCCACCCGACAGCTCCTTCACCCATGGGGCCGGCGGAAGAAAACGGCGGGACCGGATTCGTCGGCCCGACGCCACAACAGTGCAAGACAGCGGCAGTAAAAGCACGCGCTGATTCCCAGCCAGGAACAAGTGCTTGCTTAGCCATCGCCACGCCCCACCACGCGAACAAAGACCAGACACCAAGCGGCCAAGGCTCTCAAAACGCAGCGCTAAGGGCGCTCAGGTCGCTCCGATCCACGTTTCAGCCCTGAGCCGCCGAACAAAATGGCCATGGCCCCGCGAGGCGGCGGCAGCTGAGCCAGCTCTAGGCAGCGCGCCACCACGCAGCGGCAGGCCCCTCCCCGGAAAACGCTTTCGACACCAGCTTCATCCGCAACTGGCCCCAGGCCTTCGAAGCGGTGGCACACACAGCGGCCTTGCCCGCAGGTTTTTGACGCGATCAAAGATGTCACCAGCCCCAGCTCGAAATGGCCACATGTCCTCTACCCAGAAAGACGGGTCCCCAGCCTGAAGAGCTGAAGCCCCGAAACTCAGCAGCCAGACCCAGACGACGACGAAGCACTCTGCGACGCAATACGGCCCGCTCGGCCGGCTGTTGCAGAACCGCCCGCTCACGGCCCGACCGCGGTTCAGCCGCCTCTAGGGCTTCCACCCCACCAACCCCCTGGCGTCGAGACCTACCGACTCCAGGTGGTGCTACGCTGGCCGGCCTCGGGACACTCCTGGCCACGATCCCCCATCCCGTGAAAAGCGGCCAGGCCGGCGGCACAGGGCCAAAGCCACCGCAAAAGCCAGCGCCAAACCAGGCCACCAACGCTGCTGAGCCCGTCGTCCCGATCTCTCCGGAAGCCTCACAGCGGCAAAGCGACCCGCGAGCAACTGCGCGGGAAGCTTCCGCCAGCTATAGGCCCGCATCAGCCATTGCAGAGCGAAGTGACCCGCGAATTCTGAGAAGTCAGTCCGCGAAATCAGCACCAGATTGAGAACCCAGCCACTCAGAAGCCCGCTCGACGCTGCCGATCCGGGCCCTGTTTACTGCTTGCCTGACTTCTGCGCCTGGTAGAACCCTGTAGCTCGCCACCGCCGGCTCGGCGATCTAGCCCCTAGAACGAAGGGGACCTGGGACGAAGGGGATCGTGGCGCAGGAAGTTGGGCCCTGGAGACCAGCTGGGAGCCCCTGGCCAGAACGCCTCCTGTCCCAGCTACTTGCAGCGAGCGAGCCCATATACTGAACAAAGGCCGCACTGGGTTGCAACTGGCCTGATGGGCGGCGGGAACTTTCGAGGCCTGGCGGCCCCAGCTGGCGAGGAGACCATAAGGCTCCGCGACTGCTCCACCGCCGAATGGCTGGTGCGGATCGCGCACCAGCCGATAGCTCTCCACGCCCTAGCATTGGGCCCCATCCGACTCAGGCCTGCCTTCAGCTGCGCCTTGCGTCAGGACACACCACCCCACCGTAAGCCGCACCGCACGCCCCGTCTTGCAGCGCCCCCCCATGCAATCGCCCCTGACACCTGCCCAATCACCACTGGAGCCCGTGCACGGTCGCCCTGCCTATGCCTCGAATGGCGATCAACTAGCTGGCCCCACTCGGTGCTGCTCTGTTGAAGAAAACCTGCTGCTGCCAAGCCGCGGAGCTACAAAGCCCGCTGGTGTGTGAATCGTCCGGTGGGTTCATCCCAGGGGACTTGCCGCCAGTGTGCCTCCGCTGCTGACTCAAACAGCGCCGGTACGTGACAATACCGTCTTCCGCTTGCCACGCGGCTTGCTGCCCTGAGCCCCTAGCCCATATGGACCGCGAATCTTCGCCACAAGGTCGCGAACTGGCGGCACTGGCTTGGAACTGAGAGCTTGGCCGCTAAGGCGGCCTGGCCCCTCGCTCGCGCCCACTGGCAGGTTGGCACCCTCTTGCTGACAGCAACAGGTGCATCAGGCCCTCAACCGAGGATGTGGGGCGGCCAGGACTCCCTTACGCGCCTCACCAGTTCTGCTGGAGAGCCACCAAAAAAAAAGGCGGCGCCCGCGCGGGGGGGGGCGGGCCGATACGAGCCCCTTGCTTGGAGGTGCTGAGAAGGGCGGCTGAGCCCCATGGTTGCGCCTTTGGCCCCTCTCGGGCTGGCCCTGGCCTAGGCAGGCCAAAGCACGGCGGCGAAACGGGCGGTCCAGCTGCGAGCCTTGGGTTTGAGCTTGGCCACGACAAAAATCCGTGGTGTCTCCCGTTGCAACCCAGCTTGCACCTGGTACACGCCCTGCACCCTGCTCCTGGCCACCGTCATCCTGCCTCCGTCCCTGCCGCACCGGTTGTCCCGCCATCGATTCTCTCCTGAGGTTCCACAGAAGGTTCTGCGCGTATAGCCCCTCACGTTCTGGGGCTGCTCGCAGCCCTGCCGTCCTTCTGGCCACTTCGCTTGCTGATTTCTCCTCTGCACGCACCAAGGCCTTACCTGCCGGAGCTCGGGGCCAACCTATCAGGTTCCCCCATGCCCTTTAAAAACCAGCAGGCCTGGGCCTGCGCCCGGCGGAGCCCGCCAACTTGCTGGGTATTTCAGCTTCCAAGCTGTTCGCCGCCAGGCACGCGGCTGATGCTGCTTGCCCGGCCGAGCTCGAGTGTGCCACAAAACCCTGTCGCCTGCTGCTGCTGTTTTATCCAGCCCGCTCTGGCACTCTCTGGGAGCCTTGGGACCATGGAGCACTGGTCGGATGTTGCCCCAGCCGCAGAGGCCTGGCCAAGGAAGAACGCGCCGCCGCCTCCGGTTTGCGCCAACCCTTGGCCGCATTAATGGAGGGGAAAAAGCGGCCATAGGCCAAGCGCTGCGCTGGTATGCCCCGGCAGGCGATTCATGCCAGCGTTACGAAGCAAGCCGATGAGCGGCCATTCCCGCCGATTTCCTGCTGATTCCCGGTCAGGAGCCCAGGCGGTCTTGCAGCCCGCGCCAACTGAAATGACGGACGGCACCCTTTGCCGAATTAGAATGGTCCGTCCGCCGCAATAGAAGCTAGGTGCAACAGTTCGGCGCAAATTGTATTCCACCAAGGCCCGGGATTCTGTAGAACTTTGCAAGCTCCTTGAAGGTCTATGGAAAAGCGCAAGCCCTAGTGGCCCGACAGCCAAACCGCACCATGTTTGCCGGTCTGGCTGCCGCACCGTATTATGCCGTGAAGGTCGACGAGCATGCTGCTGCAGTGGTCGGCGCCTCAGGTGCTGGACGGACGCCTTTCCATACGACCAGGGCATTTTTTTTGCCAGGTGCCTCTGAGCAGCGGCTGCAAGGGCCACCCGCTTTGAAAGCAACGCACCCATCTAGCGCCTCCCCAGCTCATCCACACAAACGGTTGCCCCATTGACCCCACAGAAGAGCTAGACGCGGCCGTGGCGGGATCACCCCGCCATCGGCGCAGACGCTTCACGACGATCCTGCTGCCGTACTGGTCGCCGCTCGGTGGCGGTAGCTTATGCTACAGCAAATAAAAACACAATCTGGGCCCTATCCCCATGGCAGGTTCGGGTTATCACCGACCGGCACCCGCGGCTGTGCGGTGCACTACGCCTGGCCCACGCAAACACGCTGTGTGACGGATCCCCGCTCTGGCGCGCCTTTCCGCTGGCCATGTCAGCGCTATCTTACGAAGCCATGCGGTGAATCGGGCCCACGCTGGACAGGCAACTTCAAACCGATCAATCCTGCCAACTCACACATAGCCTTTTTCCTCGTATTGATGACGCTGGGGCTACCGACACAAGACCAAGCGCTGGATAAGAGTTAAAGAGTGCCCGCCTCGCCGGCCTGATATGCCCTGCCGCATTGACCTCCGAGAGGACACCGGCGGATTTCTGCTGGTAGGGCAATCCCGCCCAATACTGGCCATGGAGAGATGCCCGGACACAGACACAAATCTCCCCCTAAACGGAGAGCTGGCCATGGTCCCCCTCCGGGGCAGGGAGCTGGGCTGATTGGACAGCAGGTGCTGCTGCGCTGACCAACACTGTCTCCGATCGCCGAATACATTCAGTGACGGACCAACTCCCAGGCCCGGCAATCTCAAAACGAGATGCAACGAGAACTTTGGCCTGGTAGCATCGGAAAGAAGCAATGCCCGAGACAAGCCCTCTAAGCCACGCCTGAGGCCGTATACTGACGGAGCTGCCGCTCTGGCGCCAGCGCCCCCTGCTGGTGCATCCAAAGGGAGCCTTGGTTCTCACGCCGGCACAGCTTGAAAACCTAGCGCTACTCCTGCCTCGGCCCAGGCGGCTCGCCGCCTGATTTGCTGATTCCCTTTGAATCTCGCTGGATCAGTTGGCTTGCTGATAAGGGACTTGCCCCTGATGCGGCTTGCTGACTCAGCCCCAGCACGGCCAGTAAACACATCCCTCTCAGCAATACATCTTTGCGAACGTTTTACCACCCTAGCTGTGTAGCTGCATGGCTTTCGCTTTTCTACCGGGCGCCCTGACCAAAATGGTGGCAGCCGACCGAAAGACAGCACGGCCTGATTAATCAAAAGCAGCCGGACTACGGACGCGTTCCCTGGCCTCGCGCAGTCTGAACCTGCACTGCTCTCGCTGTCTCGTTACAACCACCTGATGGCCAATCCTGAACGCAGGCCCTCTCGCCTATACCTGCTGACCCGCACAGCGCTGCCAGCCCTCGCGCGTGTTACAGCTCACCGATGCAGCAAGTGAGCCCAGGCACGGCAGGCCGCCCGGCACCCACTGAACACAACCATGCAGAACGATCCCGGCAGAGATCACACAGTGGCAGGAGCCAAGCACCGCCATCTACGGTGCCCACGCTGCCAAACGGAGAGGTGTCTGCCTGACGTCCCCAACGGCATTTGACTCCGCCGATCTGGCGACGCGGCAGGACACAAAAACCGAAGCACGGATCTAATGGATTGCCGTGCGATCTGCCGATTTGGTTGGCGCCGCATATGACGGCCGCTTTCGCCCTACGACCGCCGGCCCTGCTGCGCCAGATTCCACCTCACGAAACCGAGATCTGCCGAATTCAGACTGACAGGAGAGGACCACAGAAGAGCGGGCACCGCTGGCGTAACGCAGAGCTTTCTCCCCAGACATTGGCGATGGTCGCTGCCTTGAGACGAAAGGGCATGAACAAAACGATCAACCCGAAGCGCACCGCAACAGCCTGAGCATCAACTGATCGAGCGGCTCCGCCGCGTAGAACTTGCATTCAACGAGTGAAATGGCAATCAATACAGAAACCGATGCCCCACCCCAGGCCCAATGGACGCGCAGGCGATGGGGGCTCTCGCACGGCAGTCCGCCTCTTGGCCGGCCAGACAACGTTTTGAAACTCGGAAAAAAAAACTTCAATACGCCCCTGGAAAATCAACGCACGACGTTACTCAGCGCATCAGCAGACCCTACTGCAATTTACTCACTGTGAAAAAACACCACGGACACCTCCTCCATGGAAATCGGGAAAAAATGCCAGCCCGGCATGTCTAGGCATTCGGGAAGAGAGATCTGGAGACAAAAGCTCCATGAAGGGCCAACGTCCACGACAACTGGCTGAGACCAGGAAAACCCAGTGACTGATTTAACATAATACGATTTGCAGGCGTAAGTCGCCTCGCAAAAGGAAATCGGCAAGCAAAAACAAACCAAAAAAAAACCCGCGCCTCCGAAGCAACCCGACTTGAAAATCAAAACAGGAATTTGTCTCCCAACAGGATTTGACCACTGCTAGGGCTAAAGCCTCCCACAAGAAAAGGCGTTGCCCCCTGGGCAGAAACATTCATTAACCAGCAGAAGACGAACAACGTTTTTTCCATCTGGGGCTGGAATTCTGCCGGTTGCCCATCAACAGGCCACGCAGGCCATCGCTATTCAGGGGCGGAACAGAATTTGTTTTGCTTCCGCTTTTGCTATAGAAAGAAGTCTCGAATTTATACGCGACGATCTTCAGGCCCGGGCCCCGGATCCTTCCTTGGCTCCCACCAAACGTCATACGGCCCACGGGCAAGCTTCCTCAAGGGCCGGCAGGCCCCATATACAAAAAAGCTGCCTTCCCTTTTATGG
>Ga0163217_1111228_pt1 | contig 13883 bp, 7 predicted proteins | sample SynspAceP_FD_185933 | JGI IMG/M metagenome (GOLD analysis project Ga0163217, IMG submission 185933) | Saline lake microbial communities from Ace Lake in Antarctica - Synechococcus sp. Ace-P (PacBio error correction) | ecosystem: Environmental > Aquatic > Non-marine Saline and Alkaline > Saline ... | reverse complement strand
AAATGCTTTGGTTTTATACCCAAGTGAAACTAGTTGGCAGACCTTTTCAGAGATTGTTCTTTTTCGTATCTTAAACTTCTCAATTTTTTGAAATTGGTGCAATCCCTACAGTAAACTCTATTAAACAATGTGGAAATAGCACTTGGTTTGGATAACTCTATACTTTTCCAATGTAATGACGGCAACACTTTTCTGTGAAGTAATATGAGGCAATGCAGTTTCATTTATTAGTACAAAATTAAGAATTAATGCTGGGACAATTGACCCATTTTCGTGTATGATGGAAGTTCATCCTTTCGTTACCATTACTCCAATTGGTTTAATCATGACACTCCCTCTGCCATCAGTCTTACTATTACTCTATATATATCCATTATCTGAAGTTAGTATCATTTCGGAATTTATCTATTCCCTTCTTTTTTTTTATTAAACATGTCCTGTAGGTGCTTCTGATAACAAACTAAAATATTTTGTTTGTGTAGTGTTTACGGCATTTGACCCTAAAGTACTTTTTGGTCTGTTATTATATTCTCATCTCAGCTCGTATAATATTTGTATACGTTGAGTCCATTCAGTGTTTAATGGAAGATTAATAATATACTTTTTATGTTAGTAATCGCTTAATGTGAATATATTATAAACAACTGTCCAATAGGTATCTTTATAATAAATAAAGTATATTTTACATCCTATATTGTTTTTATATGACTGCTCATTAAATCGTTTTTTTTCAAAGGGAGAAAGGTAAGCCTCTCCTTTACCCTTCCTTCTTACGTTATGTAATTCGCCTCTCTGTTTATCCAATGTTAGTTTACTGAAGAACTCTCTCTTTTAAAGTAAAACATTAAAAACGATTATTCCATTTCTTGTGGTGTTTCAGAAAAAATCTCTTTTTTTTTTTTTCTCTTTTTACTACTGTGCATAGAGATACAAAACTGCGTTTGTAAATGAAGTTGAGTTAATCAAGGGCAGTATAATTTTTAAAACCTAATTTCCCAATGTGGGAACCCGACAGATTCATTAAAGGCCTAGGTCCATACGAATCATTTGAGCATTGCATTGAGTAGCACGCCAAGTATTCGGTGATTCGAAACTTGCAGATCGGCTCGTTATTTCTTTAAACAATATAACTCGGAGATCCACGTATTATATTACCAAACGTTTGATATAGTGCTCAAGAAGATGGTACTAAATTGGCAATTTGTGTATGTTGTATTGCTAATCTCTTATGCGGCAGAACACTCACTTACCCATGGATGATTTTTAATATTATGGATATATTATTTACAAACTTTTTTGATATCTTTTTTAAAAAAAAGTATGTTTTTCCTGCCTATTCTCAATCGAGGGGTCTCCATTTTATCTTATTTAAAGTTAGCTTTTTTCAATTATTTAATTTATCTATACGGTTGTGCCTCATTCTCTCAGAAAAATTCTCATTAATATGGATATGCTTGTGTGAGATTTAATGAACCGCTGCTTTTATGGTCTTTTATATCAGTAGATATTTTATTTGAGGACGAGATTTTCCTTAGATTAGATTGTACTTTTTACCCTTAGTTTATTCAAGATGGTTAAGGTTACAGAGCTATGTTTTTTCAACTAGCGGTGTAACTTGCTTGTGTCTATTTTTCAAAAGCAAATTGAATAAGGTGCATTTTTAAAAGTTTTACGAACAAATCAAGTTTTTAATATAGGTACTTATCCCTAATCGTAACTTTTTTCATTATCTTGATTGAAAGATCAATAAAATATTTTACCTTCAATGGGTTATTCAACAAAGACTTAAAAAACTTTTGATTTGGTTATTATAATTTTAATCATAACAGTTCTTGTATAGTTATCAAAATACGTGAAGGAAATCTCCTATTACTCCTCCATACGGTCTTTTTACCCTACATTTTATCAGGAAATGATTGAATCTACGTTATTGTTTGATATGGGGCTTAAGAATAAGGTTTAGCAACCTCTCCTAGATATCGCGCCTCCAGAATAATGTGACTATTTATCTTGGCAAAAGAGATTATTACTCTTTGACCCTTGCCAAAGCCTTGTATCAAAAATTATTTATTTATAGTATTTTTATAATACTTTTTCTCAATAGTTGTATCAATTGTATTTTGTGCATGAGCCCGATTAATATATTATTAATCTTCATAGCATTATTCTCTCGTTATTGCTTTCAAAGAGAAAGTTATTATTATTAGTGGCGAATATAAGTGTGGGCGTTTAAAGTTCGCTCTCAGTTACAAATATCACTTTTTTTAACATATGCTATTTCCGTTTGTACTTTTCCGCGTGACTTTTGTTACTCTCTAATTTACACCTTTTTTAACCTCAAAACATAGGCTTTTTCAGTTTTTTATTTTTTTTTTCTTTTGTGGTGTTTTAAATTCTGGGTAATTAATAATATATTAAAATTTATATTTAACCATTTTCTTTTCCTATTTTTTTTGCTATTTTTTTTTATAGTGGTGCTTGAGGAAATTTTTCCGAATAGATTCCCTAATTTGGCCTGTTATATATATTTTTCAAGATTATTTATCAGGTGTTTCTTGAGCTTCTGTTTACACTTGCTTACATAATAAGAATTTTTCTTTTTTTAAATAAGTCGTTGAGAATTCTCTCTCTGGCAAATTCACCTATTTCTGTGTGAGTGTGTACACCAACTTTTAGGGTCCTAAACCCTTTGAATTTTTATGTAAACTCTCCAAAGCGCTAATACATAATTTTTATCGTTGGATTGTTTTCTTCTTTTCCGTTGTTTTTTATCATTCAGCTTTCAATTCTTCAAGCTCTCTGCATGCGTTTTTTCTACATCCTTATATTTTGGCCGTATTGCGAGCCATAAGCCAATAATAAGTGGTTTTGTAATGACCTGCTTCGGCTTAATCATTATAACATTGTAAAATTTAGAAAGTTGGGTGTCTTTTTATTTCTTTTTGAAAGTAGTTCTTAAAGCGTCACAGCTTCTCTCTTTCGCTTCGATTACATAGCGATAATAAAGAGTTTTTCTATTACTCTTTCGGATTTTAAGTTTTACTTGCCTACTTTATTCATTAATACTTATATAGCTCGTTTACATTTATGTTTCCCCTTTTTTTGCGTGCTCTCTCTGCCTATGGTGTAACCACTCTTTTTTAATGATTCTAGGTTTGTCCATTGATTTTCTAATCTTTCTTGGTCATTAAGGAGTTAAATCGTGGTAAACAATCGGTTATTTGGTATTCAGAATTAATGTGTAAATATAGTATCGCATTTTTAGTGTAGCGGCCTTTTGGTTCACATCTGCATGGTTCTTGTATAGTATTTCTTTCTCTATGTTTTTTCAACTAATATTTAACTCATATCGTGTTGTCTGTGCTATTTTTTAAATGGAGCATTTGGCCTAATGTTTTTTAATAAATATGTGGTATTAGCTGTAAATTAAATCATTTAAATACTTAAATCTTTACTTATGTATCTTTTTTGTTAATAGGTTTTATTTGTGCTATGAATTTTTTTATCTTCTTTTGAATTAGTTAATAAAAAGAATATCAGTCCATTTTTCCTTATCAAGTTAAAATTAACTCGGCTTTTGAATTTGCTCTCATAACACTCGATTACTATTAATAATACAAAGGAGTTTCTATTATTGACTTCCGGACAATAATTTGTTGGACTTTCGGTAGTGTATTGCTTATTTAATAAATTCGCCGATTAAAGTTTCAATAAAGTTTATGTTTGATATTTAAATTTAGCCTGGTCGCATAGATATCTATAATTGATAATATAGTTTGGTCTAATATTATTGGAATACCGTTTCTGATCCTCGTGCTAATGTACTTACTTAGTTAACTGAGAACATTGGTGTTACGAGGTTTTTTGAAATATCTGAAAGTGCTGGAGAAATCTTCGTTATTGTAATTTTACACTAACTTATCGATATTTTTATTAAGATACAGTGGAATATTTTTTTCTTATCTATCTTATTTATATCCCTCAATTTTTGGTGATCAGCAAGTGTTTAGTTAGATAATTTAACCCCTTGTTTTCAAATATGAAGATGATTCTCTAAAGAAGAAAATTCAGTTTTGCATCGTTCTAGGCTCATAAGTGGCCTGATTTGTGAGGCGTTAAAGGAGTCATAGCAGTGGTCCGTGTAAGTAGCTCGCGGCCAAATATTTCGTCGAACATCCTACACAAATATCAATGTTGGGAAAACGGGTTGAGTTTGTGTGGAAAATGCTCAGATCTGGCCTTCAGTGTCCAAACCTAGAATATAAGAAAGATTCCCTCGACTTCCGGGACTCCGGGCTCACTTACAATAAGTATCGGGCCTTAGTATGCAAAGTGGAGAACGATTTTAATGGAAAGTGTCTCTTGGGCAATTATTATGAGACACTCCAGAAAGATGATACAGAATGGTGGTTAATGGTCCCATCCTATATGGCTAAACCTTGTTTTTCTCCAACATTTGAGCTCCTGGATATCCTATCGTTCCGGTCTTTTTTTATTTACTCTCTAGGCCATGATAGTGTGTGTAGGTGAAACCTAAAGTTATATGATATAAGTAAATGTGGTATGCTGTTTGGAACACCCCTTATTCTACGGTGGTCGGATATCGTGTATGGATCGTTTTTACTCTGTGAAACTCTTGATCTTTGTTTGGGTGTATTCGCTTTATAATATCGTGAAAAGGATTATGACTTGCTTTATATAGCTTATGGACTCTACTTACCATTATATTAGGAAAGCCCTATGGAACCTATCTTCAGGGATCTTCTCTCATAGTCTGTTTCCCTTTATCTGCTAATAGGATCTGTGATATATATAACGCTCTCCTGTTCAGCTCTGCAGACTTGATATTTCACTTTTATATTCTCCTGTTGCAGGGCTTTATGTATCTTATGAACGTCTCAAATATCGATGTTACACTCAGTTGAAATATCTCTCTAATTGGTAGCTTATTTCAAATTCATTTGGTGACTATAAGTGTAGGTGGTGCATAGAACTTTGTGATGACACCTATTGTCCATAATATCGGGGGTCGGCCTGAGAGATACACATTTCACTTCCTTGAATTTAGGGTAGTCTCAACTCCTTATACCTAGTTGCCTAATATCATTCGATATGATTTGTCTCGAAGGTATATAACATCCTATATATATTCTATGTATTGGTCTAATGGTGAAGGTGCCCTGGATCAACATTTTAACTCGATGTTTCTGTAAGTTCTCTGATTCATATTCAATATTGGAATAAATGTATGATCTGAATCCTCCTCGTGGTTTTGGTCTTGTGACTCTCTCTATCAAATTGGTATTATGGGAGTTATATCGAGTTCTTTTATATTTTACTAAAGTTGAAGGATGTACCGAAATTATGGTAAAAGTGCTGCCCTCGATTCTATTTTATAATGCTAAATAATTAATTATATACATTTGATTATAATAACTTATATGATTTATTTTAAGCTGTGTTCTTAACAGTTTATTGTGGTTAATGTAGTTAGATTTGTCTATATTTCAAATCTGTCTCATTTATAATTTTAATGAGTATTTCTATATTATCATTTGATGCAAAACATTCTATTCACTTATTTTTGTTTAAACTTTATTTCTCGCTGCGATACGATACGATTTGATATTTTTGATAAAATCATTTATTATCTATGTCGTGTGTGGAGGTAGCCATGTTATATAATCAAAATTTTTATTTATTAAATATGTTCTCTTATGATAATGGTAAAGTGTAGGCGTAAAGTTCTATGTTAGGAAGATTAAAAGGGTTGGATCTAGTTCAAGTAGAGGAAATGGTTGTGATTTTTAATCCTTATGTTTATTAGGTGGCCATTAATTAACTCTTTTTCAAAATAAACGGTTTTAATTATTAGTTGGTTTAGTCTTATTTGGTGTTTTCTTTTTTATTACCGTTAATAATCCTTTTAAGTTTCTTGTTCGGTATATCTTTTTCTTAGGGGTGCGTACGTCAGCCGGCGTTACGAATTCCTATCAGTCACTATGTAGTGTAATATGCAAGGTCGGTAATTTCTATTCTGCCTTACATGCCTAGCACTCTGTGTGATTTGCTATGGATAATAATATTTTAGATATTATTTACCAAGATAATCCTGCTCCTTGTGTCTTTTTTATTCTATGGCATATACGTCGCTCTGCTTGCGGTTTCTGCGTCTAGTGCTACGTGTTCTTTTTTTTCTTTTCTATTTTTGTCCTCGGTTTGATTTCAAATATTGATTTTATTTCTTGATTCTAAGTTTTTTCTTAAGGTTATAATTGTGACGTCCATTATTTGTGAATGCCACCATATGTGAACTTTGCACTTATGTTATAGTGGCCCATCTGAGGTTTTTGTGTCTCATTTATGTTTCAAAACTTATTGGGCATTCAATGTGTATAAGGTAAATCGTCATGATGGGTTTGTGGTGCAATTATAGCGATGAACTGGAATTTTAATAAGGTTTCTCGGGTGCGATTTAGGAATTACAGGTCATGATTTTTTTAGCCTGGTTTTTGGGTCTAATTTTTTCTCAAGAATTCACAAGTTTGTTGAATTGTACGTGTGATCTAGAGGAGTGGCGGTTTTCTTAATGCCGCCAATGCAATCTCTGGTCGAATGATTAGGTTACATGTTCGTCAATTTTTTATAATCGGGAAAGGTATGTACCTGATACTCATATTTACGTCACTTTATAATTTTATTGTTTACATCGGAACAGCTTTAAAGATGGTTTTTAAAATATAGGGTTTTTTGAATACATGGGACATTTCGCAGGATGGATCCCACTTTTTTATTGCAAAATTCTGATTCTATAGTCAGAATCGTTAATTTACTTTATGGCGTTAACTCATAAAATCTAAATGGATTAAACATTTTTTCACCATTATTATTTCTCCGTACTATCTTGAAAAATAAATTTATTTTGTACCTGGTGGTTTTATCTTGCTCTAAGCTCGACAGATTAATACTACCGGTGGTGCAGGGTTTATATTGAAATTTGTGGTAATTTATAATAATTAATTATTTACTGACAACTATGCATTATTTCATTAATAAATGTGGATGACTCTAAATATAAATCTCTCTACTTGGATAATCCAATAATGTGCGGATTATTTCCCTATTGACCTGGAAAATAATTTACTATATCTTTCGGAATGATAGTGGCATTTTTATATTATGCAGTGTCAAATTTTCATAATTAAGGTGGATTATTATATACTTATTGTGTCATATTTAATGATAAAATGAACATTCCCCTGAATCCTTGTGAACAATGTTATTTAATATATAAATTGGCTTTATGGATATTGATTAGTCATAGGTTTTGGTTTATGTCGTGTTTTGGTATTTATTTTTTTAGAATATTTTTCCCTATTTGTTAATCCTTAGTATCTCAATATGTCCTCGGTCTAAGGTTTTAAATTGAGTTTATGATTATTTTTATCTCCATATTAATCTATAACCAGTTTAAAGCAATTTTACATACTAACAGGTTCTTTTTCTCTGTTTTTGTTATATTGTTTCCCATTTTGTTACCTATAAAATCCTTGTATATTTTTATTTAGTCTCTTGTAGTTTATAAGGGGTTATCTTTCTGTTTTATTCTCAATCTCTCTTTTCAATACTATCTAATAATATTATAAGTGGATTACATTGGTCTCTCCCCCATTGTTCTCTGTCTACTAAATTTCCAATTTCTTCATAGTTTTATTTTGTGTTTCATTTACTAATCTATTTTAAATTGACTCGTGATTGTTTGTTATTTTTATTTTCAGCTACTGGTTTTCATTTCTTATTTTTTTTTTGAACTCGAACCGATTTTTTATATATACTCTTTCCATAGATGTTAATTATTTTTTGCAACTTGTAGTAAGTCTTCTCATTTTCTTCGGATTTGTGGATTTTCGCTAATTGTTTTTTTTTCATCTGTATTTTGTTTCATTGTCCATATATTGGTGACCTCTTGAAATTATTTCTCTCTCCTCAAATCCTTTTTTTCTCTCCTCTTGGCCAGATTTTGGTTCATTTTACATTTTGTCCAATAGCTTTCTCTTAGTGATGACCTCTTTTGTCGGACTGTCCCTATGTGCCTTGTTTATTCATTCTTTATTATTCGCTTCAAACTATCCAATTCATTATTCCACCTTCTATTGTGTGTGTGATTTCTCTTCTTTGTCATCCTATTGATATTTATACTGGACATTATAGGCTTTTTCCCATTTCTTTGTGTTTTATCATTCTAATTCTGCGTTTTTCTGGTTCAGTTCCCTCTTAATGGTTTACTACCAATCTTCAATTCTTCTTATTTGTCTTAAGTTGTTTACACTTGGAACTTTGTATTTTGTAGTGGATTACTTCCAGATGTTATATTAACGATGGTTAAATTGGTTCCTTTTTGGTTACTACGTTTTGTTCTTTTCTCTATCTTCTTTTCGATTTTAAATTCTAGAATTGTCTTCTCCCCTTACTCCCTTTTTGCATTTTTCCTTACCATCTTCCTTCAATTATTATGTGTCACGTTCCTTCTCATAAGTGTATATGTCCTTTTTGTTTTCCGATATTGTATAAAATATGACTTTTTTATTTATGGTATTTGTCTCTGTCTAAGGCTCCAATTTCTCGTGTTCCTATAATAATATTTCTCTAAGTAACATATTTCTCTGATTTTTTTTTTTATTTCCGTTGATTTTGGATACATAATAAAGCTTTTTTTGGTCATTTTTTTCGTTCTATGGATTTTTTTTTGTTCGATTTCCTTGTATTATAATTTCCATCCACTTTTTGTTGTCTCTTGTGATTTTATGTTGATTTAATTTGTGTTGGGAATTGATAATCGCCTCTTATAATTATTTATTTTATAAAATATGGTCTTCGTCTTTCCTGTGGTATTTTGTTTATTACTCTTTTGCTTTTTCTTCTTCGTTTCATTTCTAAATCATGATAATATGGTTCTGCTCCTCAAATTAAGATTACCTTTTTGAAATTTTCTGTACAGGTTCGTGCCTTTATTTGGGCCATCTCAGTTATTAAAGGTTTTTTTTTTTTTGTTGTGTAATTGTTTTATTCTATGCAACCTCGTTTATGTTCCGTGAAAATAATAATTTCAATAACCCGCTGTCTCGTTATGTGTTTAAATTTTTGTCTTCCCTTATTTTTGACCTAGATTGTGTCCAATTACCAATTTCAAAGCTCTGGTGTTATTAATAGCTTATTTTTGTGTTTATAGTCTTCCGGTTCCTATTGTTTTTATCTTTATTTTTCTGTATCAGTTTGGTTAAGTCCATTTTCTCCCACTCTTTTTTTCAGTTTTTTTTTTCGTGTTTCTGGGTTATTTTTTGTGGTACTATTTCTTCTTTATTCCATTATACTTATGTCACTGTTAAATTAGATATTTTGTCGGTCTTTTTCTTCCGTCATTATTTGTGGCATTTTTGTGTCTCTGTGTGATTGAGAAACTAGACAGGAGTTCTCCGGTCTTATTTTAGAATTGTTTGTTCTTACATACCTTCCCTACCCTCTTTTTGTAGCTCTGTCCTTATTTTTTTGGTGTTTTTTATCATGTGTTCCGTTTTGTCCCCATAAGTTATTTAAGTCTTTATTTTGTAACCTTTTGTTTCATTCTATTGTCATAATTTTACGATTGTCATTTTATGGTTTATTTATCTGTTATCCGTGTTTTTGTCTTTTGTGTGAAATAAATTTTTTTTATTGATAATAATTAAAATAATATTGTTAACCTCTAAATTAATTTTTCCTTATATCGTGAATTTTTCTTAATTACGTTTCATTTTGGTTTTCATATTTAATTTTTTTTTTGAAAAAAATAAATATGTCTCTTTTGGATTTTAATATATTTTTGATGTGTGATAATATAATTTTTAAATAGTTTTTCTTCAAAGGGAATTTATGATAAATTAGTTTTATTTATTTATTATTTATCCATTAACAAAATTTTGCATTTTTTGTATTTTTGTTTTTTTTTTTTTTATTATTTTTTATTGTAGTGTTTATTTGGAAGCCTATTATTAATATTTTTATATCTAGATAGTTTTTATCCAATTTTTTTGTTCCTTTTTGCTTGTTCTACTTATTATACTCTTACTATATTCTTTATTATTTTTTCTATTTAGATTTATTCTTTGATTTTGTTATTAATTGAGTTATTAAAGATTAGGTGATCGGTTTTATTAGATTCCTTGTTTTCTTGTGATCTTCATTTAAGGTGTGATTGGTTTTGTTTTTGTCTTTCATATCCTTTTTTATCTTTCCGTTTTTTTAATTTTTTTCCTATCCCATATTTCTTGTGATTATTGGTCTTTTATTTTTTTATTTTCTTAATATTCTTATATTTTCTATTTCTCTCTCTTGTTCTTTCAGCACTTTACTTATTTAGTTCTTGCATCTAAAATCTTTTCTTTTTCCAATTTTATTTTTATAAAGTTCCGTATTATTTTATTACTTATTATTTGAATTCATTTGTCTTTTTTCCTCTCATGGTCTTTTTTCTAACCTGAATTAAGGTAATCCGATTAGTGTTCTTTTGCCTAGCCACTTTTTTGTTCTCGTTTGTTTTTGCATTTTTATGTTCTTTTCCAGTGATCGATTATTTGGTCAGTCTATTTTTCAATTTCTTTTGCTCAATAATTTGCTTGGGTATTTTCAACTTTTTTTTGTTTTATTATTATTTTGTTATATTCAATGTATGCCGCTCTTTTGAGCTTTTTATTTGTTTTTTTTTTTTTGTTAGTCTTTATTTTGTTTTCTTTTTTATATAGTGTTTGTTTTTTTCAGGTTTACTTTCTATTAGCTCTATTCTTATTTATTAATTCCTCTCATTTACTGTGGTTTTTTTTTTTTTTTATTTTTTTTTTTTTTCTATTTAGTTTTTTTTTTTGTGCTCATTTGTTCTCTATTATAACTCTGTGTTTATATTTGGTTTTTTGTTATTCCAACCCTTAAAGTCTCTTTCGTTTGGTTATTGGCATTTTGCTTTTTTTATTTGTTATCGGCATTTTCCCCCATTGTGCTATGGTCCTTGATCATTAAGATTTATTTTTTGATATCTTTTTAAATCCTCTCTCTGCATTTCCAGTTTGTATATGGTTTAGATTTCCGATTCCTTTACATTCATATCTTTTGTACAACTTTCTTGTTCACTAGTATCGTTAAACAATATTCTTCAGTGTGTTTTCATATCTGTGCCGTTCACTCTCCTGCATTTGTTTACAATCTTATCCATCATAATATTGTGTGAGCTCATGTACTATTCTGCTGTCTATGTCTCATTTTCCCCTTTATTTCAACATATTTTAACCATTCCGATGCTTTATTTATGTTGTCCCTTTCTTGTGGACATACAATATATGATGAATAAGCTAAAGGCATCTATCATTGTGTGTCATGTATAAGTTGCATGTTTGTCCGTTCCAATTCCGTTTTCTTATTTGTATTGATTTCCTCATCTTCGGATAGTTTCTGATCTAATTTTTCTTCATTTTGTGAAAATTCCTTCATTTCTGCTTTTTTAATGCCTCTCCTTCAAATTTATAATCTCAAAGCTTTTTCTTTGAGTTCTTGCCCTTATATTTTTTGGCCTCAGCAAATTCTGTTCATGATTTTATGTCTTTGTATTTATGTTAAATGGGGCTTCTTTTTATGATTTTTCAACAATCCTTTTGGTTTATTATGAAATCTCCTTTAAAATTTGCAGTATTATCCGTCACGTTCAAGCTCTTTTTGTTTTTTTTTGTTAGGGATTCTTCCACTCTCTTCCATGTCGCCGCAGAGGTGCCTCAATACGACAAATTTTATCCCTTAAATTATTTAGTTTCCTTCAGGTTCTTTTTGATATATACCCAAGATTGGTCCATTATATTCCGTTGCGTTTCATTTTTTTTCCGGTATATGGTATCGTTTATTTCAATTTATTCCTTTCTTTTTTTCGTCTTTTTGCTCATTTAAGTTGGTCTTTATATTTAAAGTTGGTTCGTAGTTATTTTTTCTGGTTTATATGTCAATTATTGCCTGTGTTACTATTATAATTCGTGTTTATAAAAATCTATTATAGTTTTGCCAGCATGCTGTTGTTCCTAATTTCCGTTCTGGTCTTCTAGTGATTAGGGTTTTTTTCTTTATTAATATTATTCAAATTTGGTCATGTCATGTTGCATTTTTTTTTTTTTATGGTCTATATCGCGTATTCTATAGTAGTTTTTTTTTTTTTTTTTTTTTTTATATATGGTCTTTTATTTTTTGGTTTCTCAATCGCATCCAGTTCTTTGTCTCTTCATAAGTGAATTTCCTGTTTTCTCCCTGGCTGCGTCACGTCTTACGTAAAAGACCGTTTAAATAGTTGTGCCTTTATAGTTTTTTATTTATTTTACTATTATAATCTCGATAATTTTTGGTGTTCTAATAAATTATCATCTGAACTTCGAGTAAAACTGCTTTTTTTGGTTTGGTCATCTTTCTCCTCTAATATTTACCTATGATGTTCTGCACATGTTTGTGTTGAAATTTTCAGAGTCAAGGGCTCTTTGGCCCCTGATTACCCTCTGGCTATTTATCGCTCTATAAATTAGGCAATAATTACCGTGATTAACCTTCATGTTGGTGTTTATCATGCTATCGTCTTTTTACTTGTGTTTTTTGGGTTAGTGGTGTATTCGTTTATCTGCTAATTTTTGATCTTGTTTTAGTTGTTATTTGGTTTGATCGGTTGTGCGTAACCTGGACTTTAATTTTTCTTTGAACCTGATTTACTTTTTTTAAGTGGTTGAGTTTCTATTTTATTATTTTTCGTGTCCTTTTCTACTGTGTCTCCAAATTCTTAGAAATGTAAGTTGTATGGGCTGGTTTTTGTGTCATTATATGTACCAATTAATTCTCATGGTTTGAGTTTAGGTCTCCGCTTTTTCTCCAAAAATCGATAATAATACGTTTTCATTCCTCTCTTTTTTTTTCAAATTCGATTTCTCGGTTTTTTTTATATTCTTATTTTTATTGTATATAAACTCCGTTATTTGTGTGTGTTATTTTGTCGCCTTGGGGTTCTGTCCTCATGTTGTTAGTTTTTTTGTTGAAACTCATCTTTTTGTCTGTTTTTGGGATATATCGTTGTTAAAGTCGATTTGTTCTCTTTCTTTGATCCTCTATTATACGCACTTTCAGATTTTTAATGTTAGTCTCCTCTACTTTTGTTAACTTGAGTCACCTCTTCTCTATTTTTTCTATTATCTGTGAAGTATTTGTGGATCTTTATATATTTTGTCCCTACTTATTCTCATGACTTTATTACCTTTATATTTTATATTGTTGTTTTTATTTCTTTATTTCTATTGTCGGTGCTTACTCGAATTGTTACCTATATATTTTGATAGGTTCGTATATGCTCTCGAGATTTCTGCTCTCTCATTTTTCTGGCATCCACTCATTCTCTGTTTATTTTCTCTCGGTTTGAACAATCTCAATTATCTTTACCCCGATTAGTAGTGTTTTCTTCCATTTCCACAAATTAAATTTATTGGACTGGTCCTTTGTTAATATTCATTTGAGAGTTCATTAGAATAAGGGCTCTTATTCGTTTTATTTGCGGAACTCCATATTTTAAGTTTTTTCATTGTATTTTGTTTAATATCATTTTTTTAATTTGTTGCAGAAGTTATTTGATCATCTTTTGTTTTTTTATCTATTTTCCTTTTTGTATATTATATAAGTTCTCTCAAATTTTATTATTCATTTTACATTAGTCGATTAATTATTTTCCAATTCTTTAGTTTTCGTATTCACTCCTTTTTCGCTTATGGTCTTGGGTTAATTATTTTTCATTAACTCTCCTCAATAGATGTATCTCTTGTATCTAAAACAATATTGTTTTATCC
>Ga0163217_1112244_pt1 | contig 13884 bp, 12 predicted proteins | sample SynspAceP_FD_185933 | JGI IMG/M metagenome (GOLD analysis project Ga0163217, IMG submission 185933) | Saline lake microbial communities from Ace Lake in Antarctica - Synechococcus sp. Ace-P (PacBio error correction) | ecosystem: Environmental > Aquatic > Non-marine Saline and Alkaline > Saline ... | reverse complement strand
CCATTTGTTGATTCAAATGGCGCGACCAACGCGTTGAGCTTTCTACCAAGTCGATTTGAAATTGCAATTGATATGTACGACCCATTCGTGAAAGTATGGAATGGTCAGAAGAACTCAAAAAATTGCTGATAAAGGCTTTTTCTAACATGACATTCTCCGTCCTTCCTACGTTCTTTAAATTGGATTGATTGGATCCGGGTCTAGTTGCTCAGTTCTGACTGGCGTGTTTAGGCTTCAATACAAAAATCCAACCAGCGGAGAGACGATGGCGAGGCTGGTGTCGTTCCACCACAGGACGGCACACATTTGTGTATGGTGTCGGTGCAGTTAGCGGCGCGCATGAAAAAACATTGCTCTGGCTTTTACCCCAAGCCGAGCAAAATTTTGGCCAATGTTCAAATTGTCGCAACAAGCTGCGTACTCAGGTGAGTCCAAGTCAATACGCAAAGACACCCAAGTAGATCAGGACAGGCGGAGAACAGGTTTCCAAGTACAAACCGCTTACACCAGTTAACAACATCACCGATTGAGCTAGAACAAAAGCGATCAATGAGAAACGCTACGCTGGAAAAAAACTACGTCTACCGCCTGCAAATCTATTGATCGCACGCGCATTGTCGCAAGTAAAAAATCGCCATTAGTTATACCGGATGACGACCGTGATTCGCCAGCAAGCATTCTTTGCTAAGACCAAGGCGTCTCAAACTTCCTGCCGTACAAGATTGGCAAAATCTACATTGCAGCTTATTCCGCCACTTTGCCCAGCGCAAGGGCCTACGAAGAAGATTGAGAGTCTTTATTCAATGAAAACGGAACCTTTTAGCGGAGAAGGCCGAACGACGATATTCAAAATATAGAACGGGCAATTGAGTCGCCGCTCTAATCAGCTTTGGTTTTGATGCCTTCAACAACAAAGCAAGCGATGCATTGGCCAGCGCGTTATCGCGGTTTGGATTAACACCAAAAGCGAATTCTATCGTCACCTAAATAGTTCGTTACACTGCAACACCATGGAAACTCAAATGTCCGCTTTTAATGTGTTCCGAAGCGGCACGCTGGAAACTCATTGACCCAACAGGCTCCGCGCCCTTGCTTCTTTGGACAGTGAGTGCCAGAGGCATTGCTAAGAATCTGAACAGTGCTCGTGAAGCAAGCCACGTCAACTGGTCAAATCAAGCAATTGAAGCCCATGTTTCTTGGTTAACTCGATTAGGACTAACCCTGAATCCAATTCTCAACCCTATAAACAAAAAAACGGCGCCCAATAGGGCGACTTCGTTTTTACATTCTAAGATCGCCTATACCAAGCCATATGGCCAGTATCGGAAAGCCCACAATAAGCGGCTAACGCCAGCAATCAGCAATCAACAAATTGGCTTACCCCTTTTTACATATCACCAATGGATATATTTGGTGGTGGCCCTCGACTTAATGACAAATTACATTCATTGTTCCAACGAGCGGGCGTAATCACCTAGTTGTCCACCGTGATATAAACCGCTAACAAATACCAAACCAAATAGGATCAAAACCAGCGGCTTCTATCAATGGATAAAACAAAACAGGCACGTCAGCAGCACATAGCGATTTACTGTCCATGACGCAACCCTAGTACCATTAAACAGAAATTAAGACACAGAGCAGTATCATGTAAGGCTCTAAGTGGCAGACTGTCTACCGTTACTCAAAACCAAGGAAAACGAAATTACGCGATACGGGAGTAGAAAATAACCAAAAAATTTCAAGCACCAATATCATAAAAAAGATTCATCGCAGGACAATCTACTAAACGATTTTCACCCACCGCCGTCTTTAAACTGATTTCAAGCGCATGCCTCGTACAAGGGCAATTAACAAGGTTGCTGCTGCACGACGGCAGAAGCTTCTGTTGGCGGTAAAACACAACGCTGTAAAATACGCCCAATATATTGAACACAAACACGCCAGTGAAAGGCACTTAACCCTTAGACAAGAAATTTTCTTTTAACGTGGTTGCCTTGTCCAGGTTTGAGCAATATTAGGAAACACAATAACCAAAAACAGTCGACCTGGTAAGCCGTACATACCAACCAAAGCAAACCCGGTATCCGCCAGCCATAAAACATTGCCCCCACGATTGCCTCGGTTATCAGGGCTACAATAACAGCGCGAAAGAAGGTGGGGAATCATGATGCCTAAGTACCACCCGCGGCAGTAAAACACCCCGTCGCCAATTGTTGGCGCATAAACCATTCTTTTCCATCTCTGGCAAACGCAACACAGACATACTGGCTGCCGTCGCATGGAATGAACCAGAAATAGCAGAGAAAATACCGCAAGAAGTGACTGCGCAACGCCATGCCCGCCACGCCAAACTACAAAACCATCGCTCTTGCGCCTTGCGAATAGTTCTTGCGGACATTACCGGATTTTGAAGCAAAATACCCCCATTTCAGGAATATAAACATAGGAATAGAAGCTAAAGCTGTGGTAATTAGACAGCGTTTTCAAAAGGGCCGCTAGCGAGAATGGAAATAGCAGGATCGAAAGCAACATCCAACCAAATCCAACAAAAGCCGCCAAACCGCCATCGTCAATGCGATAGGGCACGCAGTACGATTAGCAGCAACATGACGGCAATACAGACAACACCAATCATTCCGAAGTACTCATGACTCTGCCTTTTCAGAAAATAATAACTGCAACGCGCTGCATCATGGCGAAACAGGCAAGCATAAATTGTTGCGAAACAAGCGCCGCCGGCATAAAAATACGTTTAATGGGATCAATAGATCCTGGGTCGTTTTCATAAAACCCCTTTTCTTTTTTTTTTTGGCCGCTTCATCCAACAAATGATAAAACAACTGTAGCTCATACCATTCCATTAAACCAAAAGCAAAGTTATAAATCGCTTCTTAATACTTTTTTTGTTCTCGCTAAGCCGTTCCGTAACAGCGTCAACATATGAAACCTGTGAACGGCTTTAACAGAGTGCGCGGGAAGAATTAAGAGCACAGTAAAAGTAAAACTGTATTTTCACCACTCGATATGCCTCACCAAGGGATAGTCAAATCTACGGCACCATCCGTTCTCGAAAATAAACCTTTTTGTGGTAAAGACATCAAAACAAGGTAATCACCATCATTAGTGCATTTAGAAAGCATCCCACCAATAAGTGCATTCCATGCGTAATGCGCTCTATATATTGAGCGCTATTACTTTCATTAACTACTCTCCATACTACCACAACTCTTGGTCATATCTATTAACTACGTATTTACAAGCTGACTGAGGACAGCTCAACAAGCACGAGCATACACTTTATAAGCAAGGTAATTCCTTTGTGCTGTAGTTCATTCAATAATCTTTTCTGTTGCCTGATAAAGAACTGGTTTCCACAAAAGGATTTTTCGCACCGCCTTCAATGACGGTATATGTTAGCCCCATTTCGATGGCTTTTGTAGCGACGACCTTTACTCATCCAAAATCATCCAAAAATACGGTGGCTCTTTTTAGACCTTAGCATGCCTGTAGTTTATGATCGATTCACCTTTTTAAGGTCCGCTGGTACAGGCGGTTATAAAACGATTTGTTAATCGTCATAATAAAGGCCAGCGTATAAAGACCACCTACGGTCTGTGTTGGTACTGAGTTAATTTCGTTTAACGGAATGTATATTGACCTTCCCATTTTGGCAACGCAACAACCATTCAATCACACCACGTTGAGTAGACTTGATTAGAGTCAGGAGCTTGGCATTTTGCCATAACAGGTTGTGGCACCAAGGCCTTCAAGCAGTTTGCAACCACAGCCGTAGGATCGACGGGATCTAACGTGTAAACCCTCTTCTAAGTCTTTATGTACCGTTTATTTCTTTTCTCCAGTGGGTATGAATTGCCACCTGGCCCATGTTGTGTAAACAAGAACAGAGGTTTATTTTGGCTGTATTTCGCTTAGAAATAAGGCCTTTCATACTTTACAGTGACTGAAACAATACAAGAACCTTGCCCGCTGCCAACCTTGGAGGAAAACACCGGTAGCTCCACAATTTTGCGTTAGTGGGAAAACGGTTTGCTGTATAGCCTTGACGGAAAACAGACACGTCTGCAATGCTTTTCTTTTCATTGCATCGTACTGAGCGGGCGGCTTAGCTAGCGTGCTAGAAGGATTACATTGCTGAACATCAATGCGCCTCCCGTTTTGATTCCGCTTCTACCGCTCAGCCCATTTCTGAACAAACCCTTACTTGGGCCCGAAACCTCAGGTTAAAGAAAGTGACTAAAAACGCAATGAGTATTCTGCGGATGCGTTGCTTGAGCACTTGACAATAACAGAGGCAGCTAATAGCGTTATGCGCGTGTTTATTAATTCTTATCATGAATCGACTCCCAAAATAGCGTTGTTTTTTTATAGGCAGTTTTTTAGAACCACTTTGCTATTAAGGAGACAACAAACCTAATTGTCAAAAAGGTAATTGATTATAAATTTGAGGTATTTGGAAAATTGGTAGCGCCATAAAATTGTCAAAAGAGCAAAAAAACCGTACCTATTCTTCAATAAACATCTAAATCGCTATCGACTTTCTGGATCTTTTTAGACAGGTCTTCGTAAGTGCAATCCAACGATTGCATTGCAATCACACGGCGCCCGGTGCTTCATTGCTCTGTATAAAAATTCAGTTCTGAGCTCATGAAGCGTCCATAAAGGTCTCTGCACCGTTGCTGTTTTGCTCGCCATCTATTCACCAAAGTTCATGGCAACATTACTCGTCATTCCACCATGAAAAACGCTCGCCATTTGCAAACTCGACGCAAACAGATTTCAGAGTAATTTGATTAATACACGCTTTATCACCTTCTTTATAACCCGCGCGTTAATATTTTATTTCAGGCGTAGCCACAATCCGATGCTGCGAGGTTTAAAAAACCTTTCGCACCGTTGCAAGTAACCGCATGTGTGAGCAGCATCGTCCGACCAAGAAAAGGTGCCATTATTGGCATCGGTTCGCACACAAAAGAACGCAATGGCGCAATGGCTCTTTTTCCAATTCGTCGGACCTGGTGATCATCTTTTCAGCGACATCATCAGGAGACGACGTTTCAGCTCTGTCCAAAAAATCATCATCGCTCCAGATTTTCGACTTTATCAGTAAGGGGCACCGGAAGTATAACGAGAACGTGTCGCGAGCGCATACTCGTCATGGCAAAACCACGACCGTTTTGCAGTAAATAAGCTCATCATTTCACAGGCGGTGAGTTCAGACAAAAACACCTAACAAGCCGGAATGGATAAACACGCTCAAATTCTTTACGAGAAGAACTCAGGAATGGTGGGACGAGACACTCCGGGAAACCCATCACAAACCTGCAATATTAGTTCACAATCTAGGCGGACTTATTCTTCACCACCTTGCCGAACGTTCACATTAAGGGGAAAAATCGGTTTTTTACATCGTGAAAGAACCACGTTACTAGACTTCATAATAGGTGTTAATCCGGCGGCTGGAACGTGCTTCCATTAAGTCCGCGAGTCACTTTGTTTGGCCGTAAATCCATAACGGTACTGCCTCCAGTCAGTTTTTCTAAAACTCAATTTTAACGCCCGCTTGTTGTTAAATGCTAACTCTACGCCAGTTTTATTTGGCCTTCACGGTCCATTGGCGTTATCAACCATACGCCCGCTTCGCGAAGTTAGATCCGTTCTACCTTGTTCAAGTACACCCGCACGGAATACGGCAAGAATAATAATCTCCCCGCAGCACGTTCGATTAATAAACGTTTATCAATGCCTTGCTTTGATAGTAATTGACCAAGCCAATAAACCTGGACGGACCCAGCACCTATGATTGCAACTGAGTTTTCATTTTTTCACACCCTTCATTTATTTGTTTTTCTTCGATGCTGACAAAACACATCAACCTATAAGTGTGTAAATAGTGGGAAGATTAACGAATGAGCGTTAGGTGCTTGTTTGTTTCAAAAAATTTACTTTTTGAATCGATTTATATTTTACAACTCTCTATTTAATCAGGAGAATTAATGCTTTAATGCACTTCTTTTTCCTTATAAAGGGCTATTTTATCAGCGTGTATTTTAACGTTTTTACTATTATTAAAAAAACAATACATAAAAGTACATTTTTAACAAATAAGAAGAACGAGTGATGAAGCAAACCTACCATTCCAACATTTTGGGCTTTATGCGAATCCAGCTGCCGATTAAGACCCGGAGTTTTTCCACATTGAAGACATGAGATCAAACGCAGCAGTAACCTAGATGGCGGAAAATAATCCTCATCGTCATTGCTCGCTTTTTCCAAATTTCTTATTCTTAAATCGGGAGAGCACAAGGGTTCAATGACGAACATACAAACGCAAAAACTGCAAGGCTCGGCGTGGGCTATTATCGGCCCGTCAGGAATGGTACATGGCTTTCGGTTCTCCCAAATACAGATGGCCGAGTCATTAGCATGCAGAACCCTGCTCGAAGATGCCTACCAAAGAAAAGCCGCTGGCATTTATCAACCGCTGCTCAGGTCAAGCCTGCTATATCAATTTAAATAGTCATCGCAATGTTGTTTTCTGAGCTTTGGCCACTTTAATCCCAGCAGCTGAAACTTGGCATCAGGTTCATACCAGTGATAGGAAGAGCCTTAATGAGCGAATACCTTTATTAAAGCCATTTTATTATTGTTTGCATCGCCAACACAGCAGTTGGCGTTAGCCAATGTGAGCAAACAAAACGAAGGCAGGCCATGCGCAGGCCAACTCAAAGAGTTAATCGGAAATCACTTACCGCAGCACTGGGAACAAGCAATTCAAATATGCGCACGGCATTAGGCACATCCACCAGGCGATTTTAAATCGTGTTAGTAAACGAGCATTCAACAAAAGCAATACTCGATCTCGTCCACATAGACTCCCCTGATTGCAAAGCCAAAACATAGTCTCATTTATACCGTACGGATCCGTTTGAAGAAATAAGTATTGACAGGGTTTTAAAAAGATTCGGGCTACTATTTCTCGATTTTTAAAGAACCGCATGTGCTAACGCCTGTGAAAATTTCGCCGCTCTGAGTATTCAACCTTCTATTTAACGCGTTTCTCCACCGCTTCTTAAATTGTGTGAATTTTTCTAACCTATAAGCTGGAAATTGATCGTTTGCGGAAGGTGCGTCAGAATTCCGTATTATAGGCAGTGTTCAAAATATGACCTTACTTTTAGGAGAATCATTATGAAAACCGATTACAAATATGACAGCTTTGTAACTTGATACTGATGTTTTATTGTAGAAAAAGCGTACGAATTACGACCGAGCATACTACGGCTTGCCCGCTTTTAAAAAAATGAAAGCGAATGTGTAATAGCTTCTTTTTTGCAAAACCTTACTGTTAGTCTGCCCATTAAAATCAGCGTAACACACTAAGCACCAAACGAACACCTGTTACGTCTACTGTATTGTATTTCTCTGCCGTTGTTAACTCGTTTATTTACGAACAACAAAAAACAGCCGCTGTGACACAAATAAAATTTAACGACAATAAAGAAACCCAATGTTCCCGCATGATCGGAAAAGCAAAATAAGAAATCGATCCGGCTAACGGGGTCTTCAATCCTTTATTAGAACAATCCTCAGTCACCATTCTCATCTTCAAGCTCAGTCATCCAAAAATGTCATACAATATGGACATAAAATGCCCATCTAGCCACTTTTTAATCTTTAGATGTATTTGAGAAAAAATGAAGGCCCATTAGCAACAGTTTACCGCTGCTTTTGAAAAAAAATCCTTGGAAAATGGATTAATTTACGCCTTTATTTCCAGTACCTATTTTGACTAAAAATATGGGGAAGTTTATGGGCACGAAGCACTCTCGCGCGGCCCCAAGAATTCCGCTCTATTTACTCCTGACCCACTATTTGCATTGGCTTCAACAAGAAGGAAAAAACTCCACAAGCTGCGAATTACTTTGTCGTTGGAGAAAGCCCTTTCGAAAATTCGCCAAATGTCCTTAAAGGACGTTTATTCCTAAACGTCAGCGCTCTTTATTGGCGTGCCTGGATCAATCAATCTGGCATGACGCTCGCCATTCTTAATTGGAGCTTGGATTAGCATCAAAAAAGACTATCTGTTATCGAGGCTGTACGAAACAAACACCCTTTTACGACCATAATGGGCTTGCCTCGTAGCTCAGTGTCGGACCATTATCGAGTGAAATGGGTTCCAAGTCGGGCCATTGATGATTTAGGCGTTGGCTATTCAGATTGCAGCTTTGGTCAGAGTTACAGCCAGATATTGTAAAGATTGATAAGCACTTTATTTAAAAAACGTTAGATATAAAGAGCGGAAATGTGAGGGATCATTTAAAGCGCGTGACTATTTGGGTGACGCTCTATTTTAACCGATTGTCAATCTTAGAACGCGGTGTATACTGCTGCTTATTGGTCTTGGACGTTGGGGATATTAAGGAGCACAGCAAAGAGCGGTCGACCAGATCTGTTGATGTGAAAGACTCTGTTACCTTGGCCAAGTTATGTTTGTCGTTGTGGGGACGAGACCAGAATCAAGAGGAGCGTCCGGTCGGTCTTATCCGCGTTCGGGCGTGTAGCCCTTAGGTGAACAAGCGGACGCACAGCGTCTTTGCGACGAGTTTCGAAGGTGATGCATCGCCGAGACACTGCAAGAACCGTTTTATGGTCGGTCCCTACTTCGTCGAGAGTGTGGACAGAAGACCAGGGTCTGGGCCTGTGGTGAGAAGATGGCGTCTCAAATACTTCAAAAAAGAACAAACCAGAGTTTGGATGGCGATTCTCTATCGGTAAAATGAGACAGCACGAACCGGGATTTGTGGTGGGGTGTACGACTCGGAAGAGGTCGAACTGATCTAGGCTTTATATCTTACGCCGTGGTATGGCCGTGTGCAGCTCTATGAGTCATGGAAACCCGGCTTCAAGAATTTACTCAGTATCGATGTAGCTATAGTGGATTAAGTGTCCATCGTAGCTCTTCGCAGGATGGTCTTAACCTGTAGCAATGTCCTCAGAGTCACGATGAGCGCGTAGCACTCGCCTTAAGTGAGCGATATGAAATAGCGGAAAGATTATTGTGGGTTCGGCGATGGAGAAGTCATCTGTATTGGTCATATGCGTAAGAGATCTAGTTGCAAAGCGCTATCACCGAATTATATATATAATCACAAAATGCCACTCTATCAAACGCCGCTCTCAGCTTTATTTGGCCTGGGCCAATAGTTAGGCTCTGTGACCAGTTTGGAGAAGTAACGAGATCGAGAAGTCAGTCGGCGCGGGGGGTAATTAGTGCAATGAGAGACTTTTCACGTGGCAATGATGAAGTTCTTGAGCGTGCTGATATGAAGTTTGCGAAATCCCTTTAACTGATGCTTTTGTTGTGTCATTTCAAGGGGCGGAACGCTAGGTGTTATGTGCAGGTTTTATGTGGGCTATTTTGATTCAAAGAGTTCGTATTCGACTAACGGACAATTTCAATTGTCACATGGAGGTGACGACTTTTGGTTTCTCTCGGAGGAGTCAACTGGCAGGCATCGAGTGTGAGATTAAGATTGCTAGTTAAGGAATTTTGCTCGACAGGAAGAGTACGCCGAGTTTTATTCGGGATGAAAAACGCTTCCAAGAAGGCGCGTGTCTGAACAAAAACCCGTCAGGCCAAGAACCCTTTTTCCATCCCATCTTAAGTTGTAGCATGTTGGTGTCGGTTCAGCCAATTCCTAAGACACGGTGCACCAACCATCCACCAAGTAGTCTAGAGCTGGGCTGGGCTCTGCGCAGCAAGGCTCAGAGGAATAAATCTCGGCCAAAAGCGAATGGGACTGGTTACCATGTTATATCTACAACCTCGCGACCTATCGATGATTGCTCCGGTGAATATCGACGATTTCAGTTCCCATCTGTGGTAACTTAATAGAGGGTCAGCGAGAGACAAGTCTGTCGTAGTATACAGGGTTTAGATCATATATTAATAGACGAGCGTTGTGAGGGTGTGCGTTATGCAGTGACAAGATTAGATTCTCCGTGTTTATTGTTGACGTTCATTTTAGGGACAAAGTGCCTGTCGGGGCGTGTTGCATGTGTTATTAGATTTGTTGCATGAGAACTCTATTGTATGACGAGTGTTTCCGACACGGGTGGGTCATTGGTTTGGGCGACAAGATCTAATACGATCCGGTGACTAAGGGATAGAATGCGTCAGTCGCGCGTATATTGCAGAATCTCGACTCATCATCGTTCGTGGGTAGATTGGCAATATGGCTGTGTCCTGAGTTCCATGTGGCAAAAGTCTGGGCACCAAAGGTAATTTATATCCCCTCCGTGGGGGGTATAGTGTGATGCTGGTTTTCGGCCAGTTTGTGGGGTGGAAACTTGTCTGGCCGAGTCGACTTGATTCGTCTCAAAGCGTAGCGTCGATATAGAAGACAGCAGATGGCTCCGTACGTGGGCACTCGTAAGCCACCCACACCGAGTGGATGGAGTTCGATCAGTGTGGGATGTGGTATAGAGATCAGGCCCATTGATGTTTCGGCAGTGTTGTGGTATTACCAAGCACAACGGCTTCTCATGGCTCGCTGTGCTCGTCTTATTAGCGCGAGTATGATAATATTGGGAGACATTCGAGACGTTTTTTTGGTGCTGGCTTAATTGTGTCCTTTAACGCTGGTGCGGTATTATATTTATAGAGAAATCAACCATCGGGGGAGGAATATATCAGTTTTGTCCACATAGTATAGGAGTGCCGAAATTCATGCTGAGCGCGTGTCGAGAGACTTCGCCGGCTCAGTGCGTGAGAACATGCGCGCCGTAGAAACCAAAAAGTGAGTAGTGTATTGGTTGATCAGCTTCTAGGGCTGTCATATGTGCGAGTGTGTGTGCGATTCTTTCGTATAGCATAGATGCGGAGGATTGGTGTATTGCAAATACGATGGTGAAGTATGGTGAGTTACGAGTGCATTGCGCTCGAGGCGTCGTTTAGAATCAGACATGCCCGCGGCGAGGTGGGAATATGAGCGTTTGTTCGCAATGTCGCTCAGAACGGATATCTGCAAGGATTCTCTTATGGTCACTGAGACAAAGAAGAAGATGTGCGGCGACTTGTTAATCGGCGCGCCACTTCTCCTTCTAGGAAACTGAATGAGTTATGTGGAAGGAGTACCGGTGGAATGTAAACTATTGTTATATGTGTGACCTAGTAATACATAGGCTTTTTGCGTGGTCGTGGTGCGTGAAAGTGGTGTATGCGATGAAGAGCCGATGATGGTGCGTGTCGATTTGTAGTGGGATCTGTGAGTCCCATGGATGAGAGTCGTGGCATTTCAGGTTGTTGTATGAGCGGCCGTGAAGGAGCGCGCGGGCGGTACTTTAGAGCGTGAGTGGTCGCTCAGCCGGTGGACCGTGTCATTCGTCGAATGTGTTGCTGAGTCTCGTGAGGATCAGTCTGGATTTCATTGAGATATTCCGTTACTTCGATGCTAGACATCGCGACGAGTTGTATCGATGGTATGCGGCCGTTTACGCTCGTGGTTGTGGGGGACTGACTGAGGTTGAGTGACTGGGTGGGATGGGAGGTGGGGTGTGGGGCGTGTGGGCCGTGGACGTGAGACAGCGATGTCTTCATGTGATCAGGGCGGAGTTTACTTGGTTGTGTTGGAAAGTATGAATGCATGGTTTGATGTGGCTCTCTAGCGGGTCGCGAGACGGAATGTCTGTACAGTGCACGAGAGTTGGAGTGCCTATGATTGAATGAGTCTTCGGTCTTAAAGCGTTGTGTGGAGTCGGCTGGCTTTTGAATTCTTTGTGTGGTACTCAATTGTACCTTGGTACAAGAGTGTCTTAGGATGCCATTTTGTTATGCCTGAGTCATGAGCAAAGATGAGCGTCTTGCTAGCTGTGCCTTGCGGGGTATCAAGAGGTATGTGCATGTATGGGTTAATCAACGATGGGGGTGGATGTGGGATGGTCGATCCGAGTCCTGCGACGGCTCTTTGGGACTAGAGCAGAAGTCTCGGCCGGGCAGCGGTGTTGTGGAGCTCTCTTAGTGACGAAGTTGTCATGAATTATACCCAAGGGGAGGTCTGGGGGTATGAGCTGATGACGCAAGAGTGATGATATGGGATTGGTCCTCCTCTCTCGGGCTGCCGTCCTAGAAGTCGTGTGAAGTGTATTACTAGTGAGTGAGGTTCCGTATATACAGCCTGGAGGTTTGTGAGCGAAAATTACATAGTATTTGTGGTTATTTTTTAAGGGATCCCTGACCCGTGAGACTATCTAGGGGGCTGGAGCACGGGCGGAAAAGTGTGTACCAGCCGGCCGCTCCTCATGTCATCATTAAGTTTTAGCTAACAATCTTCTTTTTTGCCTCTCATATTCAGCGGTTTTGAGAAGAAACAAACGCAGGTTTTTATAACGAGGCTGTAAAGGGCGTTATTTATCGTCCCTGAACTCTCCCTTTTTAATCAGTTACATATCTCTTTTAAATGATTCAGATGCGTACATACTTGTATTTTTTTCACTTGATCTTCGTCATTCAATGTGCTTCAAAATTATTAACGGTTAAAACAACTCAATTTCTTTAAGTCTTTATCAATTTAATGAAGCGCGCATGAAAGTTAGCGTATGCCCTTGAATTTGCCTCATGGTTACTAAGGTACTTTACTAATTGATTTTTTACTGCCTTTTATGGATTCAGGGACGGTGTTGAAACTTCCGTAATTACTAACAATTACTCCGTGATCACATTTGCCTCATTAATGCATAAATGATATACCGCACGCGTTTACAAGCTGGGAACTCTATCATGCAACAGATTTTGATGCGAATTAAGTAATTTTCAATGTTGTAGATTAGGGTTGCTGCTCTTGAAGCATTTTTTTTTCTTCGTAATAATCAAAGTTCGCATAGTAGCTCAATAGCCATTAATCCAGCTGTTTACACCAAGAAATAGTATTGCACCAATAAAAGCCGACGCTTCTGAACGTAATATATATGATATCAGTAAGCTCAATATCCTCGAGGAATTTTCAGTAGCTAACCTATCAAACATGATTTCAGAAATACGCTTCCTCTCCGTCTTTCAGATGATAAAAGGAGTACATTTTTGTTCTAATTTTTTGAGAAATTGCTCATCACTTTCCTGAGTCATAACATTTTATTAATGGGCACAACATTATTATCCGTCTGACTAGTTTCCCTATTCATTGAATACTAAGCTTTCTGATCAGCAAGCTAGTGTAAAACGCTTTAAATCGTGATTTAATTTTCAAACAAAATGATCACAGCCAAACTAGTTCTATTGTCGGGCTAAAGCACGACCCTTTTATCCTAACAATCTCTAGTGCTCTCATATTCAGGATTAATGATAACCGACAAGTAGGAGTCGAGCACACGCCCGGCCGACCGAGCTGATTTAAATCGGTAAACCGGCAGTCTCTTGCCTGTGGTAGGCAATTTTGCGGTCTAATAACCAATTCTTTGCGGTTGTCCTAAGGCGTCGTATGCCATGCATTTGGCCTTGGGTTAGTCTGTGAAACCAAATAGTGCGTTCTCTGGGGCGCAGGCATCGAAGGACGAAAGCCACCCATCTTGAATCGGTTTCTTGAGCTTCTATTGGCTTTCGACCCTTCGTTAAGCCAAGGTATCAACCAATGAGCGAGAGAAACGTGGGGGCAACGCGTGTCTAACCAAGACTGCTATTAGAAAAAAACCCAAGTCTCCATGGGCGCATGATGCACGACTAACAACCGATTTCTTAATAAGTGTCGTAAAATTAACGCAACACACTTTCTTGTCTTTTGCCGTGCTGCTGCACATCCGAGTTCGTTGGGTTAATTCCGTGGCTGGAGATGGCCAAACATTGTCGCCAATCTGGGGCATTGATTC
>Ga0163217_1025138_pt1 | contig 13884 bp, 9 predicted proteins | sample SynspAceP_FD_185933 | JGI IMG/M metagenome (GOLD analysis project Ga0163217, IMG submission 185933) | Saline lake microbial communities from Ace Lake in Antarctica - Synechococcus sp. Ace-P (PacBio error correction) | ecosystem: Environmental > Aquatic > Non-marine Saline and Alkaline > Saline ... | reverse complement strand
GAAAGAGCTTCTTTTTGCTTTTTTGTTAAACTTAGCCATGGTTTTTTGTCTATACTTCCCAAGGGCTTTTCAGAATACAGTGGATACCCCATGCTTCGTGTGCTTCCCAGCCACCATTTATCATGGCCGACTCGACTTTTGAAAGCATTAAAGTCAGGCTATTTTAAACCTCAGCTATCTCTCTACTTATCCCATGAAACTGAAACCGAACCTCTACGGTTGGCTCTGCGGAACCACTTTTTACCTTTGCGGCCTCAAGCCAACAAATTGCCTGTCTGGAGTGTCTTCAACCACAAAAGTCAAAAGACTTGTCAGAGTAGATTGTAATCAATACTGGTTAATACAGCACCCCATTTATCCTGGGTTCGCAGCAATTAGTATTGCTTACAAAAACTCCATTATGTTTCAGACCCTTGGAACCAAGGGCGTAGACCTACTGGAGCGACGGTTGCCGTGGGCCACCTGTCACTTGTAGTTTATAATAAACCATGATTTCCTTAAGCCATTGCTTAGTTCTTGTTTTTCTACTTGTATAAAAGTTTATTCTAACAGGTAGTATTCTTCCAAAATCTCTTGACCATCATAAACATCAATTCTTTTCCTTCAAATATCTCCTCAATTTCCCGGTAAACCCACTGAAAGACCGTCCATAACTTTTACGGTCTCTCCCAACACTATAAATGGTGATCCAGTTTTCTCAGCAAAACTCATCCAATTTCTCAACCTACCTAAAATACGGTTGATTCTGACTGACGAATGGCTCGGGGATTTATGGAAGCTCCCCCGGAGCTTGAACCTAAGAAACCGATTACTCCCGAATGCTTGTTATTACATGATTGCCTCTCTCATTGATAAATCTGCGTTCACTAAGAACGTAACCAGCGGGAAAAAAATTGTCTATTCCCTAACACGCTTCTTACCATTCCCATTCAAACTTTTCTTCAGAACAGAATAAGGAACGTCTGGAATTAAATTCTCAATCTTCTCTCGGTAGATTTCATTCTCCCAGATAGGTTTTTGCGTTTTTTTCCTGTCCCGCCCACTACTCTGAGTACGTACCACTTATGTTCAGCCATTCTATAAAAATCAATTTCAATTAGAAAAATCATAAAAAACCATTTCATGATATTTTCGAAACCCAAATCCAGTCTGCACCAATAAATAGTGCAAAGATTAAAGATGCTAACCAATACCATACTGCGCTTGTTTTGAAGAAATGAATATTTAGGCCATGTGACCTTATTTTTTCATTTCATCATATGAATCCATTAACAAAGTTTTTAAGATTCATAGTTTACTTTTCTATGCACGGCAGAGAGATTCGAACTCCATCAAACCGGTTTTGGAGACCGCATTCTGCCGTTGAAACGTATTTGCCCGTGTGAAATGAACGTTCCGCTAATGGGAACGCAAAATTAGGTAAAATCTCTTAAGAAACAAATGCGACCCCAAAATAATGGAGAGTGTCGCATTGTTAATTTGTTAATCAATAATGATTAGTCAAGAATCTCAGTTAACCTGACCCAGCACCTACTGTGTCTTACCACCCTCACGGGATAGCGTAAAACGAAGTCCCTTCTCAAGTTCTAGCAACTGTAGATAACAGGTTATACTCAATTGTAACGTTATTCACCTGGCATTACCATTTCTTACGTTTTCAGGGGAAGTTGTGATCTCTCCAGTTACGTCAGTAGTTCTAAGGTAAGAACTGTGGTCTGATCTGTTGAAGAATGGAGTTTGACTCCACCTTCTTCTTTCGAAAGAACGTTAAGAACCTCTGCTTTGAAGTGCGCATGTTATGGCTTGTACAGGATCCCTGGCTTACAGATAATTCATTCCTCTCTAATCTGAGATTTTTTCGACTACCTCTTAGCAATAAACCCTACGTTGTCACCGCTTGCACCTCTGTTCCAAGAAATCTTGCGGGAACATCTTCACTCCAGTACTGTAGACTTTAAGCCTTCAGCTCCCATGGCCGAGATGTCAACGAGCACCAGAGTTAAACATTCCTCTCTCAATCTGCCTGTAGCTACTGCTACCACGACCTGTGTCGAAAATACATCTTCTACTGGCATCAAGAAGATCTTTATCAACTGCTCTTTCAGGAATGGGATAAAAGCTATCAACTGCATCCATAATTCCATTACTATGTTTACCCCACTTTTCCTTCGCCGTTCAATGCACGAGTGCTGAACCTGCGATTACAGGATATTTATCACCATTTCAAAATCATAGAAACAAAGAAAGCTCTCTTGATCTCCATCTTCCACAAGCTCAAAGAAGGCTCAGGATCGTCAACCCATTCTACTTTGTTCATAAATACTACCAATTGAGGTACACCTACCTGCGGCGAGCCAAGAAGTGATGTTGCTCTCTTGTTGTGCATTGGTCCGTCAGTGCGGGGGGGGGGGGGGGCTTACTACTAGAATAAGCTCCATCCATTGGGCGGCAAACCAGTTACCATGTTTTACGTAATCAGCGTGTCCAGGGTGGCAATCTACTTGTGCACGGTAGGTCTCTTTTCGGGTTGAATATTCTACGTGAGAGTATTAATAGTAATTCCTCTTTTCTTTTTCTTCCGGCGCCGTTGTCGATAGAAGAGAAATCTCTTAATCAGACAGGGACCCCTTTGCAGCCAATACTGTTGTAATAGCGGCAGCTCAAAGTGGTTTGCCATGTCTAACGTGTCCAATCGTACCGATGTTCAACGGCGGCCTGTGGAACGGTCGAATTGTGCTTTTAGCCATGCGTAAAATCCTCAGTTTAAGTTTAAAGATATATTTAGTTTTATTATTAAGCGATGTTGAGCCAACGACGGGAATTGAACCCGTGACCCCTTCCTTACCAAAGGAAGTACTCTACCCCTGAGCTACGTCGCTTAGAACCCTTATGCATTTCCATCACTAGAAAAAACACAGAGCGGGAGACGAGGCTCGAAAACTCGCGGACCATGCGCTTGGAAGGCTGCCGCTCTTACCAACTGAGCTACTCCCGCTTGTATCCGCTAAGTCGAATTTTTAGCCCATGCCCAAAATTTAGAAAAAAAAAATTTGCATTTGAGCAATTAATGTGGGGAAACAGGATTCGAACCTGTGAAGACATAAAGTCAACGATTTACAGTCCTTACCCAGTTGGCCGCTTTGTATTCCGCCCTTTTCACACCCGTTACTACTCTTCTTTTAAAGCATTTTAGCTCTCTAACGGATTGGCAAAATTTAGGCTTTCCTAAAAGATTCAAAACATGCATTCAAATTTGATAGTTTTTGCCAAATTTATTTACAAACCTTTAGCTTCAATCGGTTTTAATTTCCCTTTTATACTTCCATGAAGTATTGATAGTACATTTCAATTCGGGTCGCTTTCTGATGCTGTACTCTTGACCAAAACGGTCAATCACTAACCTCCTTCATAGAAAAATGCCAAACAAGCCTAAATGCTCCAAGTCGATGAAACCTTTTTCATCCCCATCTAGAATTTGTAAAACAAATTGAAATACTTCTTCACTTCCCTCCTCCCGAAAACGGCTAAAATTACTCTGCAAATAGCCCAAATAAAAATATAATCGCCTCCCTGAGAGTGTCTATCTGCGAGTGAAACCAAGGCGCCTTTCCCAGCAATAGGTTTGTCGATATAAAAATCCGCCAACAGGGAATCACCTATCCTTGAAGTTTGCCTCTCGATCAGAATTGCCAAGCTATATAGGCTGAGCTCTAAACAATTTCCTTCCTCCATTAACCCCATCAACGCAGATCCGGAAATCAAATAGGAAGGTCATTTGTCAAAACGCTTGAAATGTCTGACCTTACTATTTGACCATGCATCATAGCTGGCGAGCGCATCAATTGCACCATGCTCTAACAGAAGTTTTTTTAAATCATTCTACTAGTTCCAAACACCCCTTGTTTCAAGTTCTGTCAACCGAAAGTCCAACTTGTAATTGCCCTGTATTACGCGAAGTGCAGCATTCTCTAATAGCCCAAAGAAACATCAGATAATGCGTTGTTTTATAACAATTTTCAGTTCCTCATTCGCTTCCAAGAACAAGACTGATCGAGCGCGTCATAACGTTATGCGATTCCGATAGAAGTTAAAAAATTGTGACTTCTTTATAAGATTCCCGCATTCGCCTCGATCGTTGAAGTTTGCCAGAACATTCTTTTTCCTCATCGAAAATATACTTGATCTTACTGGCATTTATTATCCAAGGCCAAAACCGTTGGAAGCTTTATTCAAAAAAGAATTCCTTTTTTCTCTTTCTCCGCTACCATACCAGCTGATTCAAAGGAATTTGGAATAAGGAAATGTTGGTACAAATCCTGCGCCTGCGTACATGGACACTAAAATATTTCTCAGGCCTCTGAATAATCCACCTTAATTTCTAACTCAGATAGTCCTTTGCTAGAAAACCCATTGTTGGAAAACCAATTTCAAATCCTCTCCACTAAACTTTTTCAAATGCCAGTCTAAGATCATGTACTTCCACACTTGCAATTGCCATGAGATTTTAGATAATAATTTTAAGGCCCTCATAAAAGACTCTTTCCCAAATATTCCCCGAAGCATCCATGAAGGATTACGCCTCCCTTTGAAATAGCTATGAGAATCGGAAACATATCCTAGAATGCTGAATATTAAAATTCTGATAAAATTCTCAAACCCGTGGATTCTGCCTCGGCCAAATAATTTTCTGTCTCATACTGCATTCAAACTTTAATTTCGCCTTCATCAGGTCCATATTGTTATTCGTTTCCATAAAAACTACCTATAAGTTGCCCAAAAGCTTGCATAAAGAGCAGGTTAGACCAAAGACTCTTGCAGTTCACATAGTCCCCCCAAACCATGGTGAAACCAACTCATGCGCGAATAATGTATCCCACTCTCCACAATGGCTTCACGCTCCAGTGAGTCTCAGTTCTTCCATAAAAAATGGAAGCCGTCGATTTTCCATAGCCCCTGAGACAAAATCCCGAACGACCACTTGATCATACTCGGCACCAAGGATAATTTCTTACGGTACCCAAAATGTCTGAGAAAAACCCTTATCATTTCTGGGTATTCTGGACACTTTCGCTGCTCCATTTTGTACCCTCTTTCAATGTAAGTATATCCTAGCGGAAGCTATCCTCCCACACGGCATTACTTTCTCAAAATCTCCAGATCGAAACGCTTACCAAGTAAGGTGGGATGAGCATTTTTCATCTCCCAAGAATCAATTCTCATCCCATTTTCCACTTTCTTTGGGCGACTAACTCACCATTACTAAATCGATACCAAATGAGTCAGCCGTAAACTGAGGTTAAGGCCTGCGTAAATCGCTTCATTTGATGATCGCGATGGGGAAACCATTTGAAATTATGCATTAAGTTTCGCCTTGGGGTCCAGATCATCCTTGCTTACCGAAATAGTATCCAACCGGATCGATAAATAGATGCCTTTTGTGTCCTGGAATGCCTCGCGTTCCACCTCCCTGAATTTTTATGGGAAATGGCCTTGTAAATCAAAAATCAGATTGAAAGTATCTCGCTCATCTAGTTCTCTAGTGAAGATATAGCTGAATCAATTGCTCGGCATAGGAGTATGCTTTAAACTCAGTCGATTTCCCTTTCTGACTGAAAAATCATTTTACTTAATTTCGAAATCCTTGCGCATCTATCTGCAACGATTTTTTGTGTGCGGTATTTAAAAAGAAAGCTTGATTCGAGCATTCTACCATGCCAACACGTTTGAGCTTCATAATCAAAGCTCTCAAATCCGAGATCCATATGAAGAATGTCAAAAACTTCGTCTTTGAGAGCTTCGGTAGATTGCAAACGCCTTTTTCCTTGAGATTTTTAGTCTTCTAAGCGGCAAGTGTATCAATCGAATCCACGCTTTCTTCACCTACAATCTCGAGTTTCTCCCTCCGGGATAATTTTGGGCTTGATCAGACAACTCCGCAGAGCTTGCATGACCAAACAAAATTCAAACAACTAGAAATACTGAATTAAGAAAATAAAGCGATGCTAAAAATTGAGCAGCCGGGAAGAAATTAGTCTTATCATCATGGGAGTAAGGAAAATAACAAATCACCGTTTAGCAGAGGAAATTGTTATATTCGGATTCAAATTAAAAGGAGTTTACCAGTAAAAACCCAAATATAAAGAACTTTCTTGTGTTGAGAAATCAGGGACGATTTCTATCCGCGTCAAACGGCAGCCCACTCTCCTGGATCTGCAAGGATTTCACCCACGAAGATTCATTTTTTTGCATCAAAATAATCAATCGAAGCTGCAATTAATTTCCTTCGAAAGATGAGTCCAAAACACTTCAGATTCATTTTGCGAATAAAATTTCCTCTCTCGGTAATCCAGATCGACATGATTGCTCTAAAAAGTTAGGTATGGAATCTTTCAGCTTCCAATGCGCAAAGAGATAAGGCTTCCGATGCGCTGGTTTTGATTTTTGGATCTAAAAAGTTTAAACAGGAGATGAGTAAAAAAGGGAGGCGTCGGTTCTTAATTCTAGAAGCAAATGAAAATGGTGGGAAAACAGTAATCAAAAATCACAGGAGAACGGCATCGTGAAATGCGTGAAAGTGAAATCTAAAGGATAGTGTCGAAAAAAATCAAGTTGCCTAAATCCAATTTGATTTTTGCCTAGCAAAATTGGCTTGAAGAAATTAATTTGGGGGATTATTGGAGTTCAAAGCCTGTCTTTGACAATTTTTCAGTGGATAGCTCGCTCGAAATCACTTAGAAAATCTGAATTATATTAGACCTGTTATATCAACACACAAACAGATGAAATACCAAGCGAATATTGCTTTCCAAACTCAGTGGAGAAGCATTGATGGCGAAAAAAGTTATGGCATTAGAACCCTAATGTACTTCAGCAATACACCCAAAGAAATCAAAAAGGCTGAAAGATATGGGTGTTGAAATTGCAATCGTGACGAGGCCAGGCAATATTTTCAGGGGAGTTCAGGGCTAAAAATCCGCGGATAGATCGAGTTCAGGAGATTACATGGGCATGCTTGGCCCACTTTGATAATGCTCCGATGGCACTCAGATTGCGCTAAGAGCCAAAGGGCGGAAGTGTACACTCAGATTGAGTCCGGCAATTAAAATTGAAAAGCGTTTGTGAACCATTATTCGAGAAGAGACCATTCGCCATTTAGAAAAAGGGCAGAATTGTAATTTTTGGAGCTGAATTGGTGAATCCTTATTTCACCACAGATTCCCACCGCCAGCCTTAGCAGGCAAAATTCGAGATAGAAGCTGAAGTTGTTTGAAAGGCACTCGAGTAGTGGCGTGTAATACCGCAGATCCTGAGAAAGAATCCAAAGCGCGCTTCTCAAAAAATATCCACACTTTCATGAGGTCTATGAAAACACTCACACCGTAAGATGGACATGACGCATTTCACGCTTTGTCAAGAAGAAATAATTACCAATCATCGTTTCGCGATATGAATAAAGATGGTAATCTGGCCATGAAATTGGTAAAAGGAGAAAAATTGGAACACTGATCACTGTCATAAGTTTAACATCATGGAAGAAATCGAACTAATATCTGGAAGAAGCATTTAGAAGCTAATGCAAAAAACCGTAAACCATACTGCTCCGAATTATGAAAATCAGAGCGGGCAAGGCTATGCCTAATATGCTTGATGGGGGGTTATGGTGCCAATACTATGGCGCGCCACTACCACTCAGGTCAAATATTCATCTGTTTATATACTCCTGAATGCAAGAACTCTGGCGATTCAAAACCGTTTGAGCGAACAATGATTTTCAAAAATCGAGGAAAAGCAATCATAAAACCGGATCTTGGTCTAGCACCCCCAACAACAATATGGTGGAAATTAAATCATTTTGACAATACCTGCTTTAACTTGAAGACGTAGAATTCGCTGGTAAAAAACAAGCCAAGAATGCAATGTGAGAAGGAAAAATCTCTTGAGAACAGTTCGGAAATAATACCCAATGACGAGTTGGGAAAAAACCCAAAAAAATGGCCGCCCTCAGATTGATGATATTAATCGGGCTGAGGAGAAAGTGCAGGAAGTTCACGGATCAGTACGCGTGAAAATCGATGATTTTACTTGTTTTCAAGAAAGAAGTAGTTGACATTATGAAAATCTAACTATTCAACTGAGTATTTATCAGTGGTAAACCGGAAATTGATGACAGTGAAGTCTTAGTTCTTTGATTTGACTAGTCGAAGTCAGATTACCAATGACCGTTATATCGCTATGACCGGTTTAAATTACTTCAGAATAAAATTCCAAAGCATTCCGGTAGGCAGGGCCCAAGTTATGGGCAATAGTTTTGTGAGCCAATTAACCTTATGTGTCTTTACGCGGAAAACCTCGGCGAACCTCTTTTCGGGAAAATACTTTCTGTAACAAACGTTTAAGCTCAAAACACAAAACCATTGGTTTCTCTAGTATAATTGCCTAGTTGTTCCTTGCTAAGACCTGGTGCACTACCGATTCAGAAGACCTTTCTGAATTTTTAAAATTCAATTCAATAATGACCAGATGGTGTCTCTAGGGCCTATGCTCTCTGTCCTTTAGGAACCCTTGGCATCCCGTTCGGTTTAAAACATTTAATTCACCTGAATGAAAGTCGCTACTCCGAATCTGCTCCTCCACGCAAGTACTCCCATTCTCAAATCCTGCTTCCCAAACCCCCACTCTGAATATTCGAAAGAGATATACCAAGGAATAACCACTTCCATATAATGTGGAGCGAGTTTTCAGTTTTTAAATAGTTGAAAAAACATTTTCCCGAACCCCGAAAATCGCCAACATCGGCAGCTGAGTTAGTAAAAACTTTCTAAACTGGTAAGGACAATACGCAGAGAAATAATTGGAATTGACTTACTTATAATAATCCATAAAACCTATAATGGAAGCAGGTTCCGAAAGTAGAAAAGATAGTTCGATTTGCCCCAAATGCTGAAAATCAGGAAAAAAAATACTTGACTGTTATTGAGGAAGCAACCTGCAGTTTAGGTTTTAAAATCAGTTTTCCACTACTGCCAAAACTTGTTAATCATGTTTGACCAATTCGACAAACATTTTGTCATAGTCGAAGCAAGCGGCATCAGTCCGAAAACATGCGCCAAAAGGCTTTGCGATAAGTTAATTCTACCAGTGGAGAGCGCTCAGTTAAGGGGTATTTACGCCCATTTCGGGCATCCCATAGCGGATCCCGGGCCGCCATCGAGCGAAGCTACTAATTTCAAGCTGTGGTTGATCAAACAAAGGAATAGCTTGAAGCTCTACGTTGCTCAGTCTCATGGAAGTATATACTCGTTCGGGCGCTTATTATAAAAACTATATAGGTCGGTCGTGTTTAACTAATGCCTCGTGTTAGCCGAGTCAAAGCTACCGCCGATAGGTAAATCCATTAATCACACGTGCGACCAGTAAGCGTCCAGCAAAATCCTGCTTCATATAGGCTATCATGTAATTTTGTCTTAGCAAAAGAGAAATAAAACGGCATTCACTTGCTCATTGATAGGTTCTTCTGCATTATATTGGTTAAACATACCTACCGCCTCAAAAACCAAACGTAGCCGACCACGGCAGTGTATTCGACCATCGAAGTCTACCCGACCATACAGCCGTATTACTCGAAAAAAAAACCCATACCGAAATCTTGCGTTCAATATTGAAACTCTTTCCGAAAGACGGTGACGCTGTCTGCCTGCTTGACCTCCGTGCTTTTTTCGGGTAAAAAAGCCCCATCCCACTTTCCAGCCTTTCCACCGTTATTGAATGAATTTGTCCAGTTTTGATCATAAAACCCATCGCAGAACCCCTTTCCCGAAAACTATATGAGCCGTCCATTCATAAAGTCTAGTGCTTTAATTTTCGTTTGGCTTTTTTGCCACCGGAATTACCTCACTCACCCTTTCGCAAGCCAATCGACCTCGCGAATAAACTATCATCTCGAAGAGGTTTACCCCAGCAACTTTCCTGATCCGTCAGCTGGATTACCGGTCGGAATGCTATCCCAATAAGTCTGATTGTATTTTTTGGCAGAGAGTCTACTTCATAGTAGCTTTCCACAATCAGCTATCACTGTTTTTGCGCTCCTCAGAGATTCTTTTTCATACTCATTCAAAAGCTTTCGGATATTCCTTTTCGGTCATAGGATCCTCGCTCAAAGTTGTTTCCAAAGCAGAAACTGACTTTGAATTGCGTGGGCAGATGCGGAACATCTTGAACTGTCTCATTCAATGATTTTGAGGTACTTCTTTCAAATCTGAGTTTAAGCGTAAATATCATATTCTCGCGTAGAAAGCCAAGGATTTAAAGTAAAACGCCTTCGAAACCGAAGCATTTTCCTCCAAACTTATATTGGTGAGTCTAGTGGGCATCCATACATTTCTGCCCACTAGAGCATATTGTTGGGGCTGGTAAGCTTGAATCTGAAATCCCAGTAAGAATTTGAAGATTTAGCTGTGAATCGCCCAACCAAATCCTCAATAATATAGATGTAACCCTCAAAAATACTTGTTCACCTCTAGGATCTTGGGTGACTTTGGATCTTACTTACCCAGCACATTTCATCAAAGAAACTTCCCTCATATTTTAATAGCGGTAATATTGAAAAAGCTGCCCGAGGACAATGGTGGAAATAATGTCTGTTTGATTTATCCTGAAAAAAAACTCGTTTGATATTACGGTGCCGGAGAGTAGAATGGTATCACCGTTGGTTCGGATCGATATGACCTTTTCCTCCACTTTATTAGGTTGCCGTAAAGGTGATTCTGAAAACAGATTCAGAAGTATAAGCCCTCGTTCAATTTAAGACCTTCCTTTTCTAAGGTCTTTTTCATTGAAAAAATGGCGCATCTGTTAAGCTTGACCAGTTACCCTTGAATAGACTTCATCGAGTATTTTTGAACTGCAGTCGATTGATATTTGCTTTTTGCGATGGGCTTTCGCATAATAGTCAAAGCTGAATCCTCAGCACCGGCATTCACCTCCACTGTTCCGAGCTGTATAAACTTGAGGTTCGAGTTCGAAATGAGTTCTTTCCAGGTTCATCTTAATGATTACGCGTCTCGAGTTTAGGACTGAAATTCCCAAGTATTGCGACAAGTACATCATAGACACCTTTCTTTCAGCTTGGAGCCCATACCTACCTTCTAATTGGTAGGCACTCCATCACCCCAAGATTTCGAATATAAAACGAGCTAGGAAGTATTCCCCTTCATTGTTTTTTGACTACGCCTTCTAACACCTGTGCTTAAAGTGTATAGTCTCACTCATTAGGAGAAAAAAATAAAATTAGAAAGCAAGCTTTTCGCTGAATTTGTCCACATGGAAAATAGGAATTGAATAGCGAAAATAAAGAGTCAAAAAAGAAGTACGAGGAGTCAATGACAAAGTTTTTAAGATGTTTTACGAAATTGAAAAAATCGAATCAAAAAATCCAAAAAATTCGTAGAGAAACGAAAATATCTTTTTCAATTTTTTTTAAATAGGGACTTCTATGAATTTTTAAAATATGTCTAAATTCCAAGTCAGTAGGGCAGTTTCCAAAAAAAGGACACAAATTTTCAAATATTTAAAAAAAAAAACTTGATTTTTTAAGTTTCTGGCCAAATGGAATCGATTCCATTACGGATAACATTAAATTATTAACGAATTGTTTAATAATTTACTAAAACTATATATTAACTATTAAACAGCGGGTTTTTAAGGATCATAGTGAAGCAAATGTAAGAATTGCAAAATTAAAATATATACTACCACTTTAGCTTTGATAATAAGTACTCATGCCATTCATTTTTAAATCAAAACAAAAAACCCTATGAGAAATCATTTACAAAATAAAGGACATCTGTTGCCTTGCGATGGACTTCTTGATATTCAGGTCAGTCTACAGAACAATGCCAAAACAGATCGATAACAGTACTGTATTGGATGCACGCTCGGAGGACGGAGTTCCCGGGCAACGTATCATAAAAGGTACTACACGAGAGTCCCAACAGATCTTGACGGTAAGTTCTCGATCGAAGTCCAGCCGGAGATCAGATCTGGTTATCTCCTTTCGTTGGCTATAACACCCAAGAAGTAGAGATTGGAAACCAAACTTGATATACGTAAGCCTTGAAGAGGATATTCAAAGTCTGAGGAAAAGCAGTTGTGAATGGTTATGGTTCTCAAGATAAAAAAGAAATTACTTCTTGGCCCAGTAGGGGTGTTAAGCCTGAAGATTTCAACAGAGGTAACATCGCTAGTCCTGCACCAATTACTTCCAAGGTAAAAGTACTTGCCCTTCGATCACTAGACCGGGAAGTAATCCAAATAACGGTTTCAACATTCCGTTTGAGAGCTTTCTACATTTGGAGCTAAACTCTTCTCCATTGATCGTATAGATGTGTAATTGGAGCTTTCATTGAAAACCGTAGATCCAAATGACATTCAATCTTATCGACGTTTTGAAGGATGGATCGGCCAGCTTCTATATATGGTGCGCGAGGATCATCAGGAGTAATTTGATCACCACAACCCAAACGAAAAAGTAAAGAAGGAGTAACTTAATGTGGCCATAAAATACTTTTGCCACTATGGATGCAAGGCGACTATCTTCTTGATATGTTGTCTCCAGAGAAAGAATTCGTTAGCTAGAGCGGTACTGACTTCGGGTCCCGAACAGATTGGAGAGACCGAAGCTAAATCGCTGATGCTTTTTCATTTAGCAACCAATGCCAAGCGTTTCGGGTGGGGGGGAATTCAATAACACCAAAACTTTCTTGCTTCTGTTAAACTTACAGAAGATAACAATGGTATTGTAAAAACGGATATTCTAACGAGCGGACTAAATACTAGAATTAACGTTTCTCATGGAGCGTTGGATAATCGATGAGGAATGGAATCTTAATGTGTTCTAATGACTACTGAGGATTCGGAAAAAAACTCTGATTAATTTGACGCGGGCATTTAGGCATGCCACTATTTACAATCCTACGGCTCCTATTTTTTGAAAAACGGGTGAAGACGCGAGCGTTTTGGAGGTTATTTCCAAAATCAACTTAACAAGATTTCCTAAGATCCATGGCACGTGCAAAAATCAGCAAAAATTTAGAAATGAGCGTAAAACAAGCTTGGTATCCTATTGGCAGGCAGAGTTGATATTTTGACGAAATCTTCAAGTATCCGCTCAATATTCTCAAGATATAGAAATGAGCTCGTTGGTTAAATTTCTGGTCTAGAGAGATTTGAGGTGGGTTTTGGTGCAAGAGGTACAGCTCAGGAGACTTTACGAACGAATAGAAAGCAGCAAATTTTTCCGAAGCTACTTTGACCCGCATGAAGCTGATATCTCAGAGGGGGATTTGAAACATGACTTTATTGGCAGGTTTGGAACTCAGGAACTATCAAAAATCAAGGATTTAACGCCAGATTCACGTCAGTTTTTGTTTGATTCAAAAATTGGGAGTAACTTAGGGCGGGGTCAATCCAGAGTCGGAAAATAATACCGGAGCTATCATTCCTATTGCGAAATGGAGGAATCATTGAATTTCCGTCTCGGAAGAGCTAATTTTAATTACCAAAAAACTTATGTCTTCTTCCCTCTTGCATCAGTTAAGGGCGGAACTTATTCGTGGCTTTGGTCCTAAACAAATCAGGGGACAGCGTAGTTCCCTGGTGTATTTCCGTAGGATCAGATTTTACCCAGAATTTTTGATATGTGCGGTATCTTGAGTCAATTTCAAGCCAAGAAGTTTTCCTTGGGTGGACTGGTAACTACCTCCTTCGCCCTACTTTAAAGCAATTGGCGCATTTGATTAACGGGTAACAGGGTGATTTTGGACAAATGACCCTTTGACCACGGATTGGACCTTTATGTGGTATTATACAAAGTTCAAACATCTGCTG
>Ga0163217_1004329_pt1 | contig 13885 bp, 20 predicted proteins | sample SynspAceP_FD_185933 | JGI IMG/M metagenome (GOLD analysis project Ga0163217, IMG submission 185933) | Saline lake microbial communities from Ace Lake in Antarctica - Synechococcus sp. Ace-P (PacBio error correction) | ecosystem: Environmental > Aquatic > Non-marine Saline and Alkaline > Saline ... | reverse complement strand
CACATCAGGGTCCCGCGTTGGTGCGATTTCTTCTTTAGCAGCCCTACGCAAATGTTGCCCGCGTTGAGAGGTTAGCTTCAGCTGGGTCAATCTTGCTTATGTCATTCTGCAAGTCACGCTGACCATCGGTCGCGTTCGCCTGCTGGGCCGCTGGCAGTCGAAAGTCACTTGCACTCCTTGTGGGCCAGAAGATTTCACGGCGCGGCCGGGCAGGAATACCCGTGGGGGAAGAACGGTTGAGCGCTCGCCGTGGGGAACGCGAGACCGACCCGAACGTCAGCGCGCAAGGCTTGACCACAATGGCCTGATTGAGCGCTTTGTGTCGGCACAGCGCGGCGATATTTCCGTCTGGCGCGATCGACGGATCCAGCGCCTCAATTTTCGTCGGCTGCGGTTGTCTCGATCGCGTCGAGGTTGTTTGATATTGATCTGTGCGCTGTCGATCATTGCAATATTTGGCGTTGCGGAAAACTGAACACAGACACAGTTGAAGTGGCCAGAGTGTGAGCGTCAGTGGTCCGGGGTGTTCCGGACTGACGACGACGTGCACAAATACTTAGCTTGGGGCAGACGATTTCAAGTGGGACGTCAGCAGACACAGAGCGAATCCATTGGCCAGCTGAGGACTAAATAAACCTCAGCCCGAGAGTACATGCAAAGATATAGGCATAGAGAGAAAATAGACAGACATCAAAGAGAAAGATTACGGAAAGAAAAAAAAAAAAGAATAAGAATTAAGAGATATATAGAGAGTGGGATATAGGGGCGGGACCAGTCGTTGCGGGAGCGCGCGAATGGCGCTTTGAAGCCAGATATCGAGGGCTTGAGCATAGAGGACACGACAGTTTGCCATCTGCGGTAAGCGCGTCCTTGATCGGCTCAAGCGGGTTCGCGCCCAAATAGCCCAAAGCTACTGAGTCTAGCAGCGCTGCTCGCCCAAGGCTCGATGTTTGCAAAAGGCAATCGGGTGAAGCCGATAGCGAGGCGGTGATCCTAGTTGTCCTCGACAGCGGCCATCTGCGCGCGGCGCACCCTGTGCGTCGTGCTGGAATTCTCTCGTTGGGATTGGGTAGTACAAGCGGTCGCTAGGTGGCTGTTAGATGAGCAATGGACCGGGATGATCGCGGGCCTTAAAGCAGCGCGCCCATCAATCGGCATGTCGATGATCATGTGGGGCACTTTTAGCTTGACCCAACTCATAAAGGCACCAAGGGATACCTATCTGAATGAGAAGCCGCTCCAAGCGCTGAGGTCATGATTCAAATATTTTGACATCACGGTGATCAGCCACAATGCACGATCGCTCAATCTCGGCCTATGTGATCATATGTGATATGCGCGGCGCAGCAGGTCATTCCGGAAAATCCCGGAGAACTCACCATCGCGCAAGGAATAACAGCCAATCAGGCGGAGAATTGCGTTCAGGCAAGATAGCCGTCGCGCAAAGCCGGCCATGTGGCAGCACCCCAACGCACAGGAAAGGTAAAACGGCCTGCAGAATTGTTGATCGCGCATCTCATCAAATCAAAAGAGACGGTCTCGTCCAAATTGTGCAAACGATCAGCTTGGGCACTGACGAGATCGCTGTGGCAATCGCGGCCTCATCAGCGCGAAGGCCTTTTATTGAGCCGAACCTGCGGCACCAGGAATGAAGATCGCAGTGACCTGATTGCGCCCCGTTTTGAGAAGCGCGAGATCCGGCATGCTTTGGTGTTCAGTCGCGTGCCTTCTCAGCACACCAACGGTGCACCCGGGCTCGGTCGGTACACAACCGAACTTAACCGCCGCTGCCGCTCCATCGCCGGCGTAACCTGCGCCCACCCGGAGACCCCGCTGCCGCGAGTGGGACTGCAAGATAAAAAACCCACTTCTTTTGATCGGATTGGGGCCCACCACGTCAAATGCGGATGAGAATGCGCGGCGCCTTTGTGTGAGGACCAGCGAGGTGCGCGCAGATGGTTTGACCTTTTTGGGAAAATTGAGGTTGCGCACCGTTGCCAGCCGAGTGCAAGCCCGGGCGACACAGCTTGTTGCCGCACGCAGATTAGAGATCACCACTGCGATTGCATACGCTTTGCTGGTGGCTTTTCGGCGGCGGCAACCCGGTTGCGCCTCACAGCGCGATAAGGTCCGGCGAAGGTCAATCCCGTGCGCATGATGCATCTATTCTCTGGTCGGTTTCAGGGGAGACGGTTTCAGCTGGAACGGCGATACGGGATTGCATTGAGGATTGTTGACGTATAGGTTTGACGCGCCCCATTGGCATGCGCAGCGCCACAAGATGCCGCTTTTGAGACGCATCCGCGGCCTGTGCGTCAGCTGGATGGTGGTACAAAAACAGACCCAACGCGTGTTGGTGTGGCAGCACGATGGCGGCTGCGAGTTCGGTAATGCAAAAACGCGGCTCACCAGCTCCTTTAACAGATTTGGGGTGTCGAAACATGACAAGGTTCATCTCGCCAAGTCGCACTCGTTGTGGATTGCAGAATCGTATTTTAACTTGGCTGGCCGGGTCGCTGCAATATCTTCACCTGATCACCCGGCTCAGTTCTCGAACGGATTCAGCCGTGCATCCGGCTGGTTCGATCCAGAATTCAGCCACGCTGGCGTTCAAACATCAGTCGGCACAAAGTTTTCGCCAGCGACCAATTGGATCGGCGAAAGGCCCGGGGCCGTCAGGAAACACGCCTTTTGTTGTGTGCTGGCGCACGGTCAGGGTCACGCATGCTCTGTGTACGGCAGGCGCAGCCTTGGGCGGCAGAACGCAGCCTCCGAAAAACATGCGCTTTTTATGCACCCGACAGGATACTCAGTCGTAACTGGAGGCCACTGGTTTTGAATCCTTTCGGGTTATGTGCGTTGGCGGGGATCAAACGGCGGACGGAGTGCGTACTGCAGGGGAAGTTCATCTGGAACTAGAGGTACACCTTTCCGTTTTGCATTCGTACTGCTTGCCGTAGAGGCCGCTGGCCTGCGTGTGACCGTCTCAGATATAGTCTGCCGGCGCATTAGACTGTGCGGAAACAAGCCGGAACGCCATGGAGATATGAACGTGTTGTGTCTATGCGACGAGAACCGCCGCCAACGGTAGTTTTCGAAAGGTAATGCCCCAAACTCAAATGCGCCGAAGCTCGTTCTGCTGGACATTTGCGCTGGATATGCCCGGCGGAGCGTGAGGCGTTGGCAAACCCTTTGTAGGTTACGAACTCGGATGGCGCGATCAATCCGTCGAAGAACGCTCTCAACCCAAAGGCATGATGCCGGTGTACGGCAGGCCATCGAGGATGCTGCCATCTTGACGGATCACCGGCGCACTTCTTGGCGCAGGCACCCTCTACCGAGGGTTGCATTATCGGGTCGAAACGGGTGATTGGAGTGCGGTCTCGCAACTTCGTGAAGTAATAAGAATCATCATCGCCGTTTGATCGAGCAGGTTTCGCCGCTTTTGATAATGTTGAGGCGGTGATATTTCCTCGGTCAGGGCGAACCCTTGACTGCCTCGATCGCACGGTCAGCATCTTTTGTGCAGGGCTCAATGCACTCTTGTCCAAATGCCGGACTTGCTGGACTGCTAGTCGGCCATGATTGTCGTCGAACCTGGAAAGTGTGGCACGCGAGAGTGGCATCGACGCTTGTTTTTTCAAGGTCTGCGGGCCACCGCGTTGGAGCGACGCATCAGCAAGTTTGCGCTTGTTTTTTTCATTCCAATTCGGAGCGTGTCGATGTTTCTAGGTCGTTGAAAGCCGAGCTGACCAATGCGCGATGGGCATATTGATTTCACGCAAGCGGCGGTGAGGCGCATGACGCTGAGGTCTTGCGAAAAATATTTTCAGAAGCGACATTTAGGATGTCTTTCGTGGTTTGCGGGCTCGGGATGATGATGCACAGCGGCCAGATCAGAATTTGCAGATGCTTTTTCAGCCGCCTGAGCGCGGTCGGCATGATATGTCAGCACGCTGCCGTTAAGCTCGGCGTCGGCGATGGCGCGATGCTGCGTCAGAGAGGTTTGGTTCGCGAGCCGTAACGAAGCGCGCGGCACGCGGTTATCAGAGCCAGCATCGGCACAAACGAGAGGACGAACAAATTGCCGGTCGCAGTGTTCTTGCCAAGCACGTGCCCGGCGCGATTGATTGCCCGCGGCGCTGGCAACGTTGATGTTTCGCGGCGAGGCGCTGCCCATTGGCTTCAGTTCATCAGGAATCGCCGGGATGCGGACCTTCGTTTGAATTGTCATTTGATGATCTCTCAGACCAGTTATGTGGTTCAGACGACCGATTGGTTCTTTTGAGCCACAGCAGCGGACAGCCACTCTTGACCTCTCGTGTGTCAGCGCGGGCCCGGACGCATCGACAGCCGAACTCGTTTCACGCGTGCGCATTCTTCAATCGACGCGACGGACGTGCATTCGGGGCCATTCCCCAAAACCTTGATCGCTTCCTCAGCGCTATGCTCGTTCAAAAGCAAAGCCCATGGCTGGTTCACGACCGGCGGCGCCTCACAGGTGGAATGCTTTTTCCGCGCTTGGCGGCGGGCAGCCCTCTGCTCGAGCTGTTTCAACGAGCGCATGAGGGGCTTGCTCAGTGATGCCGGCGCTTTCAGCTGCGGGCAGCTTGGTTCGGATTTGCTCATGGCACCTCCTTCTTTTTTTGCGGCCCCGTGGGCCGAGGTATAGAATTTGGCAAGGACCTCATTCAGCAAGCCACGCGGTCTGCTTGGCCCCGATCGATGCCGTCTTGCCCGTGAATGTGCGAGCCTGGCGCGGATTGCGCCTGCTCAGTAATGCTCGGAACGACCCAGGGGCCACGAGGCCGCACAAAACTTGGTCGTAGAACGCAGTCACTTCAGTTTGCAGGTCGCTGCAACCGCGTCGGGAGGCGGGGACCGAAGGCGTGGCCTGCGCTTATGCTTTCCTGGCATGATCAGCGCGCTCGGACGCCTTTCTGCTCAGCTCGCAGACCGATCGAGGACTGTGTTTAGGACACCCCGATCGATCCCTATTCGAGGTCGGGTGAGCCACGATTTATCGCCGAGCTGGCGATTCCCGTTAGTCAGCCGAGGCCGCCATGTCGTTGACCAAAGGCCGTGACCGGCTTGAAAAGGCGCTGCCGGACTTGCTCTGCGCGGTGAAGCATGCCTGTCGCTTCACACCCGGGCTGTCGATATTCAGAAGAACGAGTTTGAACCTTCTGGGTTCGTCTGCCGCTCGCGCGCTGTGCAGTGTGCCATCGTAGGAACACATGCCAGAATTAGGACCCGCCACGCCCGCGGATTGACAGCGAGCCACGATCGGATCATGGCACACCGTTGGGGACAGCATATTTGGCGCGCGGACCCATCTATCGCCGGACGGTTTGCCAAGAACTGGTATTGGCATCGGGCGCAGGCCTCGATCTTTGCCCCGTCATCGGAAACCGTCCCTGCAAAACCTGCAAGATGATCTCGGCTTTGTGCGGATTGAGTAAAGCGACCGTGAGGACCCACGCATCTGCTCAGCGAGGCCCCTTCTGGCGCCTGCATTGTAATTGTGGGTGGCTCGTTCACGGACCCTCCTGTTGCGATGGGCGGCGGCGTGGCGATTGCTGCGATGCGGCGCATTTTTCCCAAAACCGAATACATCATCGCGTATGGGCTGGCGGTGGAACGTGGCCGATCGGGAACTCCCGCTTGGGCCTCGTGAACGAACTGTCGCTCGCGGCCTGACCCGCGATCAGCCAGGTATAGACCTCCGGGTCTTTAGGCGGCGGCGCAGGTATTTTCATCGATGTCCCCCAAAGGATTATGCGGCGTCTCTCGGTCGTCTGCCATAGCCGATGGCAATGGGCTGCATTGCTGTGGGCCACCGCCGCTGCGCCGTCAAATTCGGTAGGCGTTGTATTCGGCCGCACGGCCGCTCGGCGGAGCTGTTGTAGACTCATCAAATTCGACCCGTTGTCGTTTTTGCAGTCATCGCGTCGGAATTCACACCGCCGCTCAACGTTCTCGTGCGCTTTTTGCCTTCTTGAGATTTCATCCGCCGTTGTACGCGGTGCCCGCGCTTCCGCCGCAGGCCGCGTTCCGGTTGGCGGAACGCGTATAGCGCCCGGAACGCGATACCGCCACTGGCGACTTTTTCAGCATGGCTCGTTAAATTGGACTGACAAACGGCGCGGATGATGTTTTGCGCCGCTCTTGTAATGGCGAATGATTTCAGCCGGTCGCTGCTGCAAGACGAATAGGTGGGCCCGCTTTTGTGCACCGTCGCACTCTCATAGCGGTCAGCCAGCCGGTTTGCGATTTCGCGCAGGGGTGCCATCGAGAAAATTCTTTTGTAATCGCGAGGCTGCATTAGGTGTGAACTTTCGTCTTTGGCCGGAACAGGATGCGCAGGCCGCCCGTTGTAAATCGACGAGGAGCGTTCGGTAAAAGCCAGCCAAGCATTCGATATAAGCTCAATGGGGGCAGCCTCGGACGCATCTTCGCTGCGCTTGAGGTGTCAAAGCCCCGCCAGCACCTCTTGTTGGTTCATCGACTGATCGTTTGCGCAAAAGAGCGTTTGCACAATTCGCTGGCATCGGTGGCATCGGCAGCTGGTCAAACTGAGCGCGCAACCTTGCAGCGCGGGGTAATCGGCGAGATGCCCGATGCGTGCCGGCAGCCGTCAAACATGGATCCGCGCGGCGTCTGCCATGCGCGCGCACGTAATTTCCATCATGCTTGACAGATCCTTGCGGATGCCCGGCTAGCCCACCGTGCATTCCGTCACGGTCGGTATAAACCCGTTGATACAGCCGGTTCTACTTTCAGTTTTGCGCGAACGGTGCGCGGCAGCAAAGCACACTTGGTGCCGATACCGGTTCCACGGCCTGCGCCGAACGGCAGCTCGGCGAGTGTTTCCGCCCCAGTGTCGCCCATGAGCGACACGCGCACTTTGATTTGCCCAAGGTGCGCAGACCCTGAATATCGCATTCTTGCGCATTGCCCGCACAAGCTCAACGGAGGTTCAAACGTTTTTGCAGCCACTCGATGCTTACGGCTTTGCATGCAAAGGTCTTCGGTTCTCGGCAGATTAGAAGTATACTTAAGCCGGGCCAGACCCGATTGTTTGGCAACGCCTGATCCACGAGCCCCAGCAACGCGTTGTTGTGTCAAGATCGCCCCACGCGCGCTGCGGCTCATCCACGCATCAGCGATATCGTCTTTTGCGCTGCGCGTGCGGTTCAGACTTGCAAGTTACCCCTCGGGACACCGGCATGTATGCCATCGGCGAGGAGGCACTGCCATTGGTCGGCGCAGCAGAGGTGACACGATAGATCCGGGACTTTGAGGATATGGGACATGTGTTTACTGGTTCCCGTTAGTCCCCGGGTCGGAGCGTTTTCGAAGCGCACCACGAAAGCCCGGGAGGAGGTGGTTCTGATGGTGGGGCTGTACTTGGCGGAACTGTCGTGAGGGCGAAGAAGACCTGCCTCTCCGGACCGTCCCGACACCTGGGATGCGATTGAACGTTAAGCGTGTGTGGCATGCTACACATGACCTGCATCAGGAAATGGTTTATGGCGGTGAACGCCTTACCTTTCGGACGCCTCGACGACCATGCGCGCCTCCGAGGTCAGCTGCTTTGCAGTAGTGCTCTGGGTTATTCGTGGGGACGAGACGCACCCGGCACATCCTCGGCGTGCGATGCGCGGACACATAGTGAGTTAAAAATGGTCATAGCGCCAGTTGCGATTTAAGTGCGCGCTTGCCGTTTCAGGCTTGGCCTCAATCTTGACCACCTGTAAAGGTGGCGTCATCACATCTCGGCCCTTGTTGGCGAGCCAGCAGTGGTACCTACCGGCAGAACTATAGACCTTATGCTCGTTGCAAGTCGGGCTTGTCGGACGAGTCCAGTGTCGATTAAAACCTTTTTGACGCTGCTGCGCACGGCTTGCAGCTTAGTCGGCGAGCTGCGACCGCAACCTCATCGCTGTCGCGGCCCGTAAGTGGCCTGCATTCGATCAGCAGACGTGCAGCGCACAAGGAGCTAACAAAGACAGCGAGAATTTTTGACATCGAACGCCCATCACAGGCGGCGGGACCGCCTGGCCTTCGCCGCCTTGTAAGGCAGGCGAGCTCGATGATTTTGCATTCGGGCACGTCCCGAGGCGATTATTGATAGCCTGCCAAAAATGGGCGTTCATTGCGTCTTGTGCGGTCATGTCCGCCGCTGCAGCGGCGGTTCAGATAGGTCCGGCGCCCGTGGCCCATGTCACACACGGCGAGCAAGACCAGAGGATCCACATCGATTAGCGTAGGCTCTCCTCAGGCGTCCGGAACACCGGGTTGTATGACCGTGTTCACATTTGCCGGCGCGACATTGGGCCGCTGTTCCAGTCTTGTCATCGCGGTATGCACTCCGCCGCAGCGGGGCGTTAGATATTTGGTCCGCTTTGCTTGCCGATGGTGTGCGCGCGCTCGGCCAGTGCAGGTGCTTAAAGCGGGGATAATTTCTTTGCCCGTGCTTGCAGGCAGCCGTGATTGCGGTGACTTCCTGAACGTTCCGTCGGCTTTACCAATCTCGTTGGTGCGGATCGCGCCCAGAATCCCGGCCGCTTTGTCGTCAACTCGATTCACAGAACCTCTTTGCCGGGTGCTTGTGATTGCCGGTCACGAAGTCGGCATTATAGTTTCGCCCGGGCTCACAACCCAGGAGTCACTTGGCTCACTTCGCCTCTCTCGTCAAATCGTTCGATTAGCGGAGCGCGCTGTCTGACTTTGCGCCGGGCGAACTGGCGCAGGCGAACGCGAACGCCAGCCACATGGTTGAGGGTCTTGTTCATGCGACGGGCCGGAAGACCTTGTTCTTTGAGGCTTCTCGGCTCGTCGAGAGCCATGAGACGCGGCTCGAACTGGTCGTCAGGGAACTCACGGGTGGCCACATAATGATACGGCCGGCTGCCGCTGGTCGGCGAAGCCCTGATGTCGGCATGCTGTCCGTTTTGGCCAGATGAGTTGAAGTGACGGCACGACCCGGGGGTATCACCGGTTGTGACCGCCGACGGACCAAGGGATAATGTAAGGCGTCGGCGAGGATCGGTGGCGGGGTGAGCCGTTCTCTGATAATTCCGGTTTTCGGCGGCCGTGCGCGGTCACGTTCTGGCTCGGATTCCCATATGTTTGGCAGTTGCCAGATGCCCGCTCCGCTTCTGCCGTGGCGGTTGAGATATTCGCTCGAATGACTCCATCGATTTTCCTGTCAAGCTGCGGCTTTTGCATTGTTTTGCGTATATGCGCCGGGACCGCCTTGGAACTCCGACTGACGGGCGCAGCATTCTCCCGCAACCACCGCTGGGATCTTCCACGGATCGGTCCTGCTGCGCTCTTTGATCCGCAGCTCAAATCTCCGGGTGGGGTCGGTTCGCGCGGTTTGCTTGCGGCGACTTGTTGTTCTTGGCTGCAGGTCCTCGTCGTAGGCCCGATCACCGCGCACGGACTGACACAGCTTGTAGCGGCTTTGCGCCTCTTTGCGGATTGACCTTTTGGTGCGCTGTGTTCCACTTTTGCGTGCTGGGATCACGAACTGCGCGATGCCCCCCACCGAAAGGTGTGATGGTCTGCTTGTTTCGCGTTCGTCGGCCATGTGTTTATGTCTTTGTTTTTGTTCTATTTCTGTGATAAGCGTCCCGCGGAGCAAGGCGAACGTGATTAAGAAGGCCCGCAGCGAGGCACCACCCACGGAGAACACGCCTGACACTTGACCAGCCTCGCAACGCTGTGCGCGGAGCGATCGGCACTCCCGAGCCCTGCCACGTGAACCGCGCCGGGCGCTGAAGGCCGCGAGCCAGAAAACCTTCCGCCGCTAAACGAGCCTCAAAAGCTTTTGAGCCCAGACGGACACAGTGACGAAGCCGCGCAACATGCGACCCGGATCCGGGTGCAGCAAACCTCAAGGCGGAGTGCCACCGCGCTATGGCTGCCGCACCCGCCAGCCTTCGTCTTTTTAAGGCGAAGCGTATACAACCATAAGCAATGAAATTGCTTACATTCTTACATCCGGCGCCGGCTATAGCGATGTGATTACAGGAGCCGACCGCACCCCAGCCCGGAGCGCGCGTGGACCAACATCCAACCTCAGGACCAGGATGCCGGGACTCGAGGGCAGACGGCCGCAATTCTGCACCGCTTTCCGGCGGCCCTAGCGCCACTGTCCTTGGCGGGTGGCACCGGCAGAATACTGGGGCTTTGTGGACGCACCGCCGGAGGACTTTCCTGCACGCCGATCACAGCACGCCAATTCTGGTGACGGAGCTGCCCTGCCCACCACGGAGACGTATGACGCAGACTAAAGACCCAAACGCCGCCCTTGAGTTATGGCCAAGAAGTTGAGATTCGGACACATGCTTGCCGCTGCCAGGATCCGCGACCCAACCATTTGAAGCGCACCGACCGGATCATGGGGCCGATTGTGGGCACCCCTGGCCCTACGGCCGAATGCTGAGAGATCACGACAGCGCTTCCAAGGAGGCGAGCACGCCGGAATAAATAAACCCACGAGAACCATATGGGGACGGCCTTCAAATCTTTTCTGACAGTCAGGGCCAGCGACGAGACAGCAGCAGATGCTGATCGACCTGCTCAAACGCCGAGGGGGCGCACCCTCCGCGAAGATTTGGCCCGCCCGAATGGCAGCAACGCGCGCGGGGCCCCAATGTCGGGCCCAAGGAGCGCCTCGGCTGGACATTCCTCCCGAGAGAGGAGCGCGCCAGGGTCTAAGGGCCTGCGTCTTGCGGTAAGCGGGCTTCTTTTCCGGTCGGCTCAAGGCGGGCGCCATCGTTTCCGGAAGGTTCGCCCGCCTTTCCGACGCATCCGGCAGTGTTTTCCTTGCCAGCGCCGCCACTGCGAGTCACGTAAGCGGTTCATCCACGATAGCACCCGGCCGGCAGTGGATTTCGCCAGCCCCGTGTCGTGTGCTGACCAGAGAGATGGCTCGTTAGACGGCGTCGCCGGCGTTGTGTGTTCTCCGTCCGGAATGCGGCTGCAGTCGATGGGCTTTGGTGGCGTGGCCAGTTCTGCTTTGCGCGGTCTCTCGATGTCCCAGACGTGACCTGCTTTGCGGGGTCCAAGCCCAGTGCCGGTCTTGCCTCTCGGACGGGCCCTACGCGGCTCGTGCTGCCTGTAGTCGCCCGGCTCGGACAGTGGCCCTTGTTCAGTGGTTGGGAGCGAGCTTGAATTGGTCGCGATGGGTCTCGCCCCCCGCAGGGCGACAGACGCGTGCCACATTTTGGCAACTGCCGGGACCAGGCCCGCTCGCGCCCCAGTTCATTGTGTCGTTCGGACCTTGCTTGGCTTAGTCGCCCAGCGAACCGGCCCTTTCGCGCAGTCGGTGTATTTCACCCGTTAGGGCGTGGTCCGTACCTCAGGTGCGGTTCGACCGGAGAGGCCACTGTCTTCCCGCGTCGTCGGTGCCGCGGTTGATCGGTGGTTTTGCTTAGACACAATCGCCGCGGCTGATGGCGTTGTCTCTTGACTCCGGCACGTCAATCCGGGTGGTCAGGCCACGGTTGCTCTCGCGCTCGGGCCCGGCGCCTGCAGGTCATGCTCGGTAACGTCATGTCCGAATTCATCGCGAGGCCATACCACGAGCTTGTCCCATGTATGGCATTCGGGTCCCCTCGACGTTCGGCAGAGCCGTGTTGTCGGCCAGCGTGTAAAGCGGCGGTCTCGTCAGCAACCCCGGGCGATCATACCGGACTCGCTGCCGCTGCTTTGCCGCCACGGGCGGCATGACAGCCCGATGATGTGCCGGTCTTGGCACCAGCATCGGGATGTACCCCGACGCTCCATCCCGATGCAGCGATCTGACAACTGCTCCCTGCGGGTGCGTTGCGGGCTTCTTTAGATAGCAGCAGTTCGCACCCGCCTCACATCTCGATTGCTTCGAGGCAGGCGGAAATGGCGTCCAGGCGGCTCGTGGCTGGGTGGGATGGGGGTCAAAACACTCCAGTCGTTTTTTGATGAAGAAACCCGGCAAAACTATTGCGCTAGGCGCGCGATACGTTTGTGCCGTGAAGGGGACAGGGGTGGGGTCCAGGGGCAAGTGCTGCCGCCAGTGGCTCGGGTTTGATTTGCGGGGTGTGTTGTCCAGTGAAAGGGTCATGGTTGCTGTGTTGTGCGGCTTCAGGCGTAACATGATCTGCGGCGATATTGTCCACACGCGAGTATGGGCAGTTTTGGGGATTTGTCAAAGGGTTTGTTCTCGTCCTACGATGGCTTTGTGAAGAGTTGGCACATTGGCCGCCAGAGGATTGGGGCTTTGCATGAGATGCTGGTTTTCGCGTGCCGGATGTCCACAAAGTCAAGGTTGTGCCGTGGGATTTGGGTTTACCCCGGTGTTGCATGTTGTGGGTATCCGGAGCGGGACGGTGGGAAGAAGAAGAGAAAGCCGAAAGTTTATTGAGAGAGTGGTGGGGCTGGCGGGAGGACCCGCGAAGTTGACGGCGAGGCGCAATGGCCCCGCCCGCTGGCGCCTTCTGCGTCGTCGCACAGCTCTCAGCCCGGGACGGGTGAGACCCTGGTTTTCACCGACGCTCGCAAACCCACGCGTCATTTGACCTCCCGAGTCAGTTGCCCTGCTTCGCAGCCTGTGGCCGTCCAGCGACCCGGCGTGATTGGGCAGAGGAGATGTTGGTCGGCGTTGGTGCTCCCCGGGTCCTCGACCGTTCGTGAGGCGGCCGGATTCGTTGCGCTGCTTGGCCAGTCCCGATTGCAAGGTGCGATTTCTGCGCGTTCGTCATGCGCCCGCGCGTTCGGCAGTGCGAACGGGATTGTTTGAACATACCGTCGATTGAGGCCGCGTCGTAGCAGGACAGCCCCGGCCTCTAGGCGTGCGCGCATACCTGCCGGTGGGCGCCGCCGAATTGCTGGGCGACGTGGTGGAATGTGGGTGCCGGGTTTGGGCTTGATTAGCGCAGCGTGGAAGGGCCTTGGGCTTTTCCATCAGTAGGCGGGTGTCGATGAAGAACCCCCCCAGTCGGCGGATCGCCGACCGCAAGGCGGTAGTGCTGCCCCAGTCACCAGTTGTCGATGTTGTTCCGGATTGTGCACGCCCGGAACGATTTCAGAGTTTGCAAGATTGATGGGAGACTGATGCGGGCGATGCTCACGCCAAGGCGGGCTCCACACACGCGGCCGGCTTTGCGAGTGTCTTCCGCGTTCATGGTGGCGGGCTCGTGCGGGTGGACGTATTCGGCGGCGGTTGCGGAATGTTGCACGTCGCTTGATCAAATCTGAAACCGTTAAGGGCCTCGGAAGCCGGCCTTGGTTGACTTTAAAAACAGGGCAACTTCGCCTTGCGGGCGACGGGGTGGGCGCGGATGGTTAAGGGCGGGATGCGGTCGCGCATTTCCTCGGTTATCTGGGCCGCTGGACTGGCCGGCGCGGCGGACGGATGGGCGCCGGGAAGGCTTCGAGGGCGAGGAGTCAGCTCGGGGGCAGAAGGTTGTCTGCCAGCTCTCGAAGGGCGGTCGCGGATTTCAGGGATGCGATCACTTTGCTCCTGTGTTTTGGGTGTTCCATGTGAGGACGCGCTTGTGCGCGGCTTCCTGCTCCGATTCAGCTTTGTAGGCCAAGGGTCTGGGTCGAACCTGTTCCGGTCGGTCTCGATCATTGTGGATCAGCTTCGTCGATGATGGGGGGAGGGCCGGGTAACGGGAAACGCCCACCGGGGCGCGGTCGACATTCATCCGCGGATCGGCCCAGCACGGGATAGTTAAGCCGGTCACCGCGGGCCTCGCGGTGGTGACCTTCATTTCCTGCTTTGAGGGCTTTCCACTTTCGGCTCATGGGCGGGCGGGGCACGTCGGCCAGCGCCCCGCTTTTTGCGATTGTTGGGCAGGGCCGGGGGCATTTTTCTTCTCTTTTTTTCACA
>Ga0163217_1098940_pt1 | contig 13886 bp, 13 predicted proteins | sample SynspAceP_FD_185933 | JGI IMG/M metagenome (GOLD analysis project Ga0163217, IMG submission 185933) | Saline lake microbial communities from Ace Lake in Antarctica - Synechococcus sp. Ace-P (PacBio error correction) | ecosystem: Environmental > Aquatic > Non-marine Saline and Alkaline > Saline ... | reverse complement strand
CTATGATGCATCCAGGCGATGCAAAGATCGGCCCTAACGGCCATTCGCCAAAACGTCTTTCAACGCTGTGCGCAGCTTTTGCAGTTGATGTAATCGGAGCCTGGCAGCATTATTGGCGGCAAACTTTTCTGCGTCTACGAAAAAGATCTTTTCATGCTGCGAAACGAAAACACGGTTTTACCAAAGATACGAATTAATTTTGGTGAGTAGCATCCAGTTTATTCAGTTTCCAACAACTGTCGCCCAAACCCGAACAAAGGTTAAGTCCGATAAATCTGTTCTTGATGTTTCTCACAGCTCTTCACCGCCATTGTCCGCGACGTTTAATGGGCCAAAACTCCTTGCATGAATTGCCACCCGCAACGAAATATGCATCCCAAAGCCGTTGGCCGCGGCCACCTTGATATCAGTCTGTCGCCAAACCCCATCCCTATGAGCAGCAATCTGCCCTTTAGGCATCTCCGCCCCATCAGAGTAGCGGCTCTTCAGCGATCGCCGATAGATTGCCGGCTTCCGGTTTTCCGGCAAAGATAAACCGTGACCGCCCCAGTTGCCTGTAGTTATGCGCATGGGAACCAGCACAGATGACCATTGCGGTTGCCACTTTCGAATACAAGCGGGGTTTGCGCAAATCATCCGACAGCGTTGTCGCGCATCTCTAAGAAGACTCGTGGTAAATATCGACAGTTTCGATGGTGTCATCTAATGGCCCGGTTTTAGGCAGGCACCAGTTTGGCGATCTGATATGCCTTACAATAGGTTGCCGAAAAACCCTCCATAATGGACTGATCCGTTGTGCCGGACCAAAGTACAACAGCGGAAGTCAGGTGGTTTGCAACCAAATGTGCAGGTGACGTCGCCTGATGTAATGATGCGGTATCAAACGCCTTCCGCGGAACGCCAAAAAACGCGCCAATTGCGGATAGATGTCTTTGGATAGTCGCGGCGCATTGGTGATCAAAAATGACAAAACGGACAACCCGCACGTGTTCTGCAGAGCGCATCGACGGCATCCACCTGAGGCAGCCCCGCCGCTTGTGAATTAACGCCCCAGAGTCACACAATAGGCCATCGTAGTGATCCACAAGTTCACTCAGCGGCCAGTAAGTTCTTGACTGATGAGTCCAAAGGGTGGACGGTTGTTGTTACATGAGTAAGATGGGGTAAGTTCATGGCACGCCAGGGTCAAGCACCACTTCATGGACCTGACAGAAAACGCATGTCTCCGAAGAGGTGTTCTTTTGGTAGGGGGCGATATGCGGCAAGGCGCACGGTCGCATTCTACTCCCTGCTATTCTTTCCGATGTTTTCCATACGGGCATCCTCAGGCGCTCTCATCAACGCGCGCGATCTTTTTCTCTAAGGTCAACCTTAGCAGACCAGGCTGCCTTGAAAATTGCTACCGGGAGTTCCAGGTTCAAATTCAACACCCATCCCATCAGGGTCGCTGGGGACCTTCGACATGCTTCGATACTTGTTCTGATGCTGATTTCAGCACGTTGGACATGCTGATTCCGCACTTAATTGCCGGGATCAGGCCGTTTTTGAAGTTTTTTCTATAGCGTTTCAATTTTGGGACAACACAACGATAGCTCTCTTTGGGCTGCGCCTTCGGAACGATTTAGCCCCTCGGATTCCCCGCGCTGAACCCTCGGCGCGGACGTATCAATGGGTTGTGACGGGCCCAAGATCCTGTCTTGGTGCTGTTGGAGATATGATATGTTAGACAAGGTATCTACTGTTCACACCCTTGGCCCCGTGAATGTGGCGAAACCTTGGCGCGCGGGCGATCTGTTAAAGAAGATATCTGCCATTCGCGAACCTGATTTTCGATTCCCTTCTGAGGTAGCATCGAAACATAAACTAATCTCGCTGTTCAGAATCAAGAACGAGCCCGGTTTATCGAGCAGGTGGTGATTACGGGTTCCGGCACGGCGGCCAACGACGGCAATCTGTCTTACTGTCGGTTGGGCAAGGGGCTTATTCTTGATCCTATCGAACGGTGAATTTGGGGCGCCTGCATTAAACATCGCGGATTCCACAACAAACACACCCATACTATTTGAGATGGCCCTGGGGCACGCCATTCGGATTCCAGCCCAAAGTTGCCGCCTAATCTGCGAGCACAGTCGACGTTGTCGCGATGGTCCATCATGAGAACCTGTTCGGGATGCTGAAACCGTGCCGAGGTGGTGCCATTCTGCAAAGAGGCCGGGGCGCGATTGTTTCGTGGTCGACGGCGTCAGTTTCCGTCGCGCGCTGAAGTGATCGATATGGGGCGTCTGCAAATCGCTTTTGGTCCACGCTCCGTTCCAGGCCATCGGTCTTATCCCGGTCTTTCTTTGTCGGTGGACGGAAAAAAATTTCAAACGGCTGGAAGCACCATGCGGCAAAGACGACCTTACCTGAACTTGGCTACATTTCAATGCCTTCCTGAAACACCACACTCAGACACCTATACTCCCGCTGTTCCATGTGTCTTTGCACTGGAGCAAGCATCTACGGGACATCCTGCGCGAAGCGTTGGCAGAAACGCTTATTGCACTCATCCAAGGCCCGAGCTATCTGCTTCGTGTCGCATGCGAGGCTGAACCTCGATTTCCCTAATCGAGGAGGCGGACATGTGTTCGATCCTGACCACTTACGGGTGCCGCCGTCGATTGCTCTGTGGCGCGATCCGCGACAGAATTGCGTGAGAAATCCATCATCATCTACGAAGGCAAAATGGGGTGCTTTGCGGCAAGGTCTTCAGGTCGGCAACATCGAGAGTTGTCCGACTACGAACATCTCGCTTCTTCTGGCCGCCGCTCAAAGACGTATTGCTGGCGTTGCAAGCCCGAGCGGCTGAACTCTGTCGCACCGTAAGGCCTACCAGGACGCAACGTTTAGTTATGCGGCGATGCCAAAACGTTTACAAGAAAAGGTGGTGTCATGACAAGGCAAGTTGAACACAACTTTGGACCAGCAAAAACCCGCGATGAGAATGGTGGGTCCGTCGATTTGTTTACGGTCACCGCTGGCCATTCTCGCAATTATGGGGCTGTGGAAGCGCGTTGGATCACCCCGAACCGGATCACGGCCGGCCTCTTTTTTGGTGGCTTGTGTTGGCGACCGTTCTGGATCCTTGTCGGTGGTACTGCTTTGTTCATTCGGCCGCTGCCACTCCTTGATCCATCTCAGCCACATCCTCGATTGCATGGAAGGACAAATGGCACGCTACCCGCCGCGTGTCCTCACCGCAATGGTAGTTATTATTGATTCGGCCTGACCCGACAGGTGCAGGTTGGGTTGTGGTTCGGGGCCGTCGGATACGCCGCTTTATGCTCAGACCGAGAGCCGGTCTGTACCTGCTCATTACTCGCTAATGATCGGCATTCACGTTCCTACGTGTTGCGCGGATATTGCCAATACCGTGGCACCGAAATCGAAACGGATTGCTGACTCAGATTATCGCATGAACATGGCGAGTTCGGAAAAGTGGAAAAATTGGGGGTTGGGTTTGGTCCAGTGCCAAAACTTTGAGTAGGTTCTGCGCGAACAACGCAAGTTCTCGCATTCGATGAAGCGTGTTTCATCTTCATGCTCTCAGCAGCGCTGATCTTGATCAAATTGGTCCTCAATTCTTCTGGGTTTTTGGCGGCCTGTCCAGCTGTTCTGGGGGCATCTTTCACAAGTCATGGCAAAGAGGCAAGAACATCGGGAAACCCAAATTGGCCCTTCAAAAATAGCACCCCAATTCTCGCCTTATAAGGACATAAACAGAATGAAAAAAAATGAAATCAATCGCCCGCCTAATGGCAGTTTCAATTCTGGCTCGCACGCATCGGCTCGGCGGCTCAGCCTTCTAACCGAACAAACTGCCGAAAAGGCCTGTTGCCCGTTCGGCGGGTCCGTTATTCTGACGGATGCTCCGCAATTGTCTGAGTTGCGGCAGTATCACGTTCGTATTGGTGCTGGGGGCATCGCGCGGACGAGATTTCAAGCAGTCGTCGACAAGACATTCCGAGGCATTTCGCGTCACCTATGTAATCACGAGCGGTTTATCGCGAGACCAACACAGGCTATTCCCTTATCGTTGGCCTCGAAAAGTATTTGGCACTGCGACTTTATCAAGTTCGACGCGACGTGGTGTTTGTATGTTGAAAATTTTACGCCAACTATTATTAGTGACCATCAAAGTATTGTGCATTGATCAAAAACATTGCGCTTTGAGGACGAAGAGGTCAAAGTCATCACCCGACGACCAGATGCCGATCCTTTGAAGTAGGCAAATCCGGTTAGATCCCAAATTGGCTATGGGGTGGGAATCGATCGGGATTGAGAAAATCGTTGCCAAGACAGGGCCCGTCCGCTCTTGTGAACTTACTTGAAATGATGGAGAGCAGAAACCCATTTTCAGGATTACTACGGAAGGCCGCCTATGAACGGTTGGTGGTTGAAAGGAACAGGCCTTTCGTTGCGCTCGATTACCGGTTTGAGTTGGGACAGAGATGATTTTACGCGCGCAAGGATTACGCTCGCAGGCAAATTGCGATATTGGAACGCCCAAATCTCAATCCATTTCGCGTGACGCAACCAAAGGAACGATCGACGAAGCTGCTGCAGAACAGGCACGCTGGCGTTAGCCCATTTCAAGTCAACACCATCCCCGCTCGACAGGGCAAGTCGTGGACGATCGCAGTCAGCTGCTGCCACAACGGACCAGATCGCTGCAGGTTTTGAAGGAAGGACAATGGCTAAAGGTAAAAACAGCAAGAAAGAGGGCGGAAGAAACCAAAACCAAGAGAAGCCGAAAGTTTCATTGGCAACTGCGAATTCTTAATGCCGGGGAAAAACTGCGCTTTTCGATTTTCTGGTAAGACGCGTGAAGTAACTCTCCGGGGATCAAGAAGCAAGGAACTTGATCTTTGGAATGAAAAATCCCGAAGAAATATAGTTCGTGGCCTATTCAGTGGGTTGTCAGCGCAAAAACCCGCCTCACTAATATTGCACTCGGGTTGCGAGTGCCAATAAGAAGTCTAAGTGCCATCCCGACTCGGAAACCTTTGAAAGAAGCATTTCCATAAAATTCAGCCACTTACATGACCGTGTCTTGGTGCGGCAGCATTTCGAAGAGGAAGAAAGACTGTCCGGCGGTCTGAATCATCCCCGAACCGCAAAAGAAAGGGGGGGTGTTTCGCTATATTAAGTTGGTCCGCTAAGCGGGCAAAGTCGCCGTTGGTTCGAACACCCGAAATGTCAAAGGGTTCTCGAATCTTCGCCGCTTCTCAAAAGTGATCCAGTTCGTGCGTTTTGATCCACCATTCGGCGGCTTCCATAAGCAACGCTGGATCGTCATTCTGTTCGGCAAAAAAACGCGTAGAAAGAAAGACCTACGGTCTCTCCTTTTGGCGATTTGTCATATACAGACCGCGGAACACGCCTTGTTTTTAAGGTTGCTCTCATACTGTTTGCCCGGCCTCCTAAGGGATAACGTATCTATTGGAACACTAAGGCGAACTGACGAAGGCGCAAAAACTTGGGGATATTTGCGGTCGGTGTGCCTCCGAAGCTGCCATTCGTTGAGACACGTTTCACACCAGGAGATAGGTGTTACGACGACCGGATCAGTTCTGCGGCTGTCATTTCCAGCAGCAACATGCAGGTTCTGGAAAATGGCCCCCGTCGGCTGGGGCGATTGGTTCAAACAACCGGCATCTGCTTGGTCCCATCGAAACATCCCGCCAGCGGAGGCTGAGCAGAGAAAAATTACATTCAGAAAGTGCGGGTTTTTTTTAAGGTACTTACAGTTTTCTATCGCAGCCAGTAAATCGGTGTCGGCAAAGGGTTTGTCAAAAACTGTTGCGTTTTCAGGGGTCCGCAGCAGAGGCTACCTTGGACCGCCGCCAGTGCCGCGAAGGACCCACCGGCAGATCATTATTCAGTTCCCTGGCGTCTTGGCGGTCTTCCCGGACCGATCGTTGGTAACCGACATCAGGTTGATTTCAAACATCTACATCTTCCGCTTTCAAAAGATCGAGCGACTTGCTGCATTTTCTGCCTCGAGAACGCAATGCCCAGCTTCGCGCAAACACGTCCGAAATATCCATTGTATCAATGCTCATTCTTCGCAGATCAGAAGGCGAGACTGCCGCGTCCAGTTGATACTTTCCGGATGTCTGCTTTGATCGGTTATCGAGTGTCAATTTTCTGCGGAACATCGGCGAGCGGCAAAACCGTCCCTTCGTATCCAAGAACTTTTCGCACCTTGTGGGGGGCCTAATTCAAACTGCGAGTACGGCTTGTGATTCAGGCTGAACTCCGTCAACAGACGGACCGTCATGGAACGACTACATCTTGGACAATCCAGACGTGAACAGCACGGCGGATATCAGACGCAATTTGTAAAGCTGTTTGTGCCAGTTTTCGTGCCGTTCATTGTGGCCTGGCATTCACGACATCCGTGGAATAAGAGTCATGGCAGGATCATGTACACAATAAAGCTAACCAGCCCGTTCCGCATTGGATGCTTGAAGAACCTTATATCCAAAGCTCTGCCAGCAAGTGGACCGCGGTTTCGCGAACGTTACGTCGTCCGTCCTCGACAAAGCAGGATCGTTTCTGTCGCGCCTTTTAGCCCATGATCAGCGTTGGACAAGCTGTACCTTGTTCAGCTTCGATGAGAACCGGGGCAGTTAGGATACATATGGTGGTGCCCTTCGCACGATTTCGCTATCGCAGTACAATATGGACCTCCCGATTGTTTTTTTTTGCGAACCATAAAGCCCATGGACAAACCGAGGCCGGTTCCGTGGCCGTTTTCCTTGCGTTGTAAAAAAACGGCTCGAATATGCGATCAGCGGGGTTCTGTGAACATGCCACATCCCGTATCGGTTAACCGCAAGCCTAATGTATTGGCCTGCTTTTACGTCAGGATGGCGTTCGGACAAAATGCTTCGTCCAGCGCCTCATTAGACGCATGTATCGTAGCCTTCCCTTTCCCGCCCATCGCGTCACGCGCATTTATAACGAGTGTTTGGCAGAGGCATTCTCCATACTGTTGGGATCCACACGCTCGTATTCCATTAGACTGTCGTCAAATCGGGTCTCAAGCTCCACGCCTTCACTGACGCCGCTGCGAATATGGTGTCTCTATGGATCTCTATAAAAGCGGTCCGTCTTGATCACCGACAGGGGCAAGAGGCTGTTTGCGGGCGGAAGGACAAAAAAGTTGAGAAGGCCAGCCGTCGCCCGCGTCTTCACGCTTGCTCACAGCCTTGATCCAATCGCCTCTGGAATGTCGATGATCTTTCGCCATACTGCGCATCGCATCTGCAGTTACCCATCACAACTGAAGAAGGTTGTTGGAAATCGTTGGGCAATTCCACGGCCAAGCTACCAATAGCTCTTCAAGTTTTGGCTTTGGCGCAACCTCCGGCGTTCAACGCATCAGTTCCACGGTTTTCTTTTTTCAAACCCGCTCTTCAGCGTTGAATTGAGCTTCGGTAATAACCGCTTTCGGCATTTGTCCGTGTCTTCGATCCTCGGTGTTCGTGCCACCCACTGTTCTAAAGATCCCGTCATTGGGCGTGCAAGGGGGTTGCCGGACAAGGGTTGCCACCGAAAGCTGCCATCGGCTTTCGGTATGGCGAAATCAGTTTCATAGCCTTCGCCTTCTGGATCGCATCGGTCCAGTTTTCAACTGCTTAGCCCCAGATCGTCAGGCGCATGGACGACACGCCCCAATCGGCTCCATAAAGCTCGCCCTCTGCGTAGCCGGTAAATTCCGTAGATACGCACATTTAGCCAAGTTCAACCCGCCATCTTTGTCGGCCGTCCCGACCATGAACTGGCATCGTCTGTTATGCCATCGTTCTAAATTTTTCCGATAAGCAGTGAGCGCTGCTTCGGCGTTTTTTTGATCTAGTTATAATTCGTGGCCTTGGACAAAGATGCCAATTGGCATGCCGACGTTTTCTTCAGGGGGGCCCTAAATTATGAAAATCACAAAGCGCATCCTTCAGCCGGACGTCGGGTGAGGCGCGGAGGTTAAGTTATCGCTGACATCGACTTTGACCGAAGACGGCTCGCGCTGACTGAAACACTTTGATCGAAGCATCTCGTCATAGAACCCTTGTCCCTCAAGTGTCTGGCAATGGCCCTCTCGCACGGATAGGGCCAACAAACATGCGAGCGCCAATCAATGGGTATAGGCCCTGGTTCACAAACTGAAAGACGTGTTGGCGACCCGTTCTCAAGACTCCATGAAACCAGGAGTTGTCGAAGGCAGACTTGAAAGAATTCCGTGGCCTTTCCAAGCTCAGGTTTTCGGATGCAACTGTTCGGGCGCGCTTGCAAAAGCCCTGCATGCGTAGATGTCTTTGGGGTTTTCGGCCTGTGGGCCATGATAAAGGCCTGGGTAACGTCAAACCAGTATTCTGCAGGATAAATTCGACGCGCCCTTCTCATTCAGAAATGGGGGTTATTTGTCGCACTCCAAAGCGTTCAACAAGCATGGACCATCCGCAGCCTTTAATTAGGGTAGGATCAGAGGAAGATGATCAGTTTTCCGTTTCGCCAAGACACGTTTGAAAGAACCGCGCAACCCATCTTTCTGCAGAGACAAGAGTCCGGCTGGCTAGGGAATTCCTCAGTTATGAGGCGGCCGATAATGGACTCACCGGGTCTCTCCCTTTGTTGACGCGTCAGATAGGCATTATTGGCCACACCATCCTAAGTCAGGATTCGAGCAAAATATAGGGTGAAGGTGCATTCGCAAAGATTTGCGTCCAAATCAATATCTCATCGCGCTAGATCTTCTGGGAGGGTCCATTCAGCTTGATTCATGAAAAAAGTATCTGCAACTATTTCAAAGCCTACGTGACATATAACAACATATGAAATACGGGCAGCGGCAAATCCCGCTCCCTGGAATAGTAGCTTGAAATTTGTACCAATTCGTCAACTGAGTAAGTAGTCGCAGGGCGGGTGATTGCTATCCGCCAGACCTGTCGAAAGCCGGCGAAACGGCCCAACCGGACCTTGGTTATGCGCAGCTAAGCAGGCAGAGCCCAAATCGACCGATTGCTTGACCGCGATCCATGGATGTCCGCTGTCGCGAGGACAGGCTTAAAAACGTTTCAACAACTGCTTGAGGTTTTGAGCGGGGTTTTTGTCAGTCGAAATCGGATCGTTTTCTCATTTCCGTGCCAAAAAATCAGGGTTTTTGAACGTAATGGATGCGCGCAACATGCAGCGGGCGCGTTGCCACAATAATCCACTAAGCTGCCTGCATTCGAACGTTATGCGTTGCCCGAGACAACGGACCGGACGATCCGACCTCTCCACTTGTCCTAAACTGAACCTTCAATGATTGATGGGCGCTCCATTATCTTCGCCCTGCCGGATTATGAATTGCCCGCCATGTGGGCAGAGTTGCGATCCCGCAGATAACGGCAAAAGCCGGCTGCCGCTTGCACCAGTCGCAGGTCTTCCAGAACCCCCGGACCGCAACAAGCATTGCGAACGGAGAAAGGCGCGATCACCCTCGTAATGAACGAGCATAATCGTTTACGAGTTTGTGCCGCCGCATCATTGTTGCGTCCTTCATCGCAGGACTCGTAAGCCATGCGGCCCAGCGGCACCGATTACGCAGCGCGAAAACGAGGTGATCGGCGCACCACGTGTGAATGCGGGCTGGGGGGCAGGCGCACATCCAGGTTCAGTTCTTGGTCCAGGCCAAGCAGCGCCATCGCGATCCTCCAGGCTCCATCGCCGGTTATTGCGCGACTTTCGGTTGGCGGGCAGGGCCAGTGTTGCGCGCCAATGCCTCAGCCGATGTCGGCCGTATCGACCGTGAATTCGAAGCGTTGTTTCAAATTCCAGATTATAAGGTCCCGGACCAGGGCGCTGTTCAAAGGGGCGGCCCCGAGTGCAATTGTCGCACTCGGTTCCGCAGAAGGATACTTCCGACTCTGGCGAAAAATAACGGACGCCGCCACGAACCGATCTGCCCCTTCTACGGGAACGCAAAAGGCTGTCTCAGGCAGTATCCGACCTCTGCATGCCCACTCTTTGCATTACCGCCTCGGGTGCTGCGTTTTATCGAGGCAGGGAACGACCCCCGGCAGGGTGCCGCCTTTACCGTAGTGCTGAAGGCTGCAATTGCGCTGGATATATCCATGTGTGGTTCTCCATTTTGAGTGTGGTAGGACCATAATGCTCCCATCGCATGACGTCCCGACGATACTGCAAGTATTATTAAGGCATTACGCTTTCACATCGCAGTTCTAGTGCCGTATTCAGCCACTTATGATGAAAGCTATTGATGAAATTGACGAGATCATTTCCACCTTAGAACACCCTTGGTGTGGACCGAGCGAGCTTGGCCGAGATCGGGGAAAGTCGTTCGGCCTTCTGGACCAGCAGTGGGTGAACGGTTGCGGCGCTTTACAATCGGACGGGAGTGATCGCAGGGGTTTACGGTATGTGTAGATTACCAAAGCCCTTGGCTATACGCCTGGGAGGGCCATTGTCCGTATCAAAACCGCGTTTCAAAACAGCCTTATCATAACGTGGAAGCAGATGATCCGGGACGAGCCACGTTTCACGTCCTGCGACACGGGCTTAACAGGGAGATGACTTTTTCATTCGCTCGGCCTTGGCCTTGGTGAGCCGTCCGGAACTTGACGATATCCTGCTTCCGCTCATGAGCGCGCCGAGACGGACACATCAATCTTCAAGTCGTCTCGCTTATTGGCGCACCGGGATTGCCGCGGTCTGTCTTCCTGTAGCAAAGGACCTTAAAACACCACGTTCAGGTGGCAGATTAGTGATTCTCGACCTGTCACCGCGGACTTTCTCGAAGGTGTCCATTGACCCATCACAGCTTACGCATACAGCGTGTCCTAGCTGTTTCTTGACGCTCACTGTCATTTCATGTCGGCCAGCAGCCGCTTGGGTCAGCACGTGATCGGCAATCCGCTTTATCGATTCAAGGGTCGAACCCTGAGTGTGAGCGGTCACGACAGCACGTCGCGCAATCATTGGGGATCTGCCTGCGCTCCACAGTCCCTGCCTTGATCAATTTTCAATAATCCGGTTCGTCATCGCTTCCTGATGTACATCATCATCGATGAAACCATGCGACACACCTCGCCCGACCCGGCAGCTGCGTGGAAGGAGGTTGGCGAGACGGCGCGGGTAGGCCAGCAGGTTCTGAAGGCTCGCCAATTAACGGGCCATGGTGAAGCAAAGAGCTTGTACGCCGATGCGTTTTCGCACGTCCGCATGAGCAACCCGGCTAAGCCAACGTAAATCCGGGCTCCATTGGCTCACGACGAACAAGGTCCTATTACATCCGCGTTGCTTCTGGGGAAACACCATAATCTTTCCGAGCGTGTTGTGAGAGAGAATGTTCTGCATATCCTGCTAACCTGACGCCCTACTCCCATTTGCCTGACATTCAAAGGACATTTTCCTTATCTTGCAACTGTACCCAGATATCAAAATGTGCTGCGAGTCTGTGCATAGTATCTGCGATTCACCGCCATCTTCCTCCCCCTTTCTTTTCTCTCCTCCGTCTCGTGTGCAGGCTTCTGTCCTGCGGGCTAAGATTTTTATGATCGCCCAAGTAGCAATTCTCGCATCTGGTTTTACAGCCATTCCAAGCTTGCCATTCTAGGTAAAACGTCGAGAGCGCTGACTATCGATCACTGCTGATATCTTCGCGCGAGCCGACACAGCGCCAAGCGATATTGTGGGCAGCGGCAGCATATGACGATTTTACCTCTCGAGAACCCTCGCATCATCAGCTTTTGCAGTTCCAACTGATCGTTACCATCTATGGTCGTTGACCCGGGGACCAGCCTTACGTTCTCACCTCTCGGTAATTGCGCCTATCGCCGGTGGGTTCTTCACCTGACACTTTCGCGGCAACTCATCGAGCCTTGAAGGGTCTGAGACAGCTCGGGGACGTTCGAATTGCGGTTTTTCGGGATGGCTTCGCTCTGGATTTCGGATTTCAAAGGACTCGGCTGATGTTCTCGGGTCTTGTCCCCCGTCACTGTGTCCGCTGGCGGCTAATCGGGCAAGTATAAATTCGCACAGCGTTATTGGCCAAAGCCGGCTTGCCATCGCCCCTGTCCTCAATGCGACTCTGCCTGATTCTCCTCTCGCGCTCGTCGTGTGAGCCCGCTGTGATCTCGAGAGAGAAGCCCCTCCCTCGATCCTGGAAAGCATTCAGCGATTGGCGAGAGGTGTCAGTGTGTTTTGCTGAGTATGTATTGAACGGGCAGTATCGGCACACTTCTGTACATTACCTGTCCTGAGAACCACACATTCCAGGAAGATCGCCGGCCGGTTATTGTTACGAGCCAAAAATCGGGTTACCTAAGAAGAGGACAGGAGCTTCTCGGATGATCAATTCTATGCAAGCCAATGCTGCTTCGGCGACCTTCGCAGATTTGCTACCAGGCTCACCTCACTTCATCGGTGCAGTGGGTGCGCACGATTACGCAGTGCGGACTGCTATGTCGAACCCACACCTAAAGTGGAGTCCAAAAAAACACTCAGCATCTAAAGTTGCCATTTCTCTGGTAGAGGAAGTGAGGGGAGATAAAAAAGTCACCGTCAACGGCCTCAGTGACCAAAAACGACCGGTGTTTTGTGAGTTGAAGAGGGTTCAAAAACCGGACATTGGACGCATTCGTGCCCGAAGATCTGTGAAAGGGCCCCTCGTCAGTTCTGTGAGTATCACTTTGTCATTTGGTGCAGGCGAACGCAGTTCCCTGACAACCAGCTCACTTATGGACACACAGTCGCCGGCGAAAGGTCCTGAAAGAGTGACCCAGAGTTACCGATTGCTGCGCTTGCCGCGCTGGAAAAGGGAGGTATGGCCAGCCTTCGCTCTGGCTCCACTACTGAAATCCACACTTAACCAAAGCGGTCTCCATGAAAAGCGCCGGCCAAACTTAAAACGAAAACTCCCTCGTGCACTGCTCCCCTTGCAGACACGTGAGAAAACGGCAATGAGTGTAGTGCTGTATCCCCGACCGGATGCGGTCGCTTCGCCATGCTCCACTGATGGCCCCGGCGGCCCCCGGATCTGCGACAAACCAAGGGCATCCATGCCCCCATATGTCTCAAGAAGCGAATTAGACGCTGTTGACCCGTCCTCTGATTCATCAGGAAACAAACGCCAGCTGACGGTAGGAGATGAGAGAGCGTGTTCCAGACGATGCCGCTCAGATAGAACAACGGGACTTGCTCTGCGACCGTGATTCGGCCCCGGGTGAACAAACGGCGATCATTCACAAACATTTGGTGTTGCCGAACCAAGGTTTCACTCCATGCGCCAGCACACCTGTGGGAAACAGCTTCGTCAAAGACGCGATCGTTCGAGTCCGCCGGACAACACCCCCGAGGCCCGACAGCGAGGACAGACCCGTACTGTTGTTGGCCACCTGCATTCCACTTAACTACCTGTATATGCAAGTACGAGCGCTTATAACGGACATTTCAGCGAAGAAAGTCCAAAAAGCCACAGCGATTAAACACAAGAACCCGCAACATTCGGCGGCCCACGACAAATCGGAAGCCATCCATCAACTCGACTGCAACGGGCATTGCGATCCTTTGTTTCCGCTGTTTTTGAAAATCACCCTTTTAGTGACAGCGCACCGCAAAGCCGCTGGCAACTCAATGCAGCGTAGACAGCGATCTTCGAGAAGGGAAGGGGGACGTAAGAATGGGCGGACGAGAAGGCCAAGTTGCACCGTCCCGCCATGCTGTTCCCCAACGGCAGTCTCGCTGCATACTGCCAATAAGTCACGTTTGGCACGTTCAAGGAGCCTGTCGGAACGGAACGATGTTGGAGCATCGATTTGTTGCGTTCATTATCGCTGTGC
>Ga0163217_1055205_pt1 | contig 13886 bp, 7 predicted proteins | sample SynspAceP_FD_185933 | JGI IMG/M metagenome (GOLD analysis project Ga0163217, IMG submission 185933) | Saline lake microbial communities from Ace Lake in Antarctica - Synechococcus sp. Ace-P (PacBio error correction) | ecosystem: Environmental > Aquatic > Non-marine Saline and Alkaline > Saline ... | reverse complement strand
ATGTCTTATGGTGTTTTATTTGTCGCACAATCTTTTGTGTTCTTTATCGTAAAGGTATCCGCACCTTGCCCACGGCAAGTGATGTTGTCGATTCAACAGGCAACCTCCTGGACGCAACAACTGTTTTCTAAAACTTGATACATACGCCATGGTTTTTTTATCCGCATCGATAGAAGATAAAAAGTCGCGAAGACTCTGTCTCGCTTCTAGAAGCGTCGTATACGAGAGCGTTCGTATAACAATAGGTCGTTTACTCGATCCATACACGGTGTGTTCAAATAACGAGTCGCGATATCGCAACAATCTGTGTCTTGTTGCAGATGGCCCGGTCGCTTTCTTTTGGCATTGCTGGTCTCGATCGGAACAACAGTGCTGTCAGCCGGTAATAACACCCATTCAGGAATTTATCATCGGCGTTTGTAATATTAGGATAGCAATAGCTCAAAATGCCTTTTCTGACGACATTGTGTAGCGGCCCTATGGTAGTTGATCGCGTTTACCGGTGCATAGTTTTAATATCTTTCAGAGGTTCACGGAATCCGTCCCCAATGAGTTGATTAAGCGTCATCGTGTTACCGTTCGATTATGGCTTACTTCTTCTGCAAAGTTTGGGGAAATTGGAGCATGTAGACTATTATTCACGATACGCGGAACTCTCAGTTTTGATGGGTTTTGACGAACTCTCGACCTAAAGCACATGCATCACTTCACAATGGCTGCTCTGCAAAAATGTCGCGAAACCAAGGCCAACAAATGCATCTGTCAAAAATAGTATGCGCGCAACCCGTATGTTAGAATTGATTGGCGCCTAAGCTCGCAATTTGGCCATGTGGCATATCTGGCGCTAACTCTCTGTCATCTGTCTTACGCATTTCGCCGCCGTTCTGTCCGGCGCCGCAGTTCCTACCAACAGCGAAGCATAAAAGATTCTTAATTGTTCGGAAACCCGCATGTAAGGTTAAATTAAAAAGGTAGGCATACAAGTTGATGTGACCATCGTTTTCAACTCCCTGGCTTGTGACTATAGGAGCAGAAAAGATAAAGGTCTGAAGAATATGCTAAATGCTTTTTACTGGATAAGTAAGACGGGTAAAAGACCCGACATGATAAGCAAACTGTTGATGCAATAATGAATAAGGCTGACTGCCGCTGTATTGGCCTCAGCAGAGCGAATTACATATCCGTTATTCTCGACGTAAATAGGTGAGTGACATCATGCCATCTAAAACTGATGCGATGCCTCATATGACGCCGGGCGCTCGAGATTTTTAAGCTGTAGAGTTTGCTAGCGTTAGACCACGACGAACAGGTCGCGAACAACAAGACCAAAGTAGTTTTCAATATTCAGTGGTACTTTATACTGTTATAATAACGTCTTTCCCAATATTACTCTACACATCTGCGTTCAATAACATTTATATTACGCGATTAGTCCTTTTTCTACATCGCAGATATGTACCTTGTTTTCCTAACTTTAAATCAGAAAACCGCAAGATGAATTCTAGTGATAATACGTTAAAAGACTTTATCAATTCCAGATTAAATCCGGTATTCTAGTATCCAGCCGTCATGAACATGGGTGTTGTGGTTTTGGATATCTACGGTGGGACAATGATGGGTTCTGTGTTCACAGCAGTGAGAGTTTCGTATGTGCATCCGCCACTTACTTTCTTAAATTTCCTCTTAGTACTGTGTATAAAAACGAATCATTTGCTCGGATATGCGGTTTGTTATATTTTTATTATGTATTGTATTATTTAAGCGATTTTCATTTCCAGGCCACCTGCTTATTTCGGAGAGAAGGTCGATTGTTTCTCCCATTTGGTGGCTACTAATAGGCTTGGCATTTTCCCAAGATTCCGTCAGGTTCCGTGTATATGCGGTGGTATATCGTAATGCACATAGATATCGCAAAGCTCCTTAATTTTACAATGATATCTCAATCAAACATAATAATGTGATATCAAAATTCCAAACGCGGACCTAAGGTCATCTGCATGGCACATCGCTCAATCAGATTTTTAACGATGATTTATGGGTGGTTGCGGAATCCGTTCGCATAGAAAAAAACTCTCGTCGCGTGGCCCCAGGATCTTTTATAATTTTATCTTGCACGTACGGCTTCTGTGCAACCTGATAATGTGATCGTGAGTTCTCCTGCTTAGGCACAGGCACACCATATAAGGTTGTCGAGTATCGATACCGCTCCATATCTCATTTTGCGAATTTGCACTCAGTATGCGAGGTTAAATAGGTTGCACCACCCGTTCACGGCAGACTCAACATAAAAGACAGCGGTTCTTTCGTTTATGTAATGTGTGCTCACGATCCATGCTTTTAGATTTGGTTGAATGCAGACTGGATATAGCTTGTTTGTCGTATATTGGCTGAGATCCAAGTAACTTCTTGTTTCCCGATCATACAATAATCCATGTGTGTTCTGAGTCATTCGCCATGATGTACACACATACGCGTATATTGATAGACGACTTGCAACAATGTGAAGCGATGTCAAGAGTTGTGGTACGCGTGAGTCTTATAGAATGTTGTTGTGGCGTCGCGTGGGATAGCGATATATTTGTGCTGGACTCCACCCTTGCTTTTCTTAGCTCCTTTCCATATCTTGAACTCCCGTGGTTTTTTGGTGATAAATTCGTACATATTTGCGTAAAGAAGGCACTGCAGAGTCGCGTGCTATAGATTTACGCTCTTGTATGGACTTAGTTGCTCTTCATCGCATGAGCGATGGGGCTGCGGGTACATTTTGCTCACACGCACGCGCAAACAACGCTCGTGGCAGGAAAGTCTCAAGTACATGTCTGATCCGAAAATGATGCCAATCATCTGGCTTAATTTAGTAATTTCGTTATAGTAAAACCTATTCTGTTTTTTTCAAATGAAAAGCGGTATAAAGAATTATCAATCAGTCCATTGTATACATTTGCATACGCTTTTAACAGTTTAGTTCCAAGGTCGCATGGAACTCTGCTCTAGCTCTAGTAATGTATAGTAATCCCTGTTCTCGAGGCATCTTGGCCATGGGAAGTTTAAATATTCCTTGGGATAATAACAAAAAGTCTTCTCTGTTAAATATGCGTCGCATGGATTTTCAGTGGCAATGAGGCCAAACGTATATTTTATTTTTCTGGGGGTTTGATAATCAATTACTGTTGCTGAATATCGTTTGCTGGTCAATTCGGTGATACCTTTATTTCTTGTTGGTGGTACTATGGGGACTTGGCGCAGAGTAGAAGCAGCGGGGTCCAAAATTTATTGAGGTTGAATCGCGTATCCGAATAAAGTTCTTTATACTCGTTTGTAGCTGCCGTTTCAAAAAAAAGTCTGCCATATCTGTATTGAACCAACGCTATGCATCGCTCGCCTTTCTGATTGTATTTTATTACTGTTGATGTTTGGGGGTGAGAGCTTGATAGTTGAATCCCAGATAATGGTTGGTTTTATCTAAATCATTCAAGGTCAAATTGGATACGGCTCTCCAATTCCATGACGTGAACTGGAAGGTCTGGATATTTATTCCGACATATACTGACGAAACCAAACGGATGTGTGTATCATCACTACATACTGATTTTTGCGACATGAAAAATGCGTACTGATACTTCGTTTTCAGCATACAAGGTATTGGATGATTGGTGAGCATATAGCTTGACTAACGAGGGAATACGGCAAGTTATCGATGGACAGCCTCATCGACGGACGACATTTGCTTTTCCATTTCGGAAAAACGCCTTATTGCAATCTTGTAGAAAGGCGTAAGAACGGAGCCAGTAGGTGGCCAAATATTCAGCCAAAAGCTTTCTGTATCAAAATGACAACATTTGGGATTTTTTGCTCCCGGTTTTTGTTTTCGCTACCTATCAAAGCGCCGCTTCTTCTATCCGTCCGATAAAAATAGTTGACCTTTTAAGTCATCAGGGTCTTCTCTTGTATTAAGAGTTTAAACCACGGCACCAAATCGCTAGCGGGAGCTTGGCATTCGAGCTCGATGGTTTTGATTTGAAGGCCACCCGACCGCGACAATGAATAGCATATAATACAGAGCAAAATCTCCAAAGCCTTATTATAATCTCGCTTTAAGCAAATCTTTTTCTCGAGTTTATGAAGTCACAACATTTACGATACAAAGAGATAAAAGACTGGTATTATAACATATCCTCCCGAATTACACAAATTCAGGTTTAGGTTAGTTTGTGTGTCAAAATTCGTGTTGGACCATTGTGTAAGAAATTTTCAGAGCCACTTCGATCGACCTGTGTATGGCACGTAAATAAACGTCATAATCTTAATAATTGTTAAATTACATGGCAGGACATCAAACCATATACCCAGTGTGTTATATTGAGTGAGATAGTATAAAGATGAAATCACTAGTGGTATATTTGTAGTCGATGTGGAGATTCAACTCGATTGTAAATAATAAGATAAATTAAGTTGCTATAATGGATACATATTAGAATATTGGATTGGAGTGGAAAGGAGTAAATAAATGGACGTATATTCTTTTGTATAAATTTATCCCTTATATTGTTTTTTGTTTATAAGGTATGTTGATGGTTGTTATTGTTTTTGGACCGACGTTGGTTGTTATGTGGGGGGTTGTGTTGTGTGGGTGGGTTTTATTTTGTCGGCTGTTCTGTGCTGTGTGGTTGTTATATGGTGTGGTTGTGAGTATGGGTTCGGTATCGGTGGTGATTGTATGAGTGTGCTTTGTATGGGGGGGGTTGATGGTGGGAGTGGTTAATGTGGGTTAAACAGTAATAGAGAGTTAAATATTAGGGTACTTATTGCAGAAGAAAAGCGAGTCTGGTTGCGGATAAGAAGGCTGAGGCGTGTGTTCCTTGAGGGTTAGTTAGAGCGTTAAAGATCTGCCGAAAAGAGTTTAAGACACAAATAGTTTCATTGATTGTTATTCCCTTTCCTCAACTATATCTCGACTTAGGCCACAGTTATGGCCGAATTAATTGGTGTTGTATGCTTTTTTAAACAAATTGAAGGTTAGTTAAATGTTATCTTAGTGTAAGAGTCTATAAAATTAACGAAAGAGGCGTTGATTAGTAGGCTGTTAATTGAGTCAAAAGTGTGTTCTCTTGAAGCGAAGAATCGATTTGGCGACAATGAGGCCATGAGATTTGCCGCACCCCATGAATCGCATGTAGGCTTTAGCTATGTTAGCTTATAGACAGTGAATACTTACGAAAGGATGGCCGAGATAAGATTAGATATAGTAATCCCAAAGAATTCAGCGGTTAATTTGCATCGGCTATATATTAAGGAATATGGAGTTTTGTCGGAAAGAATGAGTCAGCAAAGTTAATAGACCTTGAAGAAAGCGCATCTTCAAGCTTTAGATAACATGGGCTTGAATATTTTATACAGGATAACTAGTCTTCAGGCTAGAGGAATGTTAAAGGTTTAAATGTTCACCATTTATCTCGTGATTTTTTCTATGCCCGTATTATTTGATTGGATGTACCATCAGCTATCAGTCAGATTCTTAGTGTAATTTAGTGGGTTCTAATGCGATTCAAGTTTACGGCAGCGTCTGGCGTTCGGTTGCTGGTGGTTCACGAGCGTGTATGAAAAGGTGAAAGGATGAATTTTTGTAATTGAGGTTAGAGAGGTGACTAGGGATGGTGGCAGTTCGTAATGCGGTGATGATGGATTTTTGCGATGTTATTCCAGCAGGCGGGATAGATCTAGTGCGAGCGATACAGAAGGGCGTTATGTGTGGGTGTAGCGGTGGGTAAGGTATCACATAAGATATTCGGGACATTTGTCTATATAAGCCGAATCTTATGAAGTGAAGAAAAGTGAGGGCAGCGCAAATTTGTTGGGTCGTGCTTCCGTACTTGCCAGAGTTGACAATTGCTTCATGAGTTTGTGAAAATATGTGTGCTTGTTGAGTTAATTGATAAGATGGTTCCTCCACGTTTCCTGACATTACCGCATTTGAATGAATGAATTTTTATAATTACACTGAGTGCAAGGTTAGAAAATATTGTTGGTTGTAATGTGCCGTTTTTTAGTGAGCAGGGGGTTTTCCACACGTAATTGATGATTTTCACAGAAATACAGAAGCGGGTTTTTAAAGAGAGTGCTTTGTTCTTAGGATGGGGGGAGTGGATTCAAATTTTTATTCATCTGGCCTTTTTACACCAACGAATATGGGGGATAAATTAAAAGTTTTTTTCCTTCTAATTCGAAACACGTCATATGGTGGATTTTTCAAGAAATCAAAAAAATCGATTCTTTTATATAAAAGGGAGAAGGTTTTATTGCGAGATAATAGAATTAATGCAGAATAGTGGATAGCCATTGTTAATAAAATGGGGGTGTCTGTCGAATTGGGTTGAAACATGGACGAGAAAGCCTACGAGAAAGCAATAAACTAATTGTTTGATCTATTCTTATGATTTCATATTGCCAGTAATGGATTGGGTATAAGGCAAGTGAAAAAATACATTATGCTTTAAATAAGAAGAAAGCCGCCTTTTCCTTGTTCTAACAGCAGATTCTCTGAATCTAAATGTCGATGATTACGAGTTTTTATTTTAATGACGCTTGTTAAGCTTTAGATCCATATTGTTAATTAAAATTAAAGTATTGGATTGAAAGATATAACAAAGATTTGATTGTTGGGATCCTAATGAAAAGAGAGCACTTTTAACATTGTTACTTGATTTGGAGGGCGTGGGTGAAGAGATTGTGATTGAAGGTGATTCCTCTTCAACTGTTCACATTAAAAATTATCATTGAAAATCACTCCGGACTACTTGGTACTCTTTTTCTTATTGAGATTACTTAGCGATATTAATAGCTATGACTATAAATGATGCACTATTAAAAGTCGAATCATTTTAAAAAATATATTTTCATATGAAATTTAAAAGGTAAAGGAATTGCTAAGATTAAATTGATATGCCAGTAGAGTTGGTTTGCCTTGCGTAAGAGTGTTCTTATAGTGGATGATATGCCTGAAAACATGACTTACTTAAGGATATTTTGTCAAGAACATTTATCAGGTAAAAATAGCGAAAAGCGGTAAAATAGCGTTTGATATTATTGATCGTTGTATGCCCGATATTATTTTGCTGGGATATATTGATGCCTGTGAATTGGTTTTGGGTTTGTAAAAATTAAAATCAACCCGAGAACAGAAGACATTTCACGATTATTTTTTTTGACGGCAGTTACTGAAAGGCTCAATTACGAGCAAAGAAGGGCTTTAGGTTGGCGGTGTTTGATTTTATTACCAAGCGATTACGCCACTGACGACATTATCAAGAGTAAGCGACGCATTTAAAATTTGCTGAAACTAATTTCGTAATAAAACAACTTGGTTGAGCCAAAAACAAACAGCTCGATAATGTTTGCATCAGCAATTGGCGCTTGGTGAAGTGGGCCATCTTAATGATACCGATACGGTGTTCTTATGTGGCGTATGGCAGATTTATAGTGCTGTTTGGCTAGGCGGCGGGTGTGAAGAATCACAACGTTAGAACTGCCCTTAAGGCTAGCGCACCAAGGCACGATACTGAACAAGTCAGCCCTCTCCCCATTCGAATTTTAAAGGGTCTCCCTAACAGCTGACAGAAAGGAATGGGTGGTAATGCGTCAACATTTAACGTTCTAGGGCATCAAATTTAGAGAAGATTGAGGCTCCGCTGTTTAAGTTAGCCGGCTGAAGCTCGCAACTTGCTCACCATGAAGGTGCAGGATGGATCTAGGTTATCCGTTCTGGGTTTCTGTAGGATATTCCATTATCTGGCCGTATTGTTGCATTAGCAGATGTCTTCTGATGCGTTGACAATAGAAGCGGCTATAAAAAAAAGTGTTGAGACTACGCTAATGATAGAGATAACAATCTGGTAGTGCTATTCCACGATAATAACGTGTCCGCACAGATGAACCTCACGCTGCCTCGACTTCTAAATGTGCGTTGTAGTTATTTGGTTGTTTTTGTGACGAAAATAAGACTGTCGGGTAATCCTAAAGATAAAACTGGCGCGGCGCGCCGTAGTTTAACTCAACACGACGCCAAATTTCTTACGCGATCTTTTTACCCCGAACCACTTATAAACATGGGATCGTTCGTGGTCCTGTTATGCATCTGTTGGTCGGATGAGTTTATATAGGGAGAGTGTTTATTTTGCCTGCCCTGTTCTAGTAGCATTTCGAAGAAGCAAAAAATAAGAGCCATTGCTCCTGGTTTATACTTTCATGAATAAGTAGAGCGCGATTGGCCTATGAGCGCTCGTGAGCCATGATCGTTCGCGTGCCTAATCTTTATATATAGCAAAGTCGAGGTTATGGCCAGCAATCGCCCACCATGTTACTTGTGGCGTGTGTTGCTAGGCGCTTCTTTCTTGATCTCTTATTGACTTACCAGTATTGAATCAACAAGTTTCGGGTGTTACCAATTAGCGGTATGCGGTGGTACTTCTGATCATCAGCTCGTGAGCTTTGAATCACGGTGTTGTAACTCGTATGCTGTTCTATTTGTCTCGTCGTACGAGCGAGAAATCGTACGTCTGTATCTCACCTAGATGAGATAGGGCAGTACTTTCTGGTTGCGTGAAATCGGTTGGCATTATATTAATCCTGTGCCTAGCAGCCTTTGGTGCTAACTATGGTGGCCGGGAATTTAAAGTTGATCGAGGATACATGAACCGGACATCACATTTTTCCCTCATGAAAGGTCGACTGTTTCCTGTTTCCATCGATGGAACAATTAAAACTGAGTGAAACTGTGTTCATTGAGTGAATCGTCCTGTTCATTCGCGGACTCCACTTAAGTGTGAGTATTTAAATTCACACTTCCTCACTTAACTGGCTAAACGGAATATCTATGTGACATTATTCTCGCCGGCGTTCATTATTTTGAGTTGATGTATGGAGCAGGAGCTCCGAGATGCGGACCTGCACCAAGAGAGATACGTCCATGCAATTATGCAGTGTCAGAGTTAGAGGACGGCATTCACTTTTGATTGTTATATCCTATCGCGTGAATCTCACGATTTGTGTTTTTATAGCTCGTACTCGGTCATGAGATCGTTTCTCTCTCCAGCCTAGAGAAGTGCCTGTTTTATGACCGGTACATTAGTCCCTCATGACTGTCATAATCATAAGAGAAGGCTTCTAAGTGAAGTCTTAAATTTTGATCTCAAGCCGAGAAGACTGACTCGCTGCCGTACCTTGATAGCTTGTTGAGGTTTGGTGAACAATCACAGTATCGATTCAGATCGAAACTCGAACGTAGGCTTTGGCGGAACATGCGTTATAACGCCCTACACTATTAGATGACTCACGCATATGACGGCAGTGAGAGTGGCAAAAAACCGGGTTTTGCGACGTAGTGGGCGACATGAATCCGATCTTAGTATAGATATGACCATACTGGGCATCTGCGGTCAATGAAGTCTGACCTGCCAAAAGGCTGATTGGATGTCATGAGCTTTCTATCTGAAGCTTAGAGCCTGTTAGACAAAGCCACATAAAAGGTTGTCACCAGCGCAAACACGAGGCATCATGATGCTCATTCGATAGCGTGGTTGTGTTCGGCTACGACGACTCTCGAAAATTAGCGAACGGCTGTGCGACAAAGCACACTCACGGTCGCTCTCGTAATCTAGAGATGTGTTGTGCACACAATGCGCAAATTTCACGAGATTGACAAGGCCAATTCAAAATTTGATGTGTCGCATCGAAGAGACCTTTCTCTGTCAATATGAGTCAGAGAGAGTATTGGTCAGCCACAAGTCATACTATATCTGCTATTTTATTTGGCTACAAGTACTGCTGCTCAGACTCGACACCTCACAACCAACAAAAATAGTGGTGGGATGCTAAATATGTGTGATAAGTATGATCACGTTAGATGGCCGAATGCGGTAACACAACTTCTGAGTGTGATTTAGAAGCGCCTTGATAAGCTGAGCCGTCCATCGGACGCATAGAATTTCCCAGTAAGTGATGAATTTCGTTAGTGAGTCGTAGAAAGGATTCTGTATAACAACGCTGAGTTCTTCATAAGTCCCAGCAGGTAGCATCAGCGAACTTTTTCTGCACACGATGGTGAGTGTAGTACAACGCCGCATATAGGCGATTGGATGGTCAGCGCAACTCCCACTCTTCGCGGTGCACCTCTTTTCCAGACCGTGTGAGAAATAGTCGTTGCTATCTGAATATATCTTAGCATCATGTTAGATCCGGTGGTCAAGCTTTGGATATAGCCTTGCACAAAATTATAGTACGAATGTCTTTGGTGCAACAGGATCGTCGCGTTTCAACTATCTCAAGCGTATTAGTATCTCATTGTAAATTTTAGTAGTCTGTATCTAGTAGGGTGAGTTTAATTTCCTCGATCGTAGAGAGAAGTCAGAAACCCACAGCACATGGCAAGCCAGTTACGTGATCGTACATCCGCGATAGATACAGATTTTGGTCTGGAAACTCAGAGAACAATTCAGTTGAAATTTAAACGAAGAATGCTCACGGCATTAGTTCAATGTAAATGTTAACCTGCGGCCGCGTGACGCTATATGGCTTCGGATACTTATGACACGAGGTCGCACTTACAGCTAGAAGTGTCAATGCAACAGAGCTATAGAAGGTGACGAGTTAGGAGAAGGATACTTACGCCAATCTTCGGATTGGCTCTGTGTGTGATAACGAGACGCGTCCGAGGGAGTGGATTAGATAGGACAGCGGCCAGCGACAAGTATTATTCTCTCGACCAACAACTTACATCCATGCGATATTGCTCTATACTGAATCCTTCCACTAGTATCTCTTTACACTTCCCGCCATAAAGGTCCTGAACAATAAACAATTCTGCGCGATATCGCCGCGTCAAGAGTAAAATTTTGCCTTATCGAGCGTGAATCGCGGCATCTGTGAGATGGCATTGATCTAGGACAATAAATGTGTATTTGGTGCCAAGGTTAGTGAAAATACAAAGCATGAGATTATGAGAACCCAGCTGGTGTGTCGTTTGGTTCTTGCCCATTCATATCATCATACGCCCGGACTTAAAGGCGGCTCGCAGATTGTCGTTCCCTAATGTTATCTGTGGTTTCATTGCCATTGTGTGATTGCGCCTGCCTATGTGAGCTTGCGCCGCGCGGTTTACCTACTTGGCTATCTATCTTATTTAGTGGTTTTGTTCATATGATTGGCTTAGCTCATTGCTTTTGTGGTTGGCGCTCTTGAAGAATTTTCCAATCAGCTACCAAATTATAAAAAACGCTTTGCTGAAGAGATGTCCAATGTTAAATCCGCCATGATAATAACCTAGGACTGAAATTTCTTACGATCAAGGTGAAAGTTATATTGACCCCTCGGCATTGATGCAGATGGTTTGCTAAAACGCGTTAGAGAGGTTGGTAGTGCGCTGACCAATTTTATTTGGTGGTGATGATCGTTACACTTTTCATCTTTTTGAAGCGGTTGAATTGCCTAAGAATTGTCTCTGGCAGTGACCGACGCGTTCCAATTTCCAATAGAGTGGTTTTGAATCCTTTTATTAACTCCGTTGAATGTTACTGGTGATCAAAACATTGTTAGCATTTTAACGGTGCTGAATAACTAATTTGCTTATGGGGTGCTGGGTGTCGGGACCTTTCCAATTTTATGGGGTCTGATTTGTCTTTTCTTTGAATTTTCTGTTGCCAAAACATTGGCTCGATCATGCGGCTGTTACCAAGCGATGTTATTGGCGTTTGTTTCAACTTGGTAGCTTGTCGGCTGGGGCTAACTGGTGCTGGCTTCTTAGTGTGCTCTAAACCTTAATTGATTGGTAACATGATTGAGCTTCGTTATATGGGGCAAAGGGTTTAGGGCTTTCTTACCTTAGTGGTTTTTTCTTTCTTTGCTGTTATGGGGTTGATGTTTGGTCCGTGGCATGTTGCCTATTCTATTCCGCTTACTATCATTTTATGAAGTTGGCGTTTGAAGCAAATCCTAAAAAATGCACTTGGTTGGCGATTTATGATTGACTCTGCAAACAGATGATTCCAAAACGCTAATTTGAATTTAGAATACACGAAGTCAGTAGTATCTTATTTTGGAGTCTACTGGTTTTTTTTCTTTTTTCGCATTATACTTCGCCATCGGATTTTTCGTTCGAAGGATTCTAGGAATTTTATTTAGGCATGTAAAATGATTTTACAGGCCTAACTCACCAAAAAAAAGGACTAATTTACATGTCTGTATGCTGAAACTCAGCCTGACATTTGCTTCGCTGGGCTAATTGCCCCTGTTTCTTAAGGCAGTTGCCGGACTTAAGGTATGAACACACCATCTGCTATGCCAAGCGGAAACAGTATTCCATATTTATTAGAAGGTCGTGATCTTCTAGTGGCAAGCCAAACAGGTACTGGTAAGACAGGAGCGTCGCGGCTTCCTTTTGTTATCTCGACTTGATATCGGCAGATAAAACGACCACATTACTTGGTGTTAGCTCCAACCGTGAACTTTGCTATTCAGGTTGCTGAAGCTTTCAATCGTATGCTCGTCACCTTCCAGATTTCCATGTTTTGCCAATTTACGGCGGCATGTCATACGACACTGCAACTTCGTCAGCTTAAGCGGTGGCGTTCAAGTGTTGTTGGTACCACCTGGTCGTGTTATTGACCATATTTCGTTCGTAAAAAACGGAAAACGCGCAGATACTCGTAGTTCTTGATGAAGCCAGTGAAATGTACGAATGGGATTCATCGATGATGTCGAATGGTTCTAGAAACAACCACCGCAACTCGCCAAATGCTTTTGTTCGCCTGCAAGCGATTGTCCGTCTGTGATTCGTCAGGTGGCTAACCGCCAATTTAAAACAATCAAAAGAAAGTTAAAATCGTTACAAAAACAGCAACAGCGATTGAACGATTACTTCAAAAACTAACTGGCCAGTAAGTGGTTTGCATAAGCTTGACGCTTTGACTCGTATCCTTGAGATGAACGAAAACTGATCATGATTGTCTTTTTCGTTACAAAAGCGCACGGTTGAAGTGGCTGAAAAGGCTATGTGCCGTGGCCACGCTTGTGAGGCATGAATGGTTCATTATTAAGCCAGAATTTACGTGAAGCTGTACGGTTGATCGTATCTAAGAAAGGTCACAAATTGACATTCTTGTTCGCGACTGACGTGGGCCTCTTGGCTTTAGACTGTTTAGAGCGTGTAAGTCACGTTTTGTTAAACTACGATTGTATCTCTAACCTTTAATCGGTTCTTATGTTCACCGTATTGGCGTTTACTGGTCTGCCGGTCGTTTCTGGTACAGCATTTTGTTTGTTGCTTCACGCCGGAACCGCCGTATGTTGCAAAGCCATTGAGGGTTTCAAGGCACGTCAGACCAATTGAAAAGCATGACGTTTGCCAACTGCATCAAGAATTAATGAACATTCGTGTGCTCGCTTTAAGCAAAGGCATCACAGACACATATGGACAACGAAAATCTTGATTTCTTTCTTGGATCTTGCTACAAAGCTCACCAGAAAGAAAACGAAGTTACCCATTGAAAATGGCGGGGGCTGCTTTGGCCTCATATTGCTCTAAGTAACGCCATTATTGTTGTGAAATGATACTGTCATAACGTGTTCAAGAGCTCGTGATGATCGCGAAACCTCTCGTGGAGAATCGAGGTGACCGGCGGTGACCGTCCAGATCGTGCACCACGTGAGGCGTAAAGCGCCCAGTAACCGCTGAACGCCTATGCCTTTGAAGATGACCCAAGCACGTCTATGACGCGCTATTGTTGTTAAGTAGGGTATCAGTGCAAGGTGTTAAACCTGGACATTGTGGCGCGATTGCAAATGAAGGCGGAAATAGGAAAGCCGTTACATTGTGGCAATCGAAATTATGAAGATTT
>Ga0163217_1079044_pt1 | contig 13887 bp, 15 predicted proteins | sample SynspAceP_FD_185933 | JGI IMG/M metagenome (GOLD analysis project Ga0163217, IMG submission 185933) | Saline lake microbial communities from Ace Lake in Antarctica - Synechococcus sp. Ace-P (PacBio error correction) | ecosystem: Environmental > Aquatic > Non-marine Saline and Alkaline > Saline ... | reverse complement strand
GTAGCGAAGGCCGAGAGCGGCGCTTACGCAGCCCGGCGCTCGTCCATCGGTCGAGGTTGGATCGTTTTCCGATGGCCTGCAGCGGAGCGTTGCCTGTTTCCACTTCGGTCCACCGCCATCCAGGCCCAAGGCTGGGCCTTCAGCCCCACCCGGGAGCGGATTCACCGTGGCGAATTCACAGCAGCGCTGCTCCGCTGACTCAGCTCGGTGCTGACCTCGCACCACTGGCCAGGATTCGTGCGGGCAGCGCTTCAGCTGGCCGAACCGGCAGGCTGTTCGAAATCGATCGAGCGGAAGTCGACCGCCCCTTGGGGATCGTCGGAAATCGTTGTAGTAGGAATCGATCGACGACCAGCGTCCGGCGCTACCGGAATTCCGTTCTTCGAAGGCTTGAGATGGTGGAACACGAAGCCTGGCGGGGCTGAAACCCGTCGCGGTCACCGCCACGGAGCCGGCGGGATCAGCCAGAACTCCGCCGGGGGTTCCGGGCTTGAGACCCAGCATTGGGCCGGCCCTTTTGAGGCGAATACGCGAAGCCGAGGCGGGTTGAACGACATCGCGTTCTGCAGGAACACCGCCCAGTTCGGGTGATCGCGAAGTCATGGGAGGAAGGCAAAAGCCGGGGAAGTTGTGCTTCTGATCCGCCTTCAGTTCAGCTGTCCGGCCCGGCGCTTGGCGTCGTACTCCATCAGCCGCACCGGCTGCGGGCCCCGAATGATCCCGAAGGGTGACCCATGCGCCGTTCGCCGTGGTGGCCCGATCGAAAGCGAGATTGGGCATCTGATAGGCCTCGCCCTCGCCCAGGGTGCCCTCCATCAGGTCGAGGCTCTGTTCCAGGGTGTCGGGATCGAGCGCGTGCGGTGAGCTCGTTCCCACAGCGCCAGCAGCTTGTTCGCCCAGCCGCCCAACCCACATGGGGTGTTGTCGGGGATTTCTTGAGCCGCAGGTCGAAGGCGTTGCCGCCGGGCCACCGGGTTTCTGGGTGCCGAACCACGCCCGATACCAGCACCTTGTCGGCGGCTTCCTCGGCCACCCAGCCCTCGGCTGCGCACGAAGCGATTGCAGAGGCTGGGCCGCGCGGATTCAAAGCGCAGGGCCGTTATCATTGTGGCCGGTCGCCATCGAAGGGATGGTGCACCCAGCGACCGCCGCGCCTCCAAGCGGCCGGACCATTGCGGTAGAAGCGTGCGGCCCAGGCTCTGGCGGATCGCTGCCTGAGCTGGGGCGTGGAGTGGCAACCGCCGGGTGAGCTCGCTGGCGGTTTACGTTGCGGAGGAACTCGCCCAAAATCGTTCGCGGTCGTAATCGCGACGGCTGAGCCGGTGGCTGGGCTGGTGGTCGGGGCGGCTGGGGGCGACGCGTCATCGGGCGGGCGGCAGGGGAAGGACAACTTGATTCCCCTCATCACGTTAACCGAACCATTACGTGCGGGTCCGGCCTCCGGCCTGCTTTCCAGCACTCCCTTGGCTGCTGCGGCACCTTGCCGGCGCGGCGGGGGTCGATCTCCACCGCCAGCCTTAGGCCCTGGCGAAGGCCTTGAAGCAGGCCTCCGACGTGTGGTGGGAGTGTTGACGCCGGCGAAGCTGGCGATGTGCAGGGTGAGGCCGGAGTTGTTCACCACCGCCAACGAGAAACTCCTTGACCAGCTCGGTTGTCGTAGGTGCCGATTCCGCTGGGCCGGGATCACCAGGTTCGTAAGCTGAGGTGGGGACGGCCGGAAGCAGTCGAGCACCACCTGGCACCAACGCCGTGTCATCGAGGGGCGCCACGAAATGGCCGAAGCGCTGGATGCCCTGGCGGCTGCCCAGGGCCTGGGGCCAGGGCCTGCACCCACGGCGTGCCCACGTCTTCGTTGGTCTGTGATGCGCGTCGATGTGAGGTCGCCGTTGGCCGTTGATCTTCCAGATCGAGCAGCCCATGACTGGCCAGCTGGTGCGCATGTGATCGGAGGAACGGCACGCCTGTGGCTCACCTGGCAGAGGGCCGGTTCCATCGAGGCCCAAGCGCACGCGCACGTCGTTTTCCACCGGTTTGACGCGCCGATGCTGCCGCTGCGGCCGACGGGGCTGCCGTGATCGAGGTCCGAAAGGGAGGACACAGGGGCAATCGGTCGGGACGGTACCAATCATGCCGAAGTCAATGGAACGCAAGCAGTCCACAATCGCCGGGCATCGCGTCGGCCGCTGCTTGAACAACTGTGCCCCAGGCGGTGCTCGCCGAGCTGCACGCAGCCACCGGCGCTTCCTTGACGGTGAATCGCTCCATCCCACAGCAGCCGTGAGCGCATTGCTCGAGGTGGAATCGGGCCAACATCCAACGGCCGCGGTGCTGGGCTGCGCCCGATTTCCCGGGGCCGGTCGAGCTGCTGTTCACCCACAGGCTTCGGCGACCTGTTCGTGGTCCGCAACGCGGCACCCTTTTCCCCCCACCGCGCCATCGCTTCCCGGAGTACGCCGTTGCCCACCTGGCGTGCCGGTGATCCGTGGTGCTCGGCCATGAACGCTTGCGGTGCCGTTTTAGGCGGGCCCTGAACCCAGCGCTGAAGCTCACCCCGAGCCTGGCCCAGGTGGTGGGGACAGCTCCGCATGGAGCTGCTCAGCCTGGGGCGGCAGCACGAACCTGGATCAGGCCTCCCGCCTCCACCAAAACCTCAACGCGGCCCGCAACCTGGGTCACTCCAGCGTGCTTGCTCACCGATCTGATGCGCGGCGGCCGCCTTTGCAGGTGGAGGCTGCCTTCTACAACCTGCCACAGCACCAGCATCGACTGGATGGATCGGTGCATGCCATGCGCTCAGAAACACTGATCAAGCCCCCGTTGATGCGGGCTCTTGGTCAAGCCGCGGCTTCACATCCGTTGATGCAGTAACGGGCGTCACGGTAGATCACCTGGGCCGGTGATGCCCGAGGCCAGGGGGCTGGCCAGGAAGGCCGCCGTGCTTCCCACTCCTGTCTGGGTGACGGTGCGGCTGAGCGGAGCTTTCACCTTCCCACGTTGTGTGATCATGTCGAGAAGCCGCCGATCGTGAGTGGCCCAGGTGCGGATCGGCCCGGCACTGATGGCGTTCACGCGCAACCTGCTCTGGGGGCCGAGGTTCCGCGCGAGATAACGCACCGAAAGGGCCTCCAGGGCTGCCTTTGGCCACCCCCATTCACGTTGTAGTTGGGGATGGCGCGCTCAGCGCCGAGATAGCTGAGCGTGATCACGCTGGCCCCTCGGTTTGAACAGGGTTGGCGTGGCGGCAGAGCGGCGCCAGGGAAAGTGCGCTCACCTCAAGGCCCGGGCCGAAAGCCCTCAGGTCTGATTCGCGCTTAGCGCCGACCAAGCTCCTCCTTGCCGGCGAAGGCCAGGCAGTGATATCAGCACGTCGAAGTGGCCCCCACTGCGCTTCGATTTCGTGAACACGCCTGCGATCTGCTCAGGGTGTCTGCGACATTGAGCGGCAACACCGGCTGGGCTCAAAGCGGAGCGGTGAGCTCGCGCACCTTGGCCTCGAAACGGCCCTTCTCAATTCGGGTCAGGAGGTTGACGCCAGTCGAGCCTGGCCGCCGCCAGCTGCTGGGCAATGCCCCAGGCGATCGAGGCGGTTGTTGGCGGAATGCCGGTGACGAGGGCTTCTTGGCCGCGCCAGGTCCGAGAAGCATCGCTGGGGGGTTCGAGAGAATGGGATTCTTCTCGCAGCGCTCGCACCCGTGTCTGGTTTTCCGCCCTGCGCGTCGCTGTGGACGAACCGCTCAGGCCGATTTGCCGCTGGCCCGCCACCATCGAAGCCCTGGCCCCAGCTGGATTCCCGGCCGCGCAGGCCCCACCGCTGATTGGACTGATCGACCGCCGCTGTCACGCCCTGGTGGCCCAGCCGGCCGTTGCTTGCAGTCCCGGCTTCGCGGCGGAGCAGCGCCCCCCCCCCCCCCCCCCCCCCCCCCCCCCCCCCCCGGAGCGAGCGCCTTTGCGCCGCGACGACGACCGTGACCGCAGGCCTGCTGGGGCCGTGGCGGCCACTGCGCCTGGTGCTGGGTTTGGCTTGATCGGCCCAGGACCCGCCACGTTTGCCGCTGACGCGTGGGCCCCGGCGGCAAACCCAGCTGGCCCGCTCAGGTTCTCCCCAGTTTTTCAACATTTCCCACTTCCGGCGCCCTGGGTGCTGGGCCTTTCACGCCACTTGCCCCGTCTGGTGTTGATGTGGAGCGCCAGCGAGCCGCCTTCGCTGCAACCGATCGCCCGTTCCGCTGCTTCGGACCCGGCGCTCTGCCGCAGATCGAGCCCTGCGCCAGCAAAGCAAACGGCTGGCGTTCCTGAGGCACTGGTGCGCCTGGAGGCCCACGCTCAAGGCCCAGGGAAACCGGCATCCCTGGCGCCGCCGTTTTGCCGTCTCGCCCAGGGCCACCGCCCTCCACGGCTCCAGCGCCTGAGGGCTACCGCGGTTGTGCGGCTGGCATGGTCTCGCTGGCGGCCCTAATTGTCCTCGGCTGGGGTGGGATCGGCGCCAAGCCTCTTCCTGCTGGCGCACCTGTTCGGGATCGGGTAGCAGGTCCCTCTTCCTTGAGGCGGCGGCAGGGCTCCACCTTCAAGCTCCTCCAGCCGGCGAGGGCGGGTCGCTACCATTCCCAGCGGCTCCGTTGGCGCCCTGGTTTCGCATAACGCTTCGAGTTCGGCGGCGCAGGGCCTGGCGCACATTTCACGGCGCCATTAGGCCTCGAACAACCTCCGGCGCGAGTGGCTAGCCCGGAAGCTGAACGGGTGCCGAAGCCGTTGCCGTTGAACAGCCGCGTCGCATCGGGCAGCCAGCGGGGCCGGCACCACGCCCCGGGTGTGGTCGTCGGTTTTCGAGCCAGAGGTGGAGGCCATTAGCCATCGGGCTGGTCTGGCCACCGCCAGGCCGTCGTGGGTTGCTGCCGCTGCAAGCGGGAAGATCCGCCAGCTGGCGCTCTGGTGGGACGCGTGCAAACTGGCCAGCAGCCCAGGGCGGTGCCGGCAGGAGGGTCGCCGGGCCGAGGCGCAAGTCCGAAAACAAGAGCTGGGAATGCAAGGCGCGCGCTCATCCTGCCGGAACCAGGCGCCTCGCCATGGGACGCCACCCAATCACCAGATCCTCGTCCGAGCTGGCCTTGCGCCCTGACACCCTCCACGATGCTTCCCCTTGGTACGGGCCGCTGCCCACCTCGCGTTGCCGGACGCTGTTAACACCTGCGGGGGAACCAGCCATCGAGAGCGCGGCCTTGCCAGCTGCAGCCCGGTGCTGGTGCTGTTTCTCTTGCGCCCCATTGCCCGTTTCGTGCAATCCACGTGGAAAGCGGAGCTCAGCCGGATCACGGCCGACTACGGCGAGCGCCGACGACCTGGCGATCGCAGCAACAAGCCAGCTCAGCCATCCCAGGGACGGTCCGCTGCCAGCTGGCGGTCAGCGGCCATCGCTGCGGTTTGGCGCTTTTCCCTATCTGCTCGATCAGGACCAGTCGGTGGCCCAGGCTTCAGGGCCGCCTGCACCCCTGGATCTCTCCTGTCGGCGCCGACCATCGGCTGCTCACCGGGGGTCAGCTCGACGCCAGCCGTCCCGGCCAACGGCCAACCCCCGACGGCCGCGACCTGCGCCGCCCGCCCTTGAGGCCCGGTGCTGGCCGTGTGAACCGGTGAATCCGGAGCAGACCGCCTCGATCGTTGCAACATCAAGTGCGCATCCCGGCAAGGAGCCCCGCCTGGGATTCTGAAGCCCAACTTCGGGGCTTAAGGTGCCACGGGCATGCAGGTGCCCTCCCTTCGATCTCACCGAGCAGCTTCATCAAAACTCGGTTGAAGCCCTCGGAAGATGCCGTATTGGAAGGTGTTGCCGCAGGGGCAATACATCGGCGGGGCCCCGATTGCCCAGTTCGAGCAACATTTTCGCCGCCACGATCGGGCTGTCCACGCAATCGGCTGCCAACAGTCCGGAAAACTTGACTCCCTTCGTCCTGGCCCTGCGTGGTCTTGGCAATTCGGCCCGGGCGTATGAAGGTGATTCAACCAGTTCGCTTCAGTTTTTCGCACCGCCGAGGCGATTAGTTCCGTCGCGCCCACGCCGGTCTTTGTCGAACGTCGAGGAAGGCTCGGTATCTGCTCGATCTGGGCGAATGAGGCGTCTATCACACCGGCCACCCGCGCCCTGATGCCTGTCCACCTGTTCGGCCGCCCCGTCGACATTGGAGCGGCTGATGGCCCATTGCCAGCGCCCACAACCTACGATATTCGAAGACTGCGCCCAGGCCAGCGGCGCCACTGGGCGGGTCAGGCCCTGGCAGCTGGGGCCGCATGCGGTTGTTCAGCTTTTCCCCACAAGAAAACCTCGGCGGTGCCGGCGACGGCGGTGCTGTCACCTGCCGCGATGGGCCTTGGCCCCAACGCATCCGCGAGGCGGCCGTGCACGGGCATGCCGCGCCGCTACCTGCACACCTCGCTGGGTTACAACAGCCGCCTCGATGGCCCCTGCAGGCGGCCGTACTCAAAACGTCAAAGCTGCCTAACCTGCAGGCTGGATCGAGCGCCAGGAGCCAGGCTGGCCGCCAGCTACGGCGGTGAGCTGCGAAGGCACCCGGGATTTGCGGCTGCCGGAAGCCCGGAACCCGAGGGGCACAGCTGGAACCAGTTTCGTGGTGCGCATTCCCCCGCTGTCCCACAGCCTGCCCAGTTTGCGCGGGGCGTTGCCACCCCTTCGCCAGCCAGGCGCCGGAGTTGGCTACCGGAGCAGCTCACTGCCGCGACTGCGATCAAGCAGAAACTGGCCAGCGCCAGGCGTGCAGACGATCATCTATTACCCGATCCCGATCCACCGCCAGCCGGCCTAGGCCGCGTCTGGGCTACGGCGCCGGCAGCCTGCCGGTCACCGCAGCGGCTGACCTCCGAAGTACTTCAGCCTGCCGATCTTCCCGGAACTGGACCGACCGAGCAGCAGCAGCGTGTGGTGGAGTGGTGGCGCCGCGTCTGCGCCCTCTCGCCTCAGCCGCCTCAGAGCCAGCGACCCACACGGCGCCTGAGCCGGCTTGTCGGCAAACCAAGTTCAGCCGGCAAAACAGCCTAGCGCAAAGACGCGTAGAGCTGCTTGAAATGGGCCTGTGCTGCCCCGGTGCTCCCACGATCGGCGCCGGGTAAACCGAAGCCGTGTCGGAGGGGCGCGATGGTGCCCGCTGAGCGATCGGCGGTGGCGGCCACGCGGGCCAGCTCCGAGCCAGCGACGGATGTAGGTGGCCCTCGGCATCGAAGCGAGTCGCCTGGGTGTACCGTGCTTGAGATGGCCGTAGCGGTTTGGGCGGTCCATTGCCGCTGCTGGCGCTCCACTGCCAGCCGCCGTTCGTGGCGGCCAGATCGCCGTCCACCAGGCGCTCCATGAAGGCCCGCTCGCCCCAGCGCAGTCGATGATCAGATCCTTGACCAGGAAAGGAGGCGACGATCATGCGGCCAGCGGTTGTGCATTCCAGCCGCTGGCGTTGAGCTGACGGCATTCGCCGCATCCACGATTTCGCACGCCCGGTGAGGCCCTCGCACCAGGCCCCGAGCGAACAGGATCGTTCTCCCAGGAGGAACTGGCGCCCACTGCGGCCCGGTAGGCGCCGTCGGCCAGGGGCCGGGAAATGAAACAACGCCTGCTGGTAGGGAACTCGCGCCAGGGCCAGCTCCTGCTCCCAGACGGTGATCGCCTGTTGTGCTCCCGCTGCCGGGCGGCCGGTCGTCATCGCCCTGGGCGGCGGTCGGCCCAGGCCTGAACGGGACTGAGGTGCCGAAGCGCAGGCGGCGCTGAAGCCCGGCAGGTTCCCGCTTTCGCCGGCAGGTTGCGGCCCGGAGTCGTAGTTGAGCAGGGCGGCATGGCTTGAAGCCCTCCAGCTGCTCTCGGCGGCCGCCTCACCCAGGCGGCAGGCGCAGATTTCGGCGCCGGCCGAAGGCTGCCACCCAGGTTGGCCAGATCCTCAAGCGCCTTGGGCCGGCTCGCCGGGCAGCTCGCTCTCCAGGCGCCCTGGGACGCAAGCCGCGTTCCAATCCGCAGGCGCTGGGCCGCCGGGGTTGGGGGTGAGTGTGGCGGCGGGCCTCTCCTCCAGCGTTGCGCCAGCGGCGCCAAAGTAGGGCCCATAGACCCGATAGATCGCCCACTGCCGTTGCTTGAGGTATCGGGTGGGAAAACAGCAGGCTGCCGGGGTCCCAGCCCGCGAGCACTTTCCGGCCAGCGGCCTCAGGGGTGGCGGGCCACTTTTTGCGGTCGCTGCCCCGCCCGGCCGGCTCCCACTTCCCGGCGTTCCAGGCCACCACGCCCGCGCCGATCGTTTTGGCGGCGAGCCTGGGGCCAGCAGCGCGACGGGCGTCACCGTTGACACAGCGTTGGCGCCGGCGGCGCCCAGGGCTTGCTGGAGTTCGCGCAGGCTCTCGGCGAGGAAAAACCACAAGCCGCGCCACTGATTGATCCGCTGCGCCAGCTCGGGCCGGATCTATTCACATACACACCCGTGACAGCAGCGGTCACGGCAGGCGGCGGCCAGGCCGAGCGTGTCGGCCAGGCGCAGGTCGCCGCCGGTGCCCAGAACAGCCACGCGAGTGCTTCCCTTCGGGGCGGCGGCGGACGCACTATCCGAGGGCCCGAGCAGCTGGCGGGCGCGGAACAGCGGTGACGCTCTTGCATCGAGGGCCTCATCGCCCTGGCCAAGCGGCATCCGAGGGCGGGCGGGCTCGATCAGCAGCACCTCCAGGTCCTCGTCCTCGTACGGCGGGCGGGCCGCTCGCTCAGGGGCGCCTGAGCTCGCGCCGGCCAGGACAGGTGGATCAGCTCGTCGGAGTAAGCCGGGGCAGGGCAGCATTCAGACCGAGCGAGTCCCAGCGGGGCGGCGCTGAAGCCGCTTCTTCGCCCAGGCTCGCGCTGCCATCGAACCCAGGAGGGTCTTCGCCCGCTTCCAGGGTGGCCGGCAGAGGAACTCGAGGATGCGGCGTTCCACCGGCGAAGCGGACTGGCGCAGGATTCACCACCCGGCCGTCGTCGAGGCACGGGCACCGGCCAGGGAGGCGCCGGGGTGGCGGATGATCCACGTAGGTGCCCTCCACCCCCATCGCAGCAACCACCCGGGTTTTGAGCTCGAAACGGATCTTGCGGGCCTGGCAGGCGCCCGTCGTCGGTTTCCAGGTGGTGGACGGCTCGGGGGCGGCGCGGAGCCATGGCGAGCAGGGCTGAGGGGATTCCAGCATGGACCGCCTGCCGTAGCCGGCGCGGTTCCACTTCCAGAAGCGATGCTCCCCACTTTCAGGCAGCCAGGTGCGACCAGCAGGAGCTGCGGTGTGTCTCCTTTGGAGCCCGGCCAGGCAGCTGCCTGCAGCAAGCGGCCGGCCGTTGTTGGTTCCCCGGGTGGCACCAGCCCTGGCTCGATCCGCCGCCAGCGCGCCAGCACGAAGGTGCGCTGGCGCAGGCGTGGGTGGGGCAGCTTCCGCTGGAGCGGACGACCCCTGATCGGCGGCTGTGGCCGTGGCACCACACCAGAGCAGGTGCCGAGATCGAAGGGCTGCGGGGCCCCCAAGGCACCAAGGCCCGCATGCGGCCGAAAAACGGCCGCTCCAGGCTCTTGCAGCCGGAACCAGCAGGTCCAGCGGATCGGGCCAGGATTCGCTGTTTTGCAGGGCGCGCCGCTTCGGCAGCCCGCTCCACCAGCAGCACCGCATTGGGCAGAAACCGGGCCGGCTGCCCCGGCGGACCACCCACCGGCGCGTGCGGAAACAGCGGCCGACCAACGCAGTTTTCAAGCAACGGTCAGCCCACCCATCCAGGATTCCAGCTCTTGAATCAGCAAACGGCCGCCAGGGCCGTGAGCGTATGGCAGGCGGGATCGCCGAGGTGCCCCCAAGGGCGATGGCCGTTGTCAAGCGGGCTCAGGTTCCGTACGGCCAGCTTTCGCGCTCCAGCAACGCTTTTTGCGCTCAAGGCCCAGCGGTAGCCACGCAGGAGCCGTCGTGCCGTATGACGCGGTGGCAGGGGAATGGCCAGGGCGATCGTGTTGGCGCCGCAGGCCTGGGCCACGGCCCGCACCGAGCGGGCGTTCGCCCAGACGGCGGGGGCGCAGCTCCGGCATAGCTCACGTGCGGCCGCGCGGGGAATCAGGGTCAGCGTCCTGCCAGACCCGCCGCGGAAGGGCGTGCCGCCCAGATCCAGCGGCGGTGGCGGGGCACCGGCTCGGTGTCGATGGCGGCGAGCACCTGGGCCAGCCAGCCCTCCAGCTCGGGATCGGCCGCGGCGAGCTCGGCTGCGTCGGGATGGCGCTGGCACAAGCTCTTCGCTCAGTGGGCCTGGCTGATCGCCCAATGGTGGATCGCCAGAATTAGCCGCGCGCGTGGCGGGCGAGCAGGAAAATCCAGCCAAGCCAGCAGGGCCGAAGCAGGAAGGCGAAACGGTGTAAGGAGCCATCGCCGGGCTCTGGCGCGCAACAACGACACGATTTTGTTCGGACAAAGCGCGAACGAACAACGGCCCCGGCTGTTCGTGGCAACACGATTCAATTTGCTCAGGCAGGAGAAAAGGCTAGACGAAATGTTGGATCGAATCGCGGTTCGACTCTTGCTTGCCAAGCACTCAGGGATTGATTCACGCCGATCGAGCCCACCCTCTTGAATGAATGACCAGCGGCCTTGAAGGGAGAGTGGTTGAATCTGGGGATGATTGAAAAGAGGAGGCATCCCAACCTCGGCTTTGCGTTTCCCCATTCACCCCTTCCCTATGTGGCAGATTGCATCCACTCGGACTGGCTCTGGTGGCTGTTGCTGCGCCCCCTGTCCGCAGCGCAGCTTCCCTTCGAGCCCAACCCCATTCGCCTTTTTGCCACCTACCTCGGCAAGGAGGCCTGGGTTGGGAGGCAAGCCCGCCAGCTTCAGAACCTGAGCGCGTTGCAGCATGGCAGTGGCAACCCCAAGACCTACCAGTGCGAGTCGGGCGATGCTGTGCTGACCAGGCCCGAGTGGCGTCACGCACCTGCAAGGCGGTCTCCCGAGAGGGCGGACCCGGCATTCATCTGGACGGCGGGTAATTAAGACGGAGGAGGGGTCATGGCATGGGGAATCTGGAGTGCCCGCCATTCGCCCCGGCCGCCGCTGCTCCGCGGCTGAGCTGATTCCGGCCACGGCCGCATCAGGAGATGAATCAGGAATCAGATCCTGTTCGCCCCTGTTTCCGCTAAGCCAGGGATGACGCCTCGTAACGATGAGCCCTCTGTTCCCCTGTTCGGTTTGCGGCGTCCAGATCGAACGCTCCGCTGCAAAAGGGGCTCTATCGGCCAAAGAAAAGGGCGTTTTGCTTTGTTCAACCTGCAAGGACAAGCTGGAGGGCGAGCGACCCCAGCCTCTTAAGGCAACAACTGCCGCCAGGCAAGCCAATTCAGCCTCCTTTTTTGCTTGTGAAACGGACTCCACGGCGGCGCGTGGGGCTCCACCTGGTTCGCTTCAAGAATCCTGGCCAGCTTCAGGCTTCTTCCAACTTGGTGTAAGGCCCTTGATCCCGTTTCGCGCCTTGCACAAGCTGCTTGAGGGGCTGCCACCGACAGCTTAGAAAGCTGCCTTTGGCCCAGCAGGGCCTCTGGCCGCGCCGGGGAAGGAAGCATCGGGCGGATCGTGCAGCTGGCTCAGGGCTTCACTGAGCGTTGGAGATTGCGCCTCCCCACGCGGGCGATACCACCCGGGCATGTCCGCTTGGCCGGCAAGTTCTCGGGTGCTCTGCGCTCAAGGCAAGTATCGGCAATCGATGACCGCGCTCATGGCTGTTCGTTGATCAAGTTGCCGTTGATTTCTGGCGCGCGGGTGAGTTCGGCAGAGCCCTGGCTGTCGACCGCCGATTCAACTGCGAGTGCCGCAGCGTTGCGCCTTTGGCCTGCGCCAACGGCTGGCCTGGCGCTGAATCAGCCGCCTGAACATCTCCACCAGCCAGAAGCCGCTCTGGCGCCTCACTTTCTTCATCAATCAAGCCCCACCATCGCTGTCCACGGTGTCCTCCAGTCGCGATCACGGCGCCGAGCTTGGCGTTGAGGGCATTTGCAGCGCAGCTTGGTCCGGTTGCCTTCATCAGCCAAGTCGGCTCCAGTTCGCCAGCCCCGTTTTCAGCTCGGCAATCACACGGCCGCGAACGGGTCGCTCTGGGCCTGAGAACCCCCCGCGAACGATTGGCCGACACCAGCGCCGCGCGGCCATTCGCTATGTAGGTGTCCCCCAGGGGCCTTTCTGGCTCCGGGATGGGCGGGAACTCGCTGGCTGAGCAGCAGGGCCATGCTGCCGACGGGAACTGATGAATGTCCATTCTGGGGCAAAGGAGTAATGAGGCCACAGCTGCAGCTGCGCTCATTTGCAGCTGAGCGCAGCTGGTCAGCTGCCGTTGCTGTAGCCTTGCCAAGGGATGGATCTGGCCGCCACGGAGGGATGGCCTGGGGGTGGCCCCATGCTTGGGTCGGATTGCGTCTGTGGATTCGGCCGCTGATGGAGACGTTTCGAGTTCTTCAAAAAACAAGCCCTGCCGGTGCTGATCGTGGCGGTGGTCACCCAGGTTGACACTGGTGGTGCGGCCAGACAGCTGAAAACCGCAAGGACCCGGCCGTTTTTGCGGGCCGATTTCTCGCCACCGAAGCGAGGAGGGCCTGCGAGGGTGGGACATCTCCTGGCCTCCTGCAAACCGCGCGGCCAACGTCACGGATGTGAAACCAAGCTGGGCTGGTCTGGCGATCGCGATTTGCGCCGATCCAATGCAAAGGGGAATACGTGCGACTGTCGGCGGCCGGTCAAGGAGGCGCTGCCCACCCTGAGCAAGCAGGAGTTTCAGGTGGCATCGGCCCCCTGAAGGGGAGCCTTTCGCCTGATCATTCGGGTTACACCGAGGCCGCAAACAACTACTTTCCTCAATCCTCCAGAACGCCACGATCAGCCCCGGATTTCCGAGGAGGGGGTGGAGTTGCGCCGCCAGATCTTCCGTGACTTCGGTGTTGTGGCAAGCAGCAAAAATCCATGTCAATGCCGACAAGGGCCAGGGCGATGGCCAGCCTGTTGCTGGAAAGGACATGGATGACCAGGAACTTTGAAGTCGCTTGAGGGAGGCACCGAGCAACACGGATCCGATTGGACGCCCGGCCCGGCCAGCTGAGAACCCAGGATCAGAGCGCTCGCTGAGGCAGCCGGTGGGATCAAAGCGCCTTCTGGATGCCGTCCCAGAACGGTGATGCCTCACCACCGGGCACGCTGGGCCAAGCCGTGCGTCTGCCGAAGGACTACCGCTTCTTCGGCACCGAAGTTGCTGGTGAAGTCTTTTGGCCAACTTGATTAGCAGGGCAAAGCCTCGCGCAGGCAGGCCCTTTTGGGACATAGGGCTGGTTACGGCATATACCAGTTCGTCACTGCCAGGCTATGAATCGGATCCAGTTCCAGGGGGGGCCAGCTGTCGCTTGCCCCAGTTTTTATTGAGGCTCTACGGGAACCCGAGCAAAAATTGTGGAAGTTGCCTGGAAACAGGCGCGGCTGGCCCCTGAATGGTTTTTCGTTGCCCACGTTGTTTGAGGGCAAGGAGTTTACGGGGGCTCATCAATTGGCAGGCGCCACAAGCGCTATCCAGTTGGCCGGAAGCTGGTTCGTTCATCAAAGCCACCCTCACGGGGCCGGTACCCATTTTCTTTTGGGAGGCAACAAAGTTACCTTCTGACCAACCTGGTTCCTTGGCCTTCTTACCTCGTCGGCCAAGCCCAAGGAACAGGAATCTCCTTCACTTAGCCTCTGAGGGGCGTCATCTCGGTGGGAACTACGAAAAACGGCATTGGTTTGCTTTTCAGAAAACAAGAATCATTTGCAAGGGGGCAATGAAAAAAAAAAGAAACGTGATTTTGGGGGGCCGGCCTAGGTCCCTCATCTTCCTCCTTTCCTTTTTGTGGT
>Ga0163217_1081647_pt1 | contig 13888 bp, 15 predicted proteins | sample SynspAceP_FD_185933 | JGI IMG/M metagenome (GOLD analysis project Ga0163217, IMG submission 185933) | Saline lake microbial communities from Ace Lake in Antarctica - Synechococcus sp. Ace-P (PacBio error correction) | ecosystem: Environmental > Aquatic > Non-marine Saline and Alkaline > Saline ... | reverse complement strand
TCTTACCGTACATTCGCTGCTATAGTCTAGGTACACATGAAGCGGTGCTATTCGTCCATCTGTGCTTCAATTCTTAATCTCGGTATGGCCCCAACTTTTCCCAACTTTCCACCAAACCACGCAAGAGCCGATTTTCGCTGACCGTGCATAACCAGATTCCCGAATGCAAACGGCTTCCGGTCGAGGAATCGATCGAAATGCGCGCTGGACTTGCAAGAATATTCGAAATACCAGAATCGAATCCGAGTTCTGGCCAAGCCTTCATCCAGCTGATGTTTTCGCGGAGCAAACGGATTGTCCGTCGAATTGCGGACGATTCTCGCACTCCACTTACATCCGCCGATTTCAACAGCGTGGCGACGTTCGGGAACGGCTGTGGGCGAGGCTCTTCGCGACTTTATCTTCTGAGTCAACCGGCGTGAGCACCCTTGTACTCGGATGCGAGAGGACAGGTTGCCGCGATTACAGCCTAGACCTGAATCAGCGAACGCTTGATTCCAGGTCTAGGAGTTCACGGGAAACCAGACGTTGCGTTCGACATCATTGACCACTAATGATATTCCTTACCGACCAAACTGGATGCGGTTGAGTTTGCAATATGTTGGACCCGGTATCGTCTGAGTTCGATCGAATGCTTTTTCCAGCGTGCCGGACAACTCTCCCACGCCGAATCGTTGCTGTTCGTCTTCGCAAGTACTGGACAAGTCGAAACGCGTCGCCGACCGAGGGCTTTCTTTCATCGTCGGCGGCCTTCAACAGCGGCCCTGGCAGCGCCGGTTGCTTACGTTTGCGCCCGCACGTCTGAATTTGTTTTCGACGGGATGGACCGACCGACGAATAGACGAGCGCGCCCTCGGAAAAATCGGTGCGAAGCGATGTTCCGATTTCAAGCGATCCGATCAAGGGAGTCGGGAAAGTCTCACTGGTCAAAAGAATAGCCGAACGCGTGAACATCACGATCGCTACGATCACCGCAGCTGGGCATATCCGAATATCACGCCAAGCACAACCAAAACGCATCGCGGGGGATGCCATCGCGCAGAATGACCTGAATCAGTGATCAAAACATGATCCCGGGGATACCAGACGTGCGCATCGCGAGGCCGGGCCGCTAGTAGGCACAGTTGACTCTCAAAAATGCAGGCTCGTCCAGGGACGCCCTGACAGTCGCCCCGCTCGATCACGGGCAGGAAAAAGGAGGTGGACAGCAAAATCTCGGCGCCGCTCAGTGCCTGGCAGCGTCGGCCACGGCGACCTGGTCGACGCTTCCGACCAGCGATCACCGATGCCGTGTGCGAAACGGCTTAGACAGAGCTTCGAGGCCCACGCGCGATTCCACGCGGGAGCGTGTGCATGTTGGAAGTCATGTGATAATTGGGCCAGTTGCCTGTAGGGTTGAATTCGTAGGGCGCGGCCGGCTTGCGAACGCAATCCATGATTGGCGCAAACCAACCCACTTAGGCAGCTCGCCATCAGGGAATGCTCGAGGAGGTTGGTGTATCACTAGTTGGCGTGCTCTCGCGCGAAGAAAGGTGTCAGGACTTTTCTTTCGTGATGCTGATATGGGCTTCTTTCTCGGGCGGTCCGCGTGACCCGGGGTGTGGTTCGAGGTCCAGCGACGGAGCGATGACTCACCATTTTCGCGTCAAACGGATTGCCACGCCCGGATCGACCAGCGAAACCGGCATCGAGCTCCTTGTCGCAGGCTCTTCGTTGACACGCGGCACCCAGTTGGCCTGAACGGCCACGGCCATGGTAGAACAACAGTCGTGGCAAGTTTCTCGTGAACCAACGAAAGAGACCCCCAACGGCAGGTCTTCTTGACACGTCGACAGCTTTGCACGCTGTGCGTTGCGTCGACGTACCGGCGAGATACGTGGGAACATGGCTGTATCCTGACGGGAAACTCTGAATCGCCTGGTAAACTGTCCCTCGCCGGCAGTGTGTAGTGGGCGTGATATCGCATCGTATGCGTCAGAGGTACCAAACGCAGAAATTGCTCATCCCTCCATCTGTCGGCGGTTGGAGACGAGATGCATGATTCGGCATTTCAACTGTACGAAAGGATGCGCAGGGATTAGCGAACAAGCCCTTCGGCAGAATATTCTCAAAGCCTCGTAATCACCCTCCTTGAGGAACATGACCGAGGTCCTTGGCTTCGATTTCAAGGCATGTAGATCGCATTTTCTCATCCATGCGTTTGGGACGGGGCATCGCAAAAGCTTAGCACTTCAACCTCGCCGTTAAGAGTTCCTGACCCTTTCCTCGCCGCGTCTAGGAGCGGTAGGCGGCATCGTGCCTTTCTGTTTTTATCGGCATCCTGCCTCGGTTCCCTGCGGAGTCGTTTTCGGCTTCGTGCCGAAAAGCCGCTCCGCTCACGACGCCCGGTCTCGCTCGGTCGCTCCGGTTGCGGCTGCGGTTTTGTTCGCAAACCTCCTCACTTCGCCTTTCCCTTACGCTTCGGTCGCGCGCCCCGGCGACGCGACGTCGGCTTGACGGCTGCCGCGTCTTGCTTCCATGCGCGTTCGCGGGTGGATCCTGCCACCGGCTTCGTCATGCGGCGACTCATGTTCGCGCTTGCTCAGTGCCTCACTCAGGCTGGGCGGCATGTGCGAGATTGCGCGACATCTGTCGCGCTTCGCTCTTCCCGGCTCACACCGAATTGCAGATGGCGGCATCTAGCGGAGAGAGTAGCGGGCATTCTGCCCACCAACGAGGAAGGCACCTCGCGGTGCTCGCAAAGCGTTCGTTTCACTCCGGTGCAGGATTCTGTTTACTCGTATTGAGTCCTGACCTTTTGTTTTTCGGCTGCCTTTGTTTTCGCAGGATCTTCCGAGGTGCGGCCTTCCGGGGGCCGGAACAGGCCGCGACGCACTTCGTGGTGCGTTTTTCGCCCGGTTCGCTTCGCTACGGAGACCAAGCGATGGGCCGGCTGCGGCCGCAAGATGGCGGACGTAGTGTCCGCCAATGAGAAACGGCAGCCTGTTCGGCTACGTTTTGAATCCCGATCCCGGACCTGACCCCACGCGAAGCGTTTTCCCCTCTATCGCTCAAGAAACCAATTCATCGAAGCGAAGAAAAGACACAAAGTAGCAGAGGTCACTTGAACTTCCAAGTTAGTCCATAATCAAAAAGTCAGAGCCGTCGCAACAGTAGTAGAAAAGCTCGGGTTCTTTGCTAGTGCTAGTTTTCGGGCACTCCAGCACATTTTTGCATTGCACTTTTCGTACCGAAATTTGATCAACGGACGGCAAAGCTTTTCCCGCCCGCAGGAAGGGTCACATACACGGCGGCTGATGTTTGCTTCAATGTAACCAACCGATTCTCAATCTAGACGACTACAGAATCTGCTAGAGTGGGAGGAGTCAGATCGCACGGGAATGTCCGTCACCTGGATTAACCGTCACCGCACGCATCTTTCAACAGTCGCTTGACTGCACCAGGACACGGACCGTAACAGTGTACTCACGGTTCTCGTACTGTTATGCCTCCGTTCGACGGAATTCTTCTTGGGCAACTGCAATTGATTACGTCCTCGATCTCAGGAACTTCGGCTGCGTCTTGCTGGGAGATCTAATTCAATGACAGTCAATCTAATCTGTCGTCGGGGGAATTCCTATCGAATGGCCAAACACAATCTCTGTACCGAAGGGTCCATGAAACGAGGCCCAATGTACAGCGATAAGATTACTTTCCGCCCGGAACGATCGGGTCTCGGAGCAGACTCCATCGTCGGCGATTGTTTGTAAGTGCAGTCGCGTTTGTAGTGCGTTTTGCGGTGGTTTCGATGAGCTCGGCGCTGTGTTGCGCCGAAACGTCTCGCGCGTGCGCGAGTGCGGTTTTCGTGGTGGGCGGCGGGGCGTAGATGCGGTTTTCACAGTTCCCGATTGTAACCGATGGCGCGGCGGCGGGGCAGAACGAAGCGGAAGTTTTTTCTTAGCTGCCTTCCGACTGGGGACGAGGCGCCTAGGAAAGCTGCTTAAAGAGAAGTTGTTAAGCGCGATTGGGCGCTGGGCGTTGGGCGCTTTGATTTACGCGGCGGTGTCCGGTCGTCGCGGGTGGCTTTCAGGTTCGTCGGGGTCGGGTTCTTTCCGGTCGTGGTCGGCGGGGTGGGTCAGTTTCGTGGATTTTGGACGCGGTTTTCCGGATCGAGAACTTGGGTGTAGATTTCGTCTGTCGTGAGCTTGGCGTGGCAGGCACGCTTGGGATGTAGCGGATGTCGGCGCCTGTGGTTCGAGCATCAGTTGGCCATCGTTTGACGGAACAGATGGCAGGAACCGGTTTTGCGATGGCCGCTGTCGTCGTGTGTTAACGACGGACGTATTCGGGGGGGGACGGGAGATTGGGCTGTCGGGGTTTGTCGGTTCGCCTTCGTTGGTCAGGAAACAGCGTCGGTTCGTTGAGCCCGCCGAGGAGTTCGCGCGAGCGGATTCGATGTAGACGGTTGATCCATGACAACGCTCGCTTTGCGCATTGGTGATTCTGTCTTTCTTCCTTGCCCAACCGGATTATGATCGTTCTTACGCTCCGCGGTCCGATGTCGTCGAGGCGAAGCCGGGCCAGTCCCGCGACGGATGCCAGTGCTGTAGAAGGTTTCGAGGATGGCTCTATCGCGAACGCCGCGAGGTTCGTGATGTTTCGGTCTGTGCAAAGGACTTGTTCGGCTTCGTTTTGCGGCGTTACGAACGCTTTGGGGAGCGATGACCGAGCTTCGGTAAGTCGAGGTTCACTGCGCCGGATTGAACGCAAGTAGTTTTTGCGGGCCAGCCTTTGAACCAGCGCGAAGGCTTCGACAGGTGCGGTATTGATCTGCGAAGAGCAGCGGTTTGTCTTGCTCGATCCGTGCTGTTGAGATGACGTTGGAAGCGGTTCAGGATTTGCTTTGGTACTTTCATTCGGACGAGTGATCCGCGAGCGAGGCACACCAGGGGCGAAGCGGCGCGACGTAATTTGGATCGGGTTGTTCGATTGTTAATTTCAGAGTAGTTGCGGGCACGAAGATTCATCGACGTGAATGTTGATGAGTGTTGGAAGCCGTGCCTGTCGGGTCGGCGTCATCGACGGGTGTGATTGGTTGCGTTGGCGTTTCTGGGACATGGTTTTTCTCCTCAAAGAGATAGGACAGACAGAACAGACGACGGGAACGACAGCGGCTTCTGATCCTTTGAGAAGGACCAGAAGCCGCCGTTGATTATTTCGATTTGACTTACATTCGGCTTCGATTGAGTCGTGCGGTTGTGCGTTTTCGTGTTTTGGGTGGCTACTACATTTTCAGCTCCGTTTTTGCTGGGTTCCGGTGCGTTCACCTAATGCAGTGATGATTGGGGTGTTTTCGGGGCTGTCCTGGTGTTGATTGACGGTCACGGTGATGATGAGGTCTTTCAGGGGGTGATGGCCGGGAGTCGTACGTTTGCACATTCGATGAGCTTGGCCACGTCGATTCAGGCCGCACATCGTTGGTTGGCCCTCGCGCCCGCGACCGTCGTACAGCAGTTCGTATTCGATCGACGACGCTGCCGCGATGCTGAATAGATATTCCATTTCCATTCAGATCGATCTGAGGTGTTTTTCAGAGCGCTTTGATTTCCAGCGATCGCTTCGCGGATTTCATCCGACGATGTTGAACGATACTCGGTTTGATCGCTTGCCAGTCGATCGCATTAAAGCGCATAGCCAAGCGCTGCATTTCCAATCAGCAGCGCGCGGTTTGTCCGCGTGATAGCTCATACCGAGGCTCTTGCTTAGAACTTGATCCGACTAGGCGATTCGGCTAACGCGACTGTCGGCCGCGTGGCTTCGATGTGTAATCGACGGATTCGCCGTGTCGGTCGCGAGCGGATTTGACTTCGTTGTGTTGATGCAGAAGCGTGATGGACGATTATGTTGAACAGGTATTTCATATGGTCGCGACGGCGGGCGCGGCTGGTCGTCGATGAGCGAAGTTCTTTTGCAACGGATTGACGGAACCGCGAGAGAACGAAGCAGCGTTTGCGAGTTTTGAGCAGCTTGCGACGTTCGCCACACGCTTGCGGTGAGTAAATCCGTCGAGTGTTCGTTCTCGCGTTGTTGGTCAGGATCGCGCGGGTTTGTTCGCGGTTTCATCGACGGTTAAGACGATGCTTTTTTTTTAAGCGTTCATGAGTTCTTTCGTCGATTCTCGATGGCGGTGGTCGTTAAGAAGATCATTCACGGGGCTTTCGACGTGATTACTCCTCGTTTTCTTCGTCCGTGGGCCGGGATCTTTGCCCGTGCTGGCGATCGTCAGTTGTCTTCACTTTGGAGCAGCTCAGCGCGTAGCTGCCTGCGGCGACGACCATAATCTATCGGCGATCGAGAGATTTATTTTCAGATTCGTTTTCGCCCATGTTAGAACAGGCTTGGCCCGGTCCTCGCGAGTAGCCCGACTTGTTTCTTTCGGGGCGGGATTGACCGACAGACCGCATCCATCAGCGACGACTTGCCCGCCGCCGGAGACGACTGGACTCGAGCAAGCGGCTTGCCAGTTGCGACTCGTCGCCGCGAAGATAGCGGACGAGTTGTTTGGTTTCTTCGCCGACGAACGGCACACGTTGCCGAAGTCTTTGGGATTCTTTCACGAGTCGGAGCTTGCAACAGTTCCATCGCCGGGCCGCCTTTCCGCGTCGTCCGGTTCGACGGGTTTATCTTTGGGTTTCGAGTCGGCGAGCTTGTTTTCCTGGATGGTTTCGAGCGTCATCAGCACGCGGCCGACGTCGCGTTTAATCACTTCGACATCGAAGCCCAGTTCAGCGGCGGCTTCCTTCCGTGAAGGCGTTGCGGACGCGAGCGGCGTACAGATCGAATGTATCGACGAAGAAGCGCTGCGCGTCCGTCGCGGCGAACCATGGACGTTGAGTTTTTGCGTCGATGGACGTGGATTTATCCAGACCCACGAACGCGATAGACGCGTTTGCGTCGTAATTCACGATTCCCGATTCGGTGATCTTCCGCATCCAGCGTATACTGCTTCTCAAGATTAGTTTCGGGCGGCGATGCCCTGCGGCGGCTCCGCGCCCTGGGCTTCCTTCCGCGAACCCACGACAGCCAGGGATTTCGCAAGCTAAAGAAGAAGTTTTTCAGCAGCAGCAGGCTCGTTGGCACGTCATTTCGCGGTTTGCACGAAACTTTTTTCTTTAGCCGCTTCCACACTGGACCGACGCGCCCGGACGCCTGCCCTTGCCGATCATTTTCGCATCCCGACGCACATCGCCAAGCGAACGGACCAGCCGGCACGAACTTTTCAGCATGTAATTATTTGGCGTCCATTGTTCGCATGAAGAAGCGGATGCTAGAACAACCTCGTAGCCTTCGGGCGATCAGTTCAGCCGCCGAATCCGATTCGACGGCCAGCCATTTGCCGCCGCGTGGCATCGAAGGCAGAAGGATGCGCCGGATTCTTCATTGGGCCCGAAGCGATTGACGTTAGTTCGTCGGTCAGCCCATTGGTTCCCAGATTCGTGCGTACACGGTTGCAACGCCGTCACACAGACGACACGCGCGATTTGGACGGATTCACCACAAGATGATTTCATCCGATGAGGCGGCTTCGCTGTTGAACGATGCTTCGTGCGTCCAGGCAGATAAAAATGGTTTCAGTTTCGACTTGCGCCGTTGTGTCGATCCGACGCCCGTAGATTTCACCGCCCCGCCTTCGGCGAAAAGATGGCAGGAACGTTGATGCAAGCGCGCATCAGTTCCGTGACGGTTTCCTTGATGACGCCGGCAGCTTCATTCAGGACCGCATGTCCTTGCCGGCATTTGTTCGGTTAGTCGGCAGGCGTAGTCCGAAGGCGTTCTATCCGCTGAACCGATTTTGGAATTGCTCGATCGGCTTCGGCCGTTGTGGATGCCGCGCTTGCGAGGATACGCCGTGCGTCGGGCGATTCTTTTGAGACGTTCGTGGTTAATACTTCGCCACGTCCGACAGCAGCGTTCGGCCTTCGGCTGGTTTGAGGCGATGGGAGTGGGAGAAGTGAGACGGCGAGTGTTCGCCGCTTTGTTCTCCGTTGCCGCAGAGCGCGGCCGACTTTTGCTTCGCTGAGATAGTTCGATCGCATGGCGGAACGAAGTTGTTTCGAGCGTGCATGACCCATTTGAAAACGTCGCCGCACACAACCGCACGCGCCAAGCAGTTCAGGACGTTCTTGACTCGGTTGACAACCAACGAGGGGTTTTTAATCGCTCGTAGGATCGGACACAGCCCGTTCCAAGGGGGTTTTTCTTTTTTTTTCAATTTTTTCGGGCCGGACGGCTGTTTGAGCTTCCGTTCCGTTAGCTCTCGAATCAGAGCGGGACGTGTCGGTTTCAGATTTGAATTTTCGCTAGGCGTTTCATCGTCGAATCGTGCCATTGGTCATTTCCGTGAGTCGAGGAAGATTTTTCAGGATTTTGCCGAAATTGGTTTTTTCGCTATCCTCATCCACTTCCAATATAGAATCTTCCTATCTCCGTCAAAAGGCACTCACTGTGATGCACTTCGACCGAGCCAACAACGATCTAAAATCGTCAGTCGATGCCAACTCAGGAGCAAGCATTGACGACACGACGAGGACTAACGGACCGATAAAAGGGATGCAAGCGATTGCCGCGCGCATCGTTTAGGACTACGGGCAAGACGCGGACTCACTCAGAGCAGTTAGCTCGGCAAACAAGGGGCCCCACATTCTGCCGCTAAACAAGGGCCAAGACAGGGGACCACATTTCTGCCGGAGCTGGTGATCAGGTTCACAGACTGAATTGTGTGTGATCCCTGCGATTTCGGCAAGTGCGATTCCTGCTCGACTCCGTCGACCGCCCACAGCTCTTGGAAACCAGGCCGATCGCAGGCGCAGCGGTGACTCGGCCACTCCCTGATTTGGCTATCGGCAATGAAAGCGAGTCGCTTAGTCCGAAGTGACAGGCCGAGGCGGAATTTCTCTCGGGCGCCACAACCAGCCCTGTCGCAGCGGATCGCCCTCTGAGCGAGGATCTCCGGGCCGTGCCCGCGGCTCGCTTGAACACCCGCCCGAACTTACCGCACCACGGTCACACCAGCCAGGAGGACGAGACCGACGGCTCAGAAATCGGTGCACCAAGTGCTCGGGGACTTGCCACTTTTGTTCACTGTTGCATTCGAGCGGCCCGTCCAAATCCAGCAACTCCAGATAAACGGGGCTAACGAAACGGAGAAATCCTTTTGGACTTGCGCGTCGAACCGGAGTTCTTTCCCAAACAGGGCGACCGCATTTCGTGCTGTTACGTTCAATTTCGATTTCGGGGCTCATCACCGCTCTTGCCGGCTGACGGCGATCCGCCTCCCAAGCGTGCGGTGTGGGCCGCGTATTCGTCCTTCGTTCGCTAAGATCGTCAATGCGATTCCTTCGCCCCGGTGTAGTCGCTGGTCTCGGGGTTTCGGCGATCGCCGCACGAATCGGATTTGAGGTCAGTAGGCGGCACAGTGCCAGCAGGCTGGCTTCATCGGTAAAATTGGAGTTTAAAACGCCCTTCCCAAAAACTCTGCCGGTGCACTTCGTCTTCCGGTTGGCACGCGGGCAATGTTTTCAGCCACGCACAACGCATCCACGCTCCCTTCACATCGATCAGCCGCCGGGCGTCTCCTCAGCAAGCACCTCGGGCTGATTGAGATATAGTCGATTTCAGGCTGCCGTCGGCTCTTCGGCGTCGTTCGTCTTTTCTTGCCGATACTGGGGAACAAGCCTCAGCCATCGCCGGGCGACTTCCTCATCGCTCCAAGGGGGCAAACCACACGCTACGTGTTCTCAGAACCACAATGCATGTGGTTACTTAGCACCAGTATAGTCAGGCAGCGATTGCGAAAGATCGATGCCAGGAACTCAGGCGACTGCGATCCAGGCCTCGCGATGCTCAATAAGACTTAGCCCCGGAATCTCGGATCTTCCCGCAAAAGCCAGGCCGACGGCAGCGCCATCGCTGAACAATGAAACCTGCACCGGTTGGGGGTCGGTTATTTCGCATCTTGGCCTTTCGTGCATGCATCGCCTCCCTTCATGGGGGTGAATTGAGCTAAGTTATCGTCAAGTAAGCACTCGCCACGCTCGCCAATAGATTGGTGGCCCAATTTCAATGCAGCGGTTCTGAGTTCTTCGTCGATGTCGATGTCGATGTCGCATGTCCCGATGTCAGGTGGCGGTGGCGGGGTCGTTAGGAAGAATCAATCCGGGGGCCCTTCGATGTAGAATACTCTGCGTTTTTCTGTCGTGTCGCTGCCGGGATCTTTGCCCCGTGCTGGCGATCGTCAGTTGTCCTTCACTTTGGAGCAGCTTCAGCGCGTAGCTTGCCTGCGCGACCCTTCCTCTTCGGCGATCGAAGGATTTATTTTTCAGATTTCGTTTCGCCCCTGATCAGAACAGGCTTTGCACGGTTCATCGCGAGTAGTGCCGAATCTGTTCTTCGGCGGCGGGATGAACGACAGCACCGCTCCATCAGCGACGACTTGCCCGCGCCGATGCACGACTTGGATTAACGATGGCAAGCGCTGCCCAGTTTTTGCGACTCGTCGCCGCGAAAGATAGCGCACGAGTTTGTTGGTTCTTCGACGACGCGCCACACGTGCGAAGTCTTTTGAGGATTCTTTCAACAGGTCGGGGGCTTGCAGCAGGCTCCATCGCCGCGCCTTTTCGGCGTCGTTAGTTCGAACGGGTCTCTGTCTATTGGTCTCGCGCTCAGCGGCTGTTTTTCTTGGATGTTTCGAGGTCATACAGCACGGCGGACCGAGGTTCCAGCGATTTAATCACTTCGACTCGAAGCCCAGTTAAAACGGCTGCTTCCTTCCGGTGAAGGCTGTGCGACGCAGAGTCGCGTACGATCGAACGTATCGACGAAGAGCGCTGCGCTCGTTCGCGGCGCACCATTGACGTCTGAGTTTCATTGCGTCGATGGACGTGCATTTTATTCCAGGCCACAACGCGATAGACGCGGTTTGCCGATCGATCATACACGATTCCGCCTTCGGTGATATTCAAGCGTTCGACGTTTGATTCTCAAGTTCAGTTCGGAACGGGCGAAGCCAGTGACGCAGGTGATGGCGCGGCTTCGCCGCCGCTTCGCTGGCCGGTTCTTTTGCCACCACGACGCCAGGGATTTCAGAAGCTAAAGAGGAGTTTTTTCAGCAGCAGACCAGTCGTTGGCACGTCATCGGGTTTGCACCGACTTTTTTCTTTAGTCCGCTTCCACCACTGGACGCCGCGCCGGACGTTGGCCCCTTGCCCGATCCATTTCCGCATCCCGAACGCACAATTCGCCAGCGAACACGACCAGCGAGCGACGAACTTTCAGCAATGTACTATTGGCGTCCATTTCGGCTATTGAAGCGGGATGTTACACCTCGTAGCCTTCGGCGAGTCAGTTCGCCGCCGATCCGTTTCGACGGCAGCCTTGCCGCCGCCGTCGGGCACTCGAAGGGCCAAGCGGATGCGCCGGATCTCATTAGGACGAGCCGCTTGACGTAGGTTCGTCGGTCAGCCCATTGGTTTCCCAGGATCGTGGTCACCGTTGCGACGCCGTCACACGCAGACGACCACCGCGTCGATGACGGATTCACACAAGCATGATTTCATCCGATGCGGCGAGGCTCGCTTGTTGAAGATGCCTTGCGTGCCGGTCCAGGCAGATAAAAAATGTTTTTCAGTTTCGAACTGCGCCGTTGTCGATCCGACGCCGTAGATTTCACCGACACCGCCTTCGGCGAAGTCGGAACGTGATGCCAAGCCGCGCATCAGTTCGTGACCGGTGTTCCTTGATGACCGCCGGCGGCTTCCCAATCGAGACCGCATGCTTCCTTGCCGCGTTGGTTTCGGTTTGGTTCGGAGGCGAAGGCAGCGTTACGGGTCAACTGAACCGATTTGTGAAATGCTCGTGGCCTTCGGCGTTTGTCGATGCCGCGTTTTGGCGAGTACGCCAAAGCGTCGGGCGATTCTATGAGGCTTCGTGGTATTACTCTCGCCACGTCAGACAACAGCGTTCGGCCTTCGGCGGTTTTGGGCAGATGGGAGGCAGAAGCGAGACGGCGAGTGTTCGGCGGCTTGTTTCCGTTTGGCGCGAGCGCGCCACCCTTGCCTTCGCTGAGAGTTTCGACGGCCATGGCGACGAAGTTTTCTCGGCGTGCATGGGACCATTGAAAAACGTCGCCGCCACAACCGCACGCGCCCAGCACACCCATTCGTTCTTTGGCGGCGATTGACGCACAGCGACGGGTTTTTGTCGTCGTGGATCGGCACAGCCCGATCAGTTCATTTCGCCGGGACGCTGCCTGAGTTTCGTTCCCGTAGCTCTCGTCAGAGCGACCGATGTCGGTTGTTCAGATTTGATTTTCGCTAGACGTTCATCGTTACGAATCTGCCATTTGCTTCCATTCCGTGAGTCGAAGGAGATTTTCAGGATTTTCCGAAATTGTTTTTTTAAAAGCTATCCTTGATGCTAGAATATAGAATTTCTATCTCCCGTCAGCAGGTACTCCTTGTGATGCACTTTCGACCCGAGCCAACAACGATCTAAAAGTTCAGTCGATGCCAATCACAGGAGACCCAGCTGGGACGACACGACGAGGACTCCCGACCATTGAAGGGATTGCAAGCGATTTCGCGCGCCGCATCGTCGAAACTACGGGAAGGCGCCGGACTCACTCAGAAGGCAGTTAGCGGAGACTCGGTGTCGTCGCCGTGGTTTCGGTATGGAACGCGGCGCAGCTTCGCGTTTCACGGTGATTGATCGTCGAGCTATCGCGACTGTTCAAAGGTTTCGGCCCGATGAGATGCTTGGGAGAACGCCTAAGAAGAAGCCGACAAGATGAGCCGGGAGCAGACTAGACTTTGTTCGAAGAGTTTCAAAGATCGCCACTTGGCCGATAAGGATCAACGCGCCGTCATTCGCCATCTCAACACGATGGATAAAGTGCCGCTGCGTCGTGATCGGCCTGGAAAGCGGTTTGAGGCGGTTTTTGGTGGCGCGGGGCGTTTCTCGGATGGAGACTTGTGCGGAAGTTTCGGTGCGCAGGTCCCTGGCGGAGATTTACGGGGCCCTTGGCGAGTTTCTACGCTTTACAACGGTTTGTTTCCGTTTGCTCGAAGACTCGCTCGCACCGACCAAAACCGCTCGCTTACTTTGGTTGTGAATTCGGCGGAACGCTATGTGCGAGATGGAAACGGGCTTTTGCGGACGGAGCTTGCGCTTTGGGACGTACCGTTGGTTTCGTTCTGCGGGCTCACTTTCCCCACGGAAAACGTCAAACGCCTTTTGCCGCGCCTGCCAAAGTCTCTCTGGTGCTTCAACCGCTACCACTGGACCGACCGACTATCGCGTTCTCCTCAAGCTTCCGCTGGCGTCCTTAGGATGAAGTTGGACGGCAACCGTTGCCTTAGTGTTTTTACGGGCTCAGCCCTCGGTTTCACTTGCGCGTCTGGTTTCGGCTTTCGTGCCGGAAAACGCCGCTATAAACGTTCACGGAGCCCGGTCCTCCGGCTCGGTCGCTTCGGTGCGGACTCGCCGTGGTCGACTTCGCCTTTCCCCTTGCGCTCGGTCGCTACGCCCCGGCGAAAACCGCGGCGTCGGCTTTGACGGCTGCGCGTCTGGCCTTCCGTGCCGGCATTTCGGCCGGGTGGCATTCCTATTGCCCACCCGGGCTTGGGTCATTGCGGCGGGACGTCTGTCGCCGCTTGCTCAAGTGATTTCTTATTCCCGGGACTGGCGTCATCCAGCCGGAACAGGCCCAGCCGACCGCACTTCGTTTGTGCGGTCCGTCGTCTCGCATTTTCGTTTTGCCGAAGGCCCAACGCCATTTGGGCGGCCCTCGTTTTCCCGGCGGGAAACATTGGGGCGGGTCCATCCATCCTCTTTCTCGGTGATCCGTCCCCGG
>Ga0163217_1029383_pt1 | contig 13888 bp, 9 predicted proteins | sample SynspAceP_FD_185933 | JGI IMG/M metagenome (GOLD analysis project Ga0163217, IMG submission 185933) | Saline lake microbial communities from Ace Lake in Antarctica - Synechococcus sp. Ace-P (PacBio error correction) | ecosystem: Environmental > Aquatic > Non-marine Saline and Alkaline > Saline ... | reverse complement strand
GAAAACTTTTGTTAGTATTAGGAAAGTGCGGGTGTGGAGTTGGATTAGCACTGTGGAAATTTAGGGAAAAAGTGATGGGGGCCAAAGTCATTGCTGCGGCTCTTCTGATGAAAAACTTGCGCTTTGCCGTTGAAAAGAGCTAGTGAAAACGATCAATTATTCCACTGAAGACCTGGAAGACTCGGATCATGAAGAGTTGCTGCAGGAAAAGGGGGTGGACTTGAATATTCGAATCCAAATAGGTGGAGAATGTATACAGAAGCTGCATTGCGAGGAATCGGCCTGGGAAAGGGCGTTAACCTGATTGTGGTTGGCTCTTGCAAATGGGAAATCCAAAAATTCCAATTGAATCTCTTCCTTTGCTAAAAGGCTGTGCCATTATGGGCGTCTTTTGGGGGGGGCCCCCCCAAAAAGGTTTTTTTTTTTTCCCCAAAAAAAAAAACTGAATCCAAACAAAGCTTTCAAAATATAGGGCAAAACTTGTTCAGTGGATTTAAGGAAGGGAAAAATTCAAGCAGCATATTAGCATAAGCATGTATTCCGTTTAGCCGGAAAGTCCGGATGCTTTACAGGCATTATTAAGATCGAAAATGTTTGGGGAAACAGAGTAGTGAGTAATTGATATATCCAAATTTACTTAAACTTTGACCCGCTGAATTAGCATTGAAAATCTTGATCAGTGCATTTTACTAGACATTTACGGCCAAGAGTCTATTCAAAGTTTTTAGACTTGAGCTTAGATGAAATTAAAGGAAGGCTAGGATTTTCCTAGCCTTCTTTATTCATTACTTAATTATATTAGGCTACTGCTTTCACCATTTCACTTCGAATTTCCTCGAGTAGCTTTTTGGTATGGGGCCAAACTTGATTGTGCGGCATCAACTAATTTTTTTTTTTTGGGGGGGGGGGGGGCCTTTTTCTTTTTTTTTCCCCCCCCAAAAAAAAAGGGGGGGGGGGATTGCGGCATGAGGAAATTTTACCTCGATATCCACAGCTAATCCAAATGATCCTGCGAGCATAATTTCCAAGATGACTTTTGCTTTTATGTCAGGAATTCTCGCAAACTGACTTGCCTGCAACAGCGCCCAAAGCCCACCAAAACAAGCCGCATATCCAGCCGCAAAAAGTTGTTCTGGATTGGTTTTTCCACCTTCTCCCACCAATCTCTTTTGCATAGCGACTTCAAATCTAAAATTTAAACCATTCATCCGTTTTCCACGTGTCTTTTCTTCCTCCTGTATTAGTCGCAACTGCAGGTGTAATCCGATATTAAGTTTTTCCATTATTCTGAATTTTTTAATGATTTCAGACTTTCTAACAACTCAGCCGATGTTTTTGGTTTAGGAATCTAGGGGCGAGATCAGGAATCCTTGAAGCAATTCATTCCAAAAACGCGTCAAGCCAGCCCTTACTTACTTTGAAGGGATTTACCCCGGAAGGTTAATTCTGCATGTGACGGTTCGCTCGTCGGCTTCACCCCGTTGTTCTTTTTCACAAAGTGCATTGCTTCGAGTTTTTTTAGGAAGAGGATCAACGTTCCAGAATCCAACCAGTTCAAGTCTTTTACCTATTTCATTGACCACGTAAACGTTCTTCTTTCCATAACACTTCCAAAACCCAAATTTACTGTGGATAAGTCAATCCAAATTCATTTAATCTTGCTTTGGATCAAATTGGATTAGGAATTCTTGAAACTAGTGTAAAAGAATGGAGCGAAAGGCTTTGAGTTGGATTCATATCAGAATTTTAAGAGTTAACAACAATCTAATGGAAATAGGATTTAAAAAAAGCATCAAAATTCAAGTTTGATTGCTTTCGATCTTAGAAGTTAATTGAAATTAAAGCAAAGCCCATTTTCATAATTGTATGCAGTCGAAGAGTTTGCTTCGGCATCTCCCAATAAATACCTGGGCCAATTGGATCCCACTTTAATGATCCTGCCTAAAATCATGGGCAATATTCCAATCGTACAGACTGAGCAAGGTACTATGCCCACTTGCTACCGTACAATTCGGGTCCTTTCTCATCTAAGACTGAATCTATGAAGTCCACGTGTGTGAGCAGAAAACCCAAGCTGCTCTTGAGTGGAATTTCATTTTCCGCCCTCTTTTACAGAAGTATCATAGTTTCCGCGGGAACCGTAATCCAACCCTTATCTCTCCAATGAATTTACCCCCTGCCGTGTGGAACCATCGAGAAGGAGCGACAATCCATCTCGATCCCATTTGCATAGCCGGTTATTCATCGGCTCTTCCCTTTATCCCCACAATTATTCCACTGGACCATTTCGATCCATACAATCCCCACTGAGCGATATCAAACCATGTTGAGCTCCCCAATCAGTCACAATCGCCACCGGTTTTTTTGTACCAGCGCCAAGCACCCCAAGCTTTCTCATTCTCCTCAGGATTAAGACTTAATCGGAGGATTTGAGATCTGGGAAATAGGGAACTGCCCGGAATTGGTTCCATTCCATGTTTTCCCAATCCAATCCTGCAGAACAGCCCATGTGTCTCAAAATCATTTCCTTTGGAAATGGAGGTGTTTATGCCCACATTGCATAGACTGTTTGAAATCTTAACCTAAATAGCCTTTCTGAAACCATTTCGAACTGCGTGTTGGAATTAGCTCCACCACGTTGCATACTTTCCAACGCCTAAGACAATTCCAATTGGATCGAACGGCTTTCACTCAATCCTGACCCTCTTTGATTGTGAATGTCGTGCTTTTCCAAATAAATATCTTTTCCTGCCTTTACAAGCATGGATAGCATCAAGGCCATGCCCAATGATGCCGGAGAAGCGATCCACCACTGCGTCTACATCGCTTCTTTTTAGGAGATCTTGGTAATCTGCAAAAGGCCGATTTCTCCTGCTTTGCCCCCTCGATCGGCATAAGTTTTTCTGTTCGGATTTTGAACCGCATCTAGTTTGATTTTATTACACCATCCCGCGGGGCAGCTATAACTTCCACATTGGTATTTTTTCATAAAAAATTCCCCAATAAGCCATTGCTTGCCGACCTACTCCAATGAATTCCTAAGCGAACCTTGAGGTGTCTCTAAATTTTAATTGCGTCAGTGCTGGCTCCAAAGGAAATGCTGCGGCCAGTTGCGCCAATCCGTCTGTAGTTAAGCAGGAAAGTGGCGAGGAAATTTTCTCTTGAAAAGGAGGACTTGCTTTCATGATTTTAACGGTTTTAATGAATTGAGTGGGAATAAATACAGCTTTTTCTCCTGTTTTGAGAAAAAATTAAGGTGAGAGGTATTTTGGACAAGTGAGAAAGTCGGCTAGTGGAAACTCTTTTGGTTAATTTTTTGATACTTTTAGAATGTAGACCATCAACAAACTCGGGAATAACCTAATCGCGGGTGGACAAAGTTTATTTAGGCACTTTGGAAAATCTGCCCGCAGAAAGCTGCTTTCGTCACTCAACCACACTAAGTGCTCAATTGAGTAAACTGGAGCGGATTTGGGCGTGATTCTTTTTGATCGAAGCAAAATGCAGTTATTCCTACGGAGAATGGGGTTCAAATTGTAGCCCAAGCAAAAAGCGGGTTTTTATCGGAAAGCAAGGGTATTTTCGAGCTCGTTGCCCATCTGAAGGGTGATATTTCCTCGGCGTGTCAAACTAGGTATTATCCCGACGCTAGCACCTACTTACTTCACCTTTTTTATTCGAAATTTGTCGAAAAATATCCCATAGTAAATTCTCGTGGTGGTCCTAGGAAATGGTCACAGAAGAAAGTTGGTCAAAAAGCTTAAAAATTGATGAGTTGGATTTGGGGATCGTGGTCACTCCGTTGCGAAGAAAACGGGGATTTTGGAGAAACCCTATGTTTTTATGAGAAATTTTATGCCTACCTATCCCAAGACCATTTTCCTTTGTGCGAGAAGAATTTTTTGATTCCTGCAAAAGTGAAAAAAGAAATTTTTGGGTTGTTACAGCAAGGGCATTGCTTCCGAAAATGATCATGGTACTCATTCTTTGTTCGATCCAAAACTTATGAGCGGGCCAAAAAATTTCACTTATGAAAGCGATCTTTGAAGGCGTGAAAAACATGGGTCAAATCGCTACCAAGGGGTGACTTTACTGCCGCGGAATTAGCAACCTTGGAGCTATCAAAAGAAGAAGAGCATGGTTGAGACCTTCAAAGGCACAGCCCCTATCCGAGAGGTTTGAGTATCATATTTGGACCGAAGCTTTCTGAAGCAAAAATTAGTAGAAACTACTTTTCAATCAAATTACCGCTGTGGTTCCCAAGGAAATGACTTCCAAAGCTCATGGAAAAATTCGTTCGTTTAAATTAAATCAAAGCGATTGGTCAAAACATAATGGGTCTGCTTAAAGGCTCCAGTGATTATTTCTCCATTTACATCTAGATGCCAAATCGGTTTTATCCTATTTTTATATTGGTTTGGACCGGAGTTTTGATATTGGTTAAAGTGATAATAGATCCTCTCATTCCAAGCGGAATTTTCCTTTTTTCTCTTGCTCTAAAAGCGTCATTTCTTCCTAAAATAATTTGGTTCACTAAGACGTAGCTAAAATTCAGAAGTTATAGGGTTAAGATTGTCTTCCAATACCTTCACAACTCGCACAAGGTTAAAATGCCTTTATAGGTTACCATTCCAACAATTCCAGGGGAATTCAGTAGAGTTGTGGATCGGGTTTCACTGTTAGCTCCTCTGAAGTAATCTCAACTTTCAGATAGATTAGTTGCTGCCACTTGGGTCTGGACATTGAGACTAGTATGCTACAAAGTAAAAGGAGGAATAAAGAGAGTTTTTTCGAATTTTTCATTAGCAGTCTTGGATTTTGAAAATTTAAAAAGACTATGGCGTTACCCCCGATCTTGTACGTCAAGGCAAAAATTTCGACGCTGGACAAGAACTCTTTTTTCAAGTATTTTGCCGAAGGTAATCTTTTTGCGCATTTTTTTCAACTTCCCGCCAAATTTGTTATTAATCTCCATCGAAGCTCAAAGGTTTCGGCTACATAGGGGTTTCTTGCCAAAAGTTTCATTCAATAGGTTTTAAACGCCTTATTCGTATTTTTCTTTTCTGATTAGGTTTAGGCATGGTCCCTCAATTCAGAGGATTACGCTCATTGAGAAAGGCGTCAAATTTGAAAAAACAATAAATAGCTTTCGTGATCGGGGTTTGTCTTCGAGAAGATCAGGGTACCAATTTGACTCTAAGTACGTACGTGCGTCTAAGCGCCTCAGCTTGGGAAAATTCTTCCGGTCCGATGATTCTAAAAAATTATAAGCTATCAAACATCCCGGGCTTCATTGATTTTGATTGGAAAATAAAACTTTGCCCTTATTTTTGCAGTTTGTAAAACCCTTTGAAGGATAGCGGTGACATTTTCGGACAGAATTTTGGGGTAATAGATGCTTTTGGACCAACTATAATTAAATGGGGCTGGCTACTTGAAGCTTGCAATTTTGAAAGCAAGCAAGCCCAGCACAAAAAAGAAAAGGGGGTAGATAGAGGTAATCTCAAAAGGAAAGGTGTTGATTTTAAAAAAACTAATATTTAAAAAATTTCCCCTTGAACTCAAAAAACTTACTTGGGCATTTTCTATCAGTATGCTTTTGTAGAGGGGATTAGTGAAAAGGTTCGTTAGTAGCAAAGTGTGTCGAACCAACTTGAATAAAATGATTTGCATTGGATTAGACGATAAGCTGTCCGAAAGTTTACGCTAGAAGCATAAGAAAAAAGGGGAAGCAAATTGCTTTTGGACTTTCTTCCCCCAAAATTATAAACGTGGACACAGTAAATTGTGGATTATTCCACTTGCTGATAAGCTCTTATCCTTTCACTTTCATATCCAACTATTCACTAGTTGAGTCAGCATCCTTATTTTGGAAATAGGTCGGCAGGATCCAAATCTTTTTCAAGCTAATACCGGCAAGGTTTAGTCGAATACAATTCTTGCCCGCGCCTCATATAATTGGAAATTGTAGGGATTGGCTTCAAGACGCTGGTCAATGTTTTTTCGTCGCTTTCCGCCAGGAAGTGACTGATCTTTTAAAGGGGACAATTGATTAATTTGAGTAGGGAGATCGGTCTTTTGAAAATTTTAAATTGGAATAAAACTAGCGATGAAGATCACCCTTTATTTCTGTCCCCGAGAATATTCTGGTTCCAGTTTTCAGTCAAATGCCGAAATGGTACGCATTACTTCTGCCAGAGAGCAATGCATCACCAGAGATCACGTAGTAGTAAGTGGGAAACCAAGCTTCGTTTCACCAAAGATAGCTTGAAGAATAATCGTGCCTCTGATACCATATTGATCTGGCTTCGGTTGGGTATCTCAAAGTTTTTGACAAAACTGCGGGTTTCATTTCATCTGCGACATCCGCCACTCTCTTGTGCAAATGGTGGAGGTTGAAATAAGTCCGAGGAAAAGTAAACTAGGAGCGTTTTTCATAGTGTTAGAAAGATTAAGTTATAAGGGACTAACGGCTACTGTCTATAAAGTTAGAAAAAAAACCTAAGATTAAAAACACCAAAGTGCCAAAGAATGCCAGATGGATCATGGAGAAATGGTGAATTCAATCTCCCAGTCCTTTAGAAATCAAAAGCTGCATAACTCGACGTACGGTAGTGGTGGTATATGTGTATATGGAATGCGATAATACATTTTTTTTTTAATCTTCGGCTTTTTGAACATATTCTCCACGAACTTTTCTTGATTCCCAGAGGGACCAAGTAAACTTTGGCCCCTTAGGTCATATAATTTTGAATTATATGGCTTATATCAATTGCATTATTTAGACCTTGATTGCTTTTCATATTTTTTTTTTCCGAACATCAGTTTTTTGAGCGGTGGACGAGGGGATTACTTTGCTGTTGGTTTCACTTTGTTAAAACCAAAATGTGATTAAAAAAAGCGCTTCAGCTTCAGGAGATTTTGCAAAAGATCAGGCGTCCAAAGCTCCATAGGACTTCTAGGGATTCTAAAGACGGCATCTTTTGAAAGGCTTTCTAGAATCATGAACAATAAGTATCGAGTCCTATAGCTCCTTCTGAAGTAAGTTTCAATTCTACAACTACAGTTCCTTCTAGATCCAGATTTAAGAGCAGAACTTGGATATTTTAAAGTTTTTTTTGAAAATGTTGATTCCCAAAGAGATATTTTCTAAAGAGTTTTGTTTCCTGCGCTTTTTAAAATCGATGAAAAAAGTAAATAATAAAATTATGGGAAATAGATAAACCGAAGATTCATTGACAAACTTTAATGGTTTAATCTAAGTTATTCTTCTTGAAAAGAATTCCAAAATCTTTTCAGAAAATTTATTGATTAAAATGACCACCAAAGTGCCAAGTAATGCCAGATGGATCATGCGAGAAAGAATTCATTCTCCCCAGTCCTTACGGTTAATCTCTGAAATCCGAACTTCCTGCAACATTTGTCAGGAAGCCCAGAACCTTTAACAGCTTCCCAATGATGCTGTAAATTCTTCAACCTCTAGGAAAATCATAGTGTTATCCACCCAATCCTTGACATAGGCATTTCTGGAGATAAAATTGAGAGGTCTCATTTACGCTTACCACCAGGACATTCTGCGAACGAGGGAATGAAACTTTGGGAAAATCCCAAAAGCGTATTTTAAAACCGAATGCTTTCTGGTAATTTTTCGCACCAATAAAAATGGTCGGATTGATTTTGCTGGATGGGTTCATTACGCCGAATTGGGTAAAGATTGATCAAAGGTGTTTTATAGAAAAAAGATGTATTCCATTTCTCCAGCACTCATCGGACCAAGAAAGTGACTCTTTTTCCTTTCAAAAGCTGAGATCCTAAATCTTTTGTTGCTCCAAGTAACTGATTAATCGCTCCCCTTTTTTTCTTTCTCAAAAATTGCGATGATCAGTAAATGCATAAGGGCCGGGGCTGTCCTTGAATTTTTTGGATAGGGGAGTTTTCATTGACCACTCCATTTTTTTTACAAATTGTCTTGAGCATAAATCGCATGAAGGCTTTGGCTTTGGGTACTTATCCGTGTAGGCCATATCATATGCGGACTATACTATGTGCGAGCATCTGGTTCAACGGTCATCTTCCCCCAAACGTGCTGAGTATTCAGGATTTTAATGCATTGATTCGTGCGATAACTCATTTGTTGTTTTCGGGTCGAAAATTATTTTCATAGGGAAGGGACTCCTTTGTTTTAGGCATTAGAATATAAAAAATTAATAGGAAAAATACCTTTGTAAATAGCTCCGAAATTAAGGGGATAATTTTATTTAAAAAATTACTCGTAAATTGGTTTATATCCGTAACCAATTTATATTTTGTCCCATTTAAAGAATGCCTAAATCATAAAATCATGGAAAAAAGAACTGAGTAGCAAAATAGGTCTATAATGGAGCTCATCACGCAGATGATCAGCAAAGCGAATAAAGAGAAAGCCGCAGGAGATGGAAGTTGTCCAATTGCTGCTTATGGGCTGGGTGGTTGCGATCTGCAACTTTGGGCACTACACGTGGAAAAAAATTGGAACGGAGACTCCCCAAATTGTTGTGGTGCTAATTCATCCCTGCGACTGGGCTTCCAGCATCTGGGATAGTATTCGTAAAGCGAAAAATAGAGCTCGGGTAAAAAACCCCATCTGGATGATATGCTCGGTGGAATTGGATTTCAGTTTTTGTGGGTATGTTGATCACGCTTAAGTTTTATGTCTACGCTAAGTTTTTCAGCAAAAAACCCGATCATTTTATTCTTGCCGGAATTGGGGTGATCAGTACAGGGATTTCTTGTTCGGGTTAATGTGATTCGAAATTGTGGAATACTTCTTGATGGCAGGAGCTGTGATTGCCTTTATTGCCAGTCAACGATTCAGTACCTGATAGCAGGAATTGCGATTGATTTTAGGATATTTTGGTTGCCTGGTTATTTACCTGAAAACAAACCTATCGTTGAGCGAGTTTAAAGCCTTTAGATCCCTTTTACATTCCAATGCGCCTGGCCAGTGATGTTTCATTACTCATCAGTGTGGAGAAGCCGAATTTACTTTTCTTTCAAAGAAAAAACCGAATCAACTGCGGGTACCTCAGTGTTCAATTGGATAAACTTGAAAAAGGCTGGCTATATCGGGCATCGAGAAATCCTTCGTGGAAAAAGACCGCTTACCACTTGCCAGAATCCTACCTGGAAAGGCTTTAAAAGCATTCGAGGATTATGTAGAAACACTCAAGAAGTTACATCGAATAAGCAAAAAATTTTTCTTAATATAGTTTAATAAAATAAACCCAGTTACAAATATTGAAAACCTACTCTTAAATCTCTAATCCTACCTTAACGGTTTGGTTCTTGCTTGCTATGGGAATTCCTCAGGAATTAAAGCAAATGAACTACCTCGGCCTATGTTGAAAATCTGAACCAAAATCTGCTTTGGAAGAAAATGTGGCAATTCGACCATGAAAACTGTATCAAGGGACCCAACCATCGGCTGATACTGAATTCCAACTTGCATTAACCCGAATATGGTCTTTGCTCAATGTCTCCAATGGTGGAATATGGACAAAAAAGCTTTTTGAAAGCTTATGTGGAAGAATTGTGAAAAATCGATTGGAAAAAACTCGCGCCCGGCAAAAAGTATGGTGAAGGCTGATGCCAAGGCCCTTTTATCGGGTTTGTATGGCTATAAGATTGCGCAATTCTCCATTAAAAGCGATGTTTACTAGGCAGCAAAAGCTCTAGGTGCCTCTAGAACTAGCCATGAAGCAAAAATCCGAAATCTTTCTATTGTCTTAAAGATGTATGCGTCTAATCAATATTTCACTCCGGAGATGTGGGGCGGGATAAGAGCTTGCTTTAAAAGCCTTTGAAAAGTCCACTCAAAACTTTCTCGGTACCTGATCTAGAAAAAAAGTTGGATTCATCTCGAATTAATCTAGCTGGAACGGGAATCCTTCAGAAGGAAATGGGGGATTCAGGTGGAAGGCAAAAGCTACTTGGGGAAAAAAGCCTTGGAGATCGAACCGGAAATTTTATTGGGTAAGCAAAAAAGCCTACTCCCAGTTTGAATTGGACGAAAAAGGTTGTGTTAGCAGAAAGGGGCAAGAATGTATTCTTGCCTTTTTTGATCAAATCCTTACAATAGCCATTGATTCCGATTGCTGCTTCAAATTTACTTTGCATCACATTCAAACTGATTAAATTATTGAAAAGGGTTTCTTTTCTAAGCATTCTAGTGATTTTCAATTTTCAGCTTTTGACAACAAAATGAAGCATGAAGAAAGGCAAAGCGAGGAAAGTAGACATAGTATCTCCTTTGTTATTGGCCATGCCGAATCGCCAAGGCAGAAATTGCTTGCTGGCGACAAAGAGTTTTTAGCTGTTTTCTCAGTTGCAATTGATTATAATTATTGGCATCAGTGAACCGGTGGGTCTAGTATTCATAGCGATTGTTTTTAATGAAAATTTTTTATCGAAAATGAGATGGGGAAATCCTAGAGCGGGGAAAGGCCAATAGCACCTGCGCTGATGGGAGTATTCAAACCTGCGGGAACATTGGGACTTTTTCGACTGCGGCATCGGAAAAGGAATTTGCCGGGAAGGAAAATTTTACACTGACTCCGTAATTTCAATTGAATTATGGTAGTTGAAGATCCAGAAAGCTGGGAAAATATTTGGCGTACTTAAGGTCAGATTTCCGTTGGTCTGCTTATTAACGTGACCACGATAAGGATTGGATTATTCCAAAAAATTTATAAAAAGAGGGCGAGTAATGCACTAGCCTCTTTTTAGCTTAATTCTAAAATTACTTTTTCAACGCTTAGGATATTTGGGGGGGCAAAAAAAAAAACCCTTTCCCATAAAAAAAAAAAAAGGGGGGCCAAAAAAAAAACCTTCAGTGCCTTCTGCCTCTCCAGGTTGCATGTTTACTTCCCATGTCGATTAGACCAGGTTTGAGGATTGAGGGTTCCTTCCGGAAAGTTCTTTTGATTCTACCAAGAATGGTCTAGTTACTGAGATCGGCATTTGTGATCCGTTACGTTCAAACTGACAGGCTGTGATTTGTATCCGAATCAGGATTTCATATTTGGCGGGTTCGGTGATATTTGGAAGCGATATTTCGCTTTGAGAAAATTCCTCATTCTTTCTTTCGCTCGATTACAATGCTCGAATCTTCTTCCATGGAGATCGCCCAAAGGTATCTTGAAGTGAAGTGGCGTCCAAAATAGATTTTGGCCTACTAGCCATCTTCGAGAGTATAGAATACTTCGCCTTCCAATAAGCCAATATACTTGCTCCAGTCGCTGATCTGAGCAATCAGAAAGGCATCTTTTTCCAATTTAGGAATAGCCGAATATTGATACGTTGCAGGAATTTGATAAACTTTCAAATCAATTACACCATTCGCTCACCGTATGGTTTGATGGTATAAGCTCACCACCCTCGATCTCTACCGAGGTTTGATTTTTCTTGGAAAGTATTTGATGATTTGGGCTCTGGAGCATTGGAGTTAACGCTGCGCTGTGGAAAAAGACCTTTTCTCAGAACTTTCTTATACCCAGTAACAACTATACTTTCTGAGAGGGAATGGCTGCTCTTTCAAAAAGTGCACATTCATCAAGGGAAGAGTTGTCATTCGCTCCTCGGGATCATTCCGTAAAGGAATACAATTAACTGTTTGACTTCGAAGCGGTACCGTGATGGAGTACTTTCCATCTCCGCCTGTGCTCGTTCCGATCGTGTTTCCTTTGACGAGCTCACAGTGACTCCGGGTAGTCCTTCACCTTGCTGATCCCAGTCACTTTTCCACGACAATTCCGGAAAATGGGACGGTTCCTCTGGCTTGGATTCGTCTGTCATCGGCGGCATAGTTCAATCCCACTTATCAAGTCTGGCGCCGACCCTCCTTGATTCGGATCCGTTGGAGAAATTCGCAGCTTTACATTATTCCAATCGACACCAGTATTTTGATTGACCCAGCCTTGTAATTGATGCCTAAAGGGCTGTTTCACATCTTTGACCCGAATATCATATTGGGATACAGCTTGCATTAGCTACCAGATTAGTTCAATCGAAACTTGGCACTTCGGGGCAGTTGCCTTGATTTTAATCGGATTTCGAAGTTGGATTTATTTTCTGAAGCTTGGAAGACTTGCCAATTGATTCTAAGCTGAATTTTAGTTTTGCATTTTCTTCCTGCAGGTTGCTTTGATCTTTAGTTCTTCCTTTTGAGCGTGGTCAATTCCGTATCATAAAAGTCCAAGGCTTGCCTTCAAATTTGCTATTGGATTGGTCGTGCTTGGCTTCCTCCAAGATTTTTATTGGCATGAGTTAGCGAAACTTGTTTCGCCTAAAAAATCTCCAAAATCTGCCCAATTCAATACTTTTGATTTCGTAAGATCGCATTTCCAGTTGTTTCCTCTAGCTTTTTCACTTCCTCTCGCTACTTTTTGCAGAGAGGTAGGTCTAGTCTCCGATTGACAGCTTGGATTATAAAAATTGCCTTGACCTTTGACCTGAATACTTTTTTCATCGACGGTAGGGGAGATAGTCCCTTGATCACTAGACCGACTCTCCTGACGGAAAAATTACCAAACGGCAGATTTCAAAAACCTGTGCGCCACTCAAGAAAAACGGTGATGATTTGATCTGGATTAAAAGGGACTTCTTTTCCTCTGAAGCATGTCGGCTATAAAAAGTCAGCAAAAACAACAGTAGTGAAAGGGCGGATTTTTTCATAGGAGGAATTTTGATTAGGAAGCTAAAAAAGGTACGGTAGATTTCATCTTTTCAAACGAAGAAATTAACTAAAATTTAATTTTCATTTCCAAAATTACCTGGAAAAGCCCGGAAGCTTTTATTTTCCTTTGAATGGGATTATTTACCTTTGCGGACTAGAACTAGCTAATACCCATGACTTCTTTTCCAATCCATCATAATAGCCAATCATAGAGGGCCTTACCGAATTTTTTGCCAATCTCATCTTACAGGGCACATGATTTTAGCTTCGCGGCAATGAAATATCCACGGAGGATGAATTTGGGTCAAAAACTTTTGAAATTCGGGATTCAAACTTGGGGCCGATTCTAGCGGATTGCGCTGATGTACATCAAGCGGTTTTTTAGAGGATGGACCAAAATTTATTTCAAGTTGCTGCCGCATTTATTCCACCAGATGTGGTTTGGGCTTTTGGCTGTATGACACATTCAAAAGCCTACCTCTTTACACCCAAATTCGTTGTATTCAAGTTATCACTCATTTTGGAGGGAATCGTCTTGATTTTTATTGATAAAAAAAGTTAGTTCAATTCTGAATTTCTTGACCTTGTTTGAAGTGGGAGATCTTTCCTTTACAAAAACGCCTTTTTTATCGGGGCCTTTCCAGTGTCTGTTCCATGTGCCTGGTACTCTAGAGCCAGCGGCAACGATCATTGGAGGCGGTATTTAATGGCTGGATAAGAAGCAGGCTATGAATTTTCTTTTCTTTTGGCAGTTCCCAACCGATGATAGCGGCAACCGGAATATGATTTTGTGAAAAGTGATTGACGATTGACCCAATGAAAGCAAAAAATTTTTCACTTTATGGGAATCGGTCTTGGTAGTCGCTTTATTACTGGCTTGGATTGCCGGTTAAAAGCTTATTTTTGAAATATTGTATCCAATCATTAGGTTTCTCATGGCCATTTTGGTTACTATCGAATTGCCCTTGGTATTTTTATTTTTTGATCTTTTATGTGGAAGGGTTACTGATTTGGGTTAATCCCAATTTCCCGTGCTAAGGAAAGTGTAAAATTTGATTTGATATAATTTTTCAACTTTTTATTAAAATAGATTTAAACAAAATCAGGCATGATTTAAAGACAGATTTAAAACCAAAAACCCTTCTGAATAAAGCCCAGAAGGGATCTCTCTCTTTT
>Ga0163217_1086053_pt1 | contig 13889 bp, 6 predicted proteins | sample SynspAceP_FD_185933 | JGI IMG/M metagenome (GOLD analysis project Ga0163217, IMG submission 185933) | Saline lake microbial communities from Ace Lake in Antarctica - Synechococcus sp. Ace-P (PacBio error correction) | ecosystem: Environmental > Aquatic > Non-marine Saline and Alkaline > Saline ... | reverse complement strand
AGTACATATTGTGAACACTTCAGGCATTAATCAATTATTCCAAGAAGCAACAGTTATGATATGGTTAGAAGTAGGATATTGCACATTCTACGGTTTTGGTAATGAAGCCTCAGAGGATTGAAAAATTAATCCCCGTGCTACCCTAAAAAACCAATCATATCACAGATTTCACAAAATTGAACCCAAATGAAAGCGTAGGTTACAATAGGGCTTTGTTTCCAATTTACTTCCTAAAGTAAACGGCAAAACACCTTCCTTTAGCGGCACGCAGATGGAATTGGCCACAGTACGGCAAATCGTGTTTGCGGACAAAGTTTCCGTACATGAAAGTTGGCCCCTATCATCGGAACGTATGTATGGGATATGATTATGGTGGATATCACAGGAATTGATTTGTGAGGAGGGTGATGAGCGTCATTGTTTTGGCAAGGAGCACACTGCGAATTTTTTGGCCCAACTTCTTGCCAAAACACTAACTTACGAGCTTCTTACTTGGAAAATTTTCGCAACGGGTAAGCGGGTATTATATTGATTAAGATTTAAATTTGAAACCGATTTACCATTTTATTCCCTTAACAAAATTTTACCCAAAAAAAAAGATGTACTGCTTGATAAAGTCATTTTTTATTTTTAACTTTTTGTTTAGAACCACTTTTTAAACTAAATTGCAAGTACTATTAATCACATAAAACCCACTTATTATGTTTCAAGGAATTAAGGATTTATTATGACTGCAAATGTCAATTTGATTTAGCCGTTTGCTTGTACTGTTTAGCAGGAAGCTGCCAGGTTTGGTTGTTTAGTGGATTTTGTCAACGATATCCATGATGACCTATTGTTAGGATATTTCTACGGGAGGCGTAGATTTCTTCCGATTATGCAATAGTTCTTTTCAGAGGCGGTTCATTGGCTTGCAGACGGAACGGTTGGAAAAACCAGAAAGATGCCATCCGTTATTTGGAGCTGCGGTAAATTCTATAATCAAACTTAAATTTATTTTGTTGGTTTGTTTTGTTTTCATGATTTGTAAAAGCATACATAAAACAAAAAACTTCCACCTGCACCTCCTGCTCCAGAAGCCTCCAAAAGGCCAAGTTCAAGGAGGAACTTTTACTCAAATCAGGGGATTTATTAAAAAAATAATATCACTTTGAAACATATTGGACTTTTGAAGTCTATTCAAAGTCCGACCGCTACACTACCAACTAACAATAAAAACCGTTCAACTAAGATTCGCTTATCCAAGTTGACGGTTCTTTTTTTACTAATAGTTTATTTGTAAACAATTTGTTATATTTTTTAATAAATTATAATATTATGTATTGTTTTAATATGCTATAATCAGTACATTTTTGCCAACTTAAATTTAATTTAAATTCGTAATGAAAGTAGCTGTAGTTGGTAGCAAACAGGAATGGTAGGGGAAGTTTGATCTAAAAGTATTGCAGCAGAACGTAATTTTCCAGTAACTGAATTATTTGGTAAGTCGCCTCTGAAAGACAGTGTGGGGAAAAAATTGGACCTTCCAAGGTTAAAGAACATACCCTTATTGGCTAGAAACTGCCGCCCCAATAGCGCCAAAACCGGATATTGCCATTTTTTCAGCCGGATGGAGATACTTCTTTTGGAGTTGGGCCCCAAAATTGCAGCCGGTTTGTACCACGGTTATAGATAATTCTCGCATGGCTGTATGGATCCCACCAAAAAATTGGGTGGTCCCCGAAATAAAACCTTCTTGAGTAAGTAAGGATGATAAAATTAATCGCAAAACCTTTCTACTATTCAGATGGTATTGGCGTTATTTCTCCCTACACGTTAATACAAAATGAAAAGAAGTGTCGTTTTACCTCATCAGTCAGTTTCCGGAACAGGGTAAAGGGGCTGTCCAGCAAATTGGAGAATGAAATGCCGGAATACAAGGAAGAAAATTGGCATATCCATATCCTATTGGGAAAAATTGCCCTGCCCCCATTGCGACGTGTTTGCGACAAATGGCTATACGAAAGAAAGAGATGAAGCCTGGCACAGGAGCCACAAAAAATATTCAAATGATAAAACATTCTCCGTAAACTGCAACTGCCGTTCGCATTCCCCACCGCCGGAGGCCATTCAGAGTCAGTAAAACGTAGAATTTGAAAACGATTTTGGGAACTTATCCGAAGTAGGAAGATTATTAAGTGAAACCCCAGGAATTGTTGTTCAGGACAACACGGATACCAATTACTACCCTTAATGCCCATTTATGCACATGGTAAGGATGATGTTTTTGTTTGCGGCCGGATTAGACGGATGAAACACAGCTAATACTTTGGAAACATGTGGGATTGTCGCGGACACCTACGAAAGGAGCAGCAACCAAACGCCGGTACCAAATTTTGCCCAAGAATATTTGGTTCAGCACCAAATTAGTATAAACTATCTAACCCTATCCATTAGGCAATCAAAAGTCGAGAAAAAAGAATTGTTTAAAAACCTTTTGTAACAACCATTTACAAAGGTTTTTTTATGCTAATTTTGGCGCAAGCAGTATCCCCTTTCATGAAGAAATCTATTACTAATCCGCTTGCAGCAATACCACAATTTTCCGGCCTGTGAGCCTACTTAAAAAAAAAAAGAAACAATCGTTTGAATTATCCTACTACTAAAAAAGTTTGATTCCGTTAACACCTATTTTGGCACAAGGTCATGATTTCCGTTCCGTTGGTTGGAGATGACAGGAAGCCCTGAAACAGGAAAATTGGGTTTAAAGTCACAAAAACAAGACTACCATAACTATCTGACAAAATATCCATTACGCATTAGATTTTAAAAAAACGTTTGGAACAATTTGGGAACTACGAAGGGAAACTGGGCATCTCCGTTCAAGGAAAGGCAATTATACCTATTCTTTAAAAGAACGATGCCTACAAATCAAAAGTGTTGTACCGTAAAAAAGGAGGATAATGGGGAAGCAGCCGTATTCTTGGATCCCAATTCTTTTCAGAACGATTTTGCCACAACCTCTTTAGCAGGAATTTAAATTTTTTCCAAGGACGGCTTCCATAGCAGGCCTATTCCCGTATCGGAAGGCCGGAATGCGAATTGGCGAAAAAGTTAATTTGAAATTTAATTGCCAGAGAACAAGGTCCATTGTAGAGGATACTTGGTAGATATAAAAAATTTAGTGGGCGTTTTCTTGAGAAAGGAAAACGAGGCGTTTTTATTTTACTCCAGTTATGACAAACCTAAAGGCAGTGAACTATTCGGCCCAAAAGAACAGATCAACACAAACTTTATTTATCACAAACTCGGCACTTCCAGAACAAGCGATGAAGCTAGGTAATTTTGGTGGTATTCCAATCAGAAAAAACACAGATATGTAGGTGCGCTATTTACGGAGGATGACCATTACTAATATTAGCGCAGCGGTTTCTACCTCGGGCAATAAGTTATTTTATAAAAGACCTGAGACAATCCTGAAAGCAAATTTGATCACCAATTGGATACACCTGACCACAGACCAGCCAAGTTATAGACAATAAGGACTCAAAACTCTTTAAATTGACCATAGAAATGCACCCAATAAAAAGGTCATAACAGAGATGCAAAAAATCCCACTCTCGAATATTGGACGGATTTAATTCCGGAAAACGGAAAAATGTACTTTCCGTGGGGTACTGGCGGGGGTTATATTTTATACGGAATATATTGGTTAGGATGCCATTTCCAAAGTATATTCAATATGATGTTGAGGCCCACTATGATACGCGAAGTGATACTTCCAGGATTGGGAAGTGGCTTGGTGCGTTTTAGCGGAAAAAAGAATTGGAAACCGACTCTACTTTTCGTTTACAACTATAATACCCCCAGGATCTACCTATAAATACAATATTACGGACTGGTTGAATTATAAGCTATACTGGAAACCGGAAATTAGATTTCAATCCGAGGAATATGTTGTCCAAAAACAAGGTCTTTTTATTCCTCAAAGGATAGTACTAAGGTACCAATGATCAATTACCCACAAAAAGGGCATTGGAATTGGAAACGCAGAAATCCGACCATTGCTTTATGGTTATGTGGATTCAATATTAAACCTAACACCAGCTTTTAGTTGTTACCAATGCGGTTTGGGATTGGAAAAACAGGGTGGAATATTAGCGGTCCCCAACCTAAGGGGTGGTGGAGAATATGGTAAAAAATGGCACGATTGCAGGTATCAAAACAAAAAGCAAAATGTATTTTGACGATTTTTATAGCTGCCGCTGAGTATTGATCGACCAAAAAAATATACTTCAAGTGACTTATTGGCAATAAAAGGAGGTCCAACGGCGGACTCTTGTTGGCGCTACTATGAACCCAAAGACCAGATTTTAATGAAGCGTTTAGCCCTTGCCGGCAGTAGGCGTTCTGGACATGCTTAAGATACCCAATACCTTCCACCGCTGGTTGCGGATGGGCCTATTGGACTATGGAACCCCTGAAAGATACGAGGGAAATGTTTTAATTTATTTCTTAAGGGCTATTCCCCCAGTACATAACGTTTCAGGAAGGAGTACAATATTCCATGCAAACCCTTATTTACTACGGGCGATCATTTGACGATAGGGTAGTACCTGCACATAGCTTTAAGTTTGCTGCAGAATTGCAGGAAAAAGCAAACAGGTAATAACCCTACCTTAATACGTATTTGAACGTGATGCAGGCCACGGAGCAGGAAACTCCCGTGAGCAAAACTATTGAGGCCAAAAATGTGGCATATTTTTTGGATTCACCTTGTTTCAATATGGGCTAAGGAACTCCCCAAAACAAAGGAGTTTAAAAAGATTTTAAGGATTAGTATAAAAAAAATCAATAATTTTGTTCTCTAAAAGTCCGTTTCTTTTAGAAAATGGGACTTTTTTTATCCCCTAAGGTTACATTAAATTTTAGCCCATGTTACAAAGTTAATTCTCTTCGTTTTCACTTATATTAAAATACGGTATTGGCGATATTTAGTTTAAAAGGTGGCCCAAAAGGGGAGCACATCTCCATTGTAGGTGAAAGTTGGTTGTGGAAAAAAAAGCACACTGCTCAAAATTTATTTACGGCCTTCTCCAACCACAAAAAGGGCGATATATTTTGGGGCGAGAAACAGGTGTGCGGCCCTGCATTATAATCTTGTTTCCCGGCGAATCCTATATGAAATACCTTTCCAGGGATTTTTGATCTAATGCCTTTCACAACTGTGGCGGGAAAATGTAAGTCAATTTTTATCTGTTTTCTACCCCTTTAGCAGGGAATTGGAAGGCAAGAACAAACAGAGCTGTTGAAATGATTAGACATGGTTCCCCCCCCCCCCCCCCCCCCCCCCCCCCATTTGCCAACACAAAAGGTTAAAAACCTAAGTGGGGCCAACAACAAAGAGTAGCTTTGGCCCGGGGTCCTAGCTCAAAAAACCAGAAGTAATTGTTATTGGATGAGCCTTTTGGGTCATATAGATAATTTTAGAAAAAATTCAAACTTGAGAAGAAATCTCTTTGGCCTACATACAAAAAGAGGAGATTAGTTGTATTACGAGCTACCCATGACCAACCAAGATGTTCTTCCATATGCCCAATAGAGGTCATTGTCCTTAAAGATCAGGAAATTATGGTTAATGCCAGAACTAAAGATCTATATAACAACCAAAAAATATTTACACCGGCACCTTGTCGGGGAAGCCAACCTTATTCCAATAAACATCATTAAAATTCTTATGGAGATTTGGAACAAATATTCTTGTTACCGCTCATGAACTTTAGCGGTCTCACAAAAATCGGAATTCCAACAAAACTGTAGAAAAATGCTATTTTATGGAAGTCCACTTTTTGATAAGGGGCATCGGAGGCAAAACAGAATAAGGTTTAATTCTGATGAAGCCCTGACCCAAGGCAAAAGCAGGTTTTCCTTAAACATTGCCCTTGAAACCATTAACCCAAACGTCTAAAAAACCATTATTAGGCCATTGAACAGGGGAAGGCATTTCATTTCAGGAATTAAAATTAAAGCTTCGGACAGTGGTGCGTTTTTTTTTTTTTTGTACGGGGGGCAAAATGTTGATAAGGTTTCCTCCAAGGTGGAAACTGACCTCGATCTTGAAAAACTTCCAACGCCCCTGAATGAATTTTTGAAAAAAATAGGCTTCTCAAGAAACTCTCCTCGAAAAAACTGAGTAAAAAGAAAACCTACTTTTATGCAATGCGAGGAAACCCGCCGAGTCAACACAAAATAAGGAACTTGTTATTTCAAAATTTCTTGATACGAATCCCAAGCCAAAATTTGGTTGTCCCAAAAGAAAGAAAAAAAACCAAAACCCACTAGGTCGGCCTATTTTAAAAGCGGACTTGAAAAGAGCAAAAAAACGGGCAGGCCCCTCAAAAAAAGTGAACCGATCTAGGCCCAAATTAGGACTAATCCGTCGACCTTTCTTTTACTCAAAAACTGCCACTGCCCTAACGGGGCGGACCAGTACCTCCCCGTATTTTTAAAGGCAATCCAATAAATCTAAATTCGACCGCGACCAATTACAGATGTAAAATTTGATCATATTTCATAAGCGTAAAATCCAAGCGCTCCGCAAAATTTGATGTACTTCCTTATTAGAAAATACTTGGAATTCCGGGGCGACATCATTTTCCACACCAAATGCGGAAATTGCCCTGTTTCTTCCCAAAAACCATTGGTCGCATTTGGCCACTTAATCCCGGTCCACTGACCCAATCAGCACCTCCATAAGGTCCTTCTGTAATGGTCCGTGATTACAATAAGACTTGTGTCCCCTTCTTTTAATCGTCGTGTTGGAAGTAGAACAGGCCGACATTCCAAATTCCGAAGGTTCAATTAATTCTTTTAAGCCTTTATGAGACAAAATCCAAACAGATTTTCCCTCCGTATAGAACATAGTGAGCGGCATAGTGTCAATAGATGTGCCCTTTAAATTCACTTTGCCAATGGTTCAAGGCATCCACATGAGTTCCCTGTATGTTCACTCATTTTTCCAATTTATATACACTTGGGACACTACAGTGCTATCGGGTTATTCCGTTTTCCCATTGTTCAGGGAGGCGTACATTTCCATTCTTTACCCCAGGAAGGCCTCTTATAAACGGGCATTCCGGAGAAAAATTTCTTGACTGAGGTCTATGAATTTCTTGGACATTTAATGTTAAAAATAATTTATATTATCTCAATATCTTGGTTCAACCGCTTCAAAAAAAGATTACTCAATTTTCTGTATTTTGAATTCCTTTGAATTAAAAACAGCAATATCGCCCACTTACTTTCCCCATTAACCAGTTTTCCAACTGGCGTATTTGGGCGCTATTGCATAAAAAGAAAAACTCCGTCCACTTTGTTTCTCCAGCACTAATTTTGCCATATAATAATTTTTGATTGATCGGTTATATATAAACACTCCCCAGTCCAACATGGGACATATTGGAGGTTTAAGGGTGGTCTTTTCTTAAACAACTCTTGAAGTAAATGGAACTTCGGAAGCTGCTTGCCCAATTTTTTCTCGTTTCTAACTGAATCATAGCTCTAACCCGTTTCATGCTTGTCCCCTTGCACTACTTATTTGGTCTCCATGAGCTCAAAAGCTTCCTGTAAGCGAATCAATATTATTTTGAATCCGCGCTAAACCGGATTCTCTATATAGATTTACAAAAGCCGTATAATTGTTGTTTTTTAACGATGGTCCATTTAGAATACATGCATTTAACTTAATATTTTGATTTTTTTACCCATCAAGCCTATTTTTGCCAAAAGTGGCCCAATTCCTTTCGATTTAAACTACCGATGGCCAATTGCCCATTCCCTCCATTCTTACCCCGCAATAACATGCTTGCTCAACTGCTTTAACAATAGGTTTCTTTTGATCACCAATACCCATAATACCGCTCCATCTTTGCGTCTTACCTCCAAAGGCTCGATATTTGGTTAAAATAATTGTTCGGCCAAATATCTCTCGAGTCTATCTGAATTAAAGTTGGTTCTCCCCAAAAGTACTTGTTTTCCTCTCCCGTAAAATTTCAAATTTCTTCCTCCCCCCAGAAGGAATTAAAGTTCTTCAATGTTTCCTAAAAATAATAGATTCTCATCAAATGAAAAGGTCCCCTTGATGTGTAAGGTTATCTATAGGTTCGTAATCAGTACTTTGTGCTCGGGCCAGGGTTTTACTATTTCTTTGAATTAATTTGGGATGCAAAAACCATTGGTTGGCAATAAAAAGTTTGTTGTCCTAATTCGAATTGATCGGTTTTAATAACAACATCATGCATATTTCTCCCCATAGCTTCTCAACACTAATGGCGTTTTAGGACCGTTATACCCCATTTTTGCACCTTATCAAGTAAGGTTTTTCATCATTTTTTACCGGTCACTCGTTGGTATAAGATCGATTATCGAGGGTCTCGAGCAGATATACAGCGTTTTTAACTTAAGTTCTATACCATGTTTCACCGTACCATTGGTTATAGCCTTTAAAACCGAGCGTGGTGGTGGACCTATCGCTACACGAAGTTATCGGCCTTAAATACAGCGATTTAAAAGGGAATTCACCACATATCCAAATTATCCAGACAATCCTCATAAAAAAGGACCCTTCTATTCTTTAAAAAAAAAACCTCCATTGACCACCGTTGATTTTGATAATCCATTTTGATCATTTCACCTAGATTCTCGACGTTAATAATTGAACCGCCTCCCAACAGCTTTTGTACCAAACTGCTACACTTCTCCCTTCAGAAATCCATTTTTAAAATCGGCAACAAAACTCCGAAAAATACTTCCGAAGCAGCAAATCAGCATTTTTTGTACTCCGCCCCCTGTGGCAGCAGTTCCTCTTTCCAATACTAAAATCTTAGCCTTTGGGAATTGTTTCTGTTAAATAAAAAGCACAATTAAGTCTTACAAATTCCCACTGCCTACAAATAGTGAAACTCTATATTCGGACAACCACGTTTTACTAATTCCCAGTAACCTTAGGCGGTTCATATTGGGGGTCTATGCTTTTATAAGCAAAAATTATTAATTTTGGAATAAAGGTATTATTCTTTGGAATATTACAGAGCCAATTGACAAAAGCTTATTCCTATAATTCCCTTTTACGGGAAGAAGCGGAGTAAACTTGTAGGTTCGCTAACAGTTTACTCCCGCCTCTGAAAATAAATTTTACTTTTATTCCTATTTCGTTATTCCACTGCTGTGGTGCCATACAAAGTCTTCCATAAAACTTTGTTGTATAATTGCCCGCCAAGTAATCCTGGTTGATCCATTAAGCTGTCTATTGGAAGGGAATTAGTCGTCTTAATTCCTTCAATTAACAAACTCACTCCAAGGCACGCTAATTTTATTGATAGGCTTCCTCCCTGGTTTTTGCGCGCCGTTGTTAATCAGTTTGTGCAATCATTGGGATATCATAATTGGGAGGTATTTGGTATTAACCACTGTAACATTTGTGTATCCCAGTCTAATTCCGGTGACCCCCTGGGGTAATGTAATGTGGTGATTTTTCCAGGAGAAGTTCTAAATTCCGTTGTAAGGTCCTCAGCATTTATCCTACATTCAATGGAGTGTAAAAACTTGGAGGTAATTTTTTCCTGAAATAGGTACCCCGCCAGACAAACTTAGTATTTGCTCCCTAATAAGGTCGTACTATTAACCTGGCCTCTGTTATAGGTGTGTTCTACCTGAATCCTGCGTTATTCATTTCCATAAAAAATAGGAAGTTCCGGTGTTTGTCCACTAAAAATTCTTATAGTACCTTGCTCCTTCGTATTTGATGTATTCTGCTGCCTTACTGCAGCTTTCCCCATATCAATCCCGCAAATTTATCTGTCATTTAAAGGGCGGAAGGGGGTCTCTTCCGTTAATTTTTTTGATGGCGACGGTTGAATAGAGCAGTTCCCTTTCAGAAAGGTGGACAAAGCCTTACCATACTTTGATCTCCTACTATCTGGATTTCTATATGGAGGTTCTTCAAATCAACTTTTCCATATACATACCTCCATTGCCAAAGTCAGCAGTAGACTTCTTGAACGCACTATTTATAAGATCTTCCATCTTTCCTCGGACATTACGGGCCCGCATTCCTTTACCTCCACCACCAGCAGTCGCCTTATCATCACCGGATAACCCATTTTTTTGGCTACTTTTTTGGCATCGGTACATCGGTGAGCAAGCCTTCAGACCGGGACACCACAAGGTACACCGGGCCTTTTTCATGGTTTCCTTGGCCGTGGCCTTATCTCCCATCTTGTCTATAGTCTCCTGTTAGCCCCAATAAATTTTATATCGGTGCTCAGCACAAATTCTGGAAATTTTGGAGAGTTTTCTGATAGAAAACCATATTCCTGGCGGGTGAATTGCATCGGCATTTTGCTGATTTCTGCCGCTGCAATTGATATTTTTGTATTTTTCAAATATGATTAACTACTTGGAGGGGGAACCTATACAAACCGCTCGTCTCTGCAAAACGGACGTGGCAGCTGTTCCTTACGTACAATAATATATAGAAATTGAAGAGACGGAAATTAGCAAGATGAGTCTATAGATCCTTGGTTATTATACATATATACATAATCACGATAACTTTTTAATAGAAGTGAGTGGGGCGCGTTATAGATAAAGTCATCAGATTTTGATACAATAATTTATAATTATTGTAACTAAGTGTACTCTAAAGCGATCTTCTCGAGAAGAGTGGTGTGAATGATCTCGCAAAAGGTTACCTTATGATACGCAACATTTAAGCATTAAAACTTCTTATGATGGATCTACCCAAAAATAAAGGTTGATCAAATCTACAGGGAACTACATCTACAAAGAACTTCACAATGGGTACCCGATATTTTCCGATTCAATATCGTTGAATAATTTTCATTGCTTCAATAACACATATAAAATTCACCTTTATTTTATTAGTATCCCCTACCTCAACAAATGTTAGGTTGTCCGGGGAAGGTTTCCTATTAGAATGTTCCAAATAATTTGGTGATTTTATGGTAAATATATTTTTGAATTTCATCAGCCTCATTTTTACCTCAACTTTCCGCCGAAGGAGAGCCTGTTTAGGCGTTGCTTGCTGCCATATGCTGTGACATTAGGGTTCCCCAATTGGATATGGTTGAACATAGGTTGCGCTTCATGTGTAATAGACCAAACTGCTCCTGTTCGGATGGTGATCTTTAAATCTTCATCTTTCTTCCAATTTTACTTCACTAGCCCAGATTTGGGCCACAAAATTTTAATTAAGCTTGAATTTCTTTTAATATCCATAGAGTTCGTTTTAGCGTTATAGGTTGTGTCAGATTTATTGAAATTGTATGCCCATTTAAATTTATATGGAGCCCCAGGTGGAAAAACCACCACCGAGGCCTGCAAAAAACCAAATTATTCACCTTTTTTTAAGGCTGGCCTTTTTCATAGTCGCTCAATAAAGTGGTAGCGTTGCGGATGTGGATTTCCGTATCTCTGTATATTCATTCATTACCTTTTTGGAATCTTCCAATCCCATTCTGTTGGACGTAGCGTCAATTGTATTCTTTTGTTTCGCTTTGATGCGGTATTTAACCAATTCCCACATCATTTAGGTAGAACAAATTATTACGTTCCATTATTTTTGCTGCCGGAATCTGCCATATTGTTCACCGCAAATATTGAAAAAACGATTTTCCGTCCTGATATATAAAAATGCTTGCCTGTTCTTAACGGTTTCCTCAGAGGCTGGAAGCAAGGAGCCGCCAGGCATCCATTTTAAGAAAAATTTCTTGCCGACGCCCATCAGATTCTTAAAAATATTTCAATCCTGCCAGCCCTAAACCTTCGGTATTGGCACGTTCAAAAAGGGCAGGCACCGGCCACCATCCCCAAAATTATTACAGGTAGTTCCTATCAGTATAATCAATTTATAGAGGACATTTTTATCCGCTTCCAATACAGCAACACTTTCTTATATCGTTCCAGATTTCAATATAAACTGGCCGCCGTGGACATTCCGTTATAAAAAAACTTTGAAACAAGCGGCTTGTAAATCGTAAGCAAAGGCATTTGTAGCCCTATTTCCGAGCAACAATATGCAGCGGTTGCAGCAAACCATCATATCTGGGAGTAGCAGTGCAACAATAAAGATCTTATCTCCTTAGGATCCAGTTTTGCTTTTTCTCCAGAAGGTTGCCTGCAGCCTTTTATGGCCAAGATAGATGGATCCCAAGACCTCCCTCCCTTTAAAATTCTCTTTCCTTTATTACCCGTCCTGCTTAGTAATCCATTTCAATTTCATGGTATCTACAAGGTTTCCAAAAATCTTATTCGTTCTTACAAAGTCTGGGTACATTAAGGACCCTACGGCAGTAATTGCCAGCAGTTAATTTTGCTCACTAAATCTGATTTTTATCAATAAATCTTCAAAAACATTGAAAATTTGTGAAAATTAGTTGATTTTCTGTTTGACTTTATATTCCCAAAAATACCTGTTTTTGAATTTTACAGCACCCCTCATAAAAAAAAACTCCCACTCTAAAGAAGTGGAGTCCAAAATTATATGTGCTAGGCTTTAAATTTATGCTTTACTGCTTCCTCAGTTTTTGTCTATTTAAAAACTTTTCCACGGTAATATAATTTACCCTCATGCCAAAATGAGGCTCTGTGGAAACAATGGCATTTCTCAGTAGTTTGGATCTTTTAGGCAACCAGTTAGGAGCAACGGCCTTGTAATTGCGTTTCTTCTCTTGTTCTTCTTCTGGTTTTTGGAAATTTTTTTCTTTTAGGATGTGCCATTATGAAAACTTTAATTTATTCCGTTAATAATTTTTTTTAGTGCGTCCCAAACCGGGATCAATATCTTCTTTGTTTTCCTTTGTTTTCTTTTGGTTTGGAGTTCTATTAGCTTATCCAACACCACTGATTGTAACGTGCGTTCCAAAACTCCGGGAGAAAACCTTTTTTTTTGACGGTACCGGACAACACCAAACATTTCATAAACATATTGTGAATATTTGATTTTGGTATTCGCTATGTTGAATATATCAATATTTTCATCATTTGTTCATTGTTGTACTCATCACCAAATTTAACCACCAAAATTTCCAAATCGGCCTTAACTATTTGATCAAAAGGTTTCGCTTTTGGTAGATCACAATTAACGTTTACCGTTTCCCCGTGCCCTTCATTTCCAGCCTCCATCATCGTACTCATTTTATTTCAAGGTAACTTTCTAATTTTAATAGCAGCACCTTAAAAACTCATCATACTTCAAAAGATTCAAAGGAACGTATTCTTTCAATTTGTACTCAAACTCGTGCTTTTCCCTTTGTTTTCCAGTCCTTGAAAAAGGAATAATAAACTCCTTATGCTGTTATCATGATAAAACACTGGTTTTAACGTACGCGGCCGTAATAAAGGCGGGTGCAAAATTACTATTATTTTGTAAAAAGCCAAAACAAATAGATAGAAATTTAAATATAATCAGTTTAAATTCCTTTAAAATCATTGGGACCCCAATGCCCAGTAGCTTGCTTTCTTTAAGCATTGCTTAAAAACTTGCCTTTTTACTTTATTTGTTTTTTCAATAGGATTAGGCTATTAAACTCCTTATAATTCTTGCCTATTTCTTTAAAAAATCTGTAGGCGCTGTAAAAAAAAACCGCCTCTTTTTTAAAGGAGGCTTTAGGGGTCTTGCCTTTTCCTTTTTCCTGCCAAATTTCAACGCAGTTCCATGGGTTCCGGGGGAAGTTACGTACTTTTTTTATTTAAGGGACCCTTTTTGCTGTTAAAAGGGTTTTACCCCCCTTTACCAAAAAGATAGCGCGGGTTTTTAAAAAGGGGTTATTAAAAAGTTCCCTTTTCGGGTCCCCCATTTGGATTAAAAAAAAATTTCCTTTTCCCTCCCT
>Ga0163217_1057886_pt1 | contig 13889 bp, 9 predicted proteins | sample SynspAceP_FD_185933 | JGI IMG/M metagenome (GOLD analysis project Ga0163217, IMG submission 185933) | Saline lake microbial communities from Ace Lake in Antarctica - Synechococcus sp. Ace-P (PacBio error correction) | ecosystem: Environmental > Aquatic > Non-marine Saline and Alkaline > Saline ... | reverse complement strand
TTTACCAATTATTAGCAAGACCATCCCCTGAGATGGCAGAGAATTATATAGAACTGGCGCAATTGGCCACGCAGACAGATGGTTCTGTCGTTGTGAAGATGGAAAAGCCATGGTTTGTGGCACTGTGTTTCTAAGAAAGAGGACTGGGAAGAGGTGAATTTTTTACGATGTCGGTAGATTACAGAGAAAATTGTTGCTTCATCTGGGTTCATACTGGTGGATTTTACAGAGAAGCGAAAAAGATTATTCAGAGTTACGAGATTTTTTGGATTGGCCGTTCGTGAGATAGGAGCGATTTCGCCAATTTTTCCAGATGATTTCATGAACGATACAAATCGCCAATCACGCTAATTGTGTGCGATGAAGGAGTGCTTCAGATGCGTTAGCTGGATTGCAGGGATCAGTGCTTTAGCGTTTCCGGTTCCATTTAACGGTCTCAATCTCAGAAGTTCGAGTAGCTAAATAGATGGTAGTGAAATTTCATCCACTCCGATGGAATTGGAAAGGCGCCCTTGAGTTTATCGTTGCGGAGTTCTCTAGGATTCACTTGTATGGTCGAAGGAGAGCAATGAGATTCGAAGAGAAGGATGTGGAGCGATGCAGTTCTGGTCATGAAAGAATCAAAAGACATTGCGGGCTCAGATTCGAGTTGACAGATTGTTGGTAAGAAAATTAAAAGAGGATTTCAACGAATCAGATTCCTGCCTGTTTTGAGAAATCGAGAGCGGACGTTTATTGAGAGCTGTATGCGCAGTAAGCAAGCGAATTGCACAACGAAAGATCGGCTTTGACTTAAAGAATTAAGAAGCGTTCGTTAGCCAAGTCTATGGGTGAAGCTCATGGTTTGATCAAGTCTAATCGGTCCGATATTTTCGCAATGGCCAAAAGAAAGCTGCTAGAAATGCTTACACCTAAAAGGAAGAGATTGGGATGGTTAGAGTTGAGCGAAGTTAGACCTATTTGGTAGTTATTGATTCTTCCTTCCGGCGATGGTTCTGCATTGATTTCACGTGGGAGAAACGCAGCGCTAACTACTTGTACTTGGAACTAGATGGATTGAGATGATGGTGGATGGGGCTACGATTTCAGGTACAATAAATGTTTCTTCTTTTTATTTTCAGCTTTTCTACTGGTGAGTACAACAAACAGGCCCAGGGAAGAAAGTTGGTCATAGGTAACTTGCATCGGAGCTTTATGAAAATTAGTACTAGTCTACAGGAGTTGCAGATCCACGAGTCCAGATATACATTTCGAATCGTTTCTGATTTAGATCTAACGGTCTCTCAATGGCCACAGTTTGCGTGGATCATGGCTTTAATGGTGCGTTTAAGTACAGCCGTACAGATCGGCTTGGGGAATGATTTTATGCTAGACTGGAACTTTACTCCATTACTTTCGATATCTCGGTGACGAGATAGTCTAGGAGATATGGACTTTAAAAAGTTACTGGAACTGCCAAACGGGAATAAACGTGCTTGTCAGGATGGACTTACGTTGAGGTTTAGACTACTCTGTATTGAACAAGGAAGCCCTACACCAAGCAAAAGCTGAAAGACTTCATATTTGGACGAAACATAAACACTTTCGTTCCAGAGGCAGAATTGAAGCCTCCATACTCCAGATCTTTTCTTTTGTGATTCTAGGAGTTGATTGGTGCAGTATCGGGACTGGGGAAGTGATTCAGAATCCGAAAGATACTGAGGCCACTTTGTATAGAGACAGTGGACATCCAGGGTTAAAATCATTTTCCTGCGATCAAGATAAACTTATGCTGCACTTGCACGTATTAACGCTCGTTGGCTCGGCCTGAATAGAGAGACTACACTGGAAAGTGAAAACTTCACCTTTTGGGCCTTCGTGAATTATGCCAGTGGTAAGATGCGTTTTATTTCATACTGAGATAAAGTGGGAGCGTTTAGAGACATGGATGGTAGTAATTTAGGCGGAGAAGTAGATTTATGGTAAATTAGATCAGAGTGTAAGATCAACGAACTGGAAAATTCAAGCTTTTCTGAAGTATGTTGCAAAACCGGAAAGGCTCTTCTAGTGCAGGCAAGAGGATAATTATCGAAGTTATCGGGGAGAGTAATTGTTTAATTGAATTTCACAAGTCAGGTAACCTGAATGAGGCGCTAGAAATTCAGCAAACAGGGTTACATAGAGGAGTCAGATCTTCTGGATAATGTACTTCAAGAAATTGGTAGGTAGACTGTTGACGGAGGTGAAGAGGTTAGTATGGCAAAAACAGAATTAGAAGAGGCGACCAGAGCTTGCACTCAGAAAACTCACAAGGGCAACTTACGATTTGTCGTTCGTAGCAAAGCAAGAGTACGAGAGACAGGGACTTTCATTAGAGTAGATTTGATCAATGAAGGAATTTGGGTCTGATCAAGGCTGCCACGATTTGTGAGCTAGAGGTTTAATTTTATTTCCTACGCAGTTGGTGGTTAGACAGTGACTTCAAGGCATTGGAGAGCCAATCTCGAAATTGTGCGTTGCCTCTAAATTAGAGTTGGTTCACGTGAATTCACTCAGTAAACTTTTACGCGAACTGGAGCAAAGAGTTTGAGCGTGAGGCCTTACTCCAGAAGAACTTGCAGGAAGTGGTAAATCACTGCAAACGGAGTGCGGTGACCGATTGAGATTTAGGTTCGTCACGTTCCATGGCTGCACCTTTGTACGGGAGAGAGAATAGCTTATTGATTCTTGAACGATGGAGATGAAGCCTGATGATGGCTTGATGAAAGACTCTCTTCGGAAAGAAGTACAGCGCGCTTTATCTCGTTATCACGAGAAGGCCGAGTGTTACTTTATATTTTGATTGAATGGCGGAACATTTGCTGACTCTGAAGGGATTGGCGAGATTCAATTTGACTAGGGCGGTGTCCGCCAGTTAGAGAGAAAGCAATTAGAGATTACGGAACATACCTCAAGGGTAAGCCCTAACGCCTTACCTGGATAGTATAATTAAAAAGGGGTTTTTCTAACCCCTTATTGAATTTTTACCAATCCTTCTTAATCAGCCTAGACTATTTTGGGATGTTAACAATTCCCAGTTTTGAGGATGGCTTCGAGAATCACCAAATTTGCCGCTTTTAATCCAATATATGAGTCAGAAAGAACCACGTTTAAGGGTTTTGATTTCTTCGGGTTAGACTGAGGTTATACTTGCTGTATTGTTTATGTTTCGGCTGGTTATCTCCGGTTCTTATTACAGGGGGCAACCTGGTGGGAGCTTACGATTACCACGATGTGGAAAATTATCAGGCTCCACTGCGGAGTGATGGGCCCAGAGTATGGAGATTTCAGAAAGCAAGCAGAGCGGTTGGGTGGACTCAGGTTCGGTACGGTTGGCTACAAGGGGAGTGGATTTGGGTTCAAAGGACCTATTGTGAGAAGTGGCGGAACAACAAAACTATTGCTAGCAGACCAGTTATTAGTTTACAGGAGCTCTCTGCTAAAATGGCTGGTATAGAAGTGAAGTAGACTAATGGTAAGGAGTGTTCAGCTTGTGGCAGTTTGTTGACGGTTTATTTCTTAAGGACAGAAGGTTGCAATTTGTTGGAGCGGAGATACACGGGTTGTGGAAGGCTCCTACCTATCCTAATTTAGTGAGTGTAAGGAAAGGTTTTTTTTTTTTTACATGATGATCAGAAGATGAGATGCGTGCATCTCAATCTGCAAACAGGAGTAATAAAATTCTAAGATCGATTCTTTTGGACACAGAATGAGGATTCTGGGCGAGAGACGTAAACAGGGGGTGCGGTTACTTAACAATACCAGGAGAAATCAGATGCTCGCAATATATCTGGGTTCTTGTTGCTTGGCCGAACCGACACTGCGAATTCAAGGTTTCTATCCATATGGTGAGGTCGGATATTCAAAATTCCTGGAGTACGAAAAAATGTTGAGGGCCGTTTTTGCTTGTGTGGCGATGCGCAGGGGATCATAATTATAGCAAGGCTGGTACCAGCAGAACAGGTTGCATGCAGCTTAGCGCAGAGCGATTTCTGGCTGAATTTGAGAGAGTCAGCGTGATTCAATATAGAGTATTTCTTTTATCTTTTCTTAGTGCATTTTTGAGCATTGGTTTGTTTCAAACAATGCTCATTTTGTCTAAGATTATAAGAAACAACAGCCTCCTTTGGAGGAGTCAGAGCGAAAAACATAGGCTCAGAGGTTTTGATTCAAGGGGCACCTACTGTACAACACTCTCCTCAGTACAGACTCCATTTTTTTGAAAATAATGTGAATTTTGGACGTGTTCGTCCTAGTGAGTGAGTTAGACCGATTTGATTTGGGGCACGTACTAAGTCAGCTGGTCAAAAATATCTGGAGACAATTACTATGTGTTGGGTGACTGCTATGGAGCATTTATTCTTCATGGGATTCAATAAGATCGATATTATATTTTGATTGAAAGATTTCAAGATCGGTTAAATCGGATTTATGGACCCTTTTTTCGGCTATGATTGGAAATGCCTCTCGATAGTACCTGTCAACTTCAGGCTTGGTATACCGATGGAGAAGATGGATTACGGATACGAATGTTGGACCTCCTACAGGACCCGTTTTGTGGATTTGACGATTGTTCGGATGTGAATCTTCGACGAGTACGGGGTCGATTTATATAGTCATTTCGTCCAAAAACGGCTGGAAGCGTTGGGATGGGGCCCTTTCTTAAACAAAACTTGTTGAGATAGGTCAAGAAGTAAAGCAGGGGACTTGATTGCAAAAGGTTGGATACAAGAGATAGGAGTACCGGTTCGCATTGCATTTGAGCTCACGATACAGAGGACTTGCCTTCGTGCTCGAAAAAGTCTATGACTTTGGAAATAATTCATATCGCTTGGGCAAATTATTTTAATCACTCCTTTTATATTTTCTCGCATGAAGTGGGCAGTCGCGGTAGTGGTTAACAAGAAAATGCTATAATCGAGTAATAAAGCGGAGAGTCTGGCTCATTGCTAGAAAGTACGGTAAGGTATCAGTGAAGTTCGGCTGACTAAATATAATGGATCTCAACCCGATCAATTTTAAAATTGGTCAAACCTGAGGTTCGATAATCAAGAATTAGATAAATGACAAACTTGCGTATTGGTTTTTGCAGCGATCCTGTGATGCAGACTTGGTTGACTCTGGGACAATTGGCTCTTATAGGGTAGCTCAAGGACGGAAAGTAGTGGTGAGAGTTGTTACCAGGTGAAATGGGAACCAGGGAACACCGAAATTAGACTTCAAGATCAGCCAAGCAGCTGAAAATCTTACGCTTGTCGGTGCACGGGAAATGTAGGTTTCGGAGGGATTTATAATTTTTTCAAGAACTGATGAAGCTCACCAGCTCCGGAAATTGGTGGAAATGATAGAAATGGATCAGCCGAAATCGTGCATTGCAAATGCATTCTGCCGGGCATTCCTGGACATGGTAAGGTTCAGTTCTCGCTAACTCAGCTTAGGTTATTATGGTGGTCTCTGGAGATTGAACTACTTTTGAAGGCTAGAAATCAATCTCCTTGGCGCCAAAGTAGTTATCGGTACCATCGATATTTCATTATCTGATTTTTGTCGTGGTAGTTACTCCTTTGGCAAAAAATGACAGGGTTATCATGGCGTTTCGTCACAGTTTTATGATCGCTAATAGTAAAGAGCCTACCTTACATTTTTCAGCCCGGATTTTTCCATTCGCATAGAGGCCCGAGCTACGAGAATGGGACATAAATTTTCGTTAAAATACGGCGAGGAGGCTTTTCTGGTAGAACGAATTGGTCAGGAGTACGATGTTATTCAACTTGATTTAATCAGGCGCTTATCTGCGTCGATTGCCAGGCTTCATTCCCTGTCGGGTATCTTTACCGGTATGGAGTCTATTGGTTTCCTTGCAAAAATTAACTAGAGCTTAGGTACCAATCGTATCCCAACCGGTGCGCAGGTCTCACATTGCTCTTTTGAAACTTGCTTCAATTCCTGTTGGTCTCCGATCAAATTGGTCACGGGGATCGATTTTTTGACTTGTGTGGTGGAAGTCCGAAGCTTCATGTGAGCCTATTGGCGGGGAAAAGCTAACTCTCGGATTCGATTTCAGCTGTTTTGGTGGACCTTCCCGTTTATTCTACTTTGAGAGTCCATTCTGCCAAAAGTGTTAAGAAAGATTTATGAAATCAAGTCTTTTCTCTTTTCACTTTGATAAAGCTTTGTAAAAACGCACAGCCATGGGTCGACTTCTTCATACATATTCTTCATTTGGCGGCCCTCCTTCCTATAGTGATAGAGTCATCGCATTTACCTCTGAAAAACCTCTGAGCTAGGTCTTGAGCAAATTTTTAAAACTGGTAATGGCATCAGGATTTAATCGTTTTGATATCAAGTGTATTGAGCGGTGTGTTCTTGCGAATCGATGAATTTCCATGTTGTTTTTTTGACTAGAATTTCTTATTAGATAAACGTACATTGCCATGGCATTTAAAAATTTGCTATATTATTTTTCGATAATTCTTATTAGACTCGTTATTGATAGAGGTGACACAGCAAATGCCAAGCAGGAGATGCTATTATCTCCGAAACATTCCAATTTACAGGATGCGTATTTTTGTCAGTCTGTATACACTTGCGCGCATCCGAAAGAGGGTGTTTTGGGTTGGTGCTTATAGCTTGTCATTTTGAAACTGAGGAATGGTAGAGGAGCTTAGGCTTTTGGATAAGTATTCGTTGGTGACCTTGTAGAGCAAACCGCTCCCTTTATTTCTTTGGGGACCAAGTTTCTTGATGGAGCATTCACTGGAAATAATCTATGGATGGGGGAGGGTGATTTTTTTGAGTTACACTTCAGAGAATTGAAGCTCGGCATTTAATTCCGGTCGGTTTAGTTCTATCTTGGAACCGTTGGCTGGGTCTGGCCAGTTACAAGATGGCTAGAGAAGTACTTTGGATTATTTGCACTGAATCTTGAGGTTGGAAATTTTGAAATATACCCAGAAAGACTGTTTGGAAACCTCCTAAACATGGGAGGGAGTATTAAAAAGTATCGCTTTTCCTCCTGGCAAGATTAATTTAGGCACAAATGCCTACTTTGCCCAATGCTCCATAGTACCGTTTTTATGACTGAGAAGTAACGATTGTCTAATCAGGGACAAGTGACAAGATTTCCGAATCTGAGCGAAGGGGAAAGGATCCGAATCACCATTACTCAAAGTGGGATTGAAGTTAGGATTCGTAGCGTCTAAGAGCAGCTGTTAACAGCGAAAGTGCTCGAAACTGAATCGAAGAAGGATAAAGCTTCTGTGGATTAAGTGTAGTCCTGTTGCAATACACTGAGGTGAGACGTGCGATGAGCTGAAGACTCGAAGGTTATGGAGCCATTACTGCCAATGTTGATAAGAGGAGACTCTGAAAGCAGGGTCGAAATTCCTACTGAAGTTCTGAAAAGTTGTTAGTTACCAACTGGTTGGTTAAGGAAACTTCCCCTCAGCTGAGGTTGAGGTGATTCTGAAATCGGTAGCGAGGCCTGGATGCTCTGCAGATCTTACGAAGCTTGACACAGAGATTTCTGATTTGGATACTGGATGAGGAGGAAGAAGAGGATCAATTCCGAGAAGAAGAATTTCTTCTTTGTCAAAAAGCCTTTTAACCTTACTTCAAAGAGGTTTAGGAAATAATCATTACGCTGGATTAAAGGTGGTACGATGAATCAAAGCTGCCTTTGATGAATTTACTTATAAGGAAAAGGAGCATTAGAGGAAATTCAAAGCGAGGAGAGGTACTGATGATGACCTTTGATTTTGCGCCAGTTGATTGAAGAGCGGGGTTTAACCCATTACTATGGAGTTTAAAAGCAGTTAGGTAATCTCCGAAAAAGGAAGCGGAAGGCGTCAAAAGAATCCAGATCTTTCAGTTAAAAACGGGTCTTTTATAAGCTTCGTGATTTGGTGATGGAGAGGAAACTTACCCCTTAGTTCCACACGATTAAGGATATTCCAGATACTTGGAATCTACCGGAGCAGGGTTCTGCTTACAATAGACGTCTTTGGGCCAGTTATAGGCTTAATGGATCGATTCTATGATATCGAAGTAATTATTTTGAACTAAGAACTCGTCGGAAAAGATCTAGAGAGAAGGAGGCAGCTCTGTGAGACGAGAGCACTTAAGATGTAAAATCTGAAGAGCCATTTAGGCCTTATGATCTTCACGAAGAATATGAGCAATTGGTTCCTGTCCCTCGAGAGACGAAAATCTTTGGCAGCGATTGAAGGGCATCTGATTTGTGTTTAGATCGTAGAAGATTTTTCCGAGGGCAAGGGTCTTCAAAAAATTTCAGATGAAGGAAGTTTGTTGAGGAGTTAAAGCTTTCGGCGATTTCAAGCTAGCAGAATCCAGAGAATGGTTTCAGACAAGAAAACTCGACATTCAAAGGGTTGGCGACAAATGTGGGCAATGTAACCGTGAGTCCGGAAGGAATTAGGGTAATCTTTGGCGGGTTTTCAAGCTTTTTTCCATTATTAAGAATTCTATTCTTCAAGACGTTGATGAAATCCGTGCACACACAGCAAAGCTGCAGGAACTATCCTAGTGTGCAGATTAGCTGAAGCACGATTGGCAGAGTAACGGCAATGCGTTGGTAACGTGCGCAAGAATGGAAAAAAATTAGGACCACTCTTGAGAAACCAATCGGGATTGCTTATTACAAAAGGTATTAAATCTGCGTGTATACTTTTTCGATACGACGAATGCGAATCGCAGTCCAATGCCCGATTTGAAGTACTTTAAAGAGCAGGAGAAGTTGTCAGCGTTGTGCAGTTAGCTACTAATTCACCTTCGGAAGAATCCTTCACAGATCTATCAGCCATACGAAGTTGGATTCTTTCACGTAAAAGCATTAAAGGATCGCTTGCGCCGATTCAAATAGCTGTAGATACCCTGTCTTGAAAACTAGGTTCTGCAGCGCAGGAAGAGAAGACTTCCTATTTCAGAGTTAAAACTTGATTTCAGATTCATCTGAGTCCACTGTACAAACGCTATAGGAAGAGCATGGAATTTCGGAGCAAATTTCAGAATTGGGGAGAATAACATAACACTTTGGAAAAAAACAATTAGAGTTTTTCGCAGTCATCGAAACTGCCGACAAGCTAACGAGGGGATCAAATTTGCATCAAGATGGTCAAGCAGAGATGAGGTTGAAAAATTGAAAAGAAGCTGCTCGATTTTGAAGGATTTTAATTAATCTCACTTCAGAATAAGAGAGATAGCTTTTTTTTTCTATGGGTTTGGAGTGGAACAATCGAAGTTCTATTAGTTTGCGATACCATTAACGGAAAGGCCTCTTTTGCTCATGCTGGTAGAGGCAACTGAGTGTATCAGTAGGTCGCTTGGTTCGATTCCCGGCAGCGGCTCAAAAGGAACAGAAATGTTGTTTCCTTTTTGCTTTTCAGGATTTAGAATGAAAATTATTTTGTTACATCATTTCTAAAAAATGCGATTGACGTAGTTATACCGGTCAAACTGAAAAGTTCTTGAAGAACGAATTTGATTCTCCACAATTCACATTATTTTTGCATCATTTCATTCACCACATATCGCATCTGATTGGTGTTGAAATATTTGATGCTGAATGTCAATCACGAAGCCAAGCAGTTCCGATTGAATTCATTAATCAAGCGCATATCCCAAACTTATGTACGAGCCTAATTCAATATCGGCAAGGGGAATTGCGTTTCGGAAACCTATTGGCGCAAAAGCGTCGCATCAGTAGGTCGCTGTCCGCGGATGGCGATCGGGCGTTACCGGCAGAGGCTCCAAAAGGGAAAGAAATGTTTCCTTTTCTTTTTTGAAGGTTTTTTCAAATATTGGATTCTTCATTTTGAATTTTTTCAGATTTATAAACTTAAGTGATTTATTGGTTTTAAGGAAGGGATAACTCCTTGAGGATTTGTGAACTTAATTTTGATTTATCATTGCTTTTTCAAGTCAGAAGCAAATCCCGACCTTCCTTTATAGAATTTTTCCTTTTTTAAGCCTGTTAATATGCCAATATCATAAATGATCGTTGTTTGAGTCTAGCTATCATCAATTTCTTCAAATTTGACTCTAGACCCTCAGCATAGAGCGGCTCCTTAACATAACAGTGTTCTTTCAAGTTCGTCACTGGAAGTTATTTTTTATTTTCCTGTGCAAGAAGTCTCCTTCAGCATGTCTCTTCCTTCAGATTCTTGATGGACCGAAGCGACGGAAGACGCCTTTATTTCTGTGTGTGTGTGTTTCAAAGGTGGGGCGGGACTTTCTTTACCGAAGGGGATGTATGGCAATCTTCGACTGAAGGAATTGATTTATGTCTCCCTCAGTAGCCTCCAGTTTATTCGTTTCTGCCAATGAGGAAAGAAGTCCTTTGTCTTAAGCCCTGGTATACAGCATAGACCTGTTGCTTTCTTGAAAACCTCAATCAACGAAAACTGCGGCTATTCCAATGTTGATGGAAATGGGGCGAATGTTGTATTTGGATGAGAACCTTCAGGCCTTTGGGGCAGATCTCGATGCTATGGGGAATTGACTGCGACTTCAAAGGGAAATATCAAGATGGGGGGGATAACGACTGATGGTACCTATGAACTGGTATAGTCCCTTCATTAGATGTCATTGTCTTTCCAAGGTTTGTGGTATGCTCTTTGGATAGGAAACCCATTTTGTCTAGTGAATCGAGGATGGGGACCATGTTTACGGATACAACAGATACTGGATAATGCGGCCAAAGTGCGATAAGCAAAAACACTATTGTAGCTTCTCGGTTAGGGGGCCGTTTCAGGAATGTAGAGTTAGAGCCCCAAACCACTTTCCTTACTTGGGCATTGGATAACGGATATATATAGGCAATATACTCCAACGAATTTCGCTGGGGACAGCGATGCGAGTAATTCAGAGAGACAGCGGAAATGCCCCATTGAAGAGGGAACCGTGGAGGAGCGTACTCAGTTGAATAGACTATGGCTTGTCACTTTCGGTTCCAGATGGGGCGGAGGAGTCCGCCAAAGGGATATTTCCGTTCCCTTCGATCTATGGTTAAATTTCCGTGTGATAAAGGAAGCTGGAAAGTGGCTTGCGAAGGTTCTACAGCTTGGGTGAAACTTGGCAGATTTCCAGCCTGGTATGAGGGAAGCAAACCAGATGGGGTCACTTTTAAAGTCATGTGACTGGAAAAGCAGCAGGAATCATGTACTTAGGAGGGGATACGTTACCTCGGATTGGTTGGCCACATATTTTTATGTGTGACCTGTAGGGCGCGATGAGGTAAGGCAGCCGCATTCATCGCGAGAATGAGGACGGCCTGGACCTACATCCAAGAATAATACCATTGATTTCTCAGGTCTGATTTTTCCAATTCTACTGACCACTTTTAGACCAGGGTTATTAGCAACTGGCACCGAGCGGACGATGTGTGAGTGTCGCGTTAATGTATCGTATGGGAGTCATCCAAGAAGGAAACTGACTCAAGAGGGAAGGCTACTGAGAACAAAAAATCCGGCCAAGTACCAAATGGATTGATGTCATGGAATGTAGATCGAGGAACGATTGACTTATGAAGAATAGCCAAGAATACTGAAAGCCTAGAATGTTGAGGAGACGTCGCTGCTCTCATCGTCCATGGGGACAAATCGAATGGCTGGTGTGGCAGATCGCACAGCAGTCTAGATGATTGTGGATCAGGTAGTCTCGCATTTGTAATGGTTTGGGAGACAATTGCCGACTTCCAAGGAGGGGATGAATTGGCAAGAAATACCATGACTTTGGACATTGAGCGGATTAAGTTCGATGTTGAATGTTTGGCTTGTTAGCCAGTACTCTTCTAAGGATTCCTAACCCACAATATCCGGGACTTCAGGCCTCCAAGCCAGCGAACACGACTTTATCAGATATGGAGGACAAGAGTCTTTGATTCGGCTGATATACAGTACTGCACAACGGTCGGATCAAATGTTGATGTCAATCTGTGCAAGGTTCTTCCGTGCCGATTATATCGTAAAAACTGATTCATGTCGGGTTACTTGATGCAGTCCAACCTTAATCATAATTCCTCAGGTGAGGTTCTTGGTAGACTTCAAATTCTAGAAGATTTGAAGAAGCAAAATTGCAGCGTTCTACTTAAAAATTGAGCGGTTGAACTTGGCATTATTTATAAGGGTAAATCCATTTCGACAAGCTATTGCTCCACTGTCATGGCAAAGGGTTGGATCACCCAATAGGAAATGGGCATTCATAGCCCAGCTTTTTTCTGCAGGCTCTCAGTAATTCAAGGGACATCCAGAATATGCCGTTAATACCTATGCTACATGATTTATAGTGATATAGAAGGTAAAGAGTTGAAGGAGTTGATGATCGCAATGGATATGAATGACGATGATATATCGCCTCTATTATTTCCTACATCCGAAATGGAGTTTGGAATATGACGGCCAGTTTTTGTGAGCCCTGAATATGCGCTCAGATCAGAGAGGAAAACTAAGAAGAAAACTTAATTTGTTTTGGATGAATTTGGCGTTCAAGAAGTACCAAGCGCTAATCTTCAGGATAATTGGATTGTGACTGCTAGCAGCACGGCTCTGCAAGTGGATAGCGTTGCTTACCCAAAGTCCTTCCTTATGCTTTTGCGGTTTTAAGGGTGGGAAAGGATAGAGCACAGGACGCCAGGATGTGTTATCAAGCTAGAATACTAATGGCTCACTAGCCGAATTCATTTGTTCTGGGCCAAGCACATTCCCTCTCAATTATAAATCTCTATTTCCCAGGAATGGGACTAATTGGACTGAAGTAGCACAAGGAGAGTTAGTGGGAGGTCAAATATCTCGATGGAATCCTCTGAAACGGTCAGATTTGTACCAGATTCATCAAGAAAAAAGGGGGGAGAGCCTGGGCAATGAAAAACCTGATTCTTACTTCGCGAGTAAGATAATTTTTGAAGACTTGAAAAGGGGGAGAGTAGGCAATTTTCGCTAGCCTCTCTATTATCCTAATTTTTGAATTGCTGAGAAAGCTCTGATATTCTTAATTCAAATGTTTCTTGTCGTTATTGGTTTATTTTTTGCTTTCCATTAAAAAATGTCATTTACTTATGCGGGAAAGGCTAAAATTGCACTTGAAGTGCGCCTATTTTCTTGTATTCCATCCGTTGATTTCATGTGATAGGATCTCGGTAAAACAGTGCTTTGGTTAAAGGTTGATCCACCAAGAGTAAACTGATGCCAAGTAGGAACCATGTTAGCTCACAGATTTTCTTTTGGCATTATCCACATAGCTTTACCATTCCTTCTTTTTCAACATGGATCATAACCCCACGAGCAATAAAGCTTTGTGGAGTGGAAAAGTAAATGGTTGGCATTGGGATTTAATTCTAGATTCTTTTGAATGCAATATTGATGCCTCCAGCTTGGGTTAGTGTTTTCGGTATCAAAGCCATAACTCAGTTAATCAGTTAGCTACCATTTTTTCTCGTGTTATTGGTATAATCATTGTTGAAGCCCAGAGAATTGTATATCAAATTACTCCTGCTTTCGTCCACTTGCTGTTGCAGGATTACCCCTGAGAGAAAAACCTGCACACCACTCCATAAGTGTAATACTTCGTCCTAAGCGTTCTTTCCACATTATCTTTGCAGTTTACTTGCTGGGAAATACCGAACCGAACCTCCAAAACAGCTACTCGAGTTTCCCAAAGTTCAAGAGTTTTTAGATGGACAATTCCTCTGTAGATCCATGAGCTAATGGCATTAGAGAAAGTAAGATTAGATGATTTAGGAGTTTTGGTTTTTTTCATCAGGATTTGGAGTCTAAATTGTTTTAACGTCTGACTTTATCTTAAATGATTTCAGGCTTTGAGGACTGCAAATAGTTTTTTTCTTCTTGTATTCATTT
>Ga0163217_1051876_pt1 | contig 13889 bp, 17 predicted proteins | sample SynspAceP_FD_185933 | JGI IMG/M metagenome (GOLD analysis project Ga0163217, IMG submission 185933) | Saline lake microbial communities from Ace Lake in Antarctica - Synechococcus sp. Ace-P (PacBio error correction) | ecosystem: Environmental > Aquatic > Non-marine Saline and Alkaline > Saline ... | reverse complement strand
GCTTCCAGCCACCGACGATGAGCCTGCGAAAACGCGCCGACGACGCGCAACTGGTGCGCATATGCGACATGATTACATCTACGGCAAGCTATCCCAACCAGCCCAAGCGTGACGTGACATTCGATGATACCTGCATTCGCCATGCTACAAGCAATTATCATTCTGAATGTTCATCACGCGAACGCTGCTTCATGCCTATCCACGTCTACGACACGAAACAGGCAGGCCGTCGCCATCTGACTGCGACAGCAAGACGCCCAACAGGTGCGGAGTGGCTGCCATATCCGGCGTCGGTCCCATATTCTCCCCCACTGGCCCGCAACTCACAATCACTCTGCTTGGCGTATACCATACGGTCGCCCGAAGTCAGCAAATGGTGCGACGCGAGCAGCTCGACACCTCTTCGATACCACAAAACGCCACCCTGCCGCTCGATGCGCGGATCTGAATGTCTCCGACGCCTGCGCCGGTCAAAACTGGGCGGAGGAGCAGCGTGTGTTCCAACCTATGCCGAAAACCCTTACGGGCCGAAGACTGACAGCAACAGCGCGCTCGTCGCCCGGATGAACCAGCACACTCGGCAGACATCCGCTACGTCGTCACCTCGCTTGCCGAAGCTCGGCCAGCAACAATCTACATACCTCTTTATGCCACGCGGCCGCCCGAAAAACCTGATCCAAGATGCACAAGGTCCAACTCCCCCAGCGACCGCACTTCTTCCGTTCGGCCAATGCCAACCAGATCGCTGATCCTTCACATCCGCCGCGTTCTGCTCATGTGCGCATCCATCAGCCATCCCCAAAGAGCGCCTCGCCACCCGAGTTGCGACATTCGTCTGCCGGCTCTCAAGATTGCTGCCCTCTCATGAAAACTCGCTACCGCGTCCGCGTCCCTTCGCTTCCGCCTGTCCCGATCCAGCCGTTGTCCGCACATCGCCAACGACATCAGCTGGCTCCGATATAGCCGACGCGGCAGTGCCGCAGAAAGCATCGGAGCCCCCGTCCTCAAGCCGCCAAAACCCCGATAACCCGCGATGAAAAGCGCAAAAAAGCTCGCCCAAAACCCACACGCAAGAAGGCCCCATCCAAAACGAGCGAGCCGAGAAGGCGAAGCCTCATGAATAGATCGGCTAGTATACGTTTACGAGACTCCTATAGCGAGCGTGAGCAGACTCTTTCCCACCCCGCAAACCTGCAAGGGCAATCCTTCGATGGCATTTGATCGACGGTTGAGAGCGGGGGCGAGACGAAGCGGAGCAACAAGATTTCAGCATATTTTTGCGATAAGTTTGCGACAGCCAAAGCGTTGTTTCACATAACCTGCAATAAAATGTCGCAAAAGATCAATACGAGTCGGAATAAGCAAATTTTATTTTATCCTTACGCCGTTCTCATCTTCAATTCTGAACTGTCTGCCGTAATATAAACTATCGCGTGATGATATTAGAGAACGTCTACTAAAATGCGAGCTGCGGCGGCCAATCGTGGACATTCTCACTAAGCAAATAATCCCAAGCGTATTCTCCCCCGGCCGCCTATCATGGACGCAAAAACTTCTGGGTAGCCCCAACGCGGATAGGGCTTTCCTACTTCCGAAGAAAAACCCTGCTTACTCCTCACATCCGGAAGCATTGCTGTAATAGTCCCAACCCCAACAGAAATTTTGGCTCGAAGAGGAAAAAGGCGTCCCTAACCTGCTCCCCAGCAAAAAAAATTAGCGCATCCCTTCAAATTCCCCATTCATAATGTTCCCATTTATCAAAAAAAATTCCAATTATTTCTCAAGACAGCGTGTATTCCAGATTTCTCCACTATTATGCACACACATAGAGAGGCTTTGCCATTTTAATCCGAATATGCTTAGGAGTTAATAAAATAATAGATAGAAAATATAATGAAGTTCATTTAAATTTCCTTGCTCTATCTATAGTAAGAATGCAATCGTTGATATTATACGGGAAAAGATGACATTGCAACACAGGCTCAAGCTCTTCTGTTCCACCACAACGAGGCATTTGCAAAGAAAATTTCCCACTCCCCCACAATTGCAGTCGCGCTCGGCGGTCCGCTACCATGGCAACCCGCCACAGGCGTTGCCGTATCCCTTCCGTTCCATTGCAAGGGACAATTATTATTGTTCATTCCTTTCCTCCTAAAAGAATATGGCCCCATAACACTCCACTAAAAGTGTAGAGCGAGCGGCTCGTGCACGAATATCAGCTGGGACCCGCCCAAATGGAGCAATCCGTAAAAACCGTGCCAAATAAAAACTTGGCTACCTTACCCCAAGCTCAAGCCCCCTCGCTCCGCCCAACCTTGACTCCCGGCGCCGTTTCCGTTTTATGCCCGCTCAAATCTGCGCGAGCATGACTTCCGAAGCCGGCCGACGGACCCCAAGTGTATAAATCGATCCCGAGGCACCACCCACAGCGCATGCGCCCTGGTTTTGTCTTGCTGTATGTTTCCCATATAGCTGAAGCGTTTCCTCAGCAAAAACAGGACACCTTATGTTTTGATACTCTCCATGACCGGCCTTGGCTCCATCCTCAACAATGCTGACGGCCGGGCGCCCTGTCGGAAGGATGGCGAAAGCCAGCCGAGGTTCGCCCGCCTCTGAGCCGACTGCGCGAATGTGCGCGGCTTTACAAACGACGGCGTGCGCGAGAAAAGCGCCGCGCCGAGTTCTCAAGTCGATCAAGCCGGCCAGATTGGGCTCAAGCTGGTTCATGACAGCTGTGCACTTCTGGCGAAGAGCTGCCGATCGCATCTCAATGCCGCACACCGTGTATCATGATGTCGGCCTGCAGGTCGGGTAAAACCACACCATCTGGCAAGATCCTCGCGCGAAAGCCGACCCAAAGAAAGTCTTGATGCCTCCTACACCCCGGCCGGCGCGCAGAGCAAGCTCAGCAATGGTTCGAGCAACCGTGTGCAACTCTGCCGATCAATTGCCGGCAGCGCACCATATTCCGCTCCCGCGTCAGCAGCCAAGCTCGCGCCATGATTGGCATTCTCGACACCGCCCCCGTAACTCACATGACGAACCCCTGATGCCGAAATGCCAGATCAAGAAGCGCACCAAGCGCATAAATCCTGCTGGCCCGATGGCTACGCCAGGACGCGGTCAATCTGGCGCGCACTTTGATGAACGCGTCGTATCACGCTGTGCTGACCCTCATGACGCGATGGGCCCGGCGTGCGGCCCTGTCTATGCGGCCCGTCACCGGCAAAGCGACAAGCGATCGGTACCGGCGAAAAGATGACGCGCTCGAGGAAAATTCCATCCCCGCCGCGTCGCGACCGCATCCTCGGCATGGCGTACATTTTCAGCCTGGTCGGAAAAGCGGTCCCGAGAATTCGACTGCGGAAAAGCGCAGTCATGGCCGCCCTATGAGAGCGCAAGTCGACGCGCGAGGCGTACGATGCCATCCTCGCCAGATCAGAGCTCGCGCATGGCGGTATCAATGGAAAGAGCCGGCTATGGGCAAGATGAAGGACCAGATGTCTCGGCGGCATGACACAGACCTCGCCCGCCAGCTTGCCACATCGCCGATTACCAAGGCCGAGCCGCCAATCCGGATGTGCTCAGAGCACAGCCCAAGAAGCGCATGCCAAGGCCGCACCATGCGCCGATCAAACAAGCTCTTGAAGATGCAACGGCAATGGCGACAGATGAAAACCATGGGCGCAAGGGGCAAGCCGCATGATTGCGCCACCATGGGTCTGGCTCGAAAAAGGCCTCCTGGCGCAGGGTTAATGATGCGGCGGGGCGCGCATGCCGATCTGCGAAAGATGTACCCGAAGCACTTGAACCCATGCAGAAAGCAGCCGAAGGCGCGCGTCTCGCGGCTAGCCTGATGGCAGTGACGCCTGGCTTGGCGACCTAAAATCCCCAGCCTGGGCGCGTCTTCCCGCCGGGCCGAAAAGAATGAGCGATATGAGCAACAAACACCGATGCAGCCACCGGCGCCATGCGCAGCTGCCGAAATTCCCGCCGTTCGAGCGACAGTTCGACGCGTCGCTGACCAATTCTGCCGAGCGCTTCCGGCTGACCAAGTCTTCGGCGCGCTGAAAAGCTCGTCCGACTCCGCATCGACCCAACCCGCAGGCCTAGCAGGTTCCCGTCGCGCGAAGCTGGCCAAATCCTCCGATCTTCGATCCGGATTTCGCCGAAAAAATTTCTCGAATTCGTCATTCCGAAGTCATCCAGCATCAACAAGCAGGCGGCTCCCCGAAGTGGACCACACATATCTGGCGCTGAGCAGCGCCCGAAGACACCCCCAAAACACCCAATCAACACACTGTTAAAAACGAATGAAAGAAAATTGGATGAAAAATCGTCTGGCCGCGTGGCCCAAGAAGCGTCCTTACTACCACGTTGAATCGTGCTGGACTTGCGCAGCCCCGCCGCGATGCCTTTCATCGAGCGCTGGCTACTGAACCGATTCTGCACAAGACGACGGCCACTCGCTCAGCTCTCAACCAGAAGCGCATCCAGCATGGCTCGACCACGCGCGCCCGACAAGACCGTTGCCGCTTCATGCCTAAAGCGCATAGACCCGTGATTTGCCGCAACCAACCCGAACAAGGCTCTGCCCGGCCAAGAAGGCGCAGAAACGCGTGCGAGAAGAAGCAGAAGGAAGAGATGCAAGCCGCTGCGCTCCCAGCTCATTGAAGATGCCCAATGCAGCCGTTGCCAAGGCTGCTGAAGACGCTGCGCAGCTGCTTGCGCGCCGGCTGAAAGCTCCTGCGAAGAAGCGCGGCGAATAATCGTGAACGCTCATCCTGACGATGGTTTTGCGCTATCATGCGGCGCGTTATGCCGCCGTTTTCGCGTTGTCTTCACTAACATGCATGCATCATTAAAGTGTTGCAGCGCTTTGGCGCATTCAAACAATGCGGGGCTGTAGCGAAGTATCCATGACCAAGCCTGAGCCAACCCTATTTCATTGCATCGTTGGCTCGCCGCAGGGCCTTCGCGGCGAAGTGCGGGTCAAGCCGCTGCACGACGACCCCGATGCGCTGGCCGTACGGCTGCCTTATACACCACGGACGGCCCGCCGCTTTCTAATCCTCGATCCACCCGGTTGCCAAGACGGTGTGTGTCGGTTCCGGCGTCCAACGACCGCAAAACGCGCGGATCGCTCAAGGGGCTGAGCTGTTCATCGAACCGCTCGAGCCTTACGACGAGGATCTCGAAGAGGCAAGATTCCATGCCGATCTGAGGACTTGAGGCCTGCGATGCCGAAGGCAATCTGGGAACGGTGTCCGCGTGCTTGATTTTGAATGCGGGAACCTCTGGAATGCGCGACAGGCAAGAAGCCGGGGTACCCATCACCTGCAGCGTTGCCGAATGTGACTCGACTGCCGCATTCTGGTCGATTTCCGCTGGCACCGGCGCTCATTCCGCGAGGATAGCGCATGAGCGAGGAGCCTGACGAAAAGCTAATGAAATGAGTTTTCGCCGCCCCGGTTGCTGACCTCTATCCGCGAAATGTTTCCGGGCCATCTCGTCTGTCGCGCGGCCCGGGCGCTGGAGCGCGCTGATGCCGCAATGCGGCCGGGCGAAGTAGCGCGAGTGGATGCAGCGCGACAGCACCGCTCCGTTGATACACGCCGCCGGGCGGCGGTCCGCCATGGTGCTCAAGCCCCCGATGTGTCTGGCGCGGCGATTGATGCGGTCAGTCCGAGCTACACACGCCACGGCTGTTAGAGCCCGCGCGCAAACCCGACACCAAGGCGCGGGTGCGCGATGCCGGCCCCGCGTGTGATGCGGCCGCTGAGGTGTCGATCAGCGGGTTTTTTGATTCGAGCGCGGCCATCTCGAAGGAAGTCTCGATCGGCGATTAATGTGCGTCGGCGGAGACCTTGCGCGCTGACCTGCTCACGCGGCTGAAGTGCGCGGTGGCTGCCCCGCGATGATGGCAATCGACTCCGCACGCATGAAAAGCTTCGAGACCCGATGCTGGAGCATCCCGCATTACACAAAGCCACAGATCTATGGGAGTGCGCGAGAGAGTGTGCGCGCGTGCTGAACTCGGGCAATCACAAGCGTCGAGGTCTGGCGCAGGCGAACGCTAAGGACGCGGAGCGGCGCCCATCTGCTTGCCCCGAAACGGGCACACATTCAGCTGAAAAATTAATACCCGGTCAGCAGCAGCCGTATGACCACGACCACAGCCCTGATGACGTCGCGGACACCCGTCCGCGGCCGGCCAGAACGCCGCCATGGCCACCCAGCGCACCGGCTGGATTCATATGCACGCTGCAGCCAGACCACGCCACCGCTGAGAACACCACAAAGCGCGAAAGCGATGACCACGCAATGAAACTTCACATTGAGCTTGTGATAATCGCGCGCTGGGTCAGCCGACACGGCGAGCATATGAGCCCATCCGGCGCCGAAAAAGCCCCAAGATCCGAGTGATGAACTGTCCGCCATCCCCCAGCCGGGAAACATGTTTTCCGCGTGCATGGCTTGGCGGATGATAGGCCCGCAGCGAAGATCAGGTGGCGCAGCAAGACCGACCAGCTAGGCGAATGAGGGATTGGACATCAGACCAGACAGCGCCGCGAGGCTGCCGCCAGTGACAGCCGGCGATCAGCCCAGTCGTCTCGCCTGCCTCGCGGGATTTCCGTGCGTAGGCCCAGGCTGACGTCACGTTAGCCCCTAAACGGCGTCACCGACGATGGGCGTTTGGCCAATGCGGCACGCGTCCAGCGTCTGCGCCAAAGTGAGGAAGTGCCGCCCCGGCGATGCGTTGACGACGCGATCACAGAAAGCCGGCACGGAAAGAAGAACAATTCGAATATGACATGGACACGAAAAAGAAGATCGGACCGGTTAGAAGCATCGCCGCCGTGTTCGCCACAAGCCCCAACAAGTTGCCCAACAAAAATGGCCGACGGCGTGACAAAACATGGCGATGTTTTGTATCTCGCCCGCGATCGGGCAAAAGCCGACAGCCGTGGAATATAGCGGCGCCTGCCCCAAACATGAATGGAACCCTGCTCCTGCCTTCACCCGCAAGCATCAGAGATCCCAAAAGACATACCAGATGCGCAGCTGAGACGCTCTGACCTTTTGAGAAGAAGAAGTCAAGACCATGGAACATTATTGCCCAGCTGGAGGTCCGAAAACAGCCCCAAAAAAATTGATCGAACAACCCGCAAGTTCCTAATTCTCCGCCGGCGACCAGCGCTGCGGGTTCAGCGCCGTGACGAATGCAAGCGACCGCCGCAGCCGAAGGCGTTTGCCATCGGCCCGTTCCCGCCTGGCCGGAATGAAAATCACCGTCGCGAAATCTCCACGGCAAGCGTGGAACGCGGTTCCCGATGACTCGCACGTTGAAGCCGTTGAAGTTGTTCCGTCGCGCAAGTTCGTCGCGCCAAGCTCTACAACATGCGCGATCTCCGTAAGCGGCTCGTATCTCGAGAACCGGCCACACGCGCCCGCAAGCTCAACGACGCGAAGCCGCCCGCTGCTGCCGAAAGGCACCGCATTGGAGGCCGAGAAGGTCGCAGCAGCACAGCTCTGCGCCGAGAAGCAGCACAAACCGCTGAAAACAGTAGCGCAAAGACAGCTCGTGATGAAGCCGCGCACTTGCCAAAGCGGAAAGCCAAGAGCGAATAAAGCCGCTCACTTCGAATTTGCGTCCTCGTGGCCCACCCAAGAAAGCGCCGGCAACCGTCGCTTTTTGTTTCCGGTACGGCTGAAATCGCGCGTTCCTGCCAGCACATTCCCCGGAATCATCAAAACCGAAATGACGTTTAATGGTCTGCTAATCGGGATGCGGTAGAATGCCATTCACGCGTACAGGCTGAGCTGATGACATTCTTCGTCTATGACAACCTCACTATCGCTGCAGACGACAAACCTCATGCGAGCGCGCCAACAATATTGCCAAAACTCCGCCCGACTGCAACGGAAAACACGCGAAATTCAATCTTGCCTCCGAGAGCTCGATTCATGTCTCTGAAAACCAATTTTGCAGCCAACGCCATGGTGCTAAGCGGCGTCGACCCTCTGGGACTGCTGATGAATCAACGGATGAGTCCAACCATGAGGATGTTTCGGCATCCAAGCCCCCCTCTCTCGGAATTTCTAGCACTGCTGAACCAAGACGCTTAAATCCATTCCCCCCACCAAGGGAGAAGATACGTGTCCAACCCCCTCCACCGTCATCCCTAACTTGATCAAGACAAGCGCAGCGACTTCTAGCCTTCCGGATCCAGCAGCCGCTCGCTTCTGCGACGCTGCGAGTCTTCCAACGCGAAATAACTGAGTGAAAAGGTCTTTCGCTCGCGGTACGCCGCCCGCTGGATGCCGGAGGCTGGCGGATCATACCCGCAGCTAAGGGGAGACCGTGCCCACACAAAGACCGGCACACCAGCAAACTTCGGAACCATCACACTGCCTGCGGGCCTACCGGTCCCACAAGAGTTGTCATGAAACAAAAACCAGACCAGATAAGGTCACAAGAACAAGACCAGACCGGCGCAAACAGCCGAGGTTCTCCGATCCCCATCCGGAATGTTCGCGACGGAACCCACCCTGAACGAATAGACAAATCCGAGGGAAGTATATGCGCGCAACAGCTCGCTGCCTGTCCCAGGTACAGGCTGCGAAGCGGTTAGTCTTCGGTGTTCCCCCCCTTCCCTAAAGGCGGGCAAAACACGCGCCCAAGCTCCCGGATAAATATTTGAAGCATAGCTTTTTCCCACACCCTCCACGCCCATGCCTTATCATCTTCGCCTCCCCGTGCGCAGACCCTCAACGTGTGGCCAGCGGGAGGAAGGCCCTCGGTTTCGTAACTGCGAGACACGAGGGAGCCGGAGCCACGGTCCGCTCGGCGTCGGTTGCACCGCGCAAACCAGCCACCGGGCCGGTTCGTTCCCTGCCTGCCGAATCGGCTGAGGAAACGACGAAACCGGTCCGGCCTTGCGACATGGAGCGGCCGTGGCGTCATCGTCCGGAATCTCGCCAAGACCACGCACGCGATCGTCCTGATCGCGGCCGGAGCAATCCGCGGATAGGACTTCCGCCGGGTGCGAGCCCGGCCTGTCGGATCGCACATCCGCATCGGGCCGCGCGCGGTTGCGCCACCAATTTCTATCTTCCGTAATGCAAAGCCCTCGCGTGCGCCCCGGACACCATCTGCTTCAAACCCGGCGTTTTTGCTTGCATGTAACGAATCTGCTGCTTGCTTGCAATCTCCCCCCTTGCGGGGGGAGATGTCACAAGTGACAGAGGGGGGTGTTAGAGCTTCAGCGAGCAACCGCCATCGAAACAAGCCGAAAAACACCCCCCTCGTCGGCGATGCCGACAAATGCTCCCCCAAGGGGGAGAGGTTCGCTCACCACGCCTGTCCAGTGCTCAATATCCCTCCCACCCCCTGCGCGTGGAACCGCATGCAATATGCGCAACGCGAGCGGTCCACAGCGGCATGCTGAATAATCCCGAACCTCATGGGAGTAAATCATTCATTTTCCCAAATTCAACCATGCTGCAAGCCGCAGCTGTCATCGGATTGGTGCCGTCAGTCTGCATGCCAGGAATCTGCCGGGATCTCCCGGTAAAATCGTGGGGTCTACCCGGATGCCTATCCCCGCTGCATTTCAAACGATCGAAGACCGCCGAGCAGATCGCTGGAATATGATCGATGAACGAGATCGCAAAGCGATCAATTCACCGTCGGATACCAGAACACCGCGTGGGGATCGATTAATTCAGACGGGTCGGACGGCCATTACGAAACGCAGACCGGCATGTTCGATCAAGGGAAAGACCGCAAGGAGAAGGGGATGGGTCCCATCCCATCGCGCGTTCGGAAATCATGCGGGCTTGCGTGGACGAGAGTCGCTGCACCGAGGCCGCGGCGTGGGCGGCGTCGAGGATTTTGCGGGGGCCCAGCCCGGAAACCACGCCGTTTGATGTTGGCGCGTACGACGTGCGGGACGGCAATGAGCAAAATCCGCGCCGCAGCAAGGGATTGAAAACCTGGGCGCCACAGGCACCGGAAGACCGGCAGGCGACAGGGGCGGACGGACGGCGGGCCGGGCGAAGCGTGAGGCGGCGCCGGCGAGGCGCGTCGCAAGCGGATTGTCGCGAACCGCGCGGCTCCAGGAGGCGGCGCATCGGCCCCAAAGGCGCGCGTGTGCGCGGGCAAGGCTGCGAGCCGCGAGGGAAGGGCCGACGGCACCAGCGACGCGCGAACACAAAAGGGTTCCGAGACGACCAAGCCGGCGCGGAGGAGTCGCGTGACAATCGCCGACGGAAACAGGCGGGAGCGGCGCGGGCTCGCCTGCAGAGATATACCAACGCGAATGGTTCGGTGCAGGCGGCGAAGACCAGGGCCGCGTTAGCTGCGAGGTCGCCACCCGGCTCGATCCCGAGGCGCAAGCGGGCCTCACGCCCCGGGCGCGCGGCAACGAGCCGGCGCGTTCAGCACAGGGCAGGGCGCGCGTGTGGCCCGGACGGCGCCAGCGCGCGGTCGGGGGCGGACACGAGCGCGGCATTCCGGGGGAAGCAGGCGGAGTGGCCGCGCCCATCGAGCATACGACCGTGTGCGCGGCTGGCCCGGGGGGGACCACGTGTGCCTGCGGAACGGCCGCGCGGTTACGAACGTGGGGATGCGAACGCAGGCGGGGAAACGAGCCAGCAAGGGCAGCGGAAACAAGTGGCACGCGCGCGCCAGACGCCAGCCGAGAGGGTACGGACGGAGGCGTGTCGCGCGTCGACCAGAGCGAGAGCGCGATGTGTCCGCTGGGGGTGCGGCCGCGCGCAGCGCGCGGCCCCACCAAGTCGTCGCGCGAGACGAGCGGAGCAGCCAGATGATGCGCCATGTGCGTCGAAGGGCAGATCACGAGCTTCGGACGCGGGCGCGGGGCGCGGCCACCGCAGGCGGCGGCGGCGGGAGGGCGTGCCAAAGCGCGTGCGCGAGGCAATCGCACGCTCAGGGGAGAGCACCGCGCAGTGCGCGCGGAGCGGGCTGGGCGACAGCGCCTTGGCGCGCTCCGGGGGGCGCAGCCTGGAACGGGCGGATGCACCGGATCGATGCGGGCGATCCGGCCGAAATTGCGGCGTGCGCGAGGGTTCGCTGTGGCGGCCCGATTCAGCGCGCGACCATCGGCGAGTCGCCTGCATCGAGGGGGCGAGCCCGGCAGGCGGCGGCGACGAAGACAAGCGAAGACCCCAAGCCGCGACCCCCCGGCAAGCCGCCGGTTGCATCGGCGGCCGCAGCGAGCCCACCAGTACCGACGCGGCAAGAATGCAGCCAGGAGCAAGAGTCGCGCGGCGCGGCGCGAACGGTCGCCATCGGACGCAAGGGCAAGGCATGCCGCGGGCGTTTCCGGGTGCGAGACCTAGCGAGCGTTGCCGATGCGATCGGCGGACGGCGCGGGTGGGGGGCTCCTGGCAGCGGGGAAAAACGCGGCGGCGCGCCGAGAGGAAAACGCGTCGGGCGGACGCGAGGAGGCGGCAGAAAAGGCCGAAGCCCGCAAGCATGAGGGCAAAACCCCGGCAAGCGGAGGGAAAAGTCCCGCAAAAAGGGAAAAAAGAGAGGCGCGCCGAAATGGGGAGGGCAAGGAGGGGGGAGGGAGGGCGCAGTGCCCGTAAACGCAACCCAAGCCATGGCGGGCTTCCAAACGCACGCCAGAGCTCAGCGGGGGGGGGCACTGGGCCGCTGCTGCCAGGCAGCACCGCTTGGCAGACGCGGGGGGCGGCCCGGGAGGGCAGGCAAAGGGCGGCATCAGCGGGGAGTCGCGGAAAAGGGCGTCGGGCGGGCGGGCGGCACCGACGGTCGGCGCGCCGCCGGGCCGGGCGACGCAGGCGCGCCGGGCGGCAGCCGCGCGCTGGCGCGTGGCCGCGGGCCGCGTGCTGGGGCCGAACGGCCCCACGGGCATGCGGGGCAAGTCTCGGCGCGGAGGTGCGAGCGATGCGGGCTGTGCCCGCGGAGCCGGGCGAACTCTGCCCTGGCGCGCGCGGATGGCGGGCCGGGGCCAAGAAAGACGAGGGCGCGGAGGTGCGCGCGAGGCCGGACACGGGAGAGGCAGCAGCCCACGGTGATCTAGATGCGCACGGGCTGCGGGAGTCGGCGCGGAGCGGGTGGCCCGGCGCCGCGTCTGGAAATGCCGGCTGGCGCGGGCCAGAGCAGGCCGACGGCGGCATGAGCGCGCAGCCAAGGGCAAGGCGCCGGGCTGCCACCCGACTGCAAGATGCCGGAGCGGGGCCGCTGCGGCACGGGAGCAAGCGGATCGCCGGCGCGAGACTGGGGGGGGGCGCGGGCGGGACGCTTTCCGCCGCCCGTCGGCGCGCGCGCGTGCCGCAGGCGCAGCGACAAGACCGACGGAGATAAGACAAGCGCGGGGCGCCGGCGGCAAGGGCACGAGGAAGAGCGAAGAGCAGCGGGACGCAAGCGCAAACGGGGCCCACGGCCCGGGGTCAACTAAGACGTCCAGCAAGCGGGGAAGAAAGGAGGGCGGAAAACCAGCAATAAGATCGGGAGCAAGGCGAGCGGCCAAATCACCGAGGAGCTGAAGCGCGCCGAGCGCGCTGCCGCTGATGAGCGCGACACCGGTCCGCGGCGAGGGCGGCCGGTGTCAGGCGGCCGGGGCGCCGACGCCAGGCCGGAGCCGGGCGCTCGGAGCGGTGCGGCACCGGCTGTCCGGCCCAGCGCAAGGCGGCGCGGGAACAAGCACAGAGCGGGTCGGTGATGGCGCCGAAGAAGGCGCGGGGCGGGACACCGGCGCCTAGGAGGAGCGCCAGCGCGCGACGCGGGGCGAGGGGGGGGCGGGCAAGACAAGCAGTCGCAGCGGCGTCTCACCGGGGGCACCGAAGTCAGGCGCCCGGCCGGCTAACCGAATTGGGGCCGCAGAACCCGGCGCGGCAGGCGGGGGCACGGGCGACACGAGGGGCCACAGGCAGCGTCGCGAGAAGAGCAGAGCGCGCCAGCCAGGGAGCGGCGCAGCTCGAACAAAGCCCGCCTCGGCCGTGCGCTGGAGACGACGGCGGGACGGCCCGAGTGTGAGCCGAGCAGACACAGGCGCGCGCAGAGAGGCGCCGGTGCGGGGCGGGTGGCAGAGCGCAACACCGCGGACAAGCCACGCGCGAACGCCGAGTGGCGAGGGGCCGCGCGGCCGAGCACCAGCCAAGGCCGAGAGCAAGCGGGCACAGGGGAGGGAAACGGCGCGCAAGACGGCCGTCCAGGGGCCGCGCCAAAGAGAGGGAGGAGGATGGCGACGCCAGGACCGCGAAGGCGCCGCCGCACAGAGCCGCCGCGAGGGAAGGGGCCGGTGGGACCGACAGATCTGGCGCGGCAAGGCGCCAGGCAAAATCACGCAGCCAGGAAGCCGGGCTGGCGCCGAGGACGGCAGTCGCAACAGGCTGCGGGCGGGGAGAGGCGCCAAGCGCAGCGGCGAGCGCCGGGGAGCAGGCCAGAGAAAAAACCGCCAACAGAGGCATCGGGTGTCCGCCAACGACCAACCACCCCACCGAGCTGAGTAGCGCCGGACGCCCCCGATGGAGCCGGGAGCTGGCTCACGCGGAGCACCGCCACCGCAATGGCTGAGAAGCGAGCGGGAAACGCCCGAGAGGCGAGCCACCGGCGAGCAAAAGGGGCAAGAGGAGCGCAAGCGGCAGGGACACGACGGGCCGACAACAGGCGGCGCCAGAGGCAAAGCGGGCCGGACAGGCAGCAGGCGCGGCAGCGCGGGGACCACGGGCGAGGCGGGCGGAGAAAACGGCGCCCCGAGAATGATGGTCCAACAGGGAGCGAGAGCGCACGTGCCGGCGGCGGCAGACCCAGCGGCGGCCGCCGCACTGAGAAACTGCCGGGACGGGCGGACGCTGCAAACAACACGCAGGCATGAGCAAAACGCGGCGACAAGGCA
>Ga0163217_1017829_pt1 | contig 13889 bp, 14 predicted proteins | sample SynspAceP_FD_185933 | JGI IMG/M metagenome (GOLD analysis project Ga0163217, IMG submission 185933) | Saline lake microbial communities from Ace Lake in Antarctica - Synechococcus sp. Ace-P (PacBio error correction) | ecosystem: Environmental > Aquatic > Non-marine Saline and Alkaline > Saline ... | reverse complement strand
TTGCTCCCGATATCGGCGCTTCTGCTAGCGAGACCCTGCTTTTCCCTGTGGCCTTCGTGGGTGCAATCCTGAGTTCGCTCTCGCAGGCGAACAACTAGCCCTTGGAACCGTCGGTGATCCGGCCACGGCCGTCACGCGTCGGTGCAAGCAGGACCACGCGACAGCAGCGCCGAAGCCACGACTACCACAAAGCGGAGGCCTTGGGACAAGCTTCTACCACGCCTCACCGGCCAGCTTGCCGCCGCTGGCAGATCCTGCCCTCTTGATCTCACCAAGGAATCAATCAGCCCCGTTCACGACGGGGCGTCAAGCGTCATGCAGACGAGGCTGATCGACCCTTGCTCATCAAGTTGGCCAGCAACAGGGCCCTGGAGCCTGCTGGCCATTCACCGCCGACGCGCCAGCCCGCGCACGCATTCAGGAAGTGCTCCAGCTCGGCATAGAGGTTCGATCGAGGTGGTTGAACCTCTTCGATGAGCGTCGTTGCCGTAGAGAAGATCGCCGTGTCGTCCAGACACCGTTTCTGGTGCCGGCAGCATGATAATGGAGCTGCGGTGAGGAAATCGGTTTCACGGCTGGCCCCGGCAGGGGCGCTGAGGCTTGCGAAACGGATCTCTGCGGTGAGCCATCTGCTGCGTCAGCTGGCCACCACACCGTTGCGAACCTAGAGAGGCATTGGGAACGTAGTCGATCGGCCTCGGCGCTTGCACACCGACCGCCGCCAGCCGCACCACCGAAAGCCTGGGCGAGCTCGAGCACCCAGATCCGGATTGTCCATGATCATCAGATCCAAGCACCACCGACACATCGCTGCGCGATCGCCTGGGGGCTGTGCGGCGTGCTTCGAGCACCACCACCCTCCTATCCGGCCACCACTTGAGCAACTCCGGAAGGCGGATTGCAAGCGCTCGATGTGCCCCCTGCAGCTGCGCTGGCGACCTCGCAGCCTGATCAGTCGTGCCTCCTCCTGGTGCGGCGAATCGGCTTTTCGATCATCACCACGGCAACGCCGGCCCGCGCGCCATGCCCGACCGATTGGTGCACAGGGTCGGCAACAGCGATTGCACACCGCCTCGACATGGGGCAGAAAGGGCTTCGAAGTCGGAAAACCAGCGGCAGCCGAAAACTTGCCTCGACCCCAGTTGCCCGCGACCTCGTTGAGGTCGCCACACGACCAGTTCGCCATCCGCAACAGGGCTACAGGACCGACCGGCGATTCTGGTGCCAGCCCATTGTTACGCCGATGCCGATGACGGCCCACCTTGACCGTTTCGATCGAACGGTAGTCATCGCATCCCAGCACTCGCCGTCAACCGACCAGCTTCGACCTGAAGAGTCATTATCAATATCAGGGATTGCTGGCTCGTGCCGTCTCTTCGGCAGCCCGGCGGCTGGATCAGCACCCGCTCGAATCCGGGACCATCCACGGAGCTGATCTCGACTGAGTCGCCCTTCCAGCGCAATGCTCTCGCCCGCTGGGAATGTGCTGCAAAGCGCTTCCAGCAGGAAGCCAGCCAGGAGATGTGGTCCCTTCGGCTTCGGGCAGCGCAAATCCAGTTCCGACGGTTGAGCTCGAGACCTCGAGATCCCCAGCCACCAGCCAGATGGTCGGCATCGATCTAGCTGGAATCGGCCACGCCCTGACTGACTGTTGTCCTCATCGCCGTAACGATCTCACGGTGAGATCGCGCCACCGTGACCAGGCCCTCGGTCCTCCATGTTCATCCACCACCCAGCAGCAGCGCTGACCGCTGCGATCAGGGCAAGCAGCTCAGCCAAGGAGGTCGTTTCCTCACGCTCGTCACCGTGAGCATGAAGGGCAAGCGGGTGGTTCCCTCAGCAGGCCCGCGGCGATTAAGTCGGCCCACCGGCCAGATTCGAGCAGGCCAGCGGACTCGTCGAGGGGTCACCGATCCACTGGAAGCGGCGTGAGGTAGCATGACGCATCATCATCTCGCGAAGGGCAGCATCGACGCAGGTGGACCATCCGGAACGGCGCCACCATTTCACCCCGGGCACCGGTTGTGTCGCCCAGAAGAACAACCCCTTCAAAATGTTGCGTTCATCGGGCATTCAAGCCGGTCACGCTGTTGATCGATCAGGTTTCGAGCCCCGCTGGAGGCCCCGGCAACCAGGGCGTTCCCAGTGCCGCAGGCCCCAGCGCTTCAAGCAGGGGCCTCGGCCAAGGCGTTCAAGCACGAGAGCAGGGACCGAGAGGTATGCGGTTTCGCCGACTCCAGCACGTGCCAGGCGCAGCGGCCGACACTACGGGTGTGCATCACCCAGCTTTGGGTAACAACCGACCCAGCAGGTGAGCCGGCCAGACAGCCCAGAAACACCAATACATCGATCCAGGGCCGCCCAGTCTGGGATCCAGGCGACGGCCAGCCACGGCCGGCCCAGCCAGGCCACCAGGGCAGGCGGCCCCCAGCTGGTGGCAGACAAGGCCGCCGCAGCGCTTGCAGCCGTCAGACCCGCCGCACCCGGATGCCTTCAGCAGCCAGACCTGAACCCCGGCTCGCGCAGCCGATCCATGCGAACTAGCGGCGGCGAAGAAGCCAGCAGGCGATCAATCGCGGGAAGCCGACAGACGCATCAAAAAACTGCGGGACAGGCGAAGACGGTCACATCCCACGTGACGCTCTTGGCCAGGTTGCGCGGCTGATCGACAATCAAGACCCGCGATTGGGCCGCGGATGTGATAGACTCAACAATTGCATCGGAATTCACCGTCAGGCAGAGGCGAGAGCAGCTCGTCAACCGCACGGCAGCCGCAGCAACATCGAACACTCCGGCTGTTCAGTCCGGCGGCGCCACACCGATCAGCTGAGGCATCGCGGGCTGCCTCCTGCGGCATTGGAGCACCTGTCGAAGGACGGCGCCGGCATCGCGACGACACCATCCGGCACCCGGGATCGCACAGGGCGATCGGTCGCGTGTTCATTTGCGGCTGGGGACCCCCGCATGGATGTAGCTATCTCCTTGAGTTGAGGCCCCTCCAGGCAATGGGTAGATTGGCCACGGCCAGGAAATTCACATTCCTGGGATCGCAAAAACCACTCGGCCGCAGCAGGCGTCGTGATCGGCCACCAGCGCCTAGATCGGCGGGCAGGCCCCGCAGCCACACCCAGGCGCGCAGGTCGTCAAACTGCGGCTGCTGCGCCGCTCGGCAGACGACCGAGGGCAGGGCCGTAGAAGCCAAACAGTGCCCAGGGAACGTCTTGGTGGCGGGCCACCCCACCCTCATGCCGCAGCCATATTCATGGATTGTGCGGGCACCAGCCGACCAGGAGCTTTCGACCGGTTGGTGATGCCAGCTGGTGAGGCCGAAAGGCGGTGTCACGATCAAGGCGCGATCGATCGCCGCTCCATCAGCAGAGCTTGCAAGCGTGTCGCCGTTTCCTCCTGACTGGGTGACCCGATGTGAGCTGTGAGCCTCAGCGAGTGGGCATAGCGGACTCCGCTGGCGTCGGAACACTGCTAGGTGGAAATGCCGCGCCCAGCATGTCGAGCAGTAGCGCGCCCACAGGCCGGCATGCGGCTGGTTGCCTGCAGGCCAGGATCTGGATCGCTCGACCCGATTCGAACACACTGATCGGCCAGGGCAGGGCCACAGCGGACGGGAGCCGCGACACCGCAGATTCCGGCAGGGGGGGAAAGTTTTAAACGGCCACCACGAGCCCGCCCGTTTCTGTGCCTGCTCGTGGATCTCCTTGTGCATTTGAAGTGCGAAACTGCGCTGTCCGCCACGTAGTTCGTGCCCGTCAGCAGGCGGGCTGCGCTGCACCCGCTCACGCCCGGGTTTAGAGCTCGATGCCAGCGCCTCAAGCAGCCACTCGCCGTCCGCCATCGGCAGATCGTCGGGTGAACCTGCCAGCGGGCGTTCACTGCGCAGAGGAACTCCCCCTTCACCACAGCACGCCATCAGCAACGGTGCCTGACCGCCGTGCCACCAGGCAGACCAGGCATTCGGCCAAGACCAACAGCCAGGGCGTTAGGCCCCCTTGCAGAGGGGTAAACGTGCTGCACCGCTTCGAGCAACAGGCGCGCTGCAGTTCACCCGGCGGCCGTCAAGCTCCCAGCGCTGGGCATTCAGGTTGAGAATGACTTCCCGTATCGGACTCTCGAGCGGAACAACACCCCGGGGCCTGCAGACTGCCACGCCAGCTGGCCGGTTGATCTCGATGTGCCGTCTGGACCACGCCAGCCGCTTGGCCCCAATCGGATGGGGTGGGCATTGCGTTCCTGCGGCTTGCATGGTGGCCCACGCGCTATGGCCGACTCCGCACTGCCGCCAGCGCCGAGCGTGGTCGAAAGCGGAGCTGCGGATTGACCAAACTCCCTCGGCCGCAGACAGGTGAGCGCGCCGCAGGACTGCGAGCCTCCTGGCGCGAGAGGCCTCACCGTGGCGAGCCCGCGGATTCATAGCCCCGATACTCGACGTTGGACGAAGGCCTTCGAGCAACAGGGGGCGCCCTCCCTGGAAACATCACCGCGACGATGCCAAACACATGGCCGATGGCCGAATTGGGCTGTTTCGACAAGGATTGACCAGGCGCTGACCCAATCGGGACGCAGCAAAGGGCAGAAAACTCACACAAAAAAAAAACCCGCGAAGGCCGGGTGGTCTTGCAGGCCGGAGGCCGGGACTCAGTGGAAGAGGCCCATTGTGCGGCTGTCTCGTCACGAAATAGACGCGACACTTAAATCAGTGGGGCACGCTGTTCACAGCGCTTGCAAACCGAGCAGTCTTCGGTGCGCGTGACGAAGCGATCATGGGACGCTTTGCAGCCATCCCAGAGACCATCTCAAGGACATCGAAGAGGCAGGCCCGGACCGCCACTGGGTGCAACGATGCAGTGTCGTAATCTTGACGGAATGGACATGCCTGCCTGGCTACGAAAGTCTGGGGTCAAGTACCAACAGCGACACGGTCCGCTGGCACCGTCGCCGGGCGTCACCTTTTTCATATCGGCCAAGCTGAGAAGGGCGACCCGCTAGGATGCGCCTCTCACTACGGTATGTCAACAGGAAGCGATCTTCAGAAAGTCGCTCGATCGTTGCCGAGCACTCAGCGCGACGCTCGCTGAAGTGAAAGCCGAATCGAATTCCGGAACATCTCGCGCCGACTCGCTCGACCCGTCGAGGTCTGGTCATTGGCTGGAAGAAGCCCCTTTGACATCGAATTCCCGTGAATCCGCCTAGCATCACCCACGTGGTGATGCCGTGACGTACATCCAGGACAAGGGCAGCCTGAGGTTGTTGTGCGGGAGGTCTCCGCCGACGTCGTCCGTCACAGGGTGGGCGCCGGTTCCACCGATCGCAGACACCATTCCCAATATTTGGGAAGGTTGAGCACGGGTCGTAAACGGCCGTCGGGCCGATCACACTGTCTTGCATGCGATCCCGCCATGCTCGCCGGCTTGCGGCCGAACGTCAAGAGGACTTGATCCACCGCAGTATCGAGCGCACAAGCAAAGCGCTCGATCGCTTCTGCCAGTTCGCCGTGGTGGTTAGCCAAGCAGGCGGTGGCCCAGGGCGGTCTGGCGATCAAAGAGGCGCGGCCGAGCGGTGGCGTGCGCCATTCCGGCTCCGGCGCTGGGTGGGCTGCTGATGAATGAAACCCAGGCCCATCGTGCTGGCGGATCGGGGGCCCGATGAGGTCCAGCCCGTTCTGCGTCCGATGTGATTCCCAACATGGCGTGGTATACCCGCCATCCGCCATCGCGCCAAGACGAGCACGGCAGCTTCCACCGCTGTGCCCGCCGGCTCCAAACGCCATCGCGCATGCCTTTCGCCCTGATCCAGGCTCGCCTGGCCGATGCCATGGTTGCGGCGGCCCGAATTCGGCGATCACCCCCTGGGTGCCGGTTTCGCCAGTGCCAAGGCCCTCTCTGCCCGCAATGACCGATCCGCCACGCCGCGCCCGTTTGATGCGGAAGCCCAATGGCTTCGTAGAATCGGCGAAGGGGCCGGCGTGTGGTGCTTGACAAGCCTCGAGGGCACGGCCCGCTCCGCGCCACATCTCGCGGAGGTCGTCGGCTACCGGCCATGACCTGCGATGCCATCCACATCACTTCCCCTTCACCGGTGGCGTCGCGCGCCAAGCCATCGGGCTGGGCCCTGGCCGATGCCCGGCTTGGAAGCGAAAAAACAGCCTGATTACGTGAATGCCACCGCACCAGCACCCAGGCAACGACAGCAACAAACCTCAGCCATCAATTCGGCCCTCGGGAAGCACGCCGCAGACCTTCCAGTTGTTCCACCAAATCGATGACCGGCATCTGCTTGGGCGGCAGCGGCGCATTGTGAACCGTTGCCTGCCGTGATGAGCGACTCGAGCACACCTCGGTGCCTCTACGATCAAATTACCACAAATCCGATCCGGGCTGTGATCTGGATGTCGTTCCCCAACAACGGCACCGGGAACTCAAACTTGAGACTGCTCTACGTGCTCTCCAACAATCCTGGGGTTCGCCGTCACAATGTTGCCTCGCTCCGCCGGATGACTGACCTCCGTTCCGCTCCCCAGAGAACCCCTCCCCACCCCTCTGCCATCGCCATGGTCGCGCCCCTCCGTGGAACCCTCTGCCATCACACTCTCTGCATCAACAGCATCGCTTTCTGCGATTGATTGCGCGTCACAAGCCAATTCCGGCCCAGGCTGCCCATTGGCAGCCGCACCGATGGCCTAATGCCCTTCTCGACCAAGGTTGCTCCAGCCACCAACCGTAGAACCCAAATCGTTCAACCGATTGATCGCATTTCGGCTCTCAGCGGCCACCGGCTGCATGCTTCTCTTTCCCTTCTCCATCTTGACCGGGTACAAAAGCGTCTGCCTCCGAAGACCCAAGCAATTTCCGGCAGTGGGGCTCCAAGGACGCACGGGCCGTCCCGGAAACCTTTCGAGACCCCGGCGTTGAGGTCACCACCGCCCGCCTCGGTGCAGGGCTCGCACAACCGCGGATGGGGGCCTGGCGATCGCCGAAGGCCCACAGGCCGCCAAGTTCAACCGCCTGGGCGTCGATCTGGTCGACCAACTTCACCTACGTGATCCAATGGGTGACGGCTGCCATCAGGGGGCATCTCCAGTGAGGCCGCCTCCCTGCCGAGCCACCGGGCCTGGGCAAGCTGATCGCCCCTACGACACAACCACATCACCATCGATGGCGACCACCGTGTGTCCTTTCACCGAGGGACGTGTCAGCGCTACGAGGCTACGGCTGGCACGTGCAGCACGTGCCGGATCACTCTGACGGACGGCCCGCATCACCCAGGCATCGAGCCGGCAAGGCCGGTCACCCGACAGGCCCAGCTTGCTCAAGGTGACCACCACGATCGGCTACGGAGCTCACCCTAACAAGGCCAAAAAGCCGCCGGCGTGCACGGGCCACTCGGCGATGAGCCGAGCTTCACCCGCACGCGGGAGTGGAGCTACGGCAACTTCGAGATGCCCCAAGCCGGCTACGAACCATGGCGCGAAGCAATCAGCGCGCAGCGCGAAGCCGAATTGGACCGCCACCCTGGCACCTACCGCAAGCCATTACCAGCTGAAGGCGGCCGAGTTCGAGGAGGATGCTGCCAGGTGAGCTCCCAGGGCTGGGAAGCGACGCTTGCCGTCCTTCACCCCAAAGCTGCAAGCCTGCGCCACCCGCCAGTACTCCTACAACCTGAATGCGATCGGCCCCCCAGCCGCCCCGAAGCTGATCGGCGGCTCCGCCGACCTCACCACACTCCAACCTGACGACATCAAGGGACAGAGGCCAGCTTCCAGAAGGCGTGCAAGCCAACGCCTTATCTGTTAGCACTTCGGTTGTGCCGAGCAACGCCATGGCGGCATCCTCAACCGCATCGCGTACCACGGCATGGCTGATTCCCTTATTGCGGCACCTTCTGGTCTTCGCCGGGTACATGGTGGGCCATGCGCCTCTCGCCCTCTCCGAACTCGGAGTGATCTACGTGCTCACCCCGATTCGATCGGCTCGGACGAAGACAGCCCACCCCCACCGGTGAGACGCTCGCCTCGCTGCCTCGATCCCCAACTGCTGGTGATCCGCCCCGCACGGCAAGAAAACCCAGTGGTGCTTACAGAGTGGCGATCAGCAACGCAAGCGCCCACCGTGCTGGGCCCTCAGCCGCCAGCCATGGCTACCAGGCGAAACCTTCAGGCCCAGGTGCCAAAAGGCTTAACGTCTCGAAGACTGCGATGGCACACCGAGCTGATCCTTGATCGGTCAGCACCGAACTGGATCTCTGCGTCAAGCGCCCAGCAGCTGATGCGCCAGAGGCAGAAGGCGGGTGCTCTCGGATCCCCCTGCGTCGAAGCTGTTTGGGAGCAGACCCTTCTTATCGCGAGTCGGTGCTGCGGCCGCGTGCGAAACGCTCGTGGTGTGGAGCTTCCGGCTCCTTCGCTGCACAAGTACAGCGGGCTTCACGGTGCGACGTCTCGATCCGATCGGCTCTCGTTGGCTCGGCCCCTGGCCTGTCTGCCTCGAGAAATTCGGCTCACCTGGCCAAACGTGGTCGCCCGGTCCAAGGCATCTTTGAGCGTGAGTCGTGTTGTCCATCCATTGAGTGTCACCGTGAGGTCAAACGGCTTGATGTGGCCTCGTTGTGGCAAAAGCTCCGGCGGAATCCTCAGGATTCTTCCGGCGCGTTCGGAAAACGCAAAGCGTACGGGATCTGGCGTGGAGCGGACGTCCATCTTAGCTCCACCTACAACGAAACCGACAACGTTGAAGCGGAATCACTCATCAGGCTCTTGCCGCTCCAGCACGTTTCATCCTCGAGATCCTGTTTTTATGATTGAGTTCAGCGATGGCACGGCGGTGCTAGGAGCTGGGACCCATCAGCAGGCTTGCGTTCGCCTGATCCGCCAGTGGTGAACGCGGGGGGCTGGCCAGCGCGATCAAAGCGGCATTCTCGAACTCCACCGGTGATGGGTGACGTCGTCATGGACGGCGGACGGCCAGCATTGAGCACTGCAATCGAACGGCTGTGCCAACTGATGACAGTGGCTGCGATTCTGGTGATCGCAGTCGCTTCCATCGCGAGGCCCGCCATCGTTGGCCTCAGCAGCCAACTGGACCTCCATTCCACCGTGCGCCAATGGCATTGGCCCGCTTCAGCTTTGCCCCGCTACGCCTTTGACGATTACTGAGTGCTTTCCCCTCAGGCCGCGAGCGCCCGATTCCTTTGGTTGCGAGGGGGAGCGCGGGGGTGGATGTGAATGTTTCAAGTCCTCTACGAGTTGCTGGCTATCGCGACGGCAGCTGAACGTGAGCGAGAATTCCCTTGAATTTCAAGGCCGGTCACCGGAAATCGAAGCATGGATCTGCCATGTTCTGGGATCTACGGACATCTCGATCCTGCACACCCTCGGTTTGCGGCCATTCCGCGCGTGCCATCGCTTGCCTGGTGGGCGCCACAGGGCTGCATTCAAACTTTAGTGTACAGCCTGATGGGGCCTGGTTTCGTTGCCGTCTTTGACCAGCCCTGCCGCGTGGACGTGCTCACAGCGGCCACACCAAACTACTATACAAACATGCCCTCACTTCGCATTCAACGCAGAAGAGCGCCCTGCCCTGCGGGGCCTGCTGAAGTTCTGCTTGAGTGGCCTCCCTTGCCTCCTGGCGAACCGTGGTGTGGCTCGGCCTTTACAGGGCAACGTTTACACAACGGCTCTGCCCAGGCTAGCCGGGCATCCTGGTGGTCTTTGTCTGAACTATGCCGGCCTCCTACGCGCTCGTCTGGAACACCCCCTGAAACGACGAGCGAAAACAGCGCCAGCCAATAACGTTGCCAAGTTCGTTGCGAATGGTATGGCGCGGTCGAAACGACTGCAGCGAATCCGACTGAGATTGCTGCATCAGGGCCGCTATCTTGCGACTTGAGCGAGGATGCTCCATCAGCATACGCTCATGCTGCCTGCTTGAATTCCGCTTCAACCACGTCTGGACAAACAAAGTGCTGAAGGCTCGGCATGACAGCTTATTGCTCTACATCGCAAATACTATAACTGCATTTTACCCACTACCCATAGTTTCGTCAACCGGCTAGGGTTCGTAAGTCTGGCAGACCTCCCCACGGATTTCCCACAGGGGCGATCCACTGCGGGCGATCTTCAATCTCCAGGATCGCCAATGCCCACGAGAACTGAATCAAAAGTCGGTGCTTGTTGCCCGTGGCGCCAAGATCTGGCGAATGATCAGTTCGCGATCTTCCGCAAATGGCAATCTTGTGTTTCACTACCACAGCCATCGCCGAACAGAAGCTGAGCAAACCGTGCAGGCGCCATGGAAACTCGCCCGGAGGCGATAGCCCGTCCAAGGCGACTCTGACAAAAGCCAGAGAAGTCAGCCTGCTCTTCGAAAGGCAACAGGCAGCGCTTTGCGCATGTGATATCCGCCATTAACACCGTAGGCAAAGTTGCGCAAGCCAATCCTGGAAAAACAAGCGAAACGAGTTTGGACTCGATGTTTGATATCAATGCAAGACAGCCTATTTCCTTTATCAAGAAGCGAGCACGAGCATCTCCCACCGACAATGGCAAAATCATCTCGCTGGTGAGTCTCTCCCTTGGCGCCTTACCGATGGTTTACTCCCCTATGCGGCCGGCAAGCCCCGTGAGCCACTTCACCCGCGCCCGCCAAAGGTAATTTTCATTCCGTGCCTCTCCGTGACAGCCATCGGACCAGCCCGAGGATTACACCCTTCTTCATATGGTCAGAAACACCTGAGCGGTGCCTTTCACCAATCCCAGGTGATGGGCAACAAACTCACCCAGACTTGAAGATATGTATCCTTATTGTGAGATTCTGGCAACGAGGGCTGAATGTGATTACCGGCAGACGATTTTCGGCCAATGGTGGCTACACAAACACGATATAAATTGCAAGTTCTGGACTGCAGCGAGTAGCAGCAGGCCAAGCACGGAGCAGAATACCCTTACACTACTCCCTGTGAATCCGATTCCCTAAACCATCCGTGCAGAAGCATGCAAGAAGCTTCAGTGAACAGGGCCATTTTTGGGCCAATAATTTCAAGCTGGAAAGGCATTACTGCTATCCATCCAGAAGCTAAACGAACACGTTCTCCCTTTGCAGATGCTTCAGTGAAAAACCCCGGCGGCTATTGGCGTCGCCGTTTGACCGCTGTCTTGGTTTTTGCCACTGCCGCAATGCGCAACCTCTCAGGCACTGCCGAGAATCCAAGCCAGTGGCCGGATCTGAGCTGGCCCAAGCTCCCCCTCAGCTCCGGCGCACAATCCCAAGATGTGTGACCCTTGATGGGCCCAGGGGCCACATGATGGGGAGAAACGATTCGCTCTCTGCATTTGCCCGCTAACGCCTCCAGGCCTATGCAATGAACAGCGAAATCAGGAGAGGCCTTCTTTCGCTGGCTTGTAGCGACATCAATCCAACGCCCGGCCGGTGGAGACACGCCTCAAAACTCACAGCCAGCGGAAACAGGAGTTGTTGCAACAGCAGTATCAAAAGCAATGGTACCAGCAGCCAAGCCTGATTTCCATATTCACCGTGGAGCAATGGTCGCATCACAAGTTTGGCGCATGCGCTACTTGAGCAACTACAGTCCACAGGAAGATTGCCAGTCCTGACCGACTTCCTACTGGCCTAGGAAGGTAGATATGCACAGAATCAGCCTGAAATGACTGTGGCGTGCTGGCCTGCTCCTGAAGCTCTACCGCCCAAACGGCCACGTACCCCTCAGGCCTATCTCCGACAGTAATCTGCGCGTAGTTTCTCTATTCAAGTCTTTCCTTTGCCTTCGAGCAGCTCGAGTCACAGCCTCGAGTCGAGGGGCATTACAGTTAGCGCAAATCCATATTATCGGTTCAAAAATTGCCACAACTTCGACAGCTGATTAGGATTATTATCCTGAAAGTATTCAAAGAACAGTGCAATCGCAACAATGCCCAACATCTTTTTTCGTACGATGCCACTGCCGGACTCGATGCTTTGGAAGGCTTGAAACATAATCCCGACTTCACGCACATATCTTTGCTTGCTTCAGAGAAAAACCCCATCGTCTTACCTGAAGATTCACTTAAGTTGCTGATCTGCACTTGTTCTAAGAAAGCATTGTTCATAGACCTTTGTACCGAAGCGGTGAATTAGTACAAGAACTGCACCTCCTACAACAATCAGCCACGCGGCCCGCCCAATATCGTCCAAGCCAAACCAGTCAAACTCTTTGCGACGAGCAGCTTCCTATGTTAGCCACCGAACATTCACGATATAGAAACTTTCGGGCATTCCATCGAACGCCAACGCTTGAAATCCGGATACCAATCTTACGATCAAACACACGTAAACCGCCAGAGTTGCACCCACTATAATAATTCACGCGCCAGCGTATAAGCACCCCAAAGTGCCCCAGTGAATCACTCACGCCCGCGATCACCTCTGCTCTGTGTCAACGCCTTGGCTCAGACACAAACCATCGATTCGCAGGACCGGCTTCAAACCTATGTTTGAGTGAAATCGATGCGCTCTTCACCGCGCCCTTGTAATCGTGAAGATTCGTTACGCTGCAATTCAATATCACACGCTGCTGTGGCATCGACAAAGCTCCGGAATGTTTGATAAGAAACGATAGTTTGCTTTGTAAGTTCAAGATTCTTTTTGCATATCTTCCCAAAGCAATCCGCCAAGCGGAATATTTGCCTATCATCAACCATACGAACCAGAGGGCTGAGAGAAACCCACGACATCAACAAAATCCGCTCCGGACCAGTCTTCCTGGGGCCATGAAGGCGGATCGTGTTAGTAATTGGCAAGCAAACGATTAAGAACAACACAGGCAAGGCGCCCGAGAAGCCGTTGCAGGCCGAAGGGAGACGAGAGCTCACTGTAAGCCTCTTCTCGAACTCATTCGTCAGACACATAATATAGCTCTCTAACTGTTTCCTCATAATAATGATCTCCTTTGGTTGGACGTATTCAGGCCGTCCCAATGCTCATTCTTGATGCAGAACAGCTTGAAGAACGGTGCTTTGCCTGAGAATAGGCTTCGCGGTCAGGACCTGATCAACTCGCCGCTACAACTTCAGGATTGGACGCTAGCAAGAAGAAAGACTATTTTGTACTTGTCGCAAAGACTGTCTCTGAAGGCCAAATCGCTCAACCACATAAGCTGTTGTACTGAAAAAGATACAGATGATGGGTGACCCGCTCGGACTGAAGGACTTGCAAAACCCAGAGCATTTGCTAAGCTTGTAGGATCAGTTGAACATAAACCCGCCTCCACAAGCCACAAGACGGTGGCGCTGCACCGAGACGACCGAGCGATTCCACTGGGAGCCCAATGATTCATGTCGATGTTTGCCTTTGGGCTGACATTTACAAGCAACCGGCAGTGCTGCCATACATGCCAATTTCACCAATCAGCCAAGCTCTAGGACAGCGACGAAGCAGTTTCCGCTTCCTCAAGAAATGCAGTAGGGGGTCCATCCAGAGTTTATTAGGAACCAATTCTCGATCTCGCATCAAGCATGGCGTGGACACCCGAATGGGAAACTCTTTACCAGCACATGCAAAACAGGACGAACCTTTCCCCATGCTTTCCTTGCGTTAAGCATCTCGATACCTCGGCTCTCGCCGCCGGAAGACAAGATTTCCGACAGTTCTGCAATCCCTTTACCCCGTCTTCGCTTAAAGTTGGACAATGTCAGCGCAGCCATTTTTTTTACCAGATTCAACATCGCCAACCCAAGTTTCAAAGCATATCGAAATAGTTTTACTTTAACCAAAATTTGAGTGGAATGAATACGCAACGGGCCTTTTGCGAAGGAGGAAAGGGAGTTTGAAATATTTATATCCTTAATATTCTTGCCGTTCGGCGACCCCAATCTTCTCTGTCCTCCACAC
>Ga0163217_1100629_pt1 | contig 13891 bp, 9 predicted proteins | sample SynspAceP_FD_185933 | JGI IMG/M metagenome (GOLD analysis project Ga0163217, IMG submission 185933) | Saline lake microbial communities from Ace Lake in Antarctica - Synechococcus sp. Ace-P (PacBio error correction) | ecosystem: Environmental > Aquatic > Non-marine Saline and Alkaline > Saline ... | reverse complement strand
GATATTTAGTTGCAAGTGGGTTCAAGAGTCTTGACGAAAGATGATTAAGTTTTGCGTACGGCGAATTCAGCAGTTCTCTGCGTATTGGCTTTTTGATTGCAGCTCAACAGTGAATGTGGGCTCTGCGAAACGCCTTGTGGCGTTTTTGCAAAAGTGCGAGAGACGAGGCGAGTATGTGGCGTTGATTAAGTGAGTGTTCTTGATCTCTTTTGGCTACTAATTCTTATTTAATAGCGGCGTATGGTAGTGTACTGGTTGGATTCTCTTCCAATCAACAGTTCACTGGACGCAACACTCACTGCACTATATGACCGCTCGTGACTTGATTTACTGAGCATTGACAAGCGAACTTGAGCCAGGGGCGGTCCGAGTAACTATATGGTAAGTATCGCTAGGCATGTTGCGTGGTTGACCGTCATGATAGTACGCTATGTGTCTTTCCACTGTAGTTTTAGCTCGGGGTATTTCCGTTTTGGACCGACTGTGTTACTACGCTCGCGCGCGCGATGTGTAGTTTCGGTTTGCAACCTATTTTCTCTCATTTTACGACCGATCGTTCTATAGTGGTTTTTCAGATCACGTATGAGAAGACGATTTCTCGGAATTCGCAATGCTATTGGGTTTTCGCATAATACCTCGGTAATATAACCATGCACTTTATTCGTGTCCGCGACTCTCGATCTCCAAATCTCTGTGTGAGGAATCTTTGTGTCGATTAGATTTCCACGTCCCGGCTGGCAGCGACCACTCGGTAGGGCAATTGGTCAATCATTTTAACGTTTGCGTTTCTCGGACGTCGGCAGTCTCTCATGCTCCTTCTTAGCGTCCTTTGGGTTTGCGGTATCGCAAATCACTCGGTGATAGTCTCTCTCCCGCGACTATTTGCTCTCTCGAGAGTTCCTATTGAGTACGACATAGTCTACAACCTATTCGTGCAAGAAAATGTACTTCACCCGAGTCAACGCTCGCTCTCTGGTTGTGGCAAAGATAATGCACATTTCATATCATCCCATTCTGGAAACGTTATTTGTGGCGCTGTTTGTGTGTCATGATCGGGTCAAGATCTTGCTGCTCCTGTATGACCAAGGATACTTTTCGTGAATTGGCGAGTTTGCAACGGAGCTGATGCGTCTGTTGCTCAAGCTGGGGCGTGCCAAGGCGACAGCACCTCGACCATCATCCGATGGATCCGCTTAACGTTTCGGAAAGTGTGACCCGATCTTCTGCAACCACGTCGTCTCGTGCTAGTTTGCAACGCAGCGTTACACACTCGTTCGGTTATTTTTGTTTTTCGGAGATTACACCACGGCTATGTTTACACAGAACTGAAAAGGGGAACGTGACCTCCTCGCATTACGTACGAGACTAATAGATGCGCGGTATTCTGGTCGGTGTATGCCTGTCAGCATCATCCTTACGGTCATTCGGTGACTACTGGCGCGCAGGCCGAAGCACTTTGCGAAGAGCCACTCTGATTTCCTCGCGCCTCCGCATGGTCGGTCATCACCAACTGGCATTACGGCCCACTATTCCATCCAATGGCATCCAGAGCTTCTCAGCCCCACGCCCGTTCTGCGAACTCCAAGTTCGAATTTTGCCTCGAAGTTGTACGGCGCAGTCATGCTATCAAACTTCGGAGTCCATCATCGACAATCAGTATTTTTTACTCATCAGATACCCACTCAGCTTTTTGGAATGATGGTTTGTCCAAGAAAGGTTTGGGTTGTTTTTTTTGGCAGATTAGCTCTTCATCAGCGACATCAATGATACGCTTAGATTTCGTTTATAATTCACTCTCAGACGTTGCCGCATTCGAGATGCAAATAGTAAAGGTGGTTCCAAACGCGGACTTGAGGACATTCGGATTTGGATTGTGCCTCCCACTGGTTTGCCAAAGTCAATGGTTGCGATACAGAATGATGCTGCATAGACCTTGGCCTGGTACCCTTGCCACAACTGCTTTAGTGGGTGGGCAAATAAACGGCAGCTCCGACAAATTTTTTTGCGCTTCTTTTTTCCGCGGCAATCCATGCCGCCTGTCAGCAACGGTATTTCTACCGCTTGTTATTCGACTATGTCTTGGTTACCGACCGAAATCGTGCCTAGCTTTGGTTGGAGAACTCCGTCTGCCTCTGGTCACCCGATTGCCATGGGGCGTTGGTAAACCAGTCTTCTGCAGTCTCCAGTTCACCTGCACGCACATGATAGGCGGCAGTCTTCATCCGAGTCGGGTTTCTACTTGGCGACGTTCTTCCACTCACCCTCGGCAAAACGGTCAACGTGCTTTGGGTATAGTAGATACGAAAGATGAGGTCGTATACTGGCCATCATCGGGGTGATCGCCGTGGGTGGCGAATAAATCCTTCATCGATTGAACGATCTGTTTGCAACGGACGAGGTTATTCACCTCTGGAATAGGATAAGCTGTTGGATCGCAACCGGCATTTCGTCTCGCAGGTAGCGGAATTAGCCGCAGTTGGTCTGACGGGACCTGACGAAATATCGCTCATCAGCACGGTGTCGCGCCGGAATTCCGCGTCCTCGTCGCCACATCGAAGCGAACGGCGCATGCGTTTGCCCTCGAAACTCGTCCAGCCTGGGTGAAGGGACTCCCTGGGTAGAAAATAGTGAATTTAAGGTGTTTCGCCTACATGTATTTGAATGGGAGTATAGATTTCGTGAGCGAGTGTGCCGGCCGGCTAAGGTGTCCGACAGCTTTTCATTGTTGCGGCGGCTGTGCGCCAATGGTATCTCCAGAGGCCAGCCCTCATGCGTTGCTCAGTATCGGATGAATCACGGTAAGGTAGATAAACCAGTGTTTAGCTCCTTGGTATTGATGATCTGGGGTATTCATTGCGGAAAACGACTCGAACGGGAATTATGTGACGTACACCGTCAATTCCGGTGCGATATGCCCAGGTAATCGTGGTTGCCGGCTGGTCCATTTGAGTACATAACTCTCTCTCGAAGAATCACCCAGGTTGTCGCTTCATTGAACAAAAAATCGGTGTTCTGAACCAAATTCTCGTGGAATCCTCTTCGTACAGAGACTCTGGCTCCGAAAGCTCCAGAACGCTCGCGACGTGAAACATATGTCTGATCGCGGATCGGCGACCGTTCTCGAGCAAGACCCGGTGGTTTAGTGAGGAGGTGTAAGGATCCACATATCGTCAGTTTGTCGAGTTATTCAAATCTCTCCCGTCAATTAGTCATCCGCCGAGCTTGCTTGTAGAGATGATTGGCTTCAACTTCGACCTGCGCTGTGTTATTTAGAGAGAAACCTGGTAGGCAAGTCACCACAGGTCTCTCAGCATCTCCGGGCCTTCTATCAGAAGCCTTCGACTTTGGGGATCGACTAGGTTTTGCGTAAGTTCGGCCCGCTTCTGACCATGTCAGCGATTCGAGACCCGCTTAGATCAAGAGATTGGGTCGAGATTGGGCCACCCAGTGCTCAGCAGCGTCATCATCGCCAGAGGGTTTAAAATCTTTCGTTTCTCGTCTCTCTCGCTCACTCGCAAGGTGGAACGGATTTCAGCCGATGCCTATCAGATATATGCGAGAGGGAACGTCCTAAGAATTGCTATTGGGACTGTGCCTAGGGCATTGCGTTCCCTAGTGTTGGTCCCAAACGTGACAACCCGTTTTGCGGCGAGGAGCCGATTCCGTTTTCATGAATAGGCTGCAGTAGCAACGGTACCAACGGGCTCCGGCCGACAGCGTAATCTCTCTCTAATGAACGCCATCCCTCCACATTCGTACAATGAAAGCGCGGGGACTTATCTCGCGGAGAATGTCGAAGGCGACCGCAGCGTGCAATGCTACCGGACCGCCACCAATGCACACTGCACCGAGTATCATGTGACGACGCACATCCGCGGAGATCTAGCTAGCTTGCCCAATATACCGGATTTGAGATACATAAGACTGATCGCTTGGCCTATTATGCGCGAGGAAGCGTTTCCGCTCAGTTCGTCGGCATGAGAGGGAGGTCATGGCTTAGACTATCGCCACCCGGCAGAGGCGCAGCGATAGAAGGTGTTTTCGCATTGGGCGATTCTCCACGAACTAACTTTTCTCTGGTCGCGTCGCCGAAGGGCGTGGCTTTCCACAATGAATCCGAGCCATCGAAACAGGAGCAACACTGTGCCCAGGCAGGACTATAGAGTGAGAGTGTGGTGGTTGTTACGGGAAGCAGGAGCTTCCCCCTGATCACTCGAATCGCCTCCCATAGTTGCGGAGGACTACGCGGTGAGAGTCGCGTGATGGCGGCAGAGTGGTCCAACCCAGCTCCACCAGGGCGATGGAATCGACGGTCGATCCAGCGAAAATCATAGTGACCGCAAGACTTTCTAGCCAACACCGGGGGCCGGGATGAAAGGGGTTGCCTGCCCTCTAGGACCCCAATCGGCAAATATTGGGGTCAAAAGACGACGGTTTGGTTATTACAGTGGATCGCATCGACTCAGGCGCACGTGAAAGCCCGCATGTTCGCGTGATCCTGAGAGACGGCACCAGCTCACGAGTTTCGGTTGCGCCGTACCACCAAACAACGGCTGAAGAAATGACAAACACCGCGGGATATCCAGGGCGTGGAAGGCTTCTCGCGCGAGATCGCGATCTGGTGAGGCAACAGATCATCGAGCCTGTCCTCAGTAAACCAGCTCTAGCGACAAGCTGTCTCTTTCTCTCCAGCGATCATTTTATTTCAGAAGAAGAACGCCGGGACGCAATGACCATATAATGCTCGCACAGTCGATCGACGAGATAACTCAAATAAGATAGCTTATGAGAAGCCGTGTCTTGACAGTGCAAGTTAGATCGAAGATGTGGTTTCTCGGGCACGCACCAAGTATCCCGACTAACTCAGCATATATACGCACTCACACTAGGGGGCGCATGCATATAGCCAAATCACCGTCGCGCGAGTGACGATTGAGCAAGTCTCTCAGCACGTGTGAGCGAGAGAGCACCCGAATTTCTGGCTACTTAGACGTTGTAATAGTATTATGAGATCTCCCTTCGCTAGAGTCATCGCTGCCAAAGTAGAGTCTCTCGACCGAACGACTCCAAGCTTGACTTCGCCTGATCTTCATTGACTTTGCTCACTGGCACAGTCTGCCAAAACTAGGAATCAAGACCGCCGCACCTACCTGTGCTTGGCCTTATGCGGAATGCGTGACACTCTCAGAATGTTTAGATATGTCCGCACACGCAGCAATTTAGATAAGGCGACTGTTTGGCTTGTGCCCCTATATCTCTCGACTGGACTTTCCTCAGACTGGTGAATAGAGCTCTCTGAGATCATGGGTTAGTGATAGCTCGCAATAGACAGAGCGGCTCATAGGTGGAGCCAGAATTTCTCGGCCAGCACGTTTTCCGGACCACAGGATGAGAGTATGGGAGAAGAGGGTGAGTTATCTCGGCGAAGACACGCGCGGGCTACAAAGAGCACGCGTGCGTCGCTCGCTCGCCGCCGACCTCTCTCACGGGCCGGCTATAAGAACATGCGAGAACGCAACCCGGGCGTCGCGCACAGCAGGGTCGTGGAGACTACGAGTCACGCGTTCTGACGCGTCGAAGGTTTAGTGTGAAAGTTGTGCTCTTGAGTAAGCGAACCAAATTACTATTAAGCTTTCTTAACTCAGAGCTCTGTGGCACTACATAACGCACACTGAGCGCCTATCAAACAGGGTGATATGAGTCCGATAGGTTCAACGGGATTTAATAAGGTGGCTTTGCAACCACGGGGTGAGCTGCGACCAGGCAAAGCTGAGATCTCCCGTTGAATGTACGCGTGTGCGCAAGTTCAACGCCCCAATGGGCATATAGGTCGCGCCAGGCAAATTCGCAGTGGGTGCGCACTCATCACCGCGCTCTGGTTTGATTGCTCCGACGCGTTTGCCCGCACTTCACTCACGCGCGTGCGGTCGAGTACAAGACGCCTGACTTGCAGCTGGCGCCGCCGATTACATGGAGCATTTGGGATGCTCACCCTGGTTCCGCTTCTCGTGCGTCGCTCAAGATCGGAGATAGCCGCATAGAGAACGATCTCGCTCTCTATAGCACTAGGACTCTCTCGGAGAGAAGATCTTGTCTTGCCGGAACCTGCTCGGACTCTGGAGCAGTCTATTTCGTCGGTTGTGTTCCGGATTCTCATTTCCAGACGGAATTTCGTGTGTGCTTGACCGAACGCCTAGTCGATGCTCGTAGGCTTTCTCTAGTAGTGCTCGTGTCAGTCTTTATCCGTACGCGGGTCTTTGCTCCTAGATTTCTTCGTTGCACGCGCGATTCGATTACAAAAATATCGAATCACCGGCCTTCCTGATCTGGCTCGTAGAGACTCAAGGAAATCGGCGCTCGTGGTCGCGCGCAGCGCTCGCACGATTGCTGCCTGAGCAGAAATAGTCGGACCCTCTCCGTGCTGACGTCTCTCCGGACTCGCAGAACAGATGAGGTGTTTCTCGCCATCGCTCTGTGTAGCTCAGGGTGCGAATAGTGGATTCGCTTGGGTCTCTGTGGACTCAGTATATCCCTGCTTACAAGGAGTGGCCAACGCTCTGCACGTACGGCTCAGATGCGCTGTGCTTATCTGTCCGGTTGATTGGGATTCTCACGTGATGGTTCTATTCCGACGCAAGTCAGATTCTCATCCCTTAGTTCATCCCTTCCGTAATCCACCAGATCCGGTGCGATTAGAGAGCCCAAGCGGCTCGCATCGTAAGATGCGTGCTGTGTGTATATCAGATATTCATGGCCTCATGCGCAGGCCGCAATCATTAGAGCGCTCTCGCATCGCGGATAAGTAGACTTGAGAACGATTTGCAACTTAATTGATTGAGAGGCTGCAGATACGTCACAAGCTAGCGCAGTCTCGACTGGATCATTACGCGAAAAAGGTGCAGTGAGCGCGTGTACGATCGAGAGGTGCCGTTACATGCTCGACGAAAAGTAAAGGGCCTGCAGACGACTTTGCGACTCGCTCGCGTCGTGCTCTCCTCGCGGCCTAGACAGTGACTCTGGTGCGCTCTCGCTGACTGTGCGTACGCTCCATTACTTTCACGAGTCCCTTCCTCTATTCCGCGACTTGTCATAGATGCTCATACGCGACTCGATGCAGTGGATCCCGTTGCCAGAAGCGCTGTCGCGTAGGACGCTCTTTAGGCGTTGAATCCTTGCCTACCTCGGAGGGGACTTCTCACTCGTGAAATTGGGCCCTCTAACAAGGACTCCGTGCAATCGATATAGTGCTATGCGACCATCCCACGGACTGAGCAAGGAACTAGCGCTCCAAACAATGCGTTCGGGTGTCTCGGATCTGGCATAGCGATTACGGCTCGTGCTGATTTGGCGAGACGACTAAGCGCAGAAGAGAATGTGCTCACGCTCGTCATTTTTAAGTTGTTGCCAAGAATTACGCTGCCGAGAGCACCCTAATGATAAGCACGCTGTGGTGGCTCCAGACTCCCCTCCCTGCGTTACGTGCTCGCGTTTGTCGAGAGTGCAGGCTGGTGCACTCGCACTGTGGATTCTCACGCGTCTTTCCAATCGAGGGGTTGGGTCTGAAATGTGACTCTCTCGGTTATAGCTCGTAATACGAATGCACCTCGCAGCCTACATGTTCTCAGAGCAACTGTTACTTGAGTCAATTCTCAAGTTAGCTACGTCATGGTTTGCCTCTTGAGATACAGCCATGTGTTCCTTTCGCTGCTTAGTGGGAGGCTTGACTCGTGGCTTCGGACCGGCGGACGCGACGTGGCATTCAGGGCTGAGGCGATTGCGAACGGCCACGCAACCACACAACGCCAAGAATCACAAGAACCGCTGAGAAATCGGATTAACCACTCGTGAAGTAGGTGGTTGAATTGGCTTTTTGATTAGTCGTTAACGATGAAGGACCGGTTGATTTGGATAGATCTAATGGTCTCCCGGCAAAAAGATTCATAAGCTGAGGAACGAGCACAAAATTGCTTTCTTACCCGACTCTTGCTATGCCTGAGCGCGTTAACGAGTCGCGGAACATTTTCGGTGAGGTTCTGCTGCGTAAGAATCAGCAGCATCGAAAAACTTCCGTTCACCCGCAGCGCAGAACGGGGAGCAGACTGCGCCATCGCGATGGCAGTTGATGACGGTTGCCAGCGAGGTACGCGATTGAAAAGTCATCACCACCTGACACGGTGTCAGAAAATGAGGGACAATGTCCAGTGCGCCCAGCGACAAGGTACATAAATATTTGATATGTTGGTCGTTATATGACGTGTGCAGAAATTATTTGCTACACACGAAGTTAATGTTTTTGAAAAACAAATTTACAGCTTGCTCGTGGAATAGGGGCGGTGAACGCCGGAGTTTTCTAGCAGGTGGATGGACTGATTATAGCTCTCGGAGTGGTCCATTACGAGATTGGTTTCATGAGAAGCGTATTTCTATGGGATTAGCTAGTGAGAGCAACGAATAGATAGACCCGTTCTAAAACAGCCCGGACAGAACGCACGCCTCGATGTACCGTGCTCCCCAGAGGTGCCACTCGCACGGGATCTCTTTCTGGTGGCGCCAGACGTACTTAAGCCTGCCAAAAAAAACGCTGAGTCCTCACGCCGCCCCCCATGTGCGGGCGGTCCTCCGGGCGGAATACTATACGGCGGACTTTTCGCGTTCACGATGGGACGCCAAATTTCTCTCATTTCGAGATCTCCATCCATGGGACACGGGAGCCAATAATGCGCCTTGAACAAATCCCACCTCCGAGTCCTCCAGGGACCCCAACCCCAAAAATGGTCCCCGGTCGTGGCACACGTGGCTTTCCGTCGCGAATGAAGAAAACAGGCCGAGGCGAGACTAACGAGCAAAAAGACGCCCGAGCCGCGTTGCTGGCAACAGATCCGATGCTAGCCCAAAACACGAGATGTTCTACGGCCTCCAGAGGAACATTACGGATTCGAAGCGACGGTTATAAGAGTGCTCAAGCTTCATGAGCGGGTGCGACGCGCAGGTCTATTCCACTGCCGTCTTGGCAGCGGCATCTAAAATCCCGTGATTTCACCTTTGGACAACGCCATTCGTACCTGAGGCAATTAAAGCTTTCTCGGAACGTGCACTTAAATCAGAGAAGGACCAACTGTGATGGGGCTGTGTTTATGCCGCATTTAAACTTAAAATTGGCACTATTTGAATTTTCAATAACTTCCGCCAAGAGACGGATCTAACGCTGGGCGGAACGCCGGTGCGTCCTTTGGTTCGGACCGGGTTGCGCCGGTTGCGCCGACGTTGCGAACACCATTCTCACGCAGGCTCGAATATTCCATAACACGTTTCCACGTTTCCACAAACCTAATGAGTTCGATAATCAGAACCATTAGGGGCAAACAAATAATGTTTAGGTTTGGGAGAAAGATACAATACGTACTACTCGTTGGTTTCAAGTTGGTGTCTGGCACCCAGTACATCACAGGGCAGCGGGTACTGATTGTCGAACCGGAACATTGGCGACTAGAAGGAATCTCTAGACCATTATCTGGCTTCACCCAAATTATGGGTTTAAGTCGATTGACTTGCTGACTACAGATGTTCGCACTGATGATGCAAAGCCCGGTTCAATTGTGTGGTTGAATCAAACGGTCCTGGATGCGTTGCGAAAACTCCTGATACACCGGTTGCCCTCAGGCAGCGTTCTCTAAACATTATTTTTGTGGTGCTTGCCATCTCAGGCATTTTGAAGGCTTGCCAGCGTTTCGGCATTACATTGTTGTTGAGGTGATTAAGCTCAGTTTCAGGTATCGTCGTCGGCTCGTGGTTCTGCCATCCGTCGAAGAGCCCACGCCGGTGGATATCCCGCTGGTGGTTATTGTTAATTTCAAGATCCGTGTTTTGACAGGTACCTGGCACCCGCAAACGAATAGCATAAGTGCAAGTAGTGCCGTACTCTGGAAACGCAAGTGTGGACTTTACGCGCGTATTCTGGCGCCCTGTAATACCATCGAACCGTCTTTTACCCACTAGCATATTGGCCATTGGGTCTGGCTTAGCACCCTTTATTATCACGGCCAAGCGATGTTTGGCTAGAAAGGTCTCTGGGTCTCACTTGATTGTGCGCTTTAATTGTCAAGGAATTCGACCGGTCGTTTCACGCGAGTTCTGCGAGGGGCTGGGTTGCCTTGGCACGCAACGGATCGTCCGTTGGCCGCCGCAACGCTAGGGCATGCGCATTCTATGATCAGGGGCAGCTCGCATTTCCCGATTAGGCAACACATTACCGATCTCTTATTAGTCTGGCTTCTTGGGCACAGTGTTGCTCTCCCTAGTCGGATTGCTACGGATCGGTATCAATTGTATGGACTAGCTCACGCTTTCGGCTCGACGCCGAATAATAGCGGGTTGATCGCATTGCGAAACATTACTCTCGTCGGTGGCTCTGCTGCCGGTGGATTACGTGCTAGGCATGACATCGTCGTCTGCCACTCAAGCTAGCGAATGAGCGTGAACGCTTCTCCCTATAAAGCGCGGACTAAAAGCGCAGATACGCTTTGTTACAAGCGGTGTTTTCTTCTATCAACCTGCATAACGTGGAGCACGCGATTCCTCTAGGTGTGCCTGCTCTCAATTTTCTCCTCTGCAGTTTATAATGTGGGCTGGTCAATGTACTTCTCGGGGAAGGATCGCAGTGTGCATGTGGTGCGCCGTGCCGGCGAACTAAAAAAATAATATAAGAAGTCTCACATCCGGTGCATTGCAGCTGCCGTCTTGCTTCGTGCGCAATTTCCTATGCGAGTAAGTCCCCTTGTCGTATACTCTAGATGCCGTTGCGTTATTCCAGTTGCACGCTAGACTCATGCGGCGGGAGCTGTTCAATATTATATCGCCGGTACCATTGCCTCACTGGGCACTAATCATGACGGAACGGCTCTCGCGCAAACGGCTCGTTGTCACGTTGTGGGCACCGAACTAGGGACGCAATGCCTAGGCACAGTCATAGCATTCTTTATTGGACGTTCCCTCTCGCGTGATATCCTGAATACGCATCCTGAATTCGTTTCCAATCCTTTGCGAGGTTGAGCGTGGAACAACCGACCAATTCTTGGGATTGGAATCGCGTTGTTCTGAGATCGGAAGGTGCCATCATTTCTCTCGACGCATGTGAATGACTAGCGGGTCGGTAGTCACGCGGGGATGCGTGGCAGCAAATGCGGGAGGAGAATTATCACTCCTATTGTCGCTTAAAATGCTTGAAGTACGAAAAACCTGGGCCATCTGTGTAACTTTTACGGTGGACCTGTGATACCGTTTTCAAGACGCCAGCTTTATGATTCGCAAAGAAGTGCATTTAAACAAGGCAAGCTTTCGGACTCGTATTTGCGGGATTTTGAATACGCAGACGAAATGGGGAATCCATCACTATCACTAACACCGGGTTGATCGAGACGGTCATCCTGGCGATGCATACTGATGATGTGTTCAGGGTGCGAAAGCCTGTTAATCAGTGTTCATTATCTGGCGTCGAGTGAGTGGCCAGTCTCTCTTTTTTTTTGGAAGCGGAATTCGTGTTGTCTTTTAGACCCGATGTTGATAGCGACAACTAAGGGATCGGATTGGATTTGAGATAGGAAATACTACAGTTCTGGCAAACAATAACGAATCCTACCTTGGGACATCGCAATAGTTGCTCACGGGAAGAAAGGTAGGTACATTTCCCGTTTTTGACACTGACTTGTACCCCCCGCAGGGTTCCCGCCATGGAACTCCGAGCAAAAGGTCAATCACAACATGCCGAGCTGTTCACTTTGATGCGACTCGCGCAAATATGTGGCGAAACTCTCGACGATGTTGCCGTGCTGGAAGTATTACCAATATTGTGTCTTTTAGCGCAGCCCGCAAAAAATGGAAGCTGTCCGGACAATTAGGGCGCGCGAGGGCATCTCTCGCTCATCGGGATCAGTGGCCAATTGCAATGCTAAAGATAACATTTGGACGATAATCCCAAACGCTACGAAAATTTCATACGGAGTTCCTTCACCAGGCTTGGGACGGTTATTTCGATACTCCAGGGGCTCAACGCTGTGGCGATGCTCGAATGATACGGAGACGGCCAGAAAGTTGGACGCGATCGGACCAGCGTTTTGTACTGATTGAGCGAATTCGTATGGCCGTCATAGACTGCGACCAATTGACAGGAGAATCAGCTACTGCGAGACGAAATGCCATTGGTTGCGATTCACGCAATCCCCATCGAAGTTCGGGCCAATAACTCTTAAGCGCTAGTTAGTCCATGACCACCAATACAGTAAGTGTGTCAATCTTCGCGAATGAAGGATTATTCACGTACCTTTTAGGAGTAAAACCCACGATGAAATGAGTCCGTCGTGACCATCTGATCTTATCAAAGCACGTTTTGACCTCGAAGCTTAGCCAATGGGGCTGGGTTATGTTGTGAGTGGAAGAACCGTCGCTCAAATAGTTTAGAAACCGACTTCGTTAGTGGAGACCTGCCGAGCGCGAATTCATCGCTCAGCCTGCTCAGTAGTGCAAACATAGAAATCAGAGGGGCATTTGAACCTGGTCGTACAGAACGTCCTGTCGCGCTAGGGCAATCGGTGACCAGGCAGACGGTGATTCCGAACCAAGCTAGGTCTTACCTCGATTTCGGTTCTCACTCAAAAAATATCAATCCTGGCTCCGCCAGACAAGTCGCTTATGTTGAACTTATAGTCCAGCATGCGTAGAATTTGACCGCCGGAAAGATTTGCTTCGTTGGACGCGAGCGGGTGCATGGCGCTAAGATTTTGTCGGAAAAAGGAGATACTCATTAGCATCGAAGAAAATTATATCGATTTTGCGTTTTTCACCATAAGCAGTTGGGAAGATCAATCAAGTTTCAAACGGATCAGAAGCGACGTCTGACTGAAAATAAACAGTATTACGTCGATCGAGTTGTTTGTGGGAAAGACTGATGCTGACGAGGCACTAATCCTCGAAATTGTACGTTAGCTTTCTCAGAGCGTCGCGTTGGAACCACCTTTACTATTGATCTCGATCCACGGTCGAAGGCTCGAACGAGACTGCAGAAGTGTATCATGGAATCGCTGTCAGGTGATTCGAGCAGTGTAATCTCGCGTCTAATTAAAAATAAGCAAACCTCCAAATACTCCTCATGTTCTGGGGGATGCAAAGCCCTACCATTCGTGATTTCAGTATGAAGGCTCTGGTGAGTGTATTTGCCTAATGCTCATGAAGCAATAGGAGTGCAAAACATTATATACTTTTGAGGGTCCGAGATTCGTAACAAGTCAGATTGATTCTAAGATCGAATGCTGATCGTGCATCATTTTTATGATATATGATGCGATTCCAGGTATTTACATCTTCGCACGAAAGACGACTCCGTTACTATTCAGCTCGCATACCGTGAGTTTCGCGAGGGTGGGCTCGATAAGCTCTGGAATGCAGGTGCTCGCTAGGGGTTGAGTATTAAGCTCGGGCCGGGTAATCACTAGCTGATTTGGTGGGCTCATCATAGTTCTCGTTCCGCTTGAATGTAATATTGACTTCCGACTAAATGCCGGGCTGGTGATGTCCATGGATATTCAATGGTCTTGAAGTGCTTCGCTTGCGCCTCGCTCTCGCTCATCGTGACAAGTGTATTATTGAATCGCGCTCTTGTCTGTTAGTGATGTATGCTCTTGCGATAAAAAACCTGTAATAAGGTGAAGGACAACCGCACAATCGACAATGAGAAAGGCACCGTCGCAGGCCTAGCCTAGCCGGTCAACGAAAGCGCCACAAAAAAAACTGAAAATGGTTACGATAGCCGAAGGGATAATCCTTCGGGTCTTATTAGTTTGCTTCTTCGTGAGGCGCTACGGACGTTCTTACAATCCATACCTAAGATCCTTTTTGGCCA
>Ga0163217_1093585_pt1 | contig 13893 bp, 21 predicted proteins | sample SynspAceP_FD_185933 | JGI IMG/M metagenome (GOLD analysis project Ga0163217, IMG submission 185933) | Saline lake microbial communities from Ace Lake in Antarctica - Synechococcus sp. Ace-P (PacBio error correction) | ecosystem: Environmental > Aquatic > Non-marine Saline and Alkaline > Saline ... | reverse complement strand
GAGGTGGTGTTCCTGGCCCGCCGCACGGCGCCACCACAGCTATTCACCACGAAAGATGCACTCACTCACACTACCATCCGGCTGGCCAACCGTCGCTGGGGCGCTTGCGCTCCCCTTCGGGAGTGCGCTGGATTCTCTCCTGCTCGGGCCGTGGGTTTCGCCGTGCAGAGAGCCGTTGCGCCCCGCTCGGACATGCTGGTGCCCGATTCAATTCATCGATCGCACCATCAGCGCCCGATCAGTGTTTCGGCCAGGGGGCCGTAGGCGCACGTCGGCATCGCCGATCCCTTCTGGCCCACCACTCGGCCCGCTTGCTGGGCGATTCTGTGGGCCGATGAGGCCTGATGCACCGGGGGCCCGCCAAGCTGCACCGCAGCGGCACCATATCTCTGCATGGGAGGGGCCGCGCCGGTGTCTCGACCCGGGCCGAAATCCGAACCTTACCGCAGCTGGGTTGCTCGGCTGATCGGCATGACCGAACCACAGCGAGCCCGCCTTGGCCCGTCCGGGAAAGCCGAGATGGCCTTACGCCACCCTTCGCCATGGTCCACGACTACGACTGCTGGCACGCCGAACACGCTCTGGTGACGGCTGGATCCTTGTGGTGGCTCGATTAATGGCCGCGCCAACGCGCCGCGTTGGACCCAAACTCAGACGTGGGCGTATGGCTGCCGAGGGATTGCTGTCAGAAGGCCGTGCGAGCAGCAGTCCACACAGGCCTCTGGCGCTCCAAGCTTGCCCTGATGGCGCCAAAGGAGCATGTGCCAGGGCCCACACCGTGGAGCGCCTCGACCTGCTCCCAGGGCCCCTACTGGGGCCCGTTTTCACGGCAACGCCACAAACTGATCAGGACTCGCCGTCCAAGGGTTCACGATCGGCCGGCTTTAGCGGGTGGTGAAGGGAGGCGGCCTGCCAGCTCGGAGGGCAGGGGCGGGAGTCTGCCGGCTCCGCTGTCACCAGAGCCCTTTGGCGGGCGGTCATCGGCCGATCCGCCCATGGCGGCCATCAGCAGGCCGTCTTGGGAGCTGACCTCCAGCGGGCAGCCAGTAAGGCAGCGCCTTGAATCCTTGTCCACGTCCGGCGAGCGTTCCGAGAGGATGCAGTGCAGGGCCACGGTCTTCGAGCTTGGTGTGGTGACCGCCACATTCCACCATCCGCGTTCCGTAGGCCTTGCCGAGCTGAACCAATCACCCGGTTGGAGAGAATGTTGAGGGCCATTCTTGGGTGGCCGTTGCCGGCCTTCAGGGCCGGCGTCGAGCCAGTCAGCCACTCTGGCCCCGGTGATTGGCAGCGAATGTCGATGGCGCAGGCATGGGGCCTGGCGGCCGGCGGCAACACAAATACTCATCGCGGATTCCGCCAACGCTCGATGTGCCGTGCATGGCGGAGGACCACCCAGCCACGTAGGGTGGTGGTGCCGCCGGCCGGAATACCGACGGAGAGTCAATCGCGGCGGGCCGACCCGCGTTGGCGATCAGGTCGTTTGGCACTGGCCGGCCTCGAAGCGGTCTTCCAGGCCTTCGGAGCTGCGCAGCAGCGGCCGGAAGCTCCACCGGCGAGCACGCCTTGAAACCAGGCAGGGGTGGTGCAGAAGAAGTGGGCGGACATTCCTGCCGCGGAATCCAGCACGCCGAGCCGAGCCTTGAGTGTTCCAGCGCCGAGATAGAGAGGCGGGGGCCGCCGTCCTTCAAGGCGAAGCGCCAGATGGCCGCGATGGCGGCGGCCAGTCAGGGGCGGCCGCCGCCACCGCTCCTTTGCTGCGTTGGAGGTCTTCCTCGCAAATCAGTTGAAGCGAGCTCGAAGGCACGCTGAGTTGATCCCAGCGGCCCACGTGCCGGATTTTCGCTTGGCTCGGTGAGCAGGTTGCCGCGATCGGCGCAGTCCATAGGAGCCCCTCCAGACGGCGGCGGACGCCTCGACCGCATCACTTTCTCCGCTGGCCAATCGCGTTCGCCATCACCTCCGGCGTCACCCTGGGGTTGGCCTCTTCCAGGCTTGCTCACATCCATGTTGCGCTACAGGGGGAGCAATCCAACGGGCCGCTCCTCGGGCGACTGGGGCGGAAAGCCGCGGGAAACAAAGCGGGCCTCAGTAGCCAGCCCTGAACACCAAAAACAGTCATTCTCTCGCGAATCAGAGCCTCGGACGCTGGGGCCACGGAAAATCCTGGGCCTCCAGCAGACCGCATAGCGCTCCGCATCATCGAGCTCTTCGAACAGCAGCACGCACGGTATAGCGTGGCCGCATTCAAGTCAAGGGAGTGGATGCCTTCATTTCGGTACCGCATCAAAAAGCAGAACCATGAACAGCCATCGACCGAAACATTTGCCGCCCGCGCCAGTGTCTCAATCAGATCGGGCCGCCCCCCAGTTCCTCCCGGCTCATGGCATTGCGAGCTGCTGCCAAGCGGCCGGTTAGAGGGCTTTCTTCCGCTTCATTGAGTTGCTCGGGGGGAACCATGACCGCACTTCCACCAGACTGGTCACCCCCGCGGCTGCCCACCGCGCCAGGCCACTGGCCGCACGCAGACCGCCAGCAACGGCGGCTCGACGAGCGGGGGCGGTACCCGCAAGCTGGACGGCCCCTGCAGGGTCGGCACCACGACAAGGCAGCCAAGGGCCGCCTCCGGAGGAGACAACTCAAGCTGAGAACGACACCCGTAGACCCCTCGACGGCGCAGGCCGTCTGCGGTTGCGCAACCCGCAGCTTGCAGAAACGTGATCGCCGGCCACCTGAGGCTACGCCGGCGAGGCGCATCGCCCAAGCATACACCGGCCATCTGGCGGGGTCCAGCATTCTCCACCGCGTGCCACCGGGCAACTCCAATTCCAGTCGGGTTCCCTCCAAGGCCGTGCTCCGCGTGGGCTCAACCATCGTTTCCAGATCGGCTGCAGCCTGGACGGGCGCGCGGACGGATGGAACGTGGGTGACCCCTCCCGGAAGGCGGATGTCCGGGCTGCCACTGCGAAATCGGCTGGTGGGCCAGAAGCGGGGCCGCCTGATTTCATCGCGAAAAATCATCACCGTAAACCATCCTCCAAAAACCGCCTCCAAAAACTGTCCTGCTTGAGCCGTCTTCCGGAGCCGTGCGTCAGGACTCCGCCGGCGAAGGGCTCAGGTCAGCCGTTCTTCTGACCCGGCGGCGACGGCCAAACAGAGCATCCAGGTAGTCCTCGAGGAGCGGGGGAAGCCTGCCGTTTCAAAGGGATCAGTGGCGGCGTTGCGGGCGGCCCAGCCGGAAATCGAGCCGGCTTCCCAGGCTGCCCGTCGTCGCTTCGGATCCACCGAGCACCGCTAGGCCTATTGACCAACCTGAAAGCGCTCTTCGGCAACGGCATCGTTGCCATTGAGTCGGGATTGCTCAGCGGCGGGCCTGCTGGCGGAAGCACGCTTCAAGGCTGGCGGCATACAGCGCCGGGGGGACAGGGCGAGAACCTGCCAGTAGTCGTTTCGAGCGGAGCGATGCGCTTGCGCGGTCACGGAGGGTCAGTCCTCAGCCCAGGGATCCCGATTGGACCCACGCCGCGCTCATACGCGGGGTGGTTGGTACCCACCCGGCTCATTCACAGGCTCTTCCAGGGTCCACGGACCACTTTACGCCGCGGGCCATCGCGGTCCTGCGTCCCAGTCAATCCAGTCGTCGTCGGAAGAGATCATCCTTGAGCGAACAAGGGTGTCTTTGTGCCCTTGAAGAGGCCCCGAATTTCGGATTTTCGCGCTCCGTCACTCAAGGCGACGGTTTGAGGCCATAGAGGGCCTCCTTGCAGCTGGCTGACCGCCAGGTCCATATCCACCGGATGTCTTCGCTGAGCAGGGCCTGCACATCCACGCAGGCAAGCTCCACCGCCCGCTGTGGCGCTCCGCTGCCTAGGGGGCCCAGTTCCAGGGCCCGTGCCGCTCCCGCAACCGACGCTCGGGCCTGGGCTACCAGGGTCTGGGCACACAGGTTTGATGCAGGATCCACCTCGGGCGCTTTGCGGGCGATACCTCCGCCGACCTTGGGGTGGCCTCCTCAAGCAGCGCTGATCTCTCCTCACTGAGGTTGGAGCCGCCCTGAAGTCGAGACGCTCTGCTGACGGCCGTGGTTTCGATCCGTTGGCCGAGCACCTTGCAGCAAGCCGTTTTGGCATCGATTGTCGTAAACGGGAAGAACCTGCACCACTGCGGCACCCCCCGCTGGTGCGGTGGGATCCCCGAGAGCGGACCGTCAAGGACTTGTGGTGTCCGGCGCCATCTTGCGCTACCCTGCAGCACATGCAGTTTCCCACCGCTGACTGGTTCGCCTCGAGGTTGGAAACACGTCGGATTCTTTACGCAAACAGGAATCGGCGTGTTGCGTGAGGAATTCACTAAATCCTTTCATCACCCCGCCCGATCGTTTCGAGCCAAAGACAAAGGGCGACACATCGCTTGAGCATTCAGGCCCGGAGCTCTCCGTGGGATGCCGCCTGAACGGCGGCACCAATCGCCACCACCTCATCGGATTGACGACTGGGCAGGGCTCGCCTCGGGATCAGCGTCCGGACCATCTCCTGAACCATCGGCATTGCGGTGCCGGCCCGCCACCAACACCCAACATCGCTCGATTCTTCTTCAGCCGTCAGTTCGATCCCGCATGGTGGCGCGCTGCACGGCCTCGAGCAAGCGAGCGAGCAGATCGGGCAAAGGGACCTCAAAGCGAGCGGCGCTCCAGGCTGCATTTCGATGTTGAAGCGGTCCCGCAGGGCCGGTGGCAATGAGAAGGCATACGACACCGGGTGTCGCTGGCTGGAACCACCGGAGAGCTCCTGTTTGGCTTTTTCAGCCGCGTTTCGTGAGGCGTTTGCCAGGGGGCCTTGACGATCGCGGCGAACGGTCAGATTGGCATGCGGTTCTGCTCGAAAATTTTCAGCGAGCCAATCGACGATGCGGCGATTCCCAGTCGTTACACCCGAGCGGGTGTCACCGCTGGTGGCTTGAACATCGAAACACGACCGTTGGCGATACGCAGCACCGAAACGTCGAAGGTGCCACGCCAGATCGAAACCAGGAACCCGCTCACGCACTGCGCGTCCGAAAGCCGTTAGGCCAGCGCCGCGCGCGGTGGTTCATTGAGGATGCGCTCCACGGGAAAGCCCGCAGGTCGACCGGGCATCCCTGGTCGCCTGGCGCTGGCATCGTTTGAAAATAGGCGGGAAAACGTGATCACCGCCGGCCCTCCACACGGCTCGCCGAGGCTAGTGGCGGCATCGTCAACCAGCTTGCGCAGGATGCTGGCCAGCAGTTGCTTCGGGGCATATTCCCGTTCACGTGACGGGGGGCAGATCACGGCGCCATTGCCCTGGTCGTTGGCCCGGGATTCGGTCTGTTTAAGGAACAGCGAGGCTTGCCTCTCCTCAAAGCTTCATCCCAGCTGCGACCAAGGGAACCGCTTTGAGATTGGCCGAAGCTGTTGCGGCGGTTCAGCACGCAGCTGGCGGCCGGGCCAAGGCTGTCCAACCAGCAGCTCCTGCGCCCGGCGTAACCGACCACGCGAAGGAGTGGTGCGGGCTGCCCTTCAGCATTGGCGGATGACCTGAGGCCCCTGCCACCCTCCCAGCACCAGCCACCACCGATTGCGTCGGTGCCCAAGTGACTCGATGCCAAGCGATGCGCCCCACTGGAACCCCCAAATCGAAACCCAAACTACCGGCCCTTCAGGCCTGGGCCGAGGGAGCGGCCAGAGCCGCCCGCCCTCCCAGCCCGGCTCGAGCAGGGGCCGAGCGGGATCAGGCGGAGCAACTGGGGGTATTAACGCGTTCTTCAGTACGGATGGAAGGCGGGAGGGGTCAGTTCTAGATTCTCGGCTAGTATCAGGTTGTTGAATTTTGACGATGCGTTACTTTTTCCCTTGCTCCTGGCGATGAGCGGAGCCACCTTTGTGGACCTCGCTTCAATTAAGGCGTCGCCCCGCCCTCAGAACGCTGGATTTGACACGTGGCTTTCGCAGTTCTCACCATTCTGCTGCCTCCACCGTCGCCATCGTTCTGGTGGGATCTTTTCTTGTGTGTTCCAAGGCGCCCAAAGACGCGATCAAGCCTTCGGGGCATGACATTTCTGACCACCTCCAGCTGGAACCGGTCACCGTGTGGAGTCGGGGCCTTCACGGCGTCCGATTCTAGGGACTTTGGTGTCGTCTTGTTGGCGCTGCTTGATTGCGGTTCCGCTGGGAGTTGGCACGGCAATTATCATCACCGAAATCTGATCCCAACCCCGCTGCGCGCGAACATCATCGGGTGAGGCTGGAATTGTTGGCTGCGATATCCCCTCCCAAGTGGGTGCTTGGGCCTTTGGGCCAATCTTGTGGATGCGAGCTCCATCCCTTCGGCCCTTCTCAACTTTCTCCATGCCTCCCTGGGTGGTTACCCACTGTTTCAAGCACCACACCAAGGTCCGGGGGATCGGCCCCAGCGATTCTGATCCTGGTGGTGGATGATTCTGCCGAGGTATCATCACGGCCATTTCCCGCGGACGCCCTCCAACCGAGGCTGCCCGACCGCGGCCCTACGGCAAAGGGCTACCGGCGTGGCAGCACCCGCTGGGATTGCTTCCATCGCGTAATTCTTGCACGAATGTGATTCTGCCGCCGCGATTTTCAAGCCATCATTGGGGGTCATGCTGGCCCTCGGCCGTGCCATGGGCGGGAAACCATGGCTTCGTGACCCGCATGACTCATACAGAGCACGCGTCAAATACCTCCCGTGGAATATTCAAGCCTGGTTCATTCGTTAGTCAACCCGGGCAACACATCTCAGCCATGCTGGCCAACCATTTGGCGGAATTCCCAGCGCATTTGTCAGCCCCTTCTTCTAGTGCAGCCTTGCATTCTGATGCTGCTCACCTTCACGGTTGAATATTTCTGCGCAGTGGATTGTCAAAAAACTTCAGCCTCCGCGATTAGTCGTCAGAACCTTCAGCTCGGATTATTATTTTCAATTTGGTTCTGATCATACTTTTCAGGAAATCCAACCACAGAAGCCGAACTCCAGATCCTGAATCTCGATGACGACCCTGACCCCAGCCATTCAAGCATTCATCCCTGTGCTTGAATCCTCACGTCGCTGAGATCGCAACCGGCTTGATCGACTGTTCACCACGATTGCTGGTGGCTTTCAGCTTGATCGGCGGTGCTGCCATGTCCTTGTGCCTCACTCTACGTGGATTCTCCAGGGGGCGGCTGATCAGCATCAATCTGTTCAGCCCAAATACCGCCGGCTCCGTCTTGATGCAGGAGGGATTCGGGCACGGCCCTCTCGGCAGTTCGTGGTCCACCTTGGTGGCGTCCCTCGATTGCCATTTCCAGTGGGGTTGGTGTTGGCATATTTCTTCTGGCCGAATATTCCAAAGAAAACAACCGCGGCCTTTCGGCCCAGTTCATCCGCCTGGTAACGACGATCCTCGCCGGCGGTGCCGTCGATCATCTGCGGCGTCTTTGTGTATGGGGCATCGTGGCACTCCCGGGTGATTCTTTGTTCAGTCGTACACGGCTGCCGCAGGGGCATGGCCTTGGGCGATCCTGATGTTGCCCACCGTGATTCAAACCCAGACGAGGGTCTTCAGGCTGGCTGCCCAAAGCGCTCGCATGGGGGCGATCGGAGTGGAGCTTCAAGTTCGTGCGATCACGCGGCATCACCTTCCCAGCGCCTTCACACCGATTTGCCCACCGGACTGTGGTGCTCGGGATTGCGCGTGCAGCCGGGGGTGACAACAAGCACCCTCATTTCACCGCACTGTTTCACCCTTCTGGCCTGAAGGGGTCTTCAATCGATCGCCACGATGTTCGGGTATTAATTTATAATTTTTGCGATCCATGCCATTCGATGCCCAGAACGAACTCGCCTGGGCAGCCTCGTTCGTGCTGGTGGTTTCTGATCCTGGACCGCAACCCCTGGCCCGCTGTGCTTGCCGCCGTTTGCAAAGCATGTGAGGCATCCCACCAATCTCAGCGTCATCTGCTCCATCCATCCTTCCTCCGCCGTTTCCCGCCCCTCTCACCATGACCATGACGCAGCCCCGCAGAACACCAGGCCATCACGAACAGCAGCTTGCCTGTCCCTGGAGAAAGTCACGAGTCAGCTACCGGCAGTTTCGAGGCCGTTCGTTGATGGTGTCTATCTTGCAGGAATCCCGCGGCCAGAGGCGGTGTACGGCCTTCATCGGAGACCTTCGGGTTGTGGCTAGCTCCAGCCGTGCTGCGCGGGCTCAACCGGAATCGAATCGACCATGACTCGAGGGGGCTGGCACTCTCAAGGCCGGGTGATCTTGGTGGCCAGGACATCTACGCCCCCGGAGATGGATCCCGTTGAGGTGAGCGTCGAGTATCGGATATGGAGTTCAGCCAGCCGAAATCCGTTTCCCGAAATCGATCTACGAAAAACATCGCCCTTCGGTGCCCGCATCAACGGCTCTCACCGGAGCGCATGGGATAGTTTTGGTGAGAGTTCGCTGCGCAATGCCTTCCATCTGGGATGAAACCAAGGACAACTCAAGAAAGCCTGGCGGCAACCCTCTCCGGCGGGCCACGCTTAGCAACTCTCTACTAGCATTCGCCGCCGGGCGATTGCGATCGAACCGGAAGCGGTGACTTCTGATGAGATCGAACTCCGTGGCTTCTGTAGCCTCTAATCCGACTCCACACTTGAAGATCGAAGAATTGATAGTGCGACGATAACTCACGAGAAAATACCTTCTCAGTTCTGTGATTCGTATCCGATGACCCACCACCACTCTGCCATCTTCTCTGTGCGGGTGTCTGATCAAAACGGTCTCTTCCAATGCCCCGCACGCCCGTCGCTCAGTACGGCAAAGTTTCGTAGAGGTATCCATCGTCGCCGAGTTTGACGAAAACACCGAAAGAATCTTCCAATTCACCGCTCCAAACAAAGCACCCAGGACTACGTCACCGGCACGCTTCGGCTGAACTCGTCGTTGCTTGGGTGATGTTAGCTGGTATTCTATTGCGCCAAACAATCTATGGCCACTCAATCTAATGGCCAACACAATCTATTGGCCACAATCTATGGCCACAATTTCAAAAAACCTTCTTGCCATCCAACTTGTAGGGACTTCTTAGCTTTTTAGAGCCCAAGAAAAAGCCGCCTAATGGCCGGCTTTTTGGATGAACTACGGAGAGGGAGGGATTCGAACCCTCAGATAGACGTTGCCCCTATAGCAGCCATTTCCAGTGCTTGCGCATTCGCGACCCACTTCGCCACCTCCTCCAATTCGCAGACCAGAGGCCACGTGGCACTGTAGCCAGTCAGCCTTCTTCACGTTCTCGGCCTGCCCGCTATGCGAAAATCTGATTCGATCGACGGTCTACTGGCGCCAGCAGAAACCGTGGGTGATTGTCATCTGGACACGTGCTCGAGGCGGGCACTACATCCTCGCGAGCTTCGAAACAGGGAAAAACTCGCTGCCTCCCATTCAGCTGCTCCGAACATAGGGTCGCTTTTGCACACCGCGCCGTGCGGGTGATTGAAGGCCGCATCGACCAAGGTGAATTCTTGGCTCTCCCACGAGCTGCGGGCCCGGGGCTAATGGCTTGTTATGGCGTCCGCCCGGGGCCTACCGAACCGCTGCAGGGCGTGGAAACCCAGACGAAGACGAGGTCTGACAGCTTCGTTCGCGTTCGCTTTTCGGGCGGAGAGGTAAGGTTCGCCCCGGTCTACGAATCGAACGAAGAATGAGCAGCAGACCTTTGGAGGCCGGGGCCAGCGGCCGAATCAGGCCTTGTCTCCGATTCAGGCCTTGGCCGCCTCGGGGCTGGCTTCAACTGAGATCGAACGACCAGTGGTGGTATGCCCGTGCCGCCGCCGCCGCCGGAGCTGCCGTACTGCAGCCAGTTCTAATGGCCATCTTGAGCAAGGATCGCGGAAAAGGGCCGCGCTTGGAGAGTCTAGTCACACGAAGCAGATTCTGGCTGCCGCAGGGCGGGCGGTGCTGGAGGTTGCTCTCGGCCCACAACGCTACCGAGTCGGCTGTTTGCTGGCCGAGGAACGCGGCCGCCACCCAGCGAGGCCGCGCTGGAATGGTGCGTCGATCCCCTCGATGGCACCACCAATTACGGCCCACTCCTACCCCTTTCTCGCCACCCTCGGTGGGGGCCTCACTGGGGGGTTTGCCGCTGCTGCGTGCCATCGAGGCGCCGGCCTTGCGCCAGTGCTACTGGGCGGCCCCCGTCTGGGTGCCTTGGTGCATCGAACCAAGCGCCCTTCAGGTGAGCGGCTGCAGCGATCTGGCCCGCGTCGCTGCTGGTCACCGGCTTCGCCTACGAACCGGCCAGAAGCCAGGCCCGCACACCAACTACGCGAGTTCTGCATGGTTCACCCACCGCACCCGTGGCGTCCGGCCGTTTGGCGGCTCAGCCGGCGGTGGGATGGCCTTCGATGACCGCCGGCACGGCTCGAGGGCGTACTGGGAAGCGCGGCTCTCCGAGCTGAACATCGGCCGCCGTGTCGTGCTCGTTGGAGCAGGGCCGGCGGACCGGGGTGAGCCGCTTTACGACGAGCGCCCCTGCAGGCTCAGCGAAGGGCGGCTGATCGCTTCAGGCTCCGGGCTTTCACCAACCCCTGAACTGGCTGGACTGGCCCAATGCCGCCCCTGCCTGGCGCCGCCTGCTACGGCATCCCTGGCCCTGAGGCGGAAGCCTGAGAGGTGGCCTGAAGCGAGGCCTTTCCGATCGGATCGCCCCCAGACCACCCATCTGCCGCCTGCCGTTCCCCCATGGCCTGCAACCCGCCGCCGGCTGCAGGGATCTCAATCCCGGCCAGGTGGATCGCAACCGCCGCCTCTGCGCCCAATCTGGCCACGATCTATCGGCTCTGGGGCTATCGGAAGTGGCCCGGCGCGATTGAACATCTCGACGACGCGGTTCCAGCTGCTGCGCAGCAAAGCCTCAGAACGATGGCTGCGAATTGGCGGTCGCAGGACACGCTGGGGGTTGACGCCAGGAGCACGGCCCGAATCGTGGCGGTCCGCCTTCCACCGCCTGGGCCTCCAAGGCCACGCCCTGCTGCGGCTGGGGCTGACGGGCTCCGATTTTTCGCACCTTCACACCCGGTCGACGCAGGCGCGCGGCCAGGACGCCATCAGGCGAACGCTGCAGAGCGGTCGTGGAGTTGCTCGGGGTGCGCTCGGGCCGCCGCGATGACCGAGCTGATGGCGCCTGCTGCTGGGCGCTGCACCGAACCTGGGGACTCAAGGCCAGCCCACCGAGCGCTGGTTGCTGGTTGGGTCACCACGGCGTGCTCCGGGGCCTTGCTGCGGATCGTGCGAGTGCCCGGCGAGGCAGGCGCCACGCTCCGCCTTGCCGGCAGGCCTCACCCTGCTTTCAACCCCGCTGGCATCGGCGCCCCCTGGAGCTGCCCGGCCAGGCGACGTGACCAACTGCAGGAGCTGCTGCAGGCTGGGGGCAGCCCGGCGCGGCGTGCTGCGGCAGCGGCAGCGGCAATTCGGGCCGACTTCCCCTGCTCGCGGAGGCGCCACCACCCTGCGGAAATTCGTCGCGCCAGTGGCGAAGCGCCTCGGAGTGGGGATTCAGCTCGACCCAGCTCTCCAGCCCAGTTCAACTACTACGGACGGAATCGTCCTTCAGCTCGTCTGTCAGGGCGAGGAGCCGCCGGGTGGAAATTCGCCAGCGGTTCGGCGTTACGACGCCCTGGTGGAAGCGCTTCTGCGCCTGATTCCAGCCGAGGCAGCCGGGGGGATAGTCGGCTTCCGCATCGAGGAAAATCCGCGACCTTGATCGACCCGGCCAACCGGGTCGCATTCACACAGGGATCGCGGACTGGTGGCCTACCGCCAAAACCAGGCAGCAACCATGCGGCCTGGCGCAGCGCTGGAGCAGGGCTGGGGGAAGCCTTGCATCGGCTTGGGCCAAGTCGGCCGAATTATTCGATCCCTGTTTGAACAAACCGGAGGCCGAGGCCATTCGCCAGCGCCAGTGGGAGCAGCGGCCCTGGACTGCTTCGGGCTGGAGCCTGCGCAGACATTTTTATAGGATCGGGCGAATCACGCCCAGCCGCGCGCCATGGGCCACACATCGCACCAACGTTCTTGCGAGGGCCGTGTCTGAGACTCGCGTCGGTGCCTGCCCGGTGGCTGCATTCACCCCGCGAGGGCGCCAACAGCCAGGGACCAGTTTTACTGGATCGACTTCGACACCTGCATCGATGTGCGGCATTTGCCTGCAGGGTCGCCCGGTAGAGAGGGCGATCCTGTCTGGAGAGCCGCCCCGACTTGCAGCGACGCTGAGCGATGGCCACGGCCCGAAAGCTTGCCCCGATTGCGGGGAGGCGCGCTGGACCCGGTTCTTTCATGTCCCTTGAATCTGGCCGTTGCTGGATGCGATGGCCGGCAGCGGCCTGCAGGATCCTATAACGCCAATCGGTGTTCGGCGGCGCGATGGGAGCCACCGTGCCGGGAAGCTGTTCACCCTGGGGGGCTGGCTGGCAGCGGGCCGGCTGGCCACTTCGCTTTCATGGCCTCTACGGCCGCCAATCTCGCCAGGTCTGGATCGTCTGCTCTTCGACCAGAACGCCGGCGGCGCCTGGCCGATGCGGGCGATCTTGAGCGGCTGCGCGCCAGCGAAAAACCGCCAGGAACACGGACGGCTCTCGGGCCCACGTCGCTGGTGTACAGCCTGATGCTAGGTGGTACTGGGTTTCAGCCTGATACAGCGGTGCCATGTACAAGCCGGCCCAGTTCGGGTGGTCTATCGGTGTCTGTTCAGCTTCGCACGAACCTCGTCCGGGACAGCAGTGGCAGGACCTGCGCGTCAGCCATCTGGCACGATTCCCCGCCATGTCCTGGCTCACGATCAGCCAGCGGTTTCCTCCTGGGGGTTGTGGCTTGCGGCCTGCTGCGCGGAGTGTTTCTGTAAGCGGCCGCAAATGGCTGGGTCTTGCGTCCGTGGCGGCTCTTCGCTGCTGTAGGAGGCTGGCGCCTGTGACACGGCCTCAGCAAACGGCCGATGACGGCAACGCCACCCAACCACTGACATGAACGCATTCGAGGCCCTGATGCAGAGCCGGAATCCGGTGCCGGAACTTCCGCCGTGATCAATGAATCCAGACGCACTTCCTGGTCCAATAGCTTCAACGGAGTTCCCCGGCTGGGACCAGATAGCTACCGGTGCAGTCGACTGGACTGGTGAGCCAGCCGCTGAACTTAGAGCCTGGCGATCTGGCGGCGTTGCCCCAGCATGTGATTTCGGTCATCCGCCATGTCTGCGGGAGGGCTGGCGGCGTCTGGCCTGGTCGGGGGTGCGCACTGGCCGATTGTGCTCATCTTGGCGGGAGCGTCCAGCCTGGGCGGCTTCTGGCGATTTGATCAGACCGACCACGTTACTTCTCCCACTGGGATATCGCCGCAAGCCCTTACACCCCCAGACCCTGCTGGCCACGGGCGATGAACGGGGGGCACCGCTCGCCGGTGCGTCAACGGAGCGCCTGTTTTTGCGCCTGGCCACCGCCGATATCAAGCTCGGCTACAAGCTCAGGCAAATGGGTCCAACACCGCTCCCAGGTGATCGCCACCCCTGGAAAAACGGCGCAAGCGGCACCTGGGAAGACCAAGGGCTTACGAGTGTGGTTCCGGCGCGAGGCTCTAGTGGGACGGGTTAAGGGTTCGGTTTCCACCCCTCCCTGGCCGGGCTTGAATGGGCCGCGCCCCTTTCCTAAGGCTTCTCCTTTAGCGTTGAATCCGTTTTTTCTTCTGATTCCCGATGACGGTGCTGGAGAACAAGGGCCAGATTTCAGATTCCCACACGAGAAACATTTTCCACCGATCATTCAGAGGCCGTCTATTCAGCCATGAGGTGTATTCCTGCGGAGTGGCTGAGCAATGCCCGTTGATGCGATCATCTCTGGCTCT
>Ga0163217_1008022_pt1 | contig 13893 bp, 12 predicted proteins | sample SynspAceP_FD_185933 | JGI IMG/M metagenome (GOLD analysis project Ga0163217, IMG submission 185933) | Saline lake microbial communities from Ace Lake in Antarctica - Synechococcus sp. Ace-P (PacBio error correction) | ecosystem: Environmental > Aquatic > Non-marine Saline and Alkaline > Saline ... | reverse complement strand
TTAAAAGCCTCTAAAAAGCAGTATGGCGCAGCGAAAACGGTTGATTTTTAGATATTAAGAAGCGCTCTGCGGAAGATTTTTGATAATTAGACCTTTAGTTGAGTAGACTTCCATTCGTTGAGTTCGGGGGTGTCGTTGCCAACTTGATTAAGGCGCATCAAGTAGTTATTGACTGGTTAGGGGGATAGATTGTCTGTGCCGCTGTATTCAATAGCGCCATTGGTGTCACACTAAGTACATTTGAATGAAGTTCAATGATCTTGGCTAACCAGCATTTGAATGCCAGTAAAAATGTTGGGCTGGACGACGCCTATGCTTGGATCAATGCCAGTAAGTACGACGTTTTTCTTGCTGTGTTCGCTTGATTTGCTATCCACTAGCACGTTCCTAATTTCGACCAATACTTCGAGTGAAAATATACTGCTAATTATCTCATCGCCAATAATGTCTTGGTGCGTGCTTTTTTTAAGTTTTCTACATGGCATTAAGATGTTTAAATCTAGAGGACACACAAGTTTTTGCAGTGTTTGCAGGCTTACGACGGAAAGCTCCGCGTGTACTGTTGATAGGACTCCTAAATATACAAGCAATCCCGCAGAATCTATGGCTTAGTTTGTTCATTTAGTGCATTCTGTCATTATGTTCTATTGCATATTTGCGACGATTAGTTTGTAAACTTCACTTTTGGCTTTCGGAGGTAGTCGCTGGAGATTTTTTGCAATCATGCGTTTAAGTTTGGGGTTACAAGTAACCTCGTATAGCCTAATCCCTTTAAGTGCGCCAAGACAATGAGCTCTTTCTATAGTATACGGACTAATCATTCTAGAATTCAGAATCTTGTAATGATCTAATATGAGCGCGAGAGATGAGTATTCGAAAAACTCGTTGAGTACGAGTGATTGTTAGTTTGCATTCTTTGGTTGCGCGGCAAAAAAATGAATCTGAGAGGCTTCAAGTATGCTTAACTTGGATAGAACCTCATTAAGCTCACAATCGTTTTTTGCGCTGCTGATCTAATGCTCTCACAGATGGTGTTGCCATTTCCATAAGTTTCAGGCGTTGGCTTTAATTAGTTTTTTGCCCGAGAATACCAAAAAAGCCAAGTGCCGCTAGCGCTAATGCCTTTATAAGATGGCTTTTCCCATTCTGCTTCCACCAGAAATAATCAGAGGCTTTTTTGCCAAGAGTATATGCTTTGAAGTTCAATGTCCGTTTTGTTTTTTTGTTTTTTCTTCAGTAGTTACAAAATGTGCGAGGATGGAAATTTCGGCATATTATCCTTTGCTAATAAGAAGTATTGATATAATGATTTAGATTAGTAAACGAAGTTTGAGTAGGACAAGGCTAAAATGAGACGTTTAGAATTGGTTTTCTGAATTTTACCTATTTTTAAAAACAGTCCTGGGATAATTCGTATAGATTCACTAATATTAATCGATAAAGCACTGTTTTTGATGTTTATAATGAAGTACATCAGGCGAGAATCAGATCGGATAGACTGGGGCATTTGTGCGATAAGTTGTTGGCGTGTTGATATTTGATGTTATATAGAATTGAAGGCAGGTTTGTATTCAATAATTCTAAGTATTAGGTTTTAAAATCGTTTTTTATGAGTTGTTTATGTCTGGAAATGATTGTTTCAAGCTCGAAATTTCAATAACAACAGTCTCGACCAGTTTCTTGGTTCTTAGTTCTGGTGCTCACGGTGATACTTCTCTTGAGGAATGACGCATTATAAACTCGTAGGAAATCTTCTTTAGTTATGCCGAAGCGAGGCAATTCGGTTCTGCAGAACCAACACAGTGTGATTGATATTCGTGGTAGAGGCTTGTTGTTAGACAAGAGCATATAATGCTAACGCTAATAAATCGTTGCCTCTTTCTAATTCAGATTCGACTTTTTTGTTGAGTCGAGTCGATGTCAAAATCTTGGAGCTGCCGTGGTTCGAGTGTCTGTGCCTACCCAGTTTCTGGTGGACCGTTACATGATTTGCTTTTAGCGCTTGGATTAGAGTCTGCCCGCTCTTTTGATTGAGTTTCCCCGACTGCTAACTCTGGCTTTACAGGGCGAGCTAAAGAGTAGAGTTTTGCTGGTTCTGATTTAGGGTTTTCCGATTGTGTATGTGAGTAAGTGGTGAGGTGATGGTGAGCATTATAGGAGTATTAGCAGAAGCCGTAAAAACAGGTATATAATCAATATAAACGTTTTCATTTATATCTTCTAGATGTGAAAACGACTAAGGCCGGTTTCGTTACAGCAGCGTAACTTAATCGCTGGTACAGGGTAGTTGTAAGCTTATGATAGTTACGATTTGTAACTTTTAAATTTAAAAAGTATTTTTCACGGTTAATCTGAATACTGTTTGTACTATAATGTAGCTTGGCTATACATCTAGCTCCATCGCTATTTAAGATTAAAGCGGTATACGTGTGGTTTGTCCGCGTTTTCTTAATAACTTCCAGAGAGCTGTTTTTTACAACCTCTAAGTAGTCATTGTTTATTAAAAAAGGAGATTGACCTTTTCTTGACTAGAATGGCTCAATTAATCCCTTGGACCGTTTGGATTGGACTGTAGTCACTATGGCGAGTACATCGGTAGAGATGTGTTCAACAATTCAATTGGTCAGCCCGCTAAAAGATGTCTTAATTAGACTCCAGCGTACAGCTTTTATGTTGGCGTGATTTTAATCCAATGCCTTATACTCGGTTAGAACCTCGACCTGAAAGCGGTTCGATGAACCACGTTGGCCCGTTTTTAATGGCATAGATAAGCCATATTGGCGGCTGGTTTCGTATTGAAACTTACATTCGTTTGTTGTAGCAACAGTTTGCTTTTTTCAAAGACGGCTGGCTGTGTTTGCTTTTATTGTCTGGGCGAGGATCGAGCATAGTCCTCCTCGACGGTTTGCTGTGTTTTGAACGCGTCAGAAATATTGGTATGCGCGTGTGTGACTTTACGTACATCGAATGAAGAAAAAATCGCAGGCGCGTGATTATCAAATCCTAATGGCGTATCATCGCATTTGGGTGGTTGATGTATTTCGTGGCACGCTGTATGGTAACCAAGTATTATGGTGAAGGCTTATCACTGAACTAGAAATTTGGCAAGTGGAGATCACTGTATACGCAGGTGTCGCGTGATGACCTTTAGAAGATGTCTATGGGCGCATCTCGCAGTGGCACCGTATGGAAGCCTTTCCTTATGCTTGGTGTTTTTTATTCCTTTACCTCATTGTACCTTCACCATGTGTTAAACCTTCTTGCTTCATCGTCAACGACTAATTAAACGACCTAGCATGGAGAAACGTGATATAACAAAGACGAGTAGACGCTGAAAGGGCCACACGAGGTAATCGCTTTCTGGTAACACAAATTGCCAAAAAGTCCAGCTCGAAACTACAGACAGCTTGTGTAGATGAAATGATAACATGTCCGGCAAGGTGAAATTAGAGAGAAAGTTAACTCAATATTTATGTATCTGCTCTCCCTCACATTCGTTCCTATGCTCTAAGTACTTTTCGCGATTCCACGGCTCTTTGTGTAGTGTTTTATACGCCGTGATTTACACGAAAAGGTGTGTTGGCTTCGCCGGTTGAGTTCTTGCATTAAGAAGTCTATAGGCGAGGCCAATGACCTGGTTGTTGCAGCTGACGGCGTACTTCTTTGTTGTGGTTGCAAGGCGTCAAGTTCTTCGCGCGACGTCGGCTATATAGTTGCCCAATAGTACGAGTTCGCTTCACAATGCGCATTGAAGTTCAAAGCGCGTGACTGACTTTGGCCGTACTTTCTAATTTCCTCATCAGTTTGATTTGCGCGACGAGATTTTTGGCAGCTTGGCTTTGTTACTTACGAGAACGTAGCTATCGATCGCATCGAGCGCTGTTTTATTGATGAATTTTCTTCAGTTGCGTGACCTTCGCGTAGTCGAAACTTGAATTTAGCTCTTCTTACAGATTTGTTAATAGGTCTACTACGGCTTTTTTCTGATATGATCCACCGGCGAGCTGAGTCGCTTAAAAATTACAAGGCCATTTAAAATGTCCGAGCGGCTGTCCTGGTTGGGCTTCTCAAGGAGTCTATATGAAGCCAAGTCCAAGGCGTGTCGATGGCGCTTGCTTAGGGGCTTGGGAAATGCGGGTTATATTGGTTAGGCTGGTGGCTCGCTATTTGTCGAGGCTGAAAGCGCAGTTTGCATCAGGCTTTGCTCACTTCGTGACGTTGATCTTCATTACGCAGCATCGTCACGAATGGCAAGCTCAAGCTCGGAGCTTTTTGGCATGCGGAAGGTTAGTGTAGCGTTTGATTGCTGAGCTCTTCCGCTTGATATGGTGCCCAATGTACGTTCATTGGCGGGTGGAGAAGCGGTCATGGCTTGCCCAGGTTGTTGATAGCTAAATGTAAAGGTGATGTGAGAAAAATAAAGGCTGATAGTTAGCTACAGCAAGAAAGGCGTGTTACCGACAGTTTTCGCTGTCTGTTGCGTTCCTATCGGCTGGGGGCGCAATTTTTGTGTAGGTTCGTATTATAATTGCGACTTTAGGGGTTTTTAGACCAATAGAGGAGAACCAGTATGGCGCCGAGCGGAAGAGTCAAGTGTATATCAGTCGTCGCCATATAAAATCACGGTCCGTATTTTACAAAACGGAAAGGTTTCCGTTTTAATTGAGTGTGGCAGGGATACCAATAGGCTATTTGTTATTGCTTTTCCGTTTAGTTTCTGGTCGTGGTTGCCGTGTTTTTTTGTAAGGCATGAGGCAAGAGTTGATGGATTACGGAGAAACGGGCATGTCGTGCTCGTTCAACACCAGTCGTATGGGACCGCGAAGCGTCTGTGGTAAGTGGCCAAAGTGGCGTCTGTTTTGAATGATTCAGCGTTATTTGATTGAGTCGTTCTTTGGCAGCGCGCGGTGGACCTATAAAAACTCCGGTGAAACGATTACAAATCCGAACTGGATGTTCATATCAGCCAGGAGGCCGGGGTATCGAGTCTCACTCCGGTCGGTTCTTCACTTGTGGTTGTGTTGCTTTGTCTGAATGCAGATGCCGCGGTTTTAGCGCGTTGAAAAAAAGAAGTTAAAAGAGAACCATTATTTTGTCTCGGATCGAGCCGGCCGAAACTTAGCCATGGCCAATATCAGGTGTTTATACAGGATATTATTTACACATGCTGAAGTAACCGTTTTAGATTTGAATTTCTCCCTGAAGAATCATCGAACACGATTAATGAACACCGTCCTCTTAGAATCGCAAAGGCACTGGCTGTTCTTTCGAGAACAATGGGCGACCGGCTGGGAAAATCTAGGGTGAAGCCTTTAGGCGACGAGATAGATGAGAGATGCTATGGTGCTAGTTGCGACTGTAGTCATTGTTCACTCGGAAATTTATGGAAAGCGCAGCGCGCTGCTGTCTATCGATAAGTAATGGATGTGGTGTGCATTAAATCATTCTAGTTCGGCATAGTTTTTTTGTCTTGATTGTTTACGAGGGCGGCACTTTATTTTTGCCTTTAACGTGCTAGTAATGTCAAGTAGCTAATAAAGCAATGAGCATGCGATATAGTCCATCATTATTTAAGGCGAGGAGATGACATTTTTTATATATTAATCAAGGTCGAGGAAGACTGGCGAGTGACTTAATAGTACGTACTGAGATATGGGTTTCTTGTGTTTTCGTTATTTTTGGTTTTTCTACGGCAGAATTGCCAGTGAGGAAGAGTTGTGCAGTATACACCATACAGTTTTGCCACCTCATAATTATTCGATGCCTCGTTTTACTGGACACGTGACTGGTGGGTTTTAGGTGCGGGGGGAAGGATCTGTAATAGCGGCTCGGGGATTGCGTATGTTGATGGTTCCACGCAAGGTGTGTTCTGTTAGTATGTGCTATAGAACCTTGGAATGGGCGATCATTGATGTCGGAGGGTTTTTTCGTGGTCGAGTGTTCGCTCGATTCCTTCAGTGGAAAGTTTTTATGGACTGAGTGATTTGCCAATGCGTTGTGACCGTCGATCTTTCTCTATGATGTAGTTCCTATTTTAGATTTCTTTAAAAAAACTTACACTCAGTTTGTCGATGTTTAATGGTTGGTCTCAACAAACATTTTGACATGTTTTTCTCTTCTGTGTCAGGATGAGAGCAAGGATTAATGTGCTAATTACGTCGTAATCAAGATGTTTTCTTTTGATAGGCTATTTTGCGTAACGTATGCAGGGGTTATCGCGATTCCCTTAGTTTCTTGAGATGTGTTCAGTTAGGGGTTTAGACATACACGTGTTTTAAGCAGGTCGTACCAGAAGCAGAGAAGTGGCCGAGATACTGAATAAAGGCTTAAAAGAGTTGGGTGCGAGTGAAGAGAGAGGAAATACTAAGAATTACAGCGATTTTTTCGAGCGCACTAGGCTAATGCAGGGATTATTGCTTAGCTTTACGTAAAGCGACTGTTATAAACAAGCAATGGGCATGTGATTTTTGCTATGCTAAGCTTCATTGTAAAGAGAGCAGCGTCGTTAATCATTGAAATCAGATATGTCGACGTTACGTATTGTCGAAAGCGGATTAGAAGCGGGCTTATTTTAGATGATGATTTAAGCTAGACCGTTTTGACTGGGATGCCCTCATCGTTGTCATTAAGCGGATTAGAGGATTAGGTTACGAGTTGGCAAGATGTATCGGTCATTAGCCCTTTACCGTACGCTGGTATTTTAAATATTTGTTAGTGGGTTAACGCACTTTAGCTTGCTTTAGAACGTGGTACGCTCAATTGGTAGAGGTGGGGATCTTGTTGTTTCGATAAATGCTAGCTCGAACGAATGGTTTTTATTCGTCGAGTATTTTTTAGTATACCAGTCTTTATATTCCTTGTGTTTGTTTCTTGCTTAGCCTTATCCGAGTTTTATGCTGTTTTATGTAAATTCGCGGCTCACCGATTTTCGTGTGTATTGAAGAACCAAATTGCTCAGAAAAGAAGAAGACGAACCGCCGAATTGAAGTTGGTGAAGACGAAACTGGGCGATCTTATTCTCGAACTTTACCGCACTTTGGCATAGCGTAGAAAGTAGAAGTGAGACTGGCGAAAATGTATGGCAGTTACTTTAAGCCGGTGCTGCATCTCAACCAGGATGCATTGTTACTCACCAATTTGAAATGGCAAATATTGGAATTATAAGCGCGAAACTTGCGACATTAATATATGACGCCCAGTTGACGTTTAAAATATTCATATCGTTCCAGAGTAAAGAGCCGAGTACACATTGAAGGGTGGAGAGAAGATTCGCAGGGGACCCAAATATATGAAGCAATATCATAAAAGTATTTGTGATGGTTTGCTGATTCTCGGAGAGTGTGTTGGACATAGACATCATACGCAGCGACATGAGCTTTTCTCTACTCTTTAGAGACAATTACACAATGGCCTCGGTTATAGACAAGAACCATATACGTGAACAATCTGTGTGTCTCGGCCTTATGTGTTTTTACGATGTCGGCGTAAGCTTTAAACGGCGCGTTTTATATATGGTTACAGCAATCATCATGCTCAGAAATAGAGGCAATAGTTATGAGGTGTTATTTATATATTAGACCGTGTTTAAAACTGAATTATGACGCTCATGGTATTTATTGAAAAGCTGAGCTAGCGATTGTTTCCTCGTTGTCTGAGCGGATCGCGGTAGCGCAGTTGGTGTCGAAGATGGGAATTCGTTTTTTGATTACAATGCTTGAATAGAACTTCATGAAGCTACAAAGTACAGAGCAACCTCGTTAGGCTGAGACCTTGTTGAGCTTCAGAAGTGTCTTCAAGTGTTTCACGCTTTTAGGAGCAGAATGGACTTATTTGTCAGCAAATTTTTTTTAGGCCGATTGCGTGTATGCATCAGCAGGTCTCGTGCAAGCGTGATTTACTAGTAGTGCAAGACGAGGAGGCGAGCCAACGCATAACGGGTTTCCAGTTCTATCTTCATGCCACAGCGTTTAGAAAAAAGCCTATCACAGTGCCGGTTATATTCACGACCTGATGAGTTCTACCTTAGTTGCGTTCCACAATGTGATCAAACCGGTAATTTGATTAGGGATTTGAAGTGCTGCCATTACGCTCTTATTAGTGAAGAGCTGGGTCTTAGTTCCTCCCTCTCTGTCCTGGCTTACCCATTAGAGAAAGTATTGGCAATCATTGATTGATAGTTGTATACTGATAATTGGTTGTAGGACAAATGCCCTGCCAGCTATTATAATTTGGGTGTTAATGATGCTATTTTGAAGGCATGGCCTATTAACATTTGAGCTTAATCAATTCGGCAAGGACCAGTTTTGTGAGCACAGTGAAAGAAGGTTTCATAAGAAAACACGAAGATAGAGCCTAGAGTTGCTCGTGGATTTAGAAAATCATGAGGCATGATGGTTGAAACATCGCGTCTTGGATCGCGGAACAATGTGGCCACCTTCAGTTATGTTCGGTGTTTCTATTGTTTTGTTGCGGGTTTTTATTTGCGTATTACAGCATTTTTCCTATTCATCATGTTCGCATAAGCTCTTTCTAACGTCCAACCAGTCTATGTCATATGATATTACGATTGTGCGATTGGGATCACATGTCCACTTCTGGCGGATGGAGTAGGACAATTCCTGGTCGCTAGAATAAAAAATATTTTAATAATAGGGCTGCGAGTATCTTTTCAATTCTCAAAATGTATTACAGGTTATATGCATCACAGTATTCTTTGTGGCAGCAGTTTCTTTCCCATTAGGACGTCGAAGGAATCTAAAGCACCTTGCGTGGCGTAAAATGGTCAGTTAGTTGTACTTTTATTTTTTTTGTCTTTTGCCTCTATTGTGCAGACGATTTTCTACTTGTGATCAATTTAAGTCCTTTGTTTAACAGACTCAAAATAGCTCATATTTATAACTATGAATCCGCTTTTGATCTGTTTTGCCCCGTGATGCGTTTCACTCGTGACGAGCGATGCAAAAGGTTCTAACTCGACAGAATAAATAAGGAGATTACAGACTGTTTGAAGCGTTGCGTTCACTGTTCACCGGTGTGCAAGCAGGCAGTGTGATTGTACTGTGATGAGTCTAATGCTGGTATGTGCAGGATGCTGACAGTCCACCGCCTAAGGCTAGTAGATGTCTTTTAGAATTGGCACAGGAAGAAAATTCGTATTCGCGCTTTTGTCGCGGGCCAGTATTAACTAGATCAACAGTAAGAAGTATATTAGGTGTGCAGGAGAAGCGTATTTCGAAGCTGGAAATGTGATGATCGCTGGAGGTGGATACCATTCCGCTAATGCCCGTCAGAATGTGTAAAGAGAAACGAAAGGAAAGATGTTGGAAAATCTCCTAGGCTAATTAGCAGCATACGAGCGTATTCTGTCGTTGTATCCATTGATCCTAGCAAACGTAACCAAAATGTGAAACAGGTAACGGAAGCGATATACGTGTTTACGTTCAGCTAGAAGTCTGAAAACTACCTCCGACCAATGACAGCTTGTCATTAACCTATATAAGGCAGTAACCTATTGTATATATATATTAGGTAATAGCGAAAAAAGAAGTAGCAATGAATACTCTATCTGTGTCGCCTTAATGCTTTGTCGACTCTTCATATTTTTGATTTGTATTGGTAGATCATTACGCTTCACTGCGGCCGTTGGTGTCGCACATCTGAGACGGAGAGTTGGTTGCTGATCGTTATTTCTTCAAGTTATACGATCTAACCTAACTTGTCGAGTTTATACATAGTTTGATGACCGACGATTTTGCTGGTACGTCACCACTCTGTACTCTTAGATAATTGGTTATGTTCCACTCGCACAGGTACGGTACGTTCTTTGCTAGGATTAGACTCGCCTTACACTTTACATGATGCTTGGTTGCTTTGCCGTCAATTAGGCGCATTAAAGAAAACGCATCAAAACTGTGCAAAAAAAGCCCGTTACCGGCTTGTTTTGCCGCCTTTCCGGCAGAGCTATTAATCCGGGTTACTCCGTTGCATAAAGTCGACAATAAAGGCCCCATGTTTGCAAGAAGGTTGTACTTTCAATACGCTTTTGTAGTTAACGATGCTTTTTCTAAGTTGTCACGTTTACCACCAGTTCATACACCGATGTCTGCGTTCACTTTTCTTCATGCAAACAGATATCAAGTTACTAGTTGGTTTCTTGTATACAGTATCCCTTATCGTGCTTCGTCCGATGAAGTCGTCGGTTTGAAAAACCGATTTTAAACGTATTTAGGTCACTCTCTGACCTGGATTTCTTGATAACGGATTGCTCTATTTTACCAGATGCTATGGTTGGTCTTGTTGCGATCCGTCTTCAAATGAAAAACACGATAACGAGAATTGCCTTCGCGTCGTTGACTTTTTCTTCAGTTAACAGGAATCAGTTTTACTCATAGACCACACTCATAATTGGCGCCAATAGACAAAGTCCTAACACCGTCCAAAGTATTTACACACACTCAATGCGCTTTGCAAAATCAATGTGCCAAACTTTAGATCCATCAGGACTGGAATAATGGGATTCCGAGAGTGTCAGACCACACACAAACGTTCCTCAAATACAGGAACCGCTACGCGCGGTGTCTAGGGCAATCATACTGGGGGCTATTTCCGCGGCTCATTACACTCGATTGCTGGGTCGATCATTTGTTGTCTCGTATGTACTCCACCAATCCTTGCTCTTGGCATCACATTTCTAGAGCACTTTAATCTCGGTAGACTCTAGATTCGGATGTACTATCTGAGGAATTAAGGGTATTTACCCATTTTTCCAGTATCGGATCTAGTTGGTTAGCCCCATAATCAGCGAATTTTTAAGGTCATTAGCTGAACATTTTGTACGCTTTAAGCATGGTTCTTACCTGGTTTCGCGTATTAAAATCGTTTGGCAGGATAAGAAAGGAAAACCGGCCCATTCTTTTGTATCTCTTCCCATACTAGATAAAAGACGGGCTGGATCTATTGGTCGTGAATTTACTCAATGCCATGGAGTGCATCTATTCAGCATGTTCATGCCCGCGAAGTCTGGATTAGCGTCTGTAGATCGGTACTCTGGCAACGCCTGGTGTGTTGATCTCGGCCACCGGAAGCAACAAAGAGCTGCATCCGTTGTGCGACTTCTTCACGGATCTGCTGTCGATCAAGGTTTGCGAGCTCCATGCCCGTATTTCGGCCATTTGCGTTTTTGCCAGAAGCGGACCGTGGTGGTCATTGAGCTGTGCAAAATCGTTTCACGCGGTATTCCTTTTGTCTTCTTGCGAGTCTGGCGCTTTTGCGGGTACCGCCCATTCATAGAACACGCGGTTACGGAGAGCGCTGACACCATAATGGCCTAGATGCGTGGATAAACGCTTTAGGTATTTCATGGTTATAGTTTCCCTCATGCATATTGGTCGACAGTACTTCGGATTCCGTTATAGTCTTACGTCACTTATGAGTTGCACTTGTTGATTACAGTCATGAAAAATGTAATCTCGAGTGTGACAAGTTCGAGAGGACTGTTGCTAGTAATTTTGACCACTGTGTTTGCTCAGGAATACACAGTGTTTTGCAAAAAAAGCTGCGAGAAGGACAATAAACATCTGAGTCGCAGGCGTGGCATGTTAAATAGAAAAGTCGAGCGTCGATTCTTATTGTGAGTGGATAGTCCTTCAAAGGGGGCGTTCGTTGGGTTCCTCGGCCGTTGCCATTCAAATAGATAAGATTTCGAGATTAGTAATCAGAGTGTGCGAATAATGAAGAAGGAGATGCTTCTGTTCTTCGAGGCTGTCACATAACGCACTTGTTGCTCGCACAAACAGTCGGTAAAAGATTTTGATGTTGCCGTCGTCTAGTAATTATTGACATAGTTACGTCTTGGACAATTGACTTTTAATGAGCTAAAACCCCTTGCGCAGCATGATCTGTATGTTTTGTCTTTTACGGACGTTCTGGTGTCATCGACATATTTAATATGAAGTATATGATCTATGAATTCTATCAGGTTAGGGTAAAGCTAGGTTCTTTTCATAGACCACCCAATCTACCTGTAATTCGGGTTAAATCACCGATGTTTTGTCCAATTTTGCCGTAGTTAACGCCTGTATCGGTTATAGGTGTATCATTGATGTCTTGCTCCAAACGAAAAAGGCTCTCTATGACTGTTACGTCATCCGGAAGTGAGCCGGAAAAGGGGTGATTGAGTGATTTCGCCTCGACATCGAAAAGTGCAACCACATCAATCGTTGTCAGACGGTGAACGAATAACAAAACCATTGGTCTGCATTTTCTTTACAGAGCTCGACTCGGTGTCAAGCAGCCTTGGAGTAATAACAGCACATGATCCTGGATTTGCCATACCTCAACTCTTGCATGCGTCACCCCATTTACTTTCGAGGTTGGTAAAGTTTGATACGTACCGGAAATTTTACTTTTCCGGCTTACAATACTCGCTTGTCAATGTTCGGCTGAATTCGATAATAGGCTATGGGAAACCTATCGGTGCCCATCTTCACTATGAATTTTTTGAGTCACAATAAGCTCCTTTTTATGTGATTCTAGGGAACGCCTCGATGCCGATTGCTGGCCAACTGGTCCTGGGAAGCCATGACGGCCCATGCCGAATCCGAGCGCTTGCCCCTGTATTCTAGTGGACACATGCACATCACGGTATGCGCTTGTGTGTTGAGACCTACAGAAGGTTGGCCCCGTACACCGATCATAATCGGGCATGGTGTATTGCTTCCATTGTGTGCGATTGGAGTACCTAATCCATTTCTCCATTGATATTGGATCTACACTTAGGTGGCTAAGAAGAGACGGTATATCATGCTTAGACTTTATGAATTTCATGTACTTCATGCTGTTGCTCCCTTACGTTGTTTGGGTCTGCTTGATGGGTGGCAGGTGTATTATTGTCGATAAACAGTACGCACAGAGCGTTGTCAAACCAATTGATTCTGGTGGCGTTGAGTTTGAAAGGGCTATTGTCTTTTTACGCGTTAACATCGAGATATTTTCTTCATTACTGGTTCAAAACCTCAATTGCTGAATCCAAATGAGTCGACAAAACATAGAGCCGGTTAGTGATTTGGTTTGATACGGCCATTGGCGCGAACATGCACGATGCGCAGAGTCTAATACCTGATAATAGTGTCCCATGATTTACTCTGGTCGGTACAGCGTCTTTCCATTCAGGGCTAGAGATTTGAAATGTTATTAATGTAATCTCCCGTTTGAACAGCAAAACTCGCTACCTCGGTACAATCCCATCATTCTATATCCCACCAGAAGAGCTTCTCTTTGTGACTTAAAGCAGAATTTTAGGCGCGAGCTATGCACACCTGCCTTAGTCAAACTTGGAATCGTATATGGGTACGTGCTAACAGGCCACAAAGTTTCCGACCGTAACGTTAATAATATGGGTATGAGGTCATAATTGCCTGTGACGCGTGCGCCGCGTCTGTCCAGATGGACACTCTTTGATGAACTCGTATGTAGAGCAAATTATCCATATCGATTTACTTTATAATTACTCATTATATGCCTGGCTTCGATGGCCTTTGCATAAAAATATCCACTATTAACAGATTAAAGGCAGGTGCATATTCCTCGCGCACCACTATTGTACCCATGTGTGAGCCTTCCGTCTTAGATGTCAATATCCGCTAGTGTTCGTGTCTGATTGTAACGTGGCGAGAGGCTGACAATATAAGGCAGACCTTGAGACCCAATTTCCAGTGATACGCGTGTTAGCTAATGAGAGATAGCGAAGAGTCACCAAACCAGGCGGGTGTCTTGTCGCTTTATTAATTGCGAACTAATAATGGCGTTAGCCCGCCCACATTCTGTGATCTGCGGCACCCCGCGGGAAAGATTTCATCATAGAAGGTATTATTTAGGTGCGTGTGTATATTTACA
>Ga0163217_1068444_pt1 | contig 13894 bp, 11 predicted proteins | sample SynspAceP_FD_185933 | JGI IMG/M metagenome (GOLD analysis project Ga0163217, IMG submission 185933) | Saline lake microbial communities from Ace Lake in Antarctica - Synechococcus sp. Ace-P (PacBio error correction) | ecosystem: Environmental > Aquatic > Non-marine Saline and Alkaline > Saline ... | reverse complement strand
GATCGGATGCCCATTGTGACCCGACAGCAGCCATCCGGATCAATCGTTCCCGGAATCAACTGAAGCGCCTGTTGAGCTGTAAAACAGAGCCAGATGCTTGCGGAAGCCGGACAGATCAAAACAACCGGTCAATCAAGCCGATCAGAAGTTTATCCTTCGGAACATGATCTCAATCGAAAATTCGTAAAACAACCACTTTGCGCCTCTTGCCTCGGACCCATCATCGCTTTCAAATCCCCGAGCCAAAACATTCGAAATTGAATCATACCAAGCCCATTGATCCAGAACCCATTGGCCCATTTTCTGCGCCGCATAGACATGATCTCCAAGCTGGCTCTTGAGTTTTCGCCACGAATAAGGCAGGGCGGACAATGTCGTCGTAGGAATTTGAACACACGATTCGAGAGCCAGTTATCGCGCATGAACTGCCAGAGGTTTTCTTTACCGTGGATTGAGGTCGGAGCGAGCGCAGGCGGCAATGGCAGATGGTAATTTGCCAGGCAACGGATCAAGTATTCTCGACAAATTGCCAGCCAGCCTGATCCATGATGAGGACAGCCATGCGCAATGTTCGTCAACATGTCGGAGATTTCGGCCAACGGGGTTGGGGGGGGCTGGTTCATGTCATAGGGTCGCACCAAGCATATGAGGGCTGGCGGCTTTTCCGTGCTGGGCAGATCGCTCCGAAGATGGTATGCAGAGCGAGTTCGTGGTCGTGTCGGAGACAGACGGTCTCGATCCACCTTGGCCAGGCGTGGTGATCTTGTTCTTCTGCCCGATCCTGGCTTCAGTCTGAACCAGATTTCGAAATCACTCTGCCTTTGGCGGTCGCCCCGGCGATTTCCGCCACTCGGCGGGGAAGTGTTTTTAAAAGTCTCGGCGGCATCAGCATTTCGCTGGCAAATGACCTCCGGGGCGGGCGGAGAGTTGCGATAGCCAGCGCGGCACTCGCGGCCCAAGGTCTGCACACGCTTTACCGAGATACGAATTCCTCCCATAAGCACTGGGCAATTACACAGACGCCAGGGACAAACGCCCGTCGAGATAAGTGTGGCGCGTTCGATGGCTTGCGCTTGGCCGAACGCTGTATCATCTCTTCCAGCCAGCGACGACTTGCCGGAGGCTTTGCCATTTGATTAGCCCGCGGGGCCGCGAATTGAGCTAGTCACCCAGTCCGCCACTATCTGACAGGACACATCTGCCCAAGCGGGCGCATCTTAGCGCGAAGCCGCCGTCATAAATGGAAGCAAGCGCAGCAGCGACGGCCCTGGTTGGATCCTTTGCTTGCGCCAAAAGACGCAGTCCTTTCCCCGTCAAAGTCCAGTGTCGCAAAGAAATAAGACTCGAACCCAGGCAAAAATGCTCCACCGTTTGCAGCATCATCAGATTCGCCGCTTTGGCGAATCCCGTGGAGTCAACTTCTATGAGCTTACGGTATCAGTCTCAGCCATAAAACAAAAAGTTTTTCAACGGCAATAGCCTGATGCAGCTGTCCAAACTGGGAAGTTTGGGCGTGAGTGGAGTTCGTTGCGCTGCCCAACAGGTCCAGGGATCTGACCTCTGAGACCCGAGTTTAAACCACTACAAGACTTCTGTTTCGCCGCCGGAATGATCGAAATGTAAAAGTTGATTGGGTTCGTTTGTCCAGCGTCAACTCACGCCAGCTCTTAGCGTTGTAATTGTTGGGATTGATTTTCAGCATCCTTGATACAATGCTCCCAATTTGCGACAACATTTCGTTTCGAAACAATTTTAAGAACCATCGAATGATGGATCGTCTGCAATTTTCAGACCCCCGATGTAACTCAAGAATATGGGCAAAATCCAGTTGGATCATCACCTAATAGTTCTACCTGGTGGTCCTTCCTGCGGTCAAAATCATTCAGAGGAACCACACCAATGCGAGTCCACCATCCATTCGCATTTTCGGATTGTCATATTTTGTTGCTTCACAATGATGATAATTACTTCATTCAAATGTTCTACCGCGCATATGTCGAGGGCATTCAAACACAGTTTTCGACCCTCTATAAGTTCATTGAATCTATTCAATCCGATGATTCACTGAACTACGTCTTAAGATATTCAACTGAAGCGTCCCACGCCATTAAATTCACACGAATAGCTGGTGTTACGATCTCCCTTTCTAACAATATGTGGTCCGACTGACAATGTTTGCACGGCTTTACTCGCCCGGCACAAAGTTTGGTTTAAGGCTGCAAGCTTACTGCGAGATGCGTTTACCCGTGCGTTTGACCGATGCCAAACACTAGTCTTTCCCTCTTGATAGAAGCCCTCCAGAAAGGCGCATGGCTTCAATGAAATTGGGCGTAGGGATTGTTGAAGTCCTTCAGATGCCAGTTAGTTCAGCTTGAGGCTATTCCACCACAGTTAGAAATAATGCACTTGTCTTGCACGTCCACTTGAGGTGCCCAGTTCGCTCCTTCAATGTATCATCCAGTATCTTGGATACGAGCTTCAATGCGACTTCGGTCACCGCTCACCACCAAGCGCTTCTTTGCGTCGAGGATGCACGAATCTGAAAGGCAACAGCGCTTGCTCAATTCCTTGATTAGAAGTTCATTTTCCGCGAGAAAACTGCCCCGCTAAACTTGCCCAAGTCGATTATCTCCACATAAGCTGCAGGCGATGTTATTTGAATTGTGAATCCATTTCATATTTCCTCACCCTGATGTTCGCAAGACCACCCATACAAGACTGCGATACGTAATTTATTGAACGCTCTTCGCCCTATGAGGGATAATATTTGGCGACATGCCACAAATACGGCACAGCATGTGTTGAGCGTATTCCAGTGTCCCTATTCGGCAAAATTCATTTCTGAACATTAACTGGTAAAAAGAGCAATTAAGCGGGAGGCCGCCGCTGTCGATGTTTTCAGGATTCGCCGCATTTCTGTGCTAATGATTAATGCACCATAACTGTGATTTCCACTGAGAACTGACCCTGTATTTCACCGAGATTGACCCGCCTTCAGATGTTTCGTGTCTTGGTGTTGCGGGTCAAGTTCATGTTTTCTCCTTTGTGGATTTGCGTGTGCGCCGAGCTGTTCTTGAAAGCGAAGCTTCGTTTCCGGTTTCGAGATGTGGCAGTGCATGGGTGAGCGATCGAGCAGCGCAGTCTCATCTTTGGCGTCCGCCAAACACGTGGGGCCCATTCGCTTTTGAAGCTGAGGTTTGGTGGTTTATGATGACGCTGGTCGCTCATAGAGCTTACTCAGGAAGATGAAGAGCAATGCGCCACCTGATGCGCTGGAAACGGCAGATAGCCAAGTCATCAGGATCACGAGATCCGGAATGCATCAGGGCGATTGGCGATCTGACCTGACCACTTGTGCCTTTTCTTCCTGCTCAAGGCATTGACCAAGTTCGACAGTCAGAAGAACGGACGCGCTTGTATGTGCTCTATTGCCTGCACCGCCGATCCCGTGGCGGATGGTGGGTTCTTGCGGGTCCGGGCCGTATGCCTACAGTACGATGTTGTTGGGCTCGTTCGAGGAAGTCGCATTCGATTGAAGCGGCGCACGAGCGCCTCATTGACCTCGCTGCTTCATTTGAAGGTCGAAAGACCCTAGATCAAGATAAGCCGGGGAAAGGCGTGCTGATTCTTTGAGCTGATGAGGCTGTCGATCTGGACCTCCCTCTCTGCCGTTCTCAGGCCTTGAGGGTTGTGACAGGATCGAAAGGCGCCTTCGAACGCCAGGCGAGATCCTGTTCGGAAGCTCACGACAGCCTGTGCCATACCGTGCATGCTTCGATCCTGGCAACGATGGATTACGATCAAGGCGATGGGAAGCAAGTTCAAAGGCGCAGGAGTACCAGTACCACGCACTATGCCGAGGCTGTGCTTGATACGGAGCCCAAACGCAAAAAGTTCTCGCGCTGTGTGCGGGAACTTGAGGTAAGCGTGAATGGCCAGACTTACAAGTTTCATGGTTGCGGGGCAGGATTTGAACCTGCGACCTTCAGGTTATGAGCTGACGCAGTACCGGTGCTTCCACCCCGCGATAAGAAGGTCTGGCTTCCGACAATTCCCGGTCTTTGTTTGCGGTTCTGGCAAGCCTTTTGCTTGCTCTGAAGCCGCTGGGCTGCTCGACCCCGCACAGCTTGAGCGAAGAAAGCGCAAGGCGTATAAAAGCATAAAAAGGCCGCGAAGTGCTGACCGCGGAGTTCAAGTTGCGTAATTTGAGAAGATATGTGTTGCGCTTTGCAGACCTGCAGCACTCTTCTCCCGCGTCTTAAGACGAAGTACCATCGGCCCGCAGGCGTTTCACGCCGTGTCGAATTGGAACGGTTGCAGCCCCCCGCCATGACACCAGTGTCGCAAAAGCGCAACATTGCACATGAGCTACATGTGCAAAGTCGATGAGAAGCTGGGGAGGCTAGTCCCTTTAATCTTAAAAACAATCCTGTCTGCATCGAAGGTAATTCGATGCAGCAAGCAATGAGAAAATCAAAGGACGATCGAGCTCATTATACTGGTAAGCTTCACACATTACTGCGCTTCCACACCAGCCTAATCAACCGTGCTAGTCTTCTCCACGATCTCAGGGAATACTCGTTTTTAGGTTTGGTTTCCCGCTTAGATGCTTCAGCGGTTATCATTCCGCTATATAGCACCCTGCTATCCTTGCACGACAACAGGCTCCACCAGAGATACGTCATCCCCCGGGTCCTTTCTCTTTTCCCGTTACTAGGACAGATCTACTTCCAAGTATTCCTACACCCACGGCAGATAGGACGAACTGTTCTCACGACGTTCTGAACCCAGCTCACGTAAACCGCTTTTAATTGGCGAAAACAAAGCCAAACCCTTGGACCTGCTCCAGCCCCAGGATGCGATGAGCCGACATCGCAGGGCCAAAACAACCCCGTCGATATGACTTTGGGTTCATTCACTGTTATCCCGGCGACCTTTTTATCCGTTGAAGCGGATGCCCTTCCACGCGGGACCACGGGATCAACTATTGACCGACTTTCGTCTCTAGCTCGACTTGCCAGTCTCGCAGTCAGAAGCTTATTGCCAATTGCACTCGTCGGACGATTCCGACCGGTCTAGCCTACCATCGCGCGCCCTCCGTACTCTTTCGGAGCGACCGCCCAGTCAAACTACCACCACTACACATTGTCCCGGATCCGGCATACGCGACCGCGGTTTGCATCCACAGATAAGGCGTGTTATTTCCAAGAATGGCTTCACGCGAGGCTGGCGCCCACGCTTCAAAGCCTACCACGCCTATCCTACCATGCTTGGCGAATCCAGTGTAAGCTTATAGTAAAGGTGCCACGGGGTCTTTCCGTCTGACGCGAGGAACCCCGCATCTTCACGGGATTCAATTTCACTGAGTCCTGCGCTTGGAGACAACGGGAATCGTTACGCCATCGTGCAGGTCGGATCTACCGACAAGGAGATTTCGCTTACCTTAGACCGTGATTAGTTACGGCGCCGTGACGGGCGGCTTCGATTCAAAGCTTGCACCCTCCTCTCTAACTTCCAGGCACCGGGCAGCGTCAGCCCATACGTCGTTTGCGACTCTTCGCATGAGCCCTGTGTTTTGATAAACAGTCGCTACCCCCTTGTCATGGCCACCCTCTTCACTTGCCGTAAAAGGGGTCACGCTTTCTTCCGAAGTTACGCGTGCCAATTTGCCGAGTTCCTTCAACGCAGTTTCTCTCAAGCGCTTGGATTATCTCTACTGACCACTGTGTCGGTTTCGAGTACGGTCATATTACGGTGGAAGCTATTTCTGAACCTCTTCGGCTGCACCTCGCAATCCAATAAAGTGAGATACAAACACACGAGATCCGTCACTACCACCCAGGCCCACAATATCTAACGGTGGTTCCCATCGACTACGCCATTCGCCTCGCCTTAGGGCCGGCTCACCCTGCTCAGAATTAACTTTAAGCAGAACCCTTGTCTTTCGGCGAGGGAGGTCTCTCACTTCCTTTATCGTTCACTCATCGTCAAACATTTCGCACTTCTCATATCTCCAAGGAGCCTCACGGTCTCCCTTCACAACTTACAGAACGCTCCGCTACCACGTGCAGTTAAACTGACCATCCTCAGCTTCGGTGCATGGCTTTAGCCCCGGTACATTTATCGGCGCAAGACCCCTTAATTAGACCAGTGAAGCCTGTTACGCTTCTTCTAAATGATTGGGCTTCTAAGCCAACATCATGTTGTTTGGGAGTCTCACAGTCCTTTACCCACTTAGCCATGACTTGGGGACCTTAGATGAGGTTCAGGGTTGTTTCCCTCTTACGACGGACGTTAGCAACCCGCCGTGTGCTCTGCCGACTATTACTCCTCGGTATTCGGAGTTTGGTTAGGATCAGTAAGACGGTGGAGTCCCATAGGCCCATCCAGTGCTCTCCTCCCCGAAGGGTTATTTCGGTCGACGCTCTACCTAAAATAGATTTCGCGGAGAACCAGCTATTCGAGTTTGATTGCTTCACCTAACCCAACAAGTTCATCCAATCTATTGCAACAGATGCGGCGTCCGTCCTCAGATTGGTTTACCCAACCTTCAAACCTGCCTCATGGCCTAGATCACTCGGTTCGAGTCTAATGCAACAAACTAATCGCCCTATTAAGACTCCGCTTCGCTGCGCGTTACACGTATCGGCTTAAGCTGCTAGCTGCACTAAGTCGTTGGCACCCATTATAACAAAAGGTACGCCGTCAGCTTTCGCTCCGACTGCTTGTAGCATCTGCACGGCTTTCAGAACTTATTTCAACTCCCCTTCGGCGGTGCTTTCACTTTTCCCTCACGGTTACTTGTTCGCTATCGGTCATCCACGAAACTTAGGCTGGGGTGGGTCCCCCCACGCTTCAGGACAGGATTTCACGCTGTCCCGCCTATCTAGACAATGATAAGGATTACGTGTACCGGGGCTATCACCCGCTTAGGGACGAACTTTCAGATCGTTCCACCTTTACTTAACAATTGCCACGGCCTGTCGCGTCGCTGCCCGCTACTGACGAGTCTCGGTTGATGTCCTTTCCCTACGGGTACTTAGATGTTTCAGTCCCAGCGTTCGCTTCTTACCCTAGTAATTCAGGATAAGATTACCTGATGTACGATACTAGAAACCCACAAACCGCACCCCTTGCATCACTCAAGGCGCAGTTCTGATTTTCTCAGCATCTAAGGTGGTTTCCCCATTCGGAAATCGTCGGATCAAAGCTTATCCGCAGCTCCCCAACGCTTATCGACAGCGTATCACTCCTTCATCGCCTGTGCATCCAAGGCAATTCCACCGAGCCCTTATTACGCGTGATCATTCTCATTGCAATTGCTCATCCATATTTGATCGCCACCAACCTGCGGCTGCCCGGAACGGCCCTGCTTCATCTTCATGGAAACCAACCGAATGCCCGAGATCCTGCATAGATCAAACCAATCAAAAAAACCAGCAGTTACCTTTACACACCCTGGCCATGTCAGATGTCATCGACGTGATTCGACCCTGCTTATCCGATAAAACGCGCCGCGTTCTTCAAGCACTGGGTTCCTTAAAGGACCGAGCTTCTCGAGATTTGTCGATACGCGCGTTCAGCCAACGCCAATCAGATCACTTAATGAATGAAGAAGCCTCAAACAGTCAGCAACCCTTTCCGACCAGGCTTCCCTACCTACCTCCGGACCCTCATCCAATCCAGCCGGCTAGGCTGTTGAATCAGAATTTCAAACGGGGTCCGGGGCTCAGATGCAAACCACTTGCGTCGAGCTTTACACCTGAAGCCTCCAGACAATATCTTCTCTTTACAGTATCAGAACAGGCGGAGACCGGAGCCTACGCAATTGGTTTCTTTCCTTACAAGGATAACGTTTTCCAAAAAGCCTGACCGACAGTTTGCGCACCCCTGGTCCGCCAAAGCGATCAGGAAAGGTTCTGCCAAACACCAAATTGATGGAGCTTATCGGGATCGGAACCGATGACCCCCTGCTTCCAAAAGCAGGCTCTCCCAGCGAGCTTAAAGGCCCCAGTGAATTTTGCTTCGCAAAATCGACGTAGCGCCGACAGCAATTTATCGAAGATAAATGCGTTCAGGGCGCCAGACTTGCGCAAAAGCAGTAACCGGTCATACCTTAAACCACAACAACCAAGCTCCCAGCGTTTTTCTTGCTGAGCAAAAAAAGCCTGCCGCCTCAATCATTATTGACTTCCGTCAAACTGGAGCTTGGTGGGCCCGGGTAGATTCGAACTACCGACCTCACCCTCTATCAGGAGTGCGCTCTAAACCAACTGAGCTACCGGCCCCACCACGGTTGGGCCGCGAGGACGCCCCCGTACCTGCCGGGGCAGTAGCGTGGTCGTTAGTCCTTTGAAGAAGAGAACGTTAGATCGGCGCCGACTAGTTTAGTGTGGACCGGAATGACTTTCCAGTCCGATGTTCTAATAAGTAGTTTTTGCGGCGCGCCGAGTGCTGATCAGATTGTCTGCGACATCTCCTGGGCATCGGAGCTGCTAGAAAACCACTTCCTTAGGAAAGGAGGTGATCCACGCGAGGTTCCCCTACGGCTACCTTGTGACGACTTCACCCAGCGCTGACCCTCAAACCGCTGGTTCGAACTGCCTCCCTTGCGAGTTAGCGCATTCGCGCTTCGGGTAGAAAACCAACTCCCATGTGACGGGCGGTGTGTACAAGGCCCGGAACTTATTCGCACGCGGCATGCTGATCCCGTACTAGCGATCCAACGTTATGGGTCGAAGTTGCCAGACCCCAATCCGAACTGAGATCGGTTTTTGGAGATCTAGCTCGCGTTGCCGTCTTGCGCTGCCACTGTCACCACCATTGTAGCACGTGTGAGCCCATGCCCGTAAGGGCCATGAGGACTGACGTCATCCCCACCTTCCTCCGCTTATCACGCAGTCCCCTTAGAGTTGCCCAAACTTTAATGCTGGGCAAACTAAGGCGAGGGTTGCGCTCGTTGCGGGACTTAACCAAACATCTCACGACACGAGGGACGAAACAGCCATGCAGCACCTGTCACGGATCCAGCGAGCTGAGGATCCATCTCTGGACAACGCGATCGGGATTGTCAAGCTGGTAAGGTCTTCGCGTTGTGCTTCGAATTAAACCACATGCTCCACGCTTGTGCGGGCCCCCGTCAATTCCTTTGAGTTTTAATCTTGCGACCGTACTCCCAGGCGGAATGTTTATGCGTTAGCTGCCCGCACCGAACAGTTAAAACTGCCCGACGAGCTAACATTCACGTTTACGGCGTGGACTACCAGGGTATCTAATCCTGTTTGCTCCCCACGCTTTCGCCAACATCACGTCAGTATCGAAGCCAGTGAGCCCCTTCGCACTGGTGTTCCTCCGAATATCTACGAATTTACCCTCTACACTCGGGCATTCACTCACCTCTCTCGAACTCAGATCGCCAGTATGAAAGCAGTTCAGGTTGAGCCCTGGGATTTCCAACCCCTCACTTAACGATCCGCCATACGTGCCGCTTATACGCCCAGTAATCCTAACACGCTAAGGCCCCTGTCGTATTACCGCCGGCTGCTGGCACGAAGTTACCGGCTTCTTCTACCGGTTACCGTCATTATCTTCACCGGTGAAAAGAAGCATTTAAACCCTAGGGCCTTCATCATCACGCGGATGGCTGGATCAGGGCTTGCGCCCATTGATCCAATATTCCCCACTGCTGCCTTTCCACGTAGAGTCTGGGCCGTGTCTCAGTCCAGTGTGGTCTGATCATCCTCTTCCAGACCAGCTATGGATCTCGCCTGGTAGCCTTTACGCCACAACTAGCTAATCCAAAACCGCGGTCATCCATCTCCGATAAATCTTTCCCCGAAGGGTATACGGATTAGCAGTCGTTCCAACGGTTGTTCGTAGAGATGGGTAGATTCCCACGCTGTTACTCACCCGTCTGCCGCTTCCTTCTTGCGAGCGACTCGACTTGCATGTGGTTAAGCCTGGCCGCCAGCGTTCGCTTTCTGAGCAGGACAAACTCTCAGCAGTTGAGTAATTTGATTTTGGCTTATGTCACGCCATTCAATTGACAGAACTTCACACAGCGCATCCAATTGCTTGACACGCATTGTGTAAACTTCTCTTGGAAACGTGACCGCAAAGTCTGGTTGTTCCTTCACTCAACCGAAGTCAAGCTCCAGAAACCGGTCGGACACGCCGCCACGTGTCTCTTCTTCAATATGCAATTGTCAAAGGAACTGAATCTCAATACTATGAAATTCATTGGCTTCGCAGCCAAAACTTGCCTGGCCATTTCGAGAACCAGTACCTGGCCTCTTTGCTAACCTTGAGGCGAACTCGTTGCGCAGCGGGCGCGCCGCCTCGTTGTGTGAAGGCGCGTTATAGGCACCGCCCCACATGACGTCAACAGCCTTTTTTACAAATCTGTCATTTTTTATTCCAATTTGGAAAATTCGCGGAAATCCGCATCTTCAAATGCCGGCATTCCGCGGATTGCGCTGATATCCAGCAAAATGAGCCGAACGCCCGCACAATCTTGAACAGACGGGTTCCGAGCGCTTTTCCGCACGGCAAGATTTCATTGATTTCCAAAACCCGGCCAAGAAACCATCTTTTCAGCCGCACCCTCAGCGGTTCCACAATAGAGCACTTGCCGAACAGTAAAACGGTGCTTCCGTGCAATGAAACGACCAAGGAACCCGTCCTGTTCACCCACTCCACTGGCACATGACAGGAAAGATTTCCCGGGTTCCCTTATCCATCCATGATCACAGGCGTCAGACACGACAGCACATCGTCAATGTAGCTGGGGGACACCCACCCTCCTCGGCCTTGACCGATTTGATGCCGCGACCCAGGTTTGCAGGCCACCGCTCCGACCTTTTTCACCCCGGGCTCGAGGCGCATGGAGCGACGTGATCCGCAAGGCCGAGGACGGCTATGTCATCTGGCCTTTGCGGTCGGCCGCATTTGTACTGCATGAGATTTTCTACACGCTTGGCTGCCAACTCTCGGGCCGCCTGCGCACAAGCTCATGGGGATCTCATCGACATCGAACCGGTCTCCGGTTTCGAGCAGACTCCGCCCGTTCCCGGCATATGGATGAACCTTTTTACACATGGACGATAAGCGGTTCTGGCATGAACTGTCTCGATCCGATCGCTGACCATCTCTCGCCTCTTGTCTTATCTCACCAAGGTCTACGCCAATGACTGCTCACGTTGCCAATCGCCATCAGCTTTACCGGACATGCCGGAGCTGGGCCGTAAACGGGCCTTTTGGGCTCGCGCCTTGGCGCACCGGAATAGCCATTCTCGTCCAAAACCCGCGCACCAAAAAACTCGTTGCACTGGGTTATCGCTTGTTGTGCCGGCGCGAGTGCCAGTTCTGCCTTTACCGCCGAGGCAAACGGCCAGCCAGCAACACACTGCCTGAGCAATCCAACAGTTCAAAGCAGCCACCCTCGACCGCCTTATTACAATACGCGGCTGACACACGAGAACCGCATGGCTGCGGCCGCGCCGATGACGGCTATATTGCTGTTTTCAGGAAGAAGGATCGGAAATCGTCGCTGATATCGTTGCGGGGGCGGGCCACAATGGAGCCCGGAGAGGGCGGTCTCCGGCTCAACCGGAGCGGTTCGCGCCAGCTTGCGAAAACAATAATTCAAAGTAAGCGCCGCATCGGTTTGATGCGTCCGGGTTGGATGACCGTGCTTCAAGAATGAACTCCAAACCGGATCTTTGGCAGATTGAGCCAAAACGACGGCCAAGGTGCCGGCAGAAGCGACCGCAATGGATCCCGAAGCCGATGGCGGTCAGCACAGCCGTTTACCGGAGAGAAGCCTGACAGTCGGGGCCGGACACCGCAGGCAGCCCCGCACCGCAAACAGATTTGCCGAACGCGTACCATTTCACGCAAAACACGCCGCGCTGATCATCAATCACAACCACCCTGCGATATGTAAACAACGCCCCTTAACCTTCACCGCATAATACGTGCAGCCAGCACGTTCCGGTAAAAATCCCGCCAAAACGATCGGGGGCCTTGCCGAATTGATCCATTGCACTTCGAGAGCGTCCGACCCAACGCCGCTTCGGCAAACCTGGTGACGCGCGCAAGCTCAGTCACCATCGGCAGCCTCACAAATGGCACCCGCTGAATGCTCTGATAGTCCGGAAACCCTTGGCGAAGACATGCAGGACGGCGCATCAAAGATGTCCAGCGTGCCGCCCGGTTCGCCAGCACATTGAACGGCTCTGCTCGGAATATAGCCGCCATGCTCATTGGAGAAGCGCTGACCCTCGCTGTTGACTCTGCGATGACCGCCCCTCCGATTCAATCAGATCGCCAAAGAAATCAGGATGCCGTAACGCGGAATGGCCAGTGAGCCGAATGCCACGCTGATAGCTGACACATGGTTCGACCGCGCGCCCAGAAGTGCTGCCCTTCGAGCAAAGGTGATGCGGCGATCGACCTGTAAGTAAATGCTTTGGTGGGCGCATATAATAAAGACCATCGAGCAAAGTTATTCGGGGGTAATTATGCGACGAACCAGCGTTGGAATGCGTGAGAGGCGGATATCCCCAAAACCGTGCAGGGCGAAGCGACCAGGCGCGCGTGGGGCAACCGAAAGCATCTTTCCGTAGGCGCCATCGATTAGAACGCTGGTGTGGATTCCCGACCTTCGAAGCGATTATGCCGCCCGCCCATCGGCTATACTGATAAAGTTGTTGGGTGTGAAAAAGCGCATTCGTGAAAGATTATCGAAGTCATCCGCCGCCGTCGCAGCGGGCAGAGAGGCAAATCGCGACTTACCAAGCGGCCAACACGCCCGGTCTTTTCGGGAAAACGCGGTGAATGCCGTCTAGCGCGCCATGGGCCAGATTTAACAAGGAACATCAATCCAAGCAACACGTATTCCACTCAAGGCCGGGTTGCGACAATCCGACGAGGCATTGCGAAGCGCCGGCCGACAAATGCTGACCAGTGCAAGCCGGGCAAGCAGCGAAGAAGAAATCCGCCAGCTTTCTTTGAGGTGGTGGCCCGAGAAGTGTCAGGCCCCCATCAGAGAAACACGGAGCACGGGGTGTGTCAGTCGGGTAGGGCCGCAGGGGCAAGCGTCTCCAAATTTTCCCGGATGTTGAAAACAGAAAGAAGTAACCGGAGGCGCAGCACATAAGCCGGACACATCGCTACGTGCGAAGCCGGAAGGTGAAGCGTCGCGTTCCAAGCACGGCATAACCTCAGGCGCCGGAAGAGCCTGTGGCCGCCAGCGCCGGAGGCAGACGCAGCACCGCGCCAATGGACGACGACATCGGCCTTCGAGGAGCTGTGCGATACGCCAGGCGATCATTCAACGAGATTCTTGCCGGGCCAGCACTCACTGTCAGGCTTCTACATAATCTCAGAACTATGCCAGACCTCGCTGGCAGCGTTATTGACTTTCCGAGACCACAATCGGAACAAGTCGGCCGATGGCCCGTCATGGGGTCGCGCGAGAAAGCGCGGCAGCCATCGGCTCAGCACATAGGGTCGAAAGGAATCCTCGGCACGATTGCGCGTTCACGCGCAAAACAACGAAGGTATCGAGGACGGGAGCGCCGACCAATTGAAAGAAATAGGAACTAAATGCCGCAAAACGCCCAAATCAGTGCGGCCGTATCGATTGCAGCGGCTTGCGCAAAAAACGCCCAGTCAAGCCGCGGTGAGTGTGGTAGAAGCGCGAAAATGCCCACGTTAAATCTCTCATCCGACGAGACTCGGTCGGCGGTGGCACTCGTTGGGGATGCCAGCCCAAGCCGGCAGTACGCACCCACGCCTCCACGCGGCGCCAACCAGTCGCCCGCTTGGCTCAGGAAGACGGCCCGGCATCGCTTTGAGATGCCGGCGAGCATGAACGGCTCGACGGCTCTTC
>Ga0163217_1031675_pt1 | contig 13894 bp, 14 predicted proteins | sample SynspAceP_FD_185933 | JGI IMG/M metagenome (GOLD analysis project Ga0163217, IMG submission 185933) | Saline lake microbial communities from Ace Lake in Antarctica - Synechococcus sp. Ace-P (PacBio error correction) | ecosystem: Environmental > Aquatic > Non-marine Saline and Alkaline > Saline ... | reverse complement strand
TTGCATTTGTCGTTTCACGGAAGAAAAGGAGGCATCTGCTGTATTAGCCAAAAAAGGCCTCCATGACGAACTAGGTTGCGAATACAATATTCCAAATTATCTGAGTCAGTTATAACTTTTTCGAACAACATATGAAATCTATTTATCTTCCACTTATACCTTTACTGTCGACCTTTTTGGTCCTCTGGTAGTTGTTCACCCCCAATGCAAATCAATGAAGCCTGAGCATCAAGGTGTAGTGGGGAAGTAACTTGGCCTTAGAAGGAAATCAAATGCCAAGCATTAAATCTTTGAGATTCAAAAAAATCTTAATCCTCCTGAGCGGACCAAAGGCAATCCTGTAGTTCTAGTGATTAAAGTTTTACCCCGTTGTAAAGTTGGCAGGACGCCAGACTAGAGGATGGACTATTCCAATCTATAAGCCGGTAATCCATGCCGAAGTGGACTAGTGGACGAAAACGGAGGATTATTCCTTATCCTCCTGTAGGTAAATATTCTCTGTTTACTGTAGAGGAGGATGGCTTATTTTTGCCAATAGCTTTTGATGGAAAATGGAAACATTGAACCCCTAATTATCAAAAAAGTGGGGGGAATGGGTAACCGGAACTTGGTTGATTAAATTTACCAAGCTTATTTTTAAAAGGAAATCTTTTTAACACCACATCTTTCATTGATTTATAACCACCTAAAAAACACCATAAAACAAACACTCCTAAAAAATATTTTTAACTTTTTCACTTCCCATGCAAACATTTTTCCAAGCTCGCATCTACCTAATTGAAAAACAAAAAAGCAATGTTCAGCAGAACTAATTTTTCTTTACAGAGTCAGGTTAACTAAGGGTTGCCGTTCGAGCCCGCGAAACGGGCTGCACAGCGGCACCCTGTATGATACCTTAACTCGGGGAAATTTCTGGCGATCTGCCATCCGATATCTTTAAAAGATCTGGAACCATTGCCAGAAGCGATTGTTGATGATCGAGGCTTTCATGAAGATTTTGATTAAGCTGTCACAGTACCATGTACTGGCAGTTTCGAAGTTGGATGAAGCGGATCCATCGTCACACAGGCACTAATGACGCTTGAGAAGTCACCGTCATCTGATGATGGGAGAGTAAATGTGGGAAAATTGAAACTGACTTTAAAGATCATTCCTACGAACTCAAATCATCTTGAAGTAGCAGATCTGAAGAAAATGGGGTCGAAAGCTTCCGGTAGGATACCGGACGTATTCAACCCTCGCAATTGAAGGTATTCTCCACCAAGAAATTGCTGATCTATCGGAAATTACAGAGAGTACTTCTAAGTTCCCAACTCAATCGGCGCTCGGAATACTTTGAAAGAAAAATTGGCCAGTTCAAAACATTACTAAAAAGACAATTCAATGCTAATAAAATAGTAATCTGGATCAGTTTTTTCATGGAAAAAACTAAGCCAAGATAGCATTCAAACCAAGCAAACTAGCCGGAGCGACTGGAAAGCCAGCTTCCTTCAGCAAGAAGAAAAAACGGACTCCTTTCATCTGGTGGTCGGTGGCAGCTTTCTGTTGCCCAGCCTCTTGTAGCAGGATATTTTGCCTTTTACTCTTTCTTACTAACCCAACCTGTAGAACCAATATTAGCTTCTTACAAGAAGGAAACCAGATGGAAAGAAAAGTAATCGAAACAAACTGAGGAAACTCCAAGTGCAAACTATCAGGAAATCCAACTCAAACCTGAAGAAAAAAATTAGTGTCCAACAAAAAAGAATTACTAAAACCAACTAATACAACTACCCAGAAAACCAGGCTTCCATTTAAGGTTAATTCTCAGCCGCAACTTGATTCCGCTTGTAGCAGAAGATAAGCCTGAGGTGAAGAATCCAGAATTGTAAATGAGGCCAGTCTTGTCGGTAGAAGAACCCAATCTTCCAACCATGAAGCTTCTAATCGCAAGTCACTGAGACTGTAGCTAAGGCAGAACCAAGGCAAAAAGTAGAGGAGCCAACCTATCGAGTAAAATTCTACTCAGATGCTTGCAAAGAAGACAAGACCTTGATCGTGAGGGCCAACAAAAAAAGTAGTAGGAAACAAGTCGAAGGATTACTCGGAAAAGTAGATTCAAGGCTTTGCAGACCTGCAGGGATGCAAAACAATCTCTTTTACCGCCTTTTGCTCACCAAAAAAGAAAAAAGCGGCTGAAAAGCCATTAAACCAACCTACCCACAAGCTTAAAAGGAAATTATCATGAAAAAATAACCTGCTATTGCTTTGCCTAATGGCCAATCGTTACAGATGTCGGATTTGCATCAATGAATGCCTGCACTTGATCACAAATAAACTTCAGATTCCGTCATTCGTGTGGAATTCGGGAAATCAGGGAAAAGTATTATCATCGTCAAACAACAAAGTAGGACTTCGAAAAAAATTAAGTCAATGAACATTTTAATGAATTTATCCGCGAGGCTTGGACTTGAAGCAACGGTTTGAAAATGGTGAACTTAACCATCGTTCAGATTCAGAAGAAAGACGGCACCTCTAAGGATATCGTCAGAGTGAAACGAGGACGGGATGGAAACTGAAGTTTATATCGGAGGAATCCGCGTATTCGTAGACGAAACCGGTGAAAACACCAAAGTTAAAATCGAGTCAGCCTTGAAGAAAGAAATCCGCACCCCCCTTTCCGGACCTTCACATAGTATCTTGGACGTGAATAAACTACTTGAAATGCAGATGGGAATTCCCTCCTCTGACAATCCTTATGCAGTCAAAGGCTGGGGAAGTTGGAATGTTGGGTCTAATTGGATGGCTGCACAGCGAACTCTAAAGGCTTCTATTGGACTTCGAATTGCGATTCCAATTTCAATTAATTTCAAATTTGGAAAACACGTGATTCCAGGGCTGTCAGAGGGTGACAATCAAATTGAGTTTGCGCAAAGAAATGATGTAGAGGATTCAAGAGGTAAGATTTCTGCTTCCTACGTCACTGCCATGACAATGCTTGGGAATTAGACTCGGGGCAAAATGAATGACAATGAAGGAATGGGCTTCGGATAAGCAATAGGCCCTTATGCTTTGGGCGGGGGTGTTGTGGGATATTTTATCTTTCTATGACTTCCTTCACTCCTTCGTCTTGGCGGTCAATCCCAGTATGTATATCGCGAAACTTGATGGCTCAGGCCGCAAGATAAGACAAGCAAATACCGGGCTGTACCTACAAAACTTCCGCTACGCGCGACTACGTGAGAAGGTCGGCGTCAGGGCGCGTGACTTTCTTCTCTAACCTACGTATGAATCAATTATTCCAGAAGGGAAAAGCGTCCAGAAAACTAACATCCGATCACCTTTGCGAATTGTTATTCTAAAACCAATGGGCGCAGGCTAAACTTCATTCCTTTTTTTGAAAACTTAAACCAAACATTACCATGAATCGATTTATTATTCTTTACAGCCATCTTTTGCGTAAGCCTTGGCTACCTTGACTGACAAAACTCTGACAGTACGAAGTGGAAGAAAAGGGAAGGTCATATACCATTCTTTGGCAATACCTGGTACTATGAAAAAAAATAAGAAGATGGGACTAGCTCCCTAGAAATGGAAGCTAAAGACTATACAACTATAATTCCATCACAAGCCAATTCAAATTCTCATTCTGAATGGAAGTAGATCTTGGACTGAATCTCTGGACACCGACGGAACAATGCCACCTCAAGTAAAGCCTTGGGGCTCGTTGGAACGTCAATCTGAATATGTTAGGAACCTACAAAGCGGCGAAGAATTTTCCAATCTGAAAACTGGCCTGGGAGTAAGCTGGTATTAATTTCAAAAACTGGAAGACACCAATCCTGATCGCAATCAAAAATAAACAAGGATCTCATTCGGAAGGTTTTTCTGGAGGGCGAAGGAACCAGTCCAAAATTCTGCATCCTATGCAAATGTGACTTGTTGGTCCCAACGCTTTTGGACAAATGATGAAAGCTTCGACTTGAATCCGGTGGATAATGCTGGTCTGCGTCTCGGGATGGCAGAGGAAAATTCGTCTACGATTTGACGCCAGTGGAGACAAGCAAAAGTTTTATGAGAAATCTAATATGTACGCTTCTAACGTCCGTTTATGGCAGTGTCGAGCAGAAATTGGCAGTGAATGATTTTTCAACCTCTTTTAAATTATGACCTCAAGAAAGTATTTGAAACAGGAAAAGGCCTTAAATTTTACGCGCATTCAGCTGTTGGACTGGATTCTTTAGATAACCAACACTATGAAAAACTTGACCAAAAATTTTTTACGCTAAGCTTAGTCTTACGTCTCGTAGCAACATTGAGCTACGCTCAGAATTGTCATCGTCGATGCAAATAAATCGCTACGCTAATATCAAGTCAGTCGAAGTCAATGGCGGCTGGCTGGATGTAACTTATGAAGGAGCTCCAGCTCAGAGGGTAAAAGTAAGCAGCCTATCTGGAGTCCAATGAAAACCAATAAGACATCGTATTTGTGACTTTGGGTGACGTCCTGAAATCCCTACGAGCGGAAACAGTAACAATAGCTCTTGGATAACAAAAGCAAAGGCTATATCAAGATCACGGTCCGAGAGAGTTGCGCTTCAACTTCGGAAAATAGCTCAGGTTCATTTGATTGTAAATAATGTTTCAATATTGAAACGCGTTTGAAGTATCCTCAGAAAGGATCAGTGCTTATCGATCAATGGAATCTGGATATTCAGGCCTCTTCTGCGTCCTTGAAAATTTGATGGAAGTAAAGGCCTATGTCATCGCAGGAGTCACCAGTGGAAATGCTTGTATCTTCAAATGTGACTGGTAATGTTCAATACAAATCTACCAGTGGCTCGGCTGGATGCTGAAAATTAGGTGGCGAAATTAGATGTCACTTTGCTTCCGGCAATGCCCGGGAAATTTAAACTTTTAAAAATGTTTATTTTCGGGAACCCTTAGGCTCGCTGAGTTTCACCTCGCGTGAAATATTCAAAGCGTAGAATGCCGGCTTGCGGTGACAACACCTCTTTCTCCCGGCACTTCAGGCTCCTTCAAAGTTCAGGACAACCTTCTGACTAAAGCTTATAACTTTCGCTTAAAGGCTTCTTCAGGAAACGTCAAAGTGGTAAATGTCAGCACGGGCAATCTTTGGAAATGAACAACGGTTCTGGTTCCTTGGGTGAAGGGAAATATTTCTTCAGGAAACATTACAATCGCAAAAACTAACAAACCCACCAGCACTATAAATCGAAAAACGGCAGTTGAATTTCAACCTGCCGTTTTTATGCATTTTTTTTACCACAAAGGATTTCCAAGGTTTCGGCTAATAGTTACAAAAATCAAATCGGTTATCACCTTACTGCGGTAGGAAAATCTTTGGAATTAGGTTATTTCTGTGCTTCCTAATTATTAAAAAAGGACTTACTGCTAGGAATTTTCAACAAGAAAACTTCACAAAGCAGTATTACGTGTCAGGCATCGTCAATGGGAAACACCTGTCATACTTTCATTCTAGTCTGGTCTGGAAGCTAGTCGAATTTTGCCTCTTTTTGTTCCTTGTCCAGTTTGAGCATTTTGCTGATTTCGAATCTGGGGTAGGTTTTGCTACCGAAAAGAAAATTAAAGTCACTGCGAAAATCACGATGAAGATCGCATTTTCAAAAAAGAGTAATTCCCGCAAGAAACTAATTAAAGAAGATTAAAAAAATAGTAGTACGTAACGTTCTTGTAGCGTTTGCGTATTAAGCCCTGAGCTTTAGATCAGCCTCCAATCTGTTCAGAAAAGCTAGATTTGTTCGCTTTGCGAAAAGCAGGAACTGAACCAGCAAAAGGGTCCAATCCCAAATCCTCAAAATCTTGCTTGACTATACCCGGGATTTCTGGAAGATCCCAATTGAGATTTCCAGAAATTATGGATTAGAGATAAATCATCCCAAAAATCGGCCAAAACTACGCCATCAAGACCAAAATTCAATTGTTCCGTTCTCTTATATAATCGGACGTAAATTCTAATCCTTCCAATATTCTTAAGGTTTATTTTTCTTATGGCCACTGCTATCGTTGGCTTATCGAACATTGCCCACCGAACAAAACTTCGCAGTTTAAAAAACCTTAAAAGGTTAGCTTACTGCCAAACTTGCCCCCATTGCGGACTACTCTATTCTCACCTTGACATTCACTACCCACGGTCTAGAAAACGCAGCAAAGCACATATCTGCCGCGATTTCGTTTCACTTAGACCAAGCATCCTCATCCATTTTCCACTTCTTCCCACTAATCAAGCTTTCCACGACAAGCGGTTGCAAAGCCCACTTGGCAGCTAAAGGCATATTCAGGTTTCTTGGGCGGAGACCGATCAAGAATAGTTTTGTCTGGAGGGCACTGTGATTTAAATGTTCTTCTCCTTCTAGCTCAACGTACCTCACGAGTCAATCCTCCCCATATTCACCAACTTTGCAGCAGCTTCATGTGCTTATTCAGCCGCAGCGAGTAGAAAACTTTCCCGATGGATTTTATCTTTGGCCACGCCGAATTGACCCAGCCACTTCAGTTGATTCCATAATTCCGTCCGGACCACAGATGAAATTATTCGGTTACCAAATCGGTTTCATTCTGCGCCTTTTGTACCAAAGGCTGGAATAGTTTCTTTTGCGTCATCTACCCCTTAATCCAGTCCAAGAATCAGAGGGCTGACTCAAGATTGTGAAGCACGTGAGTCTTTCAGGCATTTGCGACACTCAGTTTTCTAATTTCCTTTTGAAAATTAATTTGCGCCTCATTTCGCTACAAAGAGCAAAGTCCCACTTTTGACTTCGGCTCATTGACCAAAAGAGATTTCAAAAATCCCATGATGGGGTAATCCACTTCCTCAGCTACCAAGAAAAAATGACGTTGATTTTTAGAATGAAAATCAGCTGTAAAAATTCCCCATTGGGGGCCACATATTGATGTTTTACTCGGGAGAATTTTCATTGAGAAAAATTCGGAAAATAGTCCTTCGTCGACCCGTTTCACTGAGATCCCAGGATTAGGAATCTAACAAAAGCGGGAAGGGTACAAAGGACTATATGATCACGTTGTTCTTTTCCACTCAAAGTCAAGAATCACAGTCAAAAAAACTGTCCTGGCTGTATTCTAAAAATGGCTCCGGCTGCTCAAAATACAGAGTCACTGTATTGCCTGTTTCTTTGACTACCCTCCTCACTTTCAGTGGTAAATACGAATTGGGTTTTACCTCTCCTTCTTTTTCTTGAAGTAAATTTAAACATTCGGAATCTGGAGCTTTATCTTTTTAAATTCTTTTTACAAAATTAACGCCCAAGTTGAATAAATCGGTTTTTTGACTTAATTATTTGATATGATTAACTTTACGGAAGTCCAAGGTGGTTCGGAATTTTTCGGTTAAAAATCCTGATTAAGTGAATTTTTCACCCAGTTTGCCTTCAAAAATTAACTTTTGAATCCTGAAACCAATTTAGGAACCAATCAAAATGGAATTAAATGCACTGGACCGCGGTCACTTCTGTAGACGCGTCGATACGCTGCAAAACTTGCCCCACTTCGCGCTTATTTTTTCTGAGTTTGCCTTGATTCAAATACGGAGTGCAAGGGGAAGTGAAGTTACTTGTTTTGCCTTGTGCGAAAGCTTGCCACTTCCTCAGCTCAGAGCGTGTCATTCATTTTCCTTACACTTCGATTCGTGGGTAACTGAATTTTCTTTGATGATGCTTCAAAAAATCAAGACACTGAAAAAAGGTTACGAATCACGATGTAAAAGCCGTTGAGTATTCCTGAAAGAAAAATTTGAGTTACTGGGGTTGGATGCTTTTAAAGATTCATCCATTTTGCGTTCTTACCTCCAGGACATCAATAATACAGGGCAACACCATTGATGCTGAAAACAGGTCTCATGAAGAGATTTTCCCGGTTCAATCGAGGAAGTGATGGAAGATCTTGCATGATCTTGCTGAGGATTGGGAAGACATTCCCAATGCTGGCAAAAAACCCCATGGACAGCCGGCATCCCCTACTCGCTAGGGAAAGAAATTAATGTGTTTCGGTAGCTCGCCTAAAAGGGTCAGATGGAATTACTGGAGGCAAGTTCCATTTCGCCTGCAAAGTTTGGTGTGCCACGGGAATATTGAACGCCCATCAACGTAAGCTTATCCAGATTGATTGGATGGTTTCGCTTTTCAATTTGCTGGCCTATACTTGGGTCTGGAGAGAAAGCTACCCGACGACTCCAGATTGAGCATTTAACGATATATGGCAGCAATTTTTGATGGTGTAAAACGAATCATACAATTTTGCTATAGACCTTTCGAAAGACGTGTTGGGCAGTATGTGTCGATGGAGTTATTCAAACAAGAAAATCAAGGAAGGTGAAATCGGTTCTTCCGCCATGCCAATAAAGTCCAATCTATCGACTTTCGAAAATGTGAAGGGAATCTTGGGATTGCAAATGCTTTATTTGGAGCACTTTAGCAGCAAAACTCCATCTCCAGACTACCAGCGCGATTGACAGATAGTACAGGTTTACTCCGGATCATCGGCAGTCCCACTAGCCCATTGTAGGGTTGATTTTCATTGGAATCGCCTTCAAGGAAAGGCCTTGGTAAAAATTGGACCAACGAAGCTGCAATCCATGCAGACTAGAAGATAACTGGGCGGTAGTTAGCAGAAAGCCAATTCAGACGATTTGAGAAGAGAGGCATTTCCCAAAGCCTATGAAATCACTGACAAGACTCACCGAACCAACACAAAATCACAGCAGGAATTCGATCGGCTACTTTAGTTCAGGATGGCAGTTTTGATGCCATCAAAGAAGAGCTTCGCAAGATTACGCTTGGGAATTATACGGGAATTAAAGTACGCCGAGGAAAACGATACTATTCTGCAACCCACGCAACCGTTCGTGTCTTCCACGCAAACCGTTCGGTGTCTCCACGAACGGTTTTGTAAAATAATAGAACGTGAGTGGAGGACACTCACGTCGCATCGAAATCCAAAAATTATCCAACCTGTCTCATAGAAATCGGTTTGTAAATGAAATTAAACGTGGTGGGAGACACTACGTCGCATGTCATCTACCAATTGGGAAATTCTGTCTCCATCGTGCCCCGTCTCTCCGCCCTCGTTTCGTTCCTCGTTCGTGTCCTCGTCTATTCCGCCGTCGTTTCGTTGTCCCACGAACGACTTATAAGGTGAATAGAACGTGAGTGGAGATATTCACGTCGGCATCAGCATGAACACCCCACCATCGAAACGTGAGTGAGACACTCACCGTCGGCGTCAATTATTTACCCATTGGTTATTCTCTCGCCATTGTTCGTGTCTTCCACGAACGATATTAAAATCGATGTTTAACCTATTCCGTTCGCCTATATGAACTTAAAAAATCCAAAATTATCCATACCTGTCTCATAGAAATTGTAAGAAGAAAAAGGCATATCTAAGGGGTCATTGGAAAGCATACCATGTTTTTCCTACATGGGTTATTATGGATATAATCGGTTTTTGAATTAAATGAGTTTAGCTAAATAACTTCAATTTCCCCTAAGGAGTCCCTTTTCCAGAATTCTAAGATTTATTGGCCTTATCTACGTCTTTGAAATTTTCAAAATCAGGATTTTGATATTCCTTAGACTTTTCAAGAAAAACCATGAGGATGTGGATTTTTAAAAAAACTAGCATGGGGCAATTCTTTACCATTCATTTCTAACATTCCCAAATAAAATGAATGTGGTTAGGCATTGATGGACCAATCCATAAACTTTATCAAAGCTTTATTTGACAAAAAGATAGGCTTGAAAGAATAAGTTTAGAATGATTCTCATATGTTCAAGAGAGGAGCCAATGATTGATTGTTGCCAGTAAAAAGTAATTTTGCCCGATTCCATTTTTACATTTTTTTTAGCTAAATAATTAAACGTTAGTGAAGATATCACGTTGGCATCGTCATCTACCATTGAAAATTCATGTCTCCATTGTCCCGTCTCTCCGCGTCGTTTCGTGTCCCCACGAACGGGAATAGTACGATGAAATAAAACGTGGTTAACACCGCAACCGTTCGTGTCTTCACGGAACGGCACTAGTACGATGAATTAAAACGGAGTGAGACACTCACGTTGGCTTTTTCGACTTATTCTCCGCCGTCGTTCGTAATCTCCACGAAACGGTTTGTAAAATGAAATAAAAACGTGGAGTGGAGACACTCCAACGTTTGGCCATCAGGCGTTTGGTATTCTAGGAATTCATGCTCTTGATTTTAGGTAAAAAAAAAATCTCCGCCATCATAACATCTCGCGAGCCTCCACCAAGCCCGCAACCGTTCGTGTCTCACGAACGGGCACTAGTACGCATGAATTAAAACGTGGAGGTGGAGACACTCACGTTTGGCTTTCTACTTTATTCTCCGTCGTCGTTCGTATCTCACGAACGGTTTGTAAAATGAAATAAAAACGTGAGTGGAGACACTCACGTTGGCATCAGGCGTTTGTATTCTAGGAATTCAATGTCTTGTTTAGGTAAAAAAAAATCTCCGCCATTCATACATCTCGCCGAGCCTCCACCAAGCTTTTCGATAGTTGGAATGTTAGGACTAATGCATCGTCGTATATTTTTCAATCAATTGAATCTGTCCTTACATTCAGCGATCCAAAGCTGTTTGAACATGACTTGTAAATTTTCTCTCCTCCATCGTTTACTGACCTCAAGCATATTTCCGGCAAAATTAAATTTCTCTTTGTCATGATTGGGGACGATTTTCTTGCCCGACGGGAGAGCTTTCGCTGAACTTTCCAATTTTTTTCCACTTGCCGTTGGAATACTTGTCCAACAGATCACTGCCAAGTCTGTCCCAACATGCACATCACGTTGGTATGTGACTAGGTGACACTTGTCCATTGATCTCTTGAGACAGCATTTAAAACCCACTACCTCAGTAACCCAATACTTTGCCAAAACATAATCCAAAGGCAAGAGGATGCGTGCGCTCAGAATAACCTTGCATAAATAAGCTTTGACTTATGATCCATCACCTGCTCCCTGTTCCTTCCAGAAATTGACCATTCCTTCTTCGAAAACTCAAATCGACAATCTCCCCAACTTCTAAAATGAGGCGCATCAAACTCTTCAATTCAATCCTTTTCCTCTCCAATCGACGGATTTGGTGCGAATTACTAGGTATAAAATGAGGTTTCCCTTCAGCATGAGTTACGTGAAACCAGTTATTGGGGAAAAACCGCATCAGCTTTCGCCGCGGTCGTCAGTATCCTCAATGACAAAAACATCACGCCCTGGATCTCTCAAAGAGGCACAAATCCATCAAATTCGGTTCTTGCCAACTCCCCGAATCACCACTGGCTTTCGCTCGTCTTTTTGTTGCGTAAAAAAGGTTACTCTTCACAGTTTCAGGGGTTTAACCCAAAATTAGCCGGTTTGACCATCAGGGATATGTGGACTGTCTGCATGTTATTTTCTTCTTTCATAGCGATAAAGTGTAGATGGATATCCAAAACGCTTTTCGCTGATGGTTTATTAATAATGCGCTTCCCATCCTGCTGAAATCCGATTTGCCTCACCTTGAGGCTCGTGATATAAAGGAGCCATTGTTGGTTCTCGCATTCAATGCTTGCACGATAGATTCTCCAGCTTTTTTTGTCAATAATAGACATTCAGATAGCTTTTAAATAGAATCTGACTACCATCAGAAGAGATGTCCCCACCTTACCGAACTGTAAAATTCAGTTCACCCACTCTTTTCCAAAACTGGCTTCTGTAATCCATTTTAATCGGCAGCGGGCAGGCAATAAATATTATTTTTTCTTGTCCCGCTCGAATAATATAGATATCTCCAGAGAAGATTGGACTCCACATTCAGCGTTTCTGCGCCTTGGCGCCTCCCGGGTAAGTCCCAATTGATTTTTTTCAGCGTTTTCACTTCAGATTCTGGTTTCAATTTTTCGGTTCCGGAAATCTATAAATGCATGATTTCGCCATTGGAACTTTGCAGCATTAATCACCAATCTCACCAACGTATATATAGGATTTATATTTTGGCCCTGGACCACAGCGGATAATTTCCCAGTTCACGATTTTCAGCTTTGTCAAGCTGATCTTACCAACTCACTCACCTTTCGGAATCAAACATATAAACCCGCTGCCTCTCCCTCCAACTATCGGGTTCCATAGAATACCCCAGGATGAAACCTTACTAAAAGCTATTCCGCTAAAGTTTCTTGGCAAAATTTGTCTCTTTCTGATCTCTTTAAAACCGCATTTAGTCCACTATAGGAGGGAAATCATATTGCTGGGGAAAAGCAATATTTATAGAAAAAAGAAGTAGGAAAGGTCGTAACTTAAGGGCGCATTTGTTTGGTGGTTTAAGTTTGAAATTACAGAAAAACCCCAAATCAGACTCCGAATTGGCGATCATATCCTTTAATTTTAAATTACAAATATCGTATCACGATGGACGAGCTATTAAAGAAAAGACTTGGAAAGGAAGGATTGAACATTCGAGTATGGAATTCCCCTCCTGAGTTTACCACCAAGCTTAAATCTTGAAAGAGGCTGGGGGTTAATTATTCGGATAAAAAGGCCCAGGATTTCCTTCTTGGGTTTGTTCCAGTCATCGGAAGAACTCCATATCGTATTTAATCAGATGCTAGCCTTTCCTAGCCCTTTGATGAAAAACAAACTCTGGGAGTGCTTATCAAAAAAAAACTCAGCAAGAAATTATACTGCTACAATCAAATTCGTGATTCGGGATGGGGAGAATTGGGGCAAACATTGAGGCTGGAAGGGGTTAGACCAAATCGGCCCTAGATGAGGATGGTCAGCATTACGATTTCGCAAAATCGAATTTATCAAGAAGATGACTCGGAGTTTCAGTACAAAAAAAAACAGTAAGGCAGGAAGCAGTCTCAAAACTGCCTACTACCTACTAATTTACTGTTTCCTACCTACTCAACTATCTGCTACACCCTAAATGGCAATTCGTAATCCGATCCCTGTTAATTTTATAGACAAGCCATTGGCCAAAGCCGGAAGTATATGGAGGCACGGGAGGCTCTCCGACGCCTGTTGGCTTAATTCGTTTTACTTGGCATAATGTGCACATGAAATCTTTTTTGGGGAGATTCAGCATTCGGAATAATCTTGCATTAAGTATCAAAATTATTCTGCTGTTACTTTTTCCCTCTTCAAAAGTGATGGCAGGAAGTGGTGGCCAAAGAAGTGGCAAATTGCGCTCCTCCTTTCAAATTGGGACTTGATTTCTATCTGTATTTACACCAACACCACAATTCCAGCGCATAATGAACTTCCGGGATACTTAAACTTGCCTGAGGCGTCCTTTTCTTACCAAAACAACGGCAGGCCACCATACGTCCAAAGAAACTCTTATGAAAGCTGCAAAAACCAATGGCTTTCCGGCCATCTTTGTGGAGGCTTTCCAAATATTAGATTTTTGGGCCACTTCTTTCGATGGACCTTTTTTTCATTCTACCGGTATTTTCCAATGGGAAAAGTCTTCGATTTTTTTCCCCATTAGGGTTTTTTCCAAAAAAAAAAAATTTTTCCTTCCATTTTTCTCCTTCAAAAGTCAAAAAATTCCTTGTTTCCCTCGCCTAAAAAAGTTTTGTAAGGCATTTTCGATAGGGAATCCCATTTCCTCTAGCTTCTTGGCGATCTCGTCCATCATGGGGAATTGGATTTTCGGCAAAAAAGGCATTGGTTGGGGAATATTTTTTTTTAACTAAACCCGGGGACCGAAGGGGCCCAGCCGATTTTTTTTTTTTACCCGGGGAGTTTGTGGTTTTTTTTTTTTTGGGGCCCCGGTGGGATTTCATTGTTTTTGGATTTCGAAATTTTCCGGAAAAAGTTATTTTGGGGCACCATTCCAAAAAAAATTTTCTCTCTCGGG
>Ga0163217_1018657_pt1 | contig 13896 bp, 16 predicted proteins | sample SynspAceP_FD_185933 | JGI IMG/M metagenome (GOLD analysis project Ga0163217, IMG submission 185933) | Saline lake microbial communities from Ace Lake in Antarctica - Synechococcus sp. Ace-P (PacBio error correction) | ecosystem: Environmental > Aquatic > Non-marine Saline and Alkaline > Saline ... | reverse complement strand
TGACCCGAAACTCCTTGGGAATCATTTACGCCACATATCGGTTTGACGCGAGTTTCGGCGGCTGTGTCCGCGAACAGGACGGAATTGCATTTTGTCACAATCGGGGGCACTCGGAACGGGCGGTCCTGGGATGGGGCCGATCGCCGAGGGCGTGGGTTTTCGCTTTCGTTTCGTTCGGCCAATTGGCATGTCAGTATCGCGGACTTGATCGATTTCCTCGCCGAGGACCGCACACCATTCGATCGTGATGTACATCGAAATCGATTGAGAATGCACGCACTTCATGTCGCGCGGCACGAGCTGTTTTGCGAGGCAGAAACCGATCATCGCCTTTACAAGCGGGCCGATACGCGACGGCGGCCGAGGCTGCAGCGCTTGCCACACCGGGCGATCGGGTGGTGTCGACGCGGTTTCGATGCGGCGTTTCAGCGCGAGCCGGACGGTGGTGCGGTGTGGACCAATTTGTACGATTGATTCATTGCGCCGAACTGCTCGCCGGGAACCGAAAACATCGCGTGGTTCGCGGCTGGCGATCACTTGGGGTAAACACGCGGGGCGGCGATCGTGCATGGCCGGCGATGTGTTGCTGCAACAGCAGATGCACGCGCGCCGAGTTGTTCTGACGACACGAGGCAAAGCTGCGGCGCAGATTGTTTAAAGCGGTTCAGCAGAGGAAAGTTTCTCGGAGAACACGGTTTTTTTTTTCGGGGGGGGAACCGGGGGATCAGCCAAACGCCAACGAACCCTGTCGATTCTACTCGGCGGATGCACGCTGGGCAGTATGCGGAGGCCACCGAGTGGATCATTGGCATCCGAACGTCGATGCGGTGCTCGGTTGTCCTGACGCCTCAGTTTTTTTACCAACCGGCGAGACGGCCGACGTCTTGATCGAGATTTCAAGCGTTACCAGAAACCGATCCATCGCGGTGTGGATGGTGCGCGACGTGCAGGAGGACGCACTCGGCCTCGCCCTCGCAGCGTTCCGACGATGACCACGCCGGGGCAAAGCCGTCCCGTGCGTTCGCCTCGCTTGGTTGGACGGTTATTCCCGCCGCGCGAAAGTCCTCCACGCAGACACACGCAGTGTGCCGATCGAGTTTCATCGCGGACCGCGATGGCAATGCGTGAATCCGTTCGCCTCGTTGTTGTTGAGCGAATCGAATTTGTTGTCCGATCCAAATCAAAAAGCGTTGTTGGAAGCCTACGGGATCACCACGAACCCGACCGATCTCGCGAAGCGGGGCAGAAGAGCGTTGCGATACGCTCAGAAGATCGGTTTTCCCGGTCGCGGTCAAAATTCTTCTCGCCGGATCTCGTTCACAAGACGGAAGTCGGGAGCGTGATTTTGAACGTTTGAACGAGGAGGAAGTGTTCGTAACCCTTTGAAACGATTTCGAGATTCGCTGCGGTCGCCTACGGTCGACGCCGCTTTTCGGGTTGTCACGGTTTCAATCCGATGGCGATCGATCCGAAACGGCGGGAATTGATGATCGCGGGGCCAGGGCGTGCAATCCGGTGTCGGGCACGCGTGATGTTGGTCTGGTTGCCGGCGGATTTCATGCGGAACTGTTGCGCGACTGCTCGCTCGAATTGGCCGCCGCTCAACGAACGGCTCGCACCGCCGTATGCTCGAACGTTTTGCATGCTTGGCGATGCTCGGTGCCGTATCGCGGTGAAACCGGCGGTCGATCTCGAGCAACCTGATCAGCGCTTTGCTGCGGATTTCTACTTGCTCGCCGATTCCATTTCCCGAGTTGTCGAGTTGGACATCAATCCGTTGTGGGTCACCCCCGAGCAAAACGATTCGCGTTGATTGCCAACATCACAATCGATTCGATATGCCCGAGAAATGATCGAGGCCGGTTGTCGCCGCTGCGTCCTTACTCTCAACTTGGGGCGATTCGTCCTTCCCGGCATGAGTTACGTTCGTCGTGGCGGTTGGCCGACGGGCTGAGATCGTGCTGCGAACCGATTGCGCCGAGAGGGACGAATGCCGCAGTGGCAAGCCCGATGCTCGGGGGTTGTTCGGAAGAAAACGATTAGGTTGCGGTTTCGATTTTATGCAGAGCAGCAACCACGATTGGCAGCGAGATTCTGTTTCACCGATTATGAAACGCGAACTCGCGATTCATCGCTGAAAAACGCATCACAACGGCGAGTCCCCAAAATCGCGGGTGTCGTCGTTTGGTTGTTCCGATGCCGATCACATCGACGCCGAAATTCGCCTGTTGCTATCGCCGACGCGTGCAGGGCCGTCTCGGGAATCCTTGTGACGGACGAATGTTTGTCAATATTGTGACGCTGGGGAATTCGCAAAGTGACCGCGAGGTCGACCCGCAGAACCGCTGGATGTTACGCATGTTTCGCACAACCGAGGTTTCCAAAAGGATTCCAGCGACGAGGACGGAACATAAACTCGTCAGTAAACTGCTCTAGCGCCGGGAACAATCACTGCTGTCGCCGAACTCGCCAGAGTTTAAAATTCCCCAATAACTGACTGTAGCGGAACTCGGCCCAGAAGGTTTGGTTTCTACCGCGAAGGATCCAAAATTCTGGCGACTTTCGGCTTACGACTGAGCGATCCTGCTCCCAGCGTGCCTGGGCAACGCGGACCGAGTTGGGGGCCGTTTGACATTCCTGTCGGTTTTGAGGCATTTAGCGGTTATTGTTCTACACGCCGACGCGCCACGCGCGAAAATTGTCCTGGCAAACTTCCTTTACGAAAGCGATTTTGATGTTGGCGCGGGACGAGGCGGCTTTCAACCGCCGCTTCATTCGGTCCCGTTTGCAGGGGCCGGAGGCCTGTTGTACGACGTTCGCGCTGAATTGCTCGACGGTACGCTGAGCCACCGTGACGAGATCGGATCGCGAACTCAAAACGTTTGTCAACGGAACTGGGGCGCTCAGCCGGATGCCGTCACGATCGCAACGTTCTGCGACCGGGTGCGACTAAATTTTGTTTTCGGAACGGCCGGCCAGGTCGCGATTTTCCGAAAGCGATTGACGCTCGCCCAAACGCTATGGCGGCGAAAACAGCCCCGCTTCCATCAACGGGCGTGCTGGACCGGGTTATTTTAAAAAATCGATCGCGGAAAAGACGCCGTCGCCTCGCGAATAACCCCATGCGGTCTGCCTTGCAGACAGACTGCGTGTCGCCGATCCCCTTGATGTCAGCACGGGGATGTTCTCGCTCGTGCTGCTTTGTCGATCCGGACGTTGCTGGGTTCAAACACGAGGCCAGCCGAGATGGCCCGCGCGATGGCCCGCGGGCAACCTGTTCTGGGTTTTTAGCATCTGCAGTTTCGTCGGCATCGGCTCGATTGACCGGCGCGTAATCCGCGAGCAAATACGTCGCGCTGCCGGACGTTCCGAAGCGAAAATATCGGATCGCAATGGCTCCGTGCTAATTCCGTTGTGTTTCTCCGCTGGCAACCATGCCAGCTTGTTTTTTCTATTCAGTTGGGAATCTTCAACGCCGAATCTTTGTTCCGGGTTGGACCGCACAAAAGCCCCCGGTTGATCGCCAGATTGGCTCTCCGAAATCAGATTTTATTTCCAAGTCCTTGATTGGGGGCGGCGTTGGCTGAAGTGCTGCAGACGTCGTTGTCGGCTGGTTTCTTTCAGCGGGCATACGCCACGGAGCTCTACTCCAATTGCATATCGTTCGTGTGATCTCAGGTAGTGATCCAACCTGGTTGCGGGTATTACCTTTGATCTTCTGCTGGCCATCGAACCCGGTCGTGGTTGGGGCGGGACCGGATCCGCCGATATGGGATAGTTGGGGATCGTCTGCTTGCGGGCCTATCGCCTCAGTTGTGATCTCGCTTTTTTGGTCAAAAAGCGTTCGTGTAACGCCACCATTTATATTGCGTATACCGCATTTCTGCGAAAACCTACGGGATATCCTTCGCGGGTTGCTGTTTTCGACCGGGAATGATGCCGGCGACTGAATCGTACTCGGTTTTCCAGCCGGGTTTTAATTGTACTTGACTGAAACCGAAGCGGCGAGTTCGCCGTTGATCGTGTTGATGATCGACGGACTCGCGACGATGCGCCTTGCAGGCCACGACATTGGCAATCAATCTTTCAACTGGATCGCGTTCATTCCCCTGGGTTGCATGTCGATCGCCGCCTCCGTCTTGGTCGGCCAACCACCTCGTTCGCGATGTCCGGAGCGAGCGATTCAGTTGCGTGTGGGCGTCTGGACGATCGCCTTGGCTGTATTTCCGCCGCGTGGGCGTGGCTGTTACTTCTTCGGCGCCGAACGCTGAGTTCTCCTTTTATCACGCCTCATCAATCGAAAAAACGGAATCACTCCTTCCTGGCCGACGCGGAATTGCTCTCCAGACCGCTCAGGGGTTACTCTGGATTTGTTGGCGAGTTATGTCGTGCTCTCGTATGCGACCCAAGTTGATCTTGCCGGACTGCATTACGCGGTGCCGGCGACCACGTGGTTCGCTGTTGTTAGACCGGATTGCAGCGTCTCGTGTTTTTAGTCATAGGCTGGGGCATCGCATCGTGTGGTAAACCCGAATGGCCAGCCCGACCTTTGGTGGCGACGGAAAGCGGTTGTCACGACGTGAGCCGAGCCGATTTCGATTGTCGGACTCGGGCGCCACAACGTTGCAGTGGCTGGTGATTGATCCTGACCGCCGTGGGTCATCTCGCTCCGCCGCCGCCATGACGCCCGATTACGCCCAAGGATTCGTGGAAAACGCAATGCGGAATGGTGTGAGTCTGGGCTATCGAAGGAATTCCGGATTGACATGTCGTTTCTTTCTTGGTCTGGTCTTGACACGTCCGAAGCAATGCTCTCGTTTAAACGGTATAGGAGGCTGTCGGTTTAGTTAGCCGATGGGCGCTAAGCGGCCCGTCGATTTTTAGTTAGCGATGGGCGTTTAGCCCCGGTATGATCACACCTCAAGCAACCGGGCGCTAAGCCGCCCATCTGCTATCTTTTGGCTGGCGTCAAAAACGATTAAATCGGGGACAGACCGCATGAGTCCCGGAATCTCACGCTAGGCAACCGGTGGCGAACAAACGTCGGCTGAATCGCTTCTGACTGGCAAACCGGCTGTCGAACGCCCCGTCGGCTAACTCTTGCACCACTTGTTTTGCCTCAGAAATTGCATTCGAAATTCGCTTGACAAACGCCAATCAACTGGTAACCTAGTTGATCTAGTGAACCAATTTAGCCACGAGGCGAGGTGATTGTTTTTTTTCGATCGATGTACAGAGGCACGTCCGCGATCTATTTGCAGTATCGTTCGGCAGTGTGAAGTTCGCGATCGCGCCGGGCAAGGATCCGTGGTTCCGGGACAGCTTTTGGCCGAGCGCCCGCGTGCTCCTCTCGGGCCAGCTTCTGCGATCAACCGCGAGACACTCGGTCGGCCCACGCCTACACGCATTGCAAACTGACAGGGGTGATCGAATCGGCTGCTTAGGCCGCGGGCGATTGGTTGATTTGCGAGAGGCGGCGGCAGCGTGTACGTCGACAACGCGATGATGTGCTTCGCCGATACGGATCGGGTGAGAGGTTCTCGCCGAAGCTGGCATCGTGTTTGAGCATCAGAGGTCGATTCAAAAGGTCGTTGACGGGCACTCAAACGGGTCGCAAAACGCCGCCCACGGTTTCATCGCGAAGGCCCGGCGATGAGTGAGACTTGATTCGTTTTCGTGGCGAGAGCCCCCAGTGTTTGCAATGCAAAATAAGCAAGCTTAGCACGCTTGCACTCCGTTCTCGTGTCTCCCAGGAAAAAACCAGGTCTGCCATCATCACGTGGTTTCTGAGGCAATGACGATGAAATTCGTGGTTGCGAAGCACTCCGAGGCGTTCGATCTCGAGATCCAAACCGCTGATTACCGTGTTCGCGTTTGCTCGGCGAAAAAACGGCGCTCGGGCAAAACGAACGTTGATTCGGGATCCTCACCGGGTTTTAACAACCCACGCGGCAGTGTCGCGTTCGGCGGATCAACCTTGTACCGACATCGGACCCCGGGCGGCGTCGACGACAGGATTCGGTTTACGTGCCGGGGACTCGCCGGCGATTTATGACTGGCATGACGTCAACCAAATCGGGGTTCACCGACAGCGTTCTATGACGCGGCGTTTCGCCAAATCGTTCGACAAAAATGATGAGTTCGTTCGACATTCGGTGGGATCGAAAAGATCCGCAGTTTGAGCAAAGGACAACGTGCCGAAGCGTCGCGTTGTCCGTTGGCGATCGCTCATACCCGCCGCTGTTGATTCTCCGACGAGCCGACTCGGGATTGGGACCCCGAAGGTGCTCGGAATTTTCTCTGAAAGAGCCATGATCGATCGGGCCTCGAGCGGACGACGGTGTTCTTGTGAGCCATCAAATCCGCGGAGTCGAACGGTCGCCGATACGATCGGATTTGCACGACGGACGGATCGTGTTGACTGGATCGTTGACGGAGCTGCCGTTCGTCCTTATCACACGAGCGTGACGATCGGGACGTGCGGGACGATCCGTTGCGGGCGATTCCGATGTGCCCGATCCGGCTCGCGTGATTAGCGAACCGGCATGGCGGCGGGCATCAAATGGATCGTGCGTGATATGACGGCCTGACCACGATCGAGAGTATGCTTCCAATCGCCCGGCGTGATCGAAGTGGTCGCTCACGCGGCGGACGTTGAAGAGATTCTTTGTGGCCTGTACGTCGAAACCCACTCCGGTCGAGGAATTCGGATTTAGAACCTAAACGTGGCCACCGGAGCGTTGTCAGCTGATGAACCGATTCCAACCGCTGAGCTGTATTTTGGAAAGAAGCACGGGGTCTGGCGCCGCTGGTCGTGATGATCGCGGCGGTGCGGGCGTGATTCCTATTGGTTTTCGTTGCGGGGGTCTCCAGTTCGACAAGGGTTCGCTCGAATCTTTTCTCTTTCATCGCGATTGGATCCCGCTGCTGTACGCCGTCGGGGTGTCGCGGACCGGTGATTGTAGGGCAAAGAGCGTTGAATTGAAAACGCTCGGGTTTCTGATGACCGCTGCCGATCGGGCCTTGCCGAAAATTCAACACATTCAAAATCCTCGTTTCGTGGTGGGTTTGGCGGGTGTTGTGAGGTTGTTGGTCAGTGCCTCATTTGTTTTTCCGGCCCACGGAGGCTGGCCCGGTGATGGGAGGAGCGACAGATTTGGTTGGCTGTACGAGCGGCGGGCCGGCGCTGACCTGCTGTTGTGGATGGTTCACAAGCGTGTATTCACGTATTCGCGAGTTTCTACGCGCGCGTGGGCGGGTTCGCAACGTGTTGTTTGAGTGTCGTCTGTCAGCGGGCGTTGCTGGCGTTCGTCCGGATACTGAATCGGTTTGGGGCGTTGCGTTCCTATTTGCGGGTCACGTCGGATTTCGAACGGGACGTATCTTTCGTGGCTGGCGACGACGGCGTTTCGATTCCGGTTTGTCGCGTCGCAGTCGCGGCGACTCGTGCGATGAAGACGATGTCGTCGGCATCCGGCGCCTCTAGGTGCTGCGGTGACGCGGCTCGCAAGGGATCTCGACATGGCGAGTGGTTCGCCAATGCACGCCTCGGAATTCGATTTCACTTCGATTCGCGGCAATGCGATGCAAGGTGAAACGTCGGCGTTGCGGTCGTGGGTACGAAGGTGGCCATGCTGATCGCAGGAATTTTGGGGGCGTAGCACTCGGCGGTTGTTATTGCGTCCGGTGCGGGGCACAAGGAGCAAGCTCTTGTAGTTTCCGGGGGCACTTTCTGGTGGTTTCGTGGTCGGGGTTGGCGTGTTCCAAGGCGACGGTTCGGCGCGGAGTCTTACGGTTCCTCGCCGATCGTTCGCCATGTCACCGCGGCGAGTTTTCTGGTTACCCGGGCACCGACCTTGCCCAGCGACTTGGGTGTTCGTGGGGTGCTCGGGTATCTGTTTTTCGCGATTTTCCTTGAGTGACGTTAGATCCGGTTGTGAGCGGTTTGTGGAACCTGTTTTTCGTTGGCGACGGTGCTGACTGTTTTGCCTTGCCGGTTTACTCGATCTTCGCAGTGGCCGAGTTCAATCGTTTCCGGCCTCGGTGATCTCGATAATCTACTCGACTCGTGTTGAGTGTCGCCGGGGTGATGTGGTTGGAAAATTTTTTTGTGGAGAGCGATTTCGCCGTTCCGTTGCCGTTTGCTTCATGCTTTTCTCGCACAGCTTGTTGCTGTCTAGTCAGCGTACCGGATTGTATGCCGCGCTTCACTTGGACCATACTCCGATTCGTGGCGCTGTTTTTTGCGCGCCGATATTCTGTACGTTTACCACATTCGTATAGGTGATATCTTTTTCGTATACCGCACGATGTGCATTGCTCGGGTTTTTGGTGATTGGCGTTTGTGTTTAATTTTCAGATGGAGTGTATAGCGCTGTGATGTCGTGACACAGCGTCTGCGGTGATGTGTCTCGTGTGTGGCTGTTGCCGTGGGTGCTGGCTGATCGCGGGTGCGACGATCTCGTTGCGTTATTTTCGAGGCGTACGATTCTCAAATCCGCGAGTTTTGAACCCTTTCCAGTGCTTTGCGGATAGGCGGATTAGAGACGCAAGCCGAATTGGGCTGTTGATGCCGAAACCACCGTCACCGATGGACGAATTGACTGTCAAGTCCAGATTCGCGTCCGAGTTGCGGGTCAATCTGATGAGGATCGGCGGGCGTGAGATGCCTGCTGTTCGAGCGCCCCGAGGTTGTGTGTCGTGTTCGGAAGACGACGCCTTGAACGCTGATGATGTCACGGCTGAATTTCGAGCGGTTGCGTTTTCGAAGCCAAATCGGAGGAGGAAGCGGGATCGCCTAGTGGATCCTACCGGTTGGTGGCTCGGTGCAGCATCAGTGGCGCATGCGTAGGTATATAGCGTCTTCTCCCTCGGTTACGGGGTGGCAAGCGAGACGAGCAAGCGCGATCAAGTTACGAAAATTTGGTGGGCATGCCGATGCGAGCCCTCGCAACCAGAAGTCGAGCTGCGAAGGTTTTAGCTCTCGGCAGGTGAGTCTATTGGTCGGGGAAGTTGATCGGAGTCTGCCGACGAAAGAAGAACGCAACCCGATCGCGTCGGCGGCAGTCAGATGAATGTGGTTTCCGCTTTCAAAGGCGGGACACGGAAAACGCCTGATCAAGTTGCGAAATCTCTGGTGAGGAGACACGGTGAGCTAGATGTGAGAATACGATCTTTGCCATGCTGACAATGTGTGAATTTTGTTATGGTATCCTCCCGGTTGCCTAGTTGGAACTTCAGTTGTTCACGGTGGCCGCTGTTCCGCAGTCGTTGACGCCAGTTACGTTAGTCTTGTCAATCACTCCTTCGTATCGGTTGGGTTTGGGCGCCGGTTTTGGCGGATGGGTTGGGAGAACGAGATTGAAGTTCCTTTCGGAAGACGTTTTGTAATCGAATCTCGAAAAGCGGAAGACCAACGATGAGACATTTCTCCCGTGCCAGCGGTTTGGTTTCTATTGCCCTCGTGTGCAGTCGTTTGGCTCTTTCCTGTCTGATCGCGGCGCAGTTTTCGTTTGCGACGACAATCATTGCTGTTGCGGCAATCGACTCATTGAACGCGTCCGTTGGCGATTCCGCGCTGTGCCGAAATTTGTTGACGCTGGAAATACAGGAGGCAAACGTATCGTGGGGAACGGCATCGGGACGCTGTGGCCCGAGTACGTGGATGCTCACAACGTGATTGCGATGAACCTACGCGTTTTGCTTTCGAGAGTGCGCGCGAAGGAACAAGGCGTGGCAATCGGTTATCAGCGATTCCGGAATGGACCAGAATCTGGTTGGCTCTATGCCGAGGACGCCCGTCCGTTGGTCGATGAGTTGCTCGAAAAATGGTCGACAGGCCCCGGCAAACGTGGCGTTCTGGATTCGTTGGAAGTGGGCTGGTACCAGGGCGCATGGCACCCAGCTTAGCTCGATCGCGATCATGCTGTCTCGCGTTCCTTCGGATGCGTTTCATCGTTTGGCGATTCGCCGCATGCGATGGTTATCGCTGAAAAACTGGTTTCGATGAGATTTTTCCGGTGGATGATCCCTCGTCGTTTGGACCATTGCAGTTTGAACATGATTCGGCCGAAGACGGGATGCACGATTCGATCCGCCGATCGGCTGCAAAAGACGTTTTGGACCTGAGGCCGAGTTGGAGGAAATTGTTTGCAGGGTTCTCGAACCGACAAGCGAGGGATGATTAAGTGGAAACGAAATTTTTGTGACACGGAATTTTGTGACTGCGTTTCACAATGGAATCGCACCCGAACGTCGGTACGCGAGTGAGTGCTCGTGGGTGATTCACCGTGTGGACCGCGAATCGCGCCGAGGCAATCGGGCTGGGATTTGGTGCGGTCGTTTGGAGCGCTGCTCGACGTGGATCTTGTGATTGGGGATAACGCGTGGAGAGAATTAGGACCCGTATGGCTGGGACTCGGGCCGACCGTCGATTTTCAAACGGTTTGCACCGGTTGCAGCGGACCGGACTTGGTTTCCCGGACATTGTGTCCCGCCTTCGTTTTGAGGTGCCGTGAACTGGCCCAACAAAACTCGCTTGGCAGGTCGAAGATCGGCGTTTCACGCGGTGCGGCGTTTGCGATTGCCTGTTTCGCACACGCTACGAGCCGGTTGGCCTTCCGTCGCTCAGTGAGATTATCCCAGGTTCGGCTTGTCAGAGAAGGATACGCGGTATCGTTCTGAACGATGTTCCCTTACCGAATGGAAAACAAAACATCCGACGTTGGAATCGGGACAGTTCGGTTCTGAGTGGTCAAGTCGGTTACGAACAAAAAAAATTCACCGTATTCGAGTTCGGATTTATGACCGAAACCACGCGTTGAATGTTGCAGCTGTTTCCAATCGCGATCGCGTGTTGATAGCACCACGACCGGCGGCTCTTTACTGATCTCGGTCGGTGTTGGTTGTTTGAAGGGTCGATGCCATGTTGTTGCCGCTTTGGCGTTGTCACTCGTGTTGACTTGTGGGCATGCTTGACGTGTCGTGATTGCATCGCTGGTGATGGTGGCCGCAGCGTCGCCGAGGCTTTGAACACGGCAGCGTCGAATGGACGTTCGTTGATCCTGCCGGGTCGTGTTCCCGGTCGGTGCGGTTTCGATCTCGGATCGGGATGGAACTGGGAAAACAGAAACAATCCAACGCTGGCGGCTGCTTGCGATCACGAATCGCGGTTTGTCGGTTTGGAAGTTCGCGGTCGCGCGGGGCGGGTTTGCTGGTTGATATGGTTGATCGCGTGTTCGCTGATGTTGTTGTTTCGGGGCCGTCGCGTCTTTCCCTCGGTCGCGGTTTTGGATCGAGGGCGACGGTCGCGCGCAGCTGCGGGCGTTGCCTGGGTGGGTGGGGTTCGCATTCGTGGTTGATTTTGGGCGGCGGTTTTTCTGCGGCGTGGCATGTGATCGCGATGGTGTTTGCACGGTTCGCTCGTGCTGTGGAACTACCCCCCACCATGCGCGGAATCAATCCAGGTACGTTTGCCTGCTTTGCTGATCTGCCTTTGGAGGTCGCCTGGTGCGGTGTGGTAGTTTTCATTTTTTTCTGGATCAGGGACTCGACTTCGCCCTTGGGCTGAGAAGGGTGTCGTGCGACGGCCGGTTTGGATCGCTCGACATGCGGTTCCAGTCGCGATTGTTTCGGCTGGTGTTGTGATTTAGCACATGGATGGCGACGGCCATGGTGTCGCTTCGTTTTTCAAAAAATTCACCAGGCGATCGGGCCCGCGATGCCGAGAGTCCCTTGCCAAGCGGGTGCTAGCGTCGATGTTTGGATACGCATTTCGCAGTGGATCGTGCGCAAACTCATGAAGTCACCGTGCTCGCGCGATCGGCCGCTCCGTTGTGGCCAGTTTGCCGGTCTGGCACGGATGTAGGCGAGCGGGGTCCGCGCCGGGTCTCGGGTTACCGATTGCATTGATTTGCGTTGCCGCCCTCCTGTCGCGACTTGGTCGATGATAGACCGGTTCGATGGACGGACGGGCTTGGGCGGCGACGTTGATGGCGTGTGGTTTGACGGTTGTTTGGTTGGCGTGGGATTGAAAATTGGTGCCGTATGATGATGGCCGAGTATCGGCTGGGTCGGTTGCCGGCAGTGTGTCCACGACGCGTTGCAGTATCAACGGATCACAGGCGCCCGGGTTCCGGCGAGTTTTCAAACGTGGGTAGAGACGACGTGCGAAGATTTCGTTGCATGAGCTGCGGCAAAGTCGTTTTGGGTGATCAAGAGATGCGATGGAGGTGGACCACGTTCGCGGTGATCGTCCCGCTGCGAGCTTCTGTGGTGCAATGTTCGTAGTCGCTTGGTCTCCGGGCGGAACGCACCCAAACCCGATTACCCGATCGACTGATGCCGACGGTCGCTCGGGACTCATGGGGTCGCGAATCGGCGTGAGGGGAGCCGTCCCGTCGGATTGACAGTGTATCGCTGGCAGACATCGAAAGACAAAACGCTGGCGTTGGGCGAGAGTCCAGGTGCGGCGGCTTTGTTCGTCATCTTGCGACTTCCAACGCCGTCCACACCGGATCAGCTGGTTATGACTATCTAACGAATGAGTTTACCGGGTGAGAAAACCGCGAAGGAAAATGGACTTGGCAAGTTCGCTGCGATGGCCTCACCCCTGTTCGATCGGATCGAGGGGGTTGGTCGGTGAGTCGGTATTTAGAGTCGGTTGGCACCCGTTGGAATTTCCAATGCGTTCGGGGCCACAGAAGTCGTGAAGTTTCATCGCGAGTTTTGCTCAGCCATATCGCCGACATCGTTTTACATGACGCGTTCTATCGAAACGATCCGAATCGAGCTTTGCGTCGATCCGAATCGGTGCCAAGATCTTGCTCCGTCGGAAAGCGATGAGTTACGGAGTGATTTACTACGACGGTTTGCTGAGTGACGTTCGGCGAACGTTGATGGTTTGATTTTGGTGAAAAAAAACAATTGGAGGCGTTTGCAAGAAATTCTCGCGTGGAAACGCGATCGTCGAAAGGGGCTCACGACTCCAGTCGGTTCAGCGGGACGTTGTTCTAATCTCCTTGTTTTGATGGACCCTCGCAAACTCGAACTGTTTTATCCGGGGCAAACATTCGATGCAGTGAGTCGCGGCGATTTCGTCTCACGTGAATCCGCGTCCCGTTTCGCCGAGTCAAGCATGGAACGTCGTGTTATTTCAATTACCAGGCGATGCCCAAGTGAAAGAGGAAGACCGCAGATTTGCGGAGGTTCCGGTTTTCCGTTACGACCAGTGGCTGCGTCGTCCACGTTTTCTCGGGCAACGATTCGATCCGGGGCGACTCGTTGGAGGAAGTATCAATCGCAGAGTTGTAAGGGAAGTCGCGGAAGACCCCAATTTTCCCAACTCAAACGGCGATCGCGATTCCGCCGTATCAACGGATGCGAACGGGGAGTTGCCGAGGACGCTTTCGTGAATCTCACGGCGATCGGTTGGACCGCGTCGCGTAATCGTGGCGGCGGAGCAGGTTCTGACATGGTTGCCGCCTGCACCGGGGCAGCCTGCCCGTTTGACCGTGTTGAATCGCGAAGCCACAGCGAGTGCACGATCAGCAACCGATCCCACACGATGTATCGCGGGAGGTCGTGTTCACGGAATTCGGGGGCTTCCCCTAGCCCCGCCTCCGTTAGCTGGAGTTTTCGCCGATGCTCGCTTTCGAGCGAGGCGAGTGTGGCGTCCGCAAATTCGAAGAGTGGAGGTTTGTGTTTCTAATAGGAGAAAACACTGCGTGAAGAGCATGGACCCGAAGGCTGACCTCATGTGTGTTCAGGCTGAAAAGCCTTGACATTCCGGAGTCAGGCCAGCATGCTGCGCTACGCGCGCGGGAACTTGGGGAAACGGCCAGAAGGACTCCCCTCCTTGTTTAGGTCCGAGCGTGAGTTAGCAGATTTTGCGTGGGC